>Ga0187860_1000387_pt1 | contig 43508 bp, 33 predicted proteins | sample June2016WEW_10_4_FD_132981 | JGI IMG/M metagenome (GOLD analysis project Ga0187860, IMG submission 132981) | Peatland microbial communities from SPRUCE experiment site at the Marcell Experimental Forest, Minnesota, USA - June2016WEW_10_40 | ecosystem: Environmental > Terrestrial > Soil >...
ACACGCGCCCTCGCGTGTTCCGACCGGCGCCCTCGCCGGTCGGTTCGATCGCAGCAGCACGAAATGAATGGTGCGACCGGCTCCGAGGCTCCCAGTGGTGGGCGAGGGCGCTCGCCACCGCACCCGAGGCGGGTGCGCTCCCCAGACTAACGGAATCGTTCCGGCTCTGCGAAGCGCAGGCGGCGGTGGACGCGCTCCGTTTTGGTGGGTTGAGTGTCATCTTTGAGTTGGACAAAGCGGCCAAACTTTGAGATGGAGGGTCAGGTAACAACGAATCACTTTAGAGGCCCATGAAAAAATTATTCATCCCCGCACTCATCCTTCTCTCGGCCGTGACACTTCTTGCCGGATGCTCCTGGCAAGTGGGTGGCGGGCACAAAAACGAAACCGTCCAGCCCACTATTGGCCAGCAATTGATTGACTTGCAGAAGGCCAAAGACTCCGGGGCGATCTCGAATTCAGAATATGAGTCTCAGAGGGCAAAGCTGCTTGGGAGTAAATGAGCCATTCCCTGAATACTCATTATACCATGAATCATGCTTGAAAATCTGAAGAAACAAGTCATCGAGGCGAACCTCGATCTGGTGAAGGAAGGCTTGGTGATCCAAACCCGGGGCAATGTCACGGGCGTAGAAGCCGATAGAATCGGTCGCCGGCGCCCGGTGACACGAGCAACTGATTTTGCCAGTTTGTCACAGCCGGGCTGTTCGTCACCGTAATCCAGTTCGTCGTGGTCAGATCGGAGTTTTGCTGGAGGACGAAGCCCGATGAAGACCACGCCCACGAGACGACGACGTTGGTGCCCGAGAGCGCGATGCTCAGCGCGGGCAGGGGCACCGAGACTTCAAATATCGGACTCGCCAGATCGGTTGAGTCAAAAATGTTCGTCCCGCCCTGGACGGTGACGATGCCAAAATACTGGCCGGGCGGAGCCGCCGGGTTAAGCACGATCGCAAATACAACGTCGCTGTAAGTTTCAAGGGGCGCCAGAATCCCGGGAACATTCGCAAAGAACACGTTCGTGTCGGCCGCGAGATAGCCGGCCGCCGCGTCGATGAAACTGAACTGGATACTGTTGAGGAACAGAGTGTCCGTCGGGCTCGTGTTGATCAGCGTTCCGTTGAAGACGATTTCGTTGCTCACGACGCCCGACTCCACCGCGGGTGTCAGCTCGAAGGCCAGGTCAGCCCGCGCTGACTCGGCGGACACCAGCAACGCCAGGCCGGACAGCACCGTGAACAGATTCAATCGTGGAGTGTGCATTCGTCAACGGCCGATCGCAAAAAGCGTGGCATTATTGATCGCGAAGACGGTTCCATCCACGCCGACCAGGGTGGGCGTGTAGGCCTCGCCGATGCCCGTGGTCAGGACGTTCGTTTCGGAAAGCGTGTTCGAGGTTAAATCCCAGCGATACAGCTTGCCGTCCTCGTTGTTGGCCAGGACGGATTTTGTGAACGGATCGATGGCCGCCGAATTGATGCACCACTCGCGCACGGCATTCGGATGCTGGGCGTTGCGATTGCCGGGGTCCGGCGTGGGGCCGGCAATGGTGAGAACTTCATTCATCACTGTGGCGCCGGAAACCGGGTCCGTTTCACTGTTGTTTGGATCGAGAATGGCGATTTTATTGATTCCATCGCCGCCGAGGCCCGGGTCGGCGTAATTGTTGTACTTGGTCATCAGCAGATACGACGAATTGCCGTGGTAGGAAGAAACCATCGAGGCCGGCACGATCGAAGCCGTATCGTCCCAGCCGAACGCGCCCGGCAGCCTGGTCTGGGTGAGCGTGCCGTCGAAATGCAGCATCCACCCCCGATCGTTGTTCGAATACCACGGAGTTTCCAGCACCCCATAATAAACGTCGCCGTCCGGGCCGACCGTGGGCGACGACGTGCCGTCGTCATCCACGTTGGCGTCATCCGTCGGGTTCTTCACATCTTTGAGCCGGACGCTGTTGAGCAGGGCCAGTGTCCTGCTGTCCAGGGCGACCAGATAGCCATAACTCGAGTAGCCGTTGTTGACACCGATGTAGAGTGTTTTGTGATCGTTGCTCAGTGCGGGTGAACAGTTGAAGGCGATCTGGCTGATGGTGGCGTTGGTGACCGTATTGCTGGCGGCAAGCCACGTGCCGGTTCCATTGTAGTCAATACGGGCGATGCCGCTGGCGAGACTCAGGGGCGTGGGACCGGTGACTTGAAATCCGAAGAAAATGTTCCCGTAACGATCCGACGTGATCGGCGTGCAAATGAACACGCTTCCCAGGTACGCGTTGGTGTTGGCGAAGTAATTGCCCGACCCGTAAAACGCGAGCTGCCCGATGACGGGAGAGGCATTCGTCGTGTCGGGGGTATCGCAATAATAAACCGTGCCGCCACCTCCCGCAAAATAGAGTCTGTTCTTCGGGGTTAACGTGGGTGAAAAGCTCGGAATCCAATCGTAGGCCGGCAGAACGTAATCCGTGGCCCGCACCCATTGGGTCGTCCCTGTGGCTCCGGCCAGCGCCTCGACCTCGAAGCCGCCCGATGCCCCGGTTTTCACGGGCACGATAACAGTGTTGGAACGCGTGACCAGGGGCGAGCCATAATGGATCAACAGTTCGCCTCCGCTGTACTGCGGGTTCAAGTCCACGGGTGTTTGCCACACGATGCGGTTCAGAGGCTGCGAAGCCACCGGCGCAATGGCACTATGCTGCGGCTCGTGAGCGTAGCCGTACCACGGAACCCGGATGCTTTGCGCCCGTGCCCTCCCTGTCATCATCAAGGTGCAGAGTATGAGAATCCAAGAGGCACCGGACCTGCCCCGGAGGCGCCGGCGTGTCGATGTCGATTGGCCCAACCGCAACAAAAGTCGAGCTCGCATGGGAGTCTTTCTGTTTCCAGGCAACCGTCCGCTCGGAAATCACGGGAATTGACCTGAGTGAAGCAATATCCGGTGACTCCTGCAAGCCAAATCAGGTTTCAAAGCGGGTTTAATTGGATGCGGCTTCAGAAGAGCCTGGTCACGGCGATAGTCGTCCGCGTGAAAACTCCACCAGCAAGCGCGCGCGGCGCAACCTTCATTGCAAGCGAGCGCCGCTCCGGCGGACCAGTTATCCACTGACCACCCCATTTTTGCCAAACCCTCAGCCAGGGTCGGGTCACTTAAACACTACAATGAAACCTTTTCAACAATATCAGCGTCTGTGAAGTTGTATGCTGCAGCCGTTGTCGCCCGGGAAATGGAATTCCGTTACGGCGGCGCATCTGCTGAATCGAGCCGCGTTCGGCGGCACGCCTGCGACCGTGCAGAAGCTGGTCGAGCTGGGTCCTGACGCGGCGGTGTCGCTGTTTGTGGATTATGAAAGATACCCGGATCCGACGCCGGCGCCGGACTGGGCCAGGCCCGATCCGGATCGCGAAAAGAGGCTTCAGGCGATCCGGCAGGGGCCGGACGAGCAGCGCCGGCAACTGCTGCGCGAGGAGCAGCAGTTGCAGCGGCAGCGCATCAACGAGCTGCGCGGTTGGTGGCTCGATCGCATGGCAGGAGGCCCGCGCCCGTTCCAGGAAAAAATGACTCTGTTCTGGCACGGGCACTTCGCCACCAGCGCCGAGAAGGTCCGCGACGCCTATTACATGTGGCGTCAGAACGAACTTTTCCGCCGTCTGGCCACCGGGAACTGGCTGCAGTTGCTGAGCGAAGCCGCCCGGGATCCCGCCATGCTGATCTGGCTGGACCAGGCACAGAGCCGGAAGGAACATCCCAACGAGAATTTTGCCAGGGAGGTGATGGAATTATTCACGCTCGGCGAGGGACATTATACCGAGAAGGACGTCACGGAGGCCGCGCGCGCCCTGACTGGATGGTCTTTGGACCGCAGGAACCAGATGTTTGTCGAACGTCTGAAATGGCACGATTACGGGCTCAAAACGGTGCTCGGACGCACGGGCTTTCTCGACGGGGACGCGGTGCTCGAACAGATCGTGGCCCAGCCTCAGGCCGCAGTTTTCATTACCGCCAAAATCTGGAACTTTTTTGCCGGAGAAATGCCGTCCCCGGCCTTGAACCAGGCCCTTGCCGATGGTTTCCACCAGTCCGGCGACAACTTCAAACCCCTGGTTCGGGCAATGTTTCTGAGCGAAGAATTCTACAGTCCCACCCTAGTCCGCGGCCAGGTCAAGAGTCCCGTGCAATGGCTCGTCGGCTCGGTGCGCATGCTCGAAACCGAGATGCCCCCGCCGCGGGTGTCGATCAACCTCATCCGGAGCCTCGGCCAGGACTTGTTCGCCCCTCCGAACGTGAAGGGCTGGGACGGCGGGCTGGCCTGGATCGGCACCAACACGTTGCTCGCCCGATACAACGAGGCCGCGGTCCTCATTCAGGGGAACCCATCTTCGGTCGCAGACAGTGTGGACGCGAAGAATCCAAACCAGGCCAGAGCCATTCAGTATGGGAGGCGACGAATCAGGATGGGCGCCGTGGACGTGGACAGGATTTTGCCCGGACCGCAGCGGGCGAACGAGGGATCACTCATCGCCGCCCTCGAACAGCGTTTGCTGCAATCGAAATTGAACGAAAAACAGGAAAGCGCCTTGCGCGAATACCTTGAGGCAACGGAGAACCCGAGCGACCAGGATATCCGCGGCGCCATCCGGCTCATTATGAGCACACCGGAGTATCAACTGGCGTGAACCGGCCGGCGATTGGCAGGGAGGAGCGACGCCGACAAACCCTTATGAACAACGAGATCACACTTCACACGCGGCGCGAGTTCCTGCGCCGCACTGTCCTGACGAGCGCGTTGTCCTGGACCGTGCCGGCGTTTCTGGCGAACACCTTCAACGCGCTCCAGGCGGAGGCGGCGGAGAAAGCCACCCAGATCGCCACCGGCCGCGATTCGACCATTCTGGTAATCCTGCAGATGGCCGGCGGCAACGACGGGTTGAACACCGTGGTGCCGTTCGGGAATGATTTCTATCGCAATGCCCGGGCGCGCATCGGCATTGCCCCGGGCCAGGTCCTGAAGCTAAACGATGAATTGGGCCTGCACCCCGGTTTGACCGGCTTCAAGGAACTTTACGATGGCGGCCGGCTTGCCGTCGTCCAGGGCGTCGGCTACCCCAACCCAAACCGTTCGCATTTCCGCTCCACTGAAATCTGGCAGACCGCGAGCGACTCCGAGCGCTTCGAGAAGTGGGGATGGCTCGGGAGGTACTTCGACAACGCCTGCTCCGGGTGCGACCCGACCATCGCGGTAAATATTGGCCGCCAGATGCCGCAGGCTTTCACCGGAAAAATAACCAAGGGAATCAGCCTCGAGAATCCGCAGAATTACAGGTTTGTCACTTCCGGCCATCGTGGAGGCGACGATGGAGATTTAATGGAACAATCGTTTCGGGAATTGAACGAGCCGGCGGACGAAGAGGGAGAAAACTCGGGCGGCACGATCGCCGCCATCGACGGGCCCGCCGCTCGGGGCCGCGGTTCAGCCCTCGATTTCCTCGAGCGAACCGCACTGGACGCCCAGGTCAGCTCGGACGAAATCCGCGCCATCAGCAGCCGAACCGCGAACAAGGCCGCCTATCCGGCGTCGCCACTCGGCAATTCGCTCAAGCTCGTCGCGAAATTGATCGGAGGGGGCTTGCCCACGCGGGTTTTCTACGTCTCACAGGGCGGCTACGACACCCACACCAACCAGGTCGCCACCCACGCCCGCTTGCTGAAGGATTTGGGCGACGCGGTAAAGTCGTTCTGCGACGACCTGGCCGCCCAGGGCAACATGGATCGGGTGCTGCTGATGACGTTCAGCGAATTCGGGCGGCGCGTGAACGACAACGCCAGCGGTGGCACGGATCACGGAGCCGCCGCGCCGATGTTTGTCATCGGCAACCGGGTCAGGGCCGGTTTGCTCGGCCGTTACCCGAGTCTTGCCCCTGCGGATTTGTTCGAGGGCGACTTGAGGTTCATCGTGGATTTCCGGTCGGTTTATGCCGCCGTGCTCGAGAACTGGCTCAAGACCCGAAGCGAACCGATCCTGGGCCGCCGGTTCGAACCGCTGCAAATTGTGCAAGCTTCGTAGCCGCGGTTGTAAAACCGCGGACTGCCGGATCAGCATCCAGTCCGCCAATTCACATTGGCGAAGCCGCGTCAGAAGCAAACGCACCTTGCCCCCGACCCGCGGCGCGTTAGCATGGCGGTGTGGACTCGTTGGTGGAACAAGTCGATCGATCCATTCGCGAGCGGCGGCTTTTCCGTCGCGGCCGGCGAATTGTCGTGGCTGTTTCCGGCGGCGTCGATTCCATGGTTCTCCTCCGTCTGCTTCATGTGTTGGCGCCCAAATACGGCTGGAAACTGGCCGTGGCCCATTTCAATCACCAACTCCGCGGCCGGAGCAGCGACGCGGATGAACGGTTGGTGCGCCAGACGGCAAAGAACCTCGGGTTGCCCTTCGTCGGAGGCCGCGGCAACGTCCGCAGATTTTCGCGGGTAAACAAGCTCTCCCTCGAAATGGGCGCGCGCCGATTGCGTCATGGCTTTCTGGCCCGCGCGGCGGCCGGGCTGAAAAGCGGCTCGATCGCTCTCGCCCATCATGCGGACGATCAAGTCGAACTCTTCTTCCTCCGCATCTTTCGAGGCAGCGGAGGCGAGGGGGTGTCCGGCATGAAGTGGCGCAATGCGTCGCCCGGCAACCCGAGGCTGTCTCTGGTTCGACCGCTGCTGGATGTCTCCAAATCCGAGTTGGAAGCGTTTGCACGCGACAACAAAACCGCGTTCCGCCAGGACGCCAGCAACCTCCGGCTGGACATCCGGCGGAACCGGATCCGCCGGGAATTATTGCCATTGCTTCGGCGCGACTACCAGCCCGCGCTCGACCGTGTCGTTTTGCGGTTGATGGACATCGCCGGAGCCGAAGCGGAGTTTGTCGGCCAGGCCGCGCGTGCGTGGTTGAAGAACAGGGCGGCCCCGGCTCCCGGATTCTCGAAGGCGCGGGGGAGAGTCCGGTTCGATGAGTTGCCGGCGGCCGTCCAGCGGCGGTGCATCCAGCTCCAACTGCTGAAACGGGGGATCCCGGCACAGTACGACCTTGTGGAACAGTTGCGCTGTTCGCCCGGGAAAGCGGTCGCGACGACTCCGGAACTGGATGCAGTCCTGACGGCCCGTGGAGAATTGCGACTTCGGAGGGCCGGAACTGTTTCGCGTTCCGGATTCAAACGGTCCACGAAGAAAGGGAGGGTAAGACTCGATGCGAAGCAGGGCAGCATCGTATTCGGCGGCCTGGAAATCCGCTGGAACATTGTCTCACGCAAACCTTCGGTTCCGCCCGCACGGAAGGCTGGCCGCGAACTTTTCGATGCCGATGCCGTTGGACCGGACGTTATTCTTCGCCATTGGCAACCGGGCGACCGGTTTCAGCCGATTGGCATGTCGTCGCCGGTGAAACTGCAGGATCTGTTCACGAACGACAAGATCCCGCGTGAGCAAAGGCATGATTTGGTGGTGGTTACGACGAGAGCGGGACATCTGGTTTGGGTGGAAAACCTTCGAATTTCGGAACGATTCAAGCTTTCAGAATCGACGATTCGCCACTTGCAATGGCGATGGAAGCGGCTTTAATGTCCGGCGGTTGCGCGCCCCGACGCCCCATGTTAACTTGGCGCGCGGCTTTTTGTATCATGCCAGAAGACAATAAAATCAGCGACGACGACAAGAACTCGAGAAAAGGCGGTGATTTCAAGGTCCCACCGCGCACCTGGATTGTGTGGATAGCCATTATCGGCGGCATCCTCATGATGGTGATGTTCAAGAACCGGATGGAGTTGCAGCCCGGAACGTTGCTGCCGGCGGAGTTCCAGCAAAAGCTCGAAGCACACCTGATCGCTTCGGTATCGCTCAATTTCAATCCCCAGTCCCAGCTTTCGGCGGACATCGTGGGGATGTACTACAAGACCGATGACAAGGGGAACCGGTTGAACGACAAGGTGGCGTTCCGGACCAAGACCCTGCTGACGCCCAGCCTCCAGGAACAACTCATTCATCTTCCGCAGTTTGAGGTGCGCGAACCCAATCAACTCCTGCTGAACGTTGTTTGGAGCGTGCTGCCCATCGTTGTCATCGCGGCCTTCATCTGGTTCTTTTTCATCCGCCAGATCAAAATGGCCGGCAAGGGCGCGCTCAGCTTTGGCAAAAGCAAGGCGCGGCTCCTGGCCAAGGAACGCAACAAGACAACCTTCAAGGACGTGGCCGGAATCGACGAGGCCATCGAAGAGGTCTCCGAACTCGTCGAGTTTCTCAAGGACCCGAAAAAATTCCAGCGCCTGGGCGGGCGCATCCCGAAGGGTGTCCTGATGGTGGGCCCTCCGGGCACGGGCAAAACCCTCCTCGCCAAGGCGATCGCCGGCGAGGCTGATGCCGCCTTCTTCAGCATCAGCGGCTCGGATTTTGTGGAAATGTTCGTCGGCGTGGGCGCCAGCCGCGTGCGCGACATGTTCGAACAGGCGCGCAAGAACACGCCGTGCCTCATTTTCATCGATGAAATCGACGCTGTGGGCCGGAGTCGCGGTCATGGACTGGGCGGTGGGAACGACGAACGCGAGCAGACCTTGAATGCGTTGCTCGTGGAGATGGACGGCTTCGACACGCAGGAAGGCATTATCATCATCGCGGCGACCAACCGGCCGGATGTTCTCGATCCCGCGCTGCTGCGTCCCGGCCGCTTCGACCGCCAGATCACGGTCAATCTGCCCGATGTCCGCGGCCGCGAAGCCATTTTAAAGGTGCACGCGAAGAACGTGAAACTGGCGCCTGCGGTCGATTTATCCGTGATCGCCCGCGGCACGCCGGGATACTCCGGGGCCGAGTTGGCAAACCTGCTGAACGAAGCGGCGTTGCTGGCGGCGAGCACGAACAAGAAGGCAGTCTCGATGGAGGAATTGGAGGAAGCGCGCGACAAGGTGCGCTGGGGCCGCGAACGGCGAAGCCTCGCCATGACGGACGAGGACAAGAAGTTTACCGCGTGGCACGAGGCCGGCCATGCCCTGGTCAATGTGATGTTGGAGCACACGCATCCGCTGCACAAGGTCACCATCATCCCGCGCGGGCAATCGCTCGGGTCCACCATGTCGTTGCCCAAAACGGATATTCTCAACCGTCGGCGCAAGGAAATGCTCGACATGCTGGCGGTCATGATGGCCGGCCGGATCGCCGAGGAAATCGTCGCCGGGGATATTTCGACGGGCGCCGCCGGGGACATTCAACAGGCCACCGCCACGGCGCGCGCCATGGTGATGCAATGGGGCATGAGCGACAAACTCGGCATGGTGCAGTACGGCGATGACAACGAATATGTTTTCCTTGGACGCGAAATGGCCCGCGCGAAGGTTTACAGCGAGTTCACGGCCCAGGAAATCGACGGCGAAGTCAAACGGATCATCAACGAAGAGTACAAGGTCGCGAAGGACATCATCATGTCCAATCTCGACAAGCTGGAGCTGATCGCCAAGTCACTCCTCGAGTACGAGACCCTCGACGGCGCGCAGGTGCTGGAGATTGTGCGCACGGGCAAATTCACGCCGCCTGCGCCGATTCCCCAGGTCGATCCTCCGCACGGCGCTCCGGCCGGAACGCCGCTGCCGGAAGTGCCGGGCAAACCCTCGCCGCCGAAGCTGCCGGGACTGGGCACGCCCGCACCCGCACCCGCACCCGTCTGAGACCGGGCCGACGCCTCTCCGAGCCTGCTGCGGAGACGACGCCTCCACGCCGAGCCCTGCATTTCTGGATTTTCCTCCGCCGCCGGGCCCGTTAAGCTGCTCGCATGATTATCGCGCCCTCGCTGCTGGCTGCCAATTTCGGATGTTTCGCAAAGGAGGCCGCGCGCGTGGAGCGCTCGGGCGCCGATTGGCTGCACCTCGACATCATGGATGGGCATTTCGTGGAGAATATTTCCTTCGGCCCGAAGCTGGTCCAGACGCTTCGTCCGCTGGTGAAGATTTTCTTCGATGTTCATCTGATGTGTTCCCGGCCGGAAATCCTGCTGGAACCGTTCGCCCGCGCCGGCGCGGATCAAATCAACGTCCACGTGGAACTGGGCGAACAGGTCACTGCGTTGCTGTGGAAGATCAAGTCGCTCGGCAAAAGAGCCGGGCTGGCCATTAATCCGCCAACGGCCGTTTCCATGGTTCAACCGTTCCTCGACCAGATCGACTCGCTGCTCGTCATGACCGTGAATCCCGGTTTCGGCGGCCAGCAGTTCATTCACGAAACGCTGCCGAAGATCCAGCAGGCGGTGGACTGGCGCCGGCAGAGGGGCCTCTCGTATCACATCGGCGTGGATGGCGGCATCGACTTCAAGACGGCTCCCGAATGCGCCCGGGCGGGCGCGGATGCGTTCATCAGCGGCACCACTCTCTTTGGACAGAGAAACATGAAGGCCGCGGTCTCAAGGTTGCGCAGGATCACCGCCGCCAACGACCCCAGCCGTTCCAACCTGGCGAGCTAAACCGGCTTCGACCGCCGGCTTGGCAGCGGGCTTCTCCTCTGCCAGACTCTTCGCGTGGTTCAAATCAAATTTGGCACGGACGGTTGGCGTGCGGTTATTGGAGAGGATTTTACCTTCGCCAATGTCGCCCGTGTCGCCCAGGCCGCAGCGGATTACTGGAGAGCCCATCCGGCGGCCGGTACCGAGAAACGAATCATCGTCGGCTATGACCGCCGCTTTCTCTCGGATCAATTCGGCCGGTGCACCGCGGAGGTGCTTGCCGCAAATGATTTCAAGGTGGTATTGACGCCCGTGCCGACACCCACACCGTCGGTTTCCTTCGCGGTGAAGCACCAGCGCGCCGTCGGCGGCGTGATGATTACCGCCAGTCACAATCCCCCCATCTTTAACGGCTTCAAACTCAAATCGGATTACGGCGGATCCAGCGACCCGGCCACCTGCAAGGCCGTGGAGGGTTTTCTCGATCGGAACGCGGTCAGAACAAGACCTCTGGCCGGGGCCTTGCGAGAGAAGCAGGTCGTTATCGCCGACGTGCGCCCCGCGCATTACGCCGCGCTCAAACGGCTGGTGGATTTCAAACGGATCTCAAAATCCAGGTTGCGATTCGCCCATGACGCCCTGTTTGGCGTCGGTGCCGGATGCTTCGAACAACTCCTGGCCGGCACGACCTGCAAGGTCACAACCCTCAACGGCGGGCACGATCCCTTTTTCGGCGGCATCAACCCGGAACCCATCGAACGCAACTACGCCCGCAGCCAGGCGTTCCTGCGCCGGCATCCGCACGATATCTGCCTGGTGACGGACGGCGATGCCGACCGTGTCGGGGGCATGGACGGGCGCGGCAAGTATATTTCCACACACCAGTTGATCTGCCTGCTCCTTCGGCATTTTATTGTCAATCGACAGGGCAGGGGACGGGTGGTGAAAGCGTTGTCGGCGACGTCGATGGTGGACAAAATGTGCGCCGCGTATGGCCTGTTGTTGACGGAAACCGGCGTGGGCTTCAAGTACATCTGCGCGGAAATGCTCAAAGGGGATGTGTTGCTCGGCGCGGAAGAGAGCGGCGGCATCGGGTTCCAGGGTCATATTCCCGAGCGTGATGGCATCGCCGCCGGGCTGCTGCTGCTCGAGATGCTGGCGGTCGAGCGCAAGCCCGTGGAGAAGCTGCTTGCCGCCCTGACGAGGCAGTTTGGCCCGCACGAATACGGGCGCATCGACGCGCAGTATCCGCTGGAGAAAGGCGCCCCATTGATGGAGTTCCTCAAGAGCCGGCCGCCCTCCAAACTTCTGCGCTCACCCGTGGCCGAAGTGAAGAGTTACGACGGGGTGAAGTTCGTGGCCCGGGACACGTCGTGGCTCATGCTGCGCGGTTCCGGCACGGAACCGATCCTCCGCATCTATGCCGAGGCCAGGTCGCAGGCCGACGTCCGCAAGCTCTTGAACCTTGGAGTCTCGCTCACGAAGCGGGTGTAAGTCCAAAGTTCGAGGTCAAATGTCCAAAGGAGTGGCGACGGCTCGTCGCAAACAAGTCTGCGCACGCCACATTGAGCGAGGGCGCTGTGCGCGGGGCTGCGAGTCAGGCTTCCACGGGCGCCACCGCCAGTTCGCCCACCTTTCGAGCATGCCGTCCATAGACCCATTCGAACATCGGTGACGCCATCAGCGTTGTGACCACAGCCATCAACACCATGATGGAAAACAGCGCCGGCTGGATAACGCCCTTCTGGAGGCCGATATTGATGATGATCAACTCCATCAGGCCGCGTGAATTCATCAGCGTGCCGACCGCCAGCGCGGTTCGATTGTCCTCTCCGTTCAACCGGGCGGCCGCCCAGCAGGCCACGCCTTTGCCCATGCAGGCGGCGACGATGATGACCAGGGCAATGAGGAGCAGGTGTGCGTTGTTCACCAGGTCGAGCCGGGTATTAAGGCCCGAGAACGTGAAAAACATGGGCAGGAGGAAGGCGAGGGCAAAGGGCTGAAGCTGGCGCTGCAGTTCGCGCGCGAAAAGTCCGCGCGGCATCGCAACGCCCAGGATGAAACCACCGAACACGGCGTGAATCCCGATGCTGTCGGTGATCCAGAAGCCCAGCATAAGGAGCATGAGTGTGACCGCGAGCAGCGTGGGAGTGACCTTGCCCGCCCGTTCCGTCGCGGTGCCGAGACGCGCGAGCAGCTTCCTTCCCGCGGTGAGAACGAAAACGCCGTAGGCGATGCCGCCGCCGATCGCCTTAACCGCCACCATCGCTCCGCCGCCGAAACTGGCCAGCACAACCGCCAGAATTCCCCACGCCGCGGCGTCGTTGATGGCGCCTGACACCAGCGCCAGGGCCCCCAACGACGTGCCGGTCAGACCTCTCTCGTAAATGATCCGCGCCAGCATCGGAAATGCCGTGATGCACATCGAAGCCCCGAGGAAAAGCATCGCTTCAAACAACCGTGTCTGCTCCGAAAACAAGCCGGAAACTTTGATCAAGGGAACCGCCAGAGCGGCCCCCAGCACAAACGGTGCGACCATGCCGGCGATGGATACCGCCGCCGCGCTACGCACGCGGCTGTGAAGGAGTTCGATGTCGAACTCGACCCCGACCAGGAACATGTAAAGGCCAACCCCCAGTTGGGCGCCGATATAGAGAACCTTCAGCGACTCTGGAGGAAACAGCGCGTGCTGCATCCCCGGCCACAACAGGCCCAGCAGGGAAGGGCCCATGAACACGCCCGCAATCATCTCGCCCACCACTTGCGGCTGACCCAGTTTCCGCGACATCCAGCCCACTCCGCGGCACATCGCCAGAATGAAGCACATCTGGACAAAAAACGCCGACGATAGTTGTGGTCCTGTCATAGGTGCCGCTGTTCTGCCATGGTATGCCGCCACCTTCCGCCATGCCCTTGCTTCGTGCAAGCCAAAAAATGGGGAGTGAGGGGCGGGAGTATTGAAAGTCGGGCGCTTTGAGGGCCGGCATCCCATGGACTCGGGGTAGGGCCGGCTTTGGGATTCGGGGCTTCCCATGAGCCCTGTGAGGAAGAAACTCAGGCCACTGCGGGTGCCACGGCGTGGACGGGGGCGGGTTCGGCGGGTGCTCCGGATGAGGCGAACACAGCATTCTCGGGCAGCTCCGTGATCTGTCGGATCGCAAGCGTTTCGTTGAGTGATTCGAGCTTCCGTTTGACCGAATCAATCTTTCTCTGAAGCAGAATCTGTTCTGAGGAGATTTCCCGCGCAATCCGGGGCAGATTGTTCGCCACGGAAGAACGATTGGAGGCCTCGGTAATCGGGGCTTTGGCCTTCCCCTTTTTTCGATCCCCGGATTTGGCTTTCGCCGTCGTGCCATTTTTTTGATGGCCGACGGAGATCGTGCGGGTGAGGTGAACCAGCGGGGCAATCCGGGACTTCGCCAGATGATCGGCGGTGCGGCTGAGCGAGTTGATGCGGGTCAGCACGTCTTTGAGATGGAGGATCACGGGCGCGGTGGCGTCGGCGATTCCGGCCTGCCTGGAGGCGGCCAATTGGTCCTGGTGAATTCTTTCGGCCCGTTCCTGCACCCGATTCTGTTCCGAGCGTTCCGCTTGAAGGGCCGTCAGGTTCTGTCGCAATTCCTCGTTCGCGGCGATCAACTCCTGCGCCTGGGCTCTTGATTGGACGTAATTCTGTTGGATCGCCGCCTTCGTTTGACTCGATGCGGCAAGTTCGAATTCCAACCGCACGACCCTCTGTTCAGCTTCGGCGGCGGCAAGAACCGATTTCATCGTTTGGGAGTCAGCCTGTGATTCCGCCTCCGGCTTGGGCTGCGGTTCCACAGCGGGTCGTTGCAGGAGCTGTTTCAGGCTCCTGTCAAAATGCCTGACGCCAATGACGAGCAGAATGGAAGTCATGGCGCAGAGCATATCCGCCTCGGTCCGCCACTCGACTCCGCCAAGAAATGAACTGAAGGGCAGCAACAAATACACGAGGGCAAGAAGCGAAAGCCCGCTGAACAGCAACTCGGCGACGCGGCGGGTTTGAAGACGCCGTCCCAGGTTCAATGCATAGAAGGCCACCCCGAGCTGGAGGAGCCCGGCCGTTGCATGAATCGTCGCTTCGAAATTCATAGAAACACCCGGCCCGGGAAACAGCAAGAATGAAGCCAACGAAACCCCAATGTTTCCAATGTCTAACGCGAACCCAACGACGTGTTCGAATGTCTCCAGAGGGAGAAAGTGTCCAGAATCGGAGCTTGTGGAGGAGCCGGTCGAAATCAGTCTTTCCTGGCGGGTCTATTCCTTTTCCACCAATCGATAGCCGACCGCGGGTTCGGTGATAATCAATTCGGGTTGGGCCGGGTTGGCCTCCAGTTTGTCGCGCAGATGCGCGATGTAAACCCGCAGGTAATGCGTTTGCTCGAGGGAATTCGGACCCCACACGTCGCGGAGGATCTGCCGGTGGGTGAGCACTTTGCCGGCATGCTGGACGAACAGGCGCAGGAGAGAATACTCCGTCGCCGTCAGCTTGACTTCCTTGCCGTTGACTGTGACCACGCGGGCTGACAAATCCACTTCCACCTGGCCGGAGCGGAACACGGCGAGGTCGCCCGACGGTTGGGCGTGGCGGTGCGCGACGCGCAGGCGGGCCAGCAATTCGCCGGTGTTGAAAGGCTTGGTGACGTAGTCATCGGCGCCGTTGTCCAGCGCGGCGATCTTGTCGCTCTCGCGGTCCCGGACGCTGAGGACGATCACGGGAACGCGGGTCCATTCGCGAAGGCGTTTGAGGACGGCAACGCCGTCCAGGTCCGGCAGGCCGAGGTCGAGCAGGATCACATCGGGCCGGCATTGTGCGGCCTGCACGATGCCTTCCTGGCCGCTGGGAGCATCGAAGACGCGATAGCCGTTTGCCTCGAGGGTCACGCGCAGCAGACGGCGGATTTGCGGCTCGTCGTCGATGACGAGGGCCGTGGCGGTCGGTTGATCAGCCCGATTATTCACGATGCGAACACCGCGGGGGGCGGCTTGGCCGTCTGCGGCACTCGAATGGTGAAGATTGCACCACCGCCGGGTCCGTTGGCAACAGAGATATGGCCGCCCTGCGCTTCGACAAAGCCCTTGACGATTGCCAGACCGAGGCCGCTTCCTCCCGCCGGGGCGCCCGGTGCCCGGACGAATTTGTCGAAGATTCTGGGCAACAATTCCGGCGGCAGCCCGGGTCCGTGGTCCGCGACGTTCAATTCCAGCATTCCCTCCTCCTGCCGGGCCTGGATCAGGATCGGGGTGCCCGGCGGTGTGTGGATCGCGGCGTTCAGCAGGAGGTTGGAAAGCGCCTGCTGCATCAAGGTAAAGTCGAGCCTGGCCAGAGGCAGATCCTTCGCCACCGCCACTTTGACTTCCCGGCCCTCCAGCTCCCGATCCAACGCGCGAACCGTGGATTGAATCAGGTCCCCGACGTCGCACCAGTCGAGTCTGGCCTGGACATGGCCGGATTCGAGGCGGGTCACGTCGAGCAGGTTTCCCACCAGCCGATTCAGGCGCGCCGACGCCTCCTGGATTTCGGCGATCATCGAGCGGCGGAGTTCCTCGGGTGCGTCCTTGGTTTCGACCAGGGTGCTCGCGGCGCTGGTAATGGCGGCGAGTGGGGTGCGCAACTCGTGGGAGATTGAATTGAGGAGGGCATTGCTCAGGCGTTCGGATTCCGCCAGCAACTTGGTCTGTTCGGCGGAAGCGCGCAACGCCACGCGGTCCAGCACCAGGGCGGCCTGCCGCCCGTAGGCTTCCAGCAAATCCCTCTGCGCGAGCGTCAGTGTCCGGTCGGGCAGCGCAACCGCGAGCACGCCCAGCACGGCCCGCTCCGTCACCATCGGCAGGTGCATGACTTCGGCGCCGGGCAGGTTGTCGGTAAACCGCCCGGCGGCCTGGCGATGATGGAACGCCCATTCCGCCACGTTCAACTCCTTCTCCGTCAGGGTCAGCGAACTGTCGGGATGAACGGCAAGCTTCTGTCCGGTGGGAAAGGCGACGGCGACCGAGGCGCGAAAAACGCGCGCGACTTCGGCCATAAGCTGCCAGACAACTTCATCGCGCGTCCCCGCCTGGGCCAGTTCGCGGGTCAGTTGGTAGAGCGCGATCGCGCGCTCTTCCCGGTGCCGCTCGGCCTGCTCCCGGGCGCGAACGCGGGAGACCAGTTGTCCGAGGACGATGGCCACGACAAAATAAAGTCCGAACAAGCAGGCGTCCTCGGTGCTGGTGATGATGAACGTGAAGCGGGGGGGCAGGAAGAAATAATTCCAGGCCAGCGCGCTGAGCGCTCCGGCCAGGAACACCGGTCCGCGACCGAGAAACAGCGCGAGCAGCACGACGGCGAGCAGGAAGACAAACCCCGGCACACGCGGCCCTGTAAACTGGGAGATCACCACGTTCAACACACCCACGCCAGCCACGGCTCCGACGGCTGCCGCATACTGGTTCCAACTGATTTGCAAAGGCCATCGGCCGCGCGGTTCGGCTTTCGTCGCGTCGTTTTTCTCCGCCCGCACCACATGCAGATCGATGTTGCCGGTTTCACGCGTCAGCCGCAGCAGCAATCTTCCGGTGCGGAGCCAATCCAGGAACCCGGCTGACGACGGTTTGCCGACGACGATCTGGGTGACGTTGTGTTGCTGAGCGATCCTCAACAAACCCCGCACGAAGTCATCATCGGCGGTGGTGATGACCTCGGCGCCGAGGGTCCGCGCCAGCGCAAGGTTCTTCTCCAGCCGGCCTTGTCCCGCCTCGCTCAGAGGCTGTGAGTTCTCGACGTGCACGGCCAGCCATGGGCATTTCAAACTGTCGACGGTGCGGCGTGTCCATCGGATGAGCGGCTCCGAAAGGGGGCTGGCGCTGACGGCCACCAACAGCCGGTGGCCCGTTTTCCAGGGGCCAGCGGTGGATTGGGTGCGATGAAACTCCTGGGTTTCCTCCCCCACGTGGTCGGCCACGAGACGGAGCGCCAATTCCCGCAGTGCGGTGAGGTTGGCTTCGCTGAAAAAATGGGCCGCCGCCGCCGCCGCGCGATCGGCCATGTAAACCTTGCCCTGGCCCAGCCGTTGCAGCAATTCGGCGGGAGGCAAATCCACCAGCTCGATTTCGGCGGCGTCGAGCACGCTGTCCGAAACGGTTTCGCGAATCTCGGTCCCGGTAATTTGCCGTACCGTGTCGGCGCGGCTTTCCAGGTGCTGAACGTTCAGCGTCGTGAACACGTCGATGCCCGCGTCCAACAGTTCCTGGACGTCCTGCCAGCGTTTGGGGTGGCGGGAGCCGGACGCGTTTGAATGGGCCAGCTCATCGACCAGCGCCAGACGGGGATGCCGTGCGAGCACCGCGTCGAGATCCATCTCGGCCAAGGTGATGCCGCGATGATCCACCACTTTTCTCGGCACCAGCGGCAGGCCGTTCGTCAGGGCGTCTGTTTCCTTGCGGCCGTGTGTTTCAACATATCCGATCACCACGTCCACGCCCGCGGCGAGCTCCCGTCGCGCGGCCTCGAGCATGGCGTAAGTTTTGCCAACGCCCGGGCACATGCCGAGGAACACTTTGAGGCTGCCGCGCTTTTCCCGGGCGGCCTCGCTCTGAATGGCAGCCAGCAACGCGTCGGGATTCGGGCGCTCACCTTCGTTCACAGGATTATTCTAAGGGTCCTTACGCTCAATTCAGCTTAAAACCGGCGCGGCTTCCACCCTCGGACTCGCATGGGTTTTGACCTGCGCGGGGTGATTTTACGGGATCGGCGTGGAGAAAGGCAATCGAGAACCGGATTGTCGAGGTCGGGAAAATAGAACTCGAACTGTTTCTGCAAGACTTTCGCGTGATTCACAACACATTTTTGCTCCGGTTGTTCTCTACCGCGCCAGGACATGCCGGAGCACCAGAAAAAGGAAAACCTGAAACGTGAGAAACCCGATGCCGAGCAAAGAACCGGCAATCACGGGAGTTTCACGCAGCCCCAGCTTCCATCGGGGCGGTTCCAGGTGGTTGCAATAGCCGGTCACCCTGACCTGTTCGGGAGAGTCCAGTTCCACTTTGAAAGCCGCCGCGGTTTGGTAGCGATCGGCCGGATCGCGCTGTAGCGCGTGCAGAACGATTTCCTCGGCCGCCGGAGAAATGGCCGGGTTCAATTGCCGCGGAGCCGGCGGATCGCCGGTCACCCGGTTGTTCATCGCCACCCACGGATTGTCGTGTTGAAACGGAATGGCTCCGGTGAGCATCTCGTATAAAATCACGCCGAGTCCGTAAACGTCGGTGCGCTCGTCCGTCTGCCGGTTGCTGACCTGTTCGGGCGCCATGTAGTCCGGCGTCCCCAACGTCGGCGTCAACCCGGTCAGAGTGATCCGGCGCGAGGCCGCCGCCGAAGCAATTCCAAAATCCATGAGCCGGATGGTGTGGTCGCAGCAAATCATGACGTTCGAGGGTTTGAGATCGCGATGGACGACGCCGCGCCAGTGCATGTGCTGGAGCGCTTCGCAGACCAGGCTCGCGATTTTCAACGCATCCTTTTCCGGGAAGGGCCGCATGGCATTCATGAGATGTGCCAGCGTGCAGCCGCGCAAATACTCGGTGACAATGTAAGGCCGGCTCTTGTCGCCGTCCACCGGCAGGAACTTCAGGATGTAAGGATGATTCAATCTGCGGCCGATTTCCTCCTCGCGTTGGAAGCGCGAAAAGAAGCCCGGGTCGGACTCCAGTCTGAGATGGGGCACCTTGACCGCGACCTGCTGGTTTTGATTGCGCTCGTCTTCGGCGCGGTAGATGACAGCCATGCCGCTGCGGCTGATCGGTTCGACCAGCCGGAACCGGCCGTCCAGCAAGTGGCCGGGGCGAAGTTCGGGTGCAAACGACTGCTCGACGGGCTCATGGTAGTCCGGCACCTCCCGGCAGCAGGCCACGTGTTCCAGCGGACATAGCCCGTTCGTATTCACACTGGAAAGCATGACACGGACATCCTGTCCCGGGGAGTCAATTCGCGGGCCGCTCCCATTAAAAGAGTATTAACAACCCGGCTGGCGGATCGCGAACTTCTCCCCGGCTCGCAGCACGTCGCGGGGAGGCACTGGATGGGTGACAAAGGCTGGACAGGGGGCTTTCATCCGACGAGTGCCGCGCCCAACGCGATCAATAGTGGTCGCACACGGAGGAGTCACACATGAAACACACTCACACGGCAGCCGGTTGCGCCGGGAACTCCCGGCCTTCTTTCCTAGCGACGGCCGAATTGGATGATCAGGCCGCCCGCCAGGATCAAGGCCAGCCCCCACCAGGTGGAGGGCGGCACGGTTTCGCGCAGAATCAACCGGCCAAACAGGACGCTGACCAGTGCGAAGAATCCTATGTAAACACCGAGGAGCCGCGAGAGATCCCACTTGAGCGAATTCACGATCAGGCCATAGCCACCCAGCGCCAGACAGCCGGCAACAATGAACCAGACGCCGCCCCCGCGCAGCCCTCGACGCACCGTGGCATCGCCGGCCACTTCGAGTATCGCGGCAGCGACGAAGATGAACCAGGCGATGACGTTCATATTCCCGCTTGGCGGATGTCAGTTGCTTTGTAGGGCTGCCAGGGGCGGGGTCAACGGACTTTGGCGCTTCGAATAGATCCGATTGTCTGGCGCCAGAATGTTCAGGTGGACGTCGTGGAGCAGGAGGACGGACGCATCAGAGCGTCCAGCCGGATTGTTGAGCAGGGGAAGAGCGTCGAGCGGGCATTTTGCCAGATCGATCGGGAACAGTAGCCTATCCGGTTTCATAGAGGTTAAATCCATTCTTACTTGCTTCCGCCATCAATGTGGCTTCCGGAGGCCGGAGGGGGTAATCAAAAGGCACCAGGAAGACGTTAAAAAGATATCAATGCGGATGCGGGCGGGCGGACTGCACACGCCGCGAGTTTTGCCGGAAGGCTCGACTTCCAAAAAATCGGGAGGGCATCGGGACCCAAAAACCTTGTAGCCGCCAATGTGAATTGTCAGATCTGTCCCGCAGTGGCGTTCTCCTCCGTTTCACAACGGTGGTTAGGGAGGCTCGGTTCATGGCGAGCCCCGGGGTGTCGGAGAGGAACGGTGGGACCTCCCGCAAGCCCTGCAGCGGCGGCCTGAACACGCTGGCGCGCCGGGATGGCGGCGGCTAGAAACTGAGCGATTGCCCCGGGTGGGGAAGGTGCAGATGCTTTCCTGCGGCCGTGAATTTTTCCACGGCTTCACGATGATCGATTTTGATCGGCGGGAAGGTGTCGTAATGCACGCCCAGTATCTCGTTGCAACGGACAAATTCCGCGGCCTGGATGGCATCCTCGATTCCCATCGTGAAATTGTCGCCGATGCACAGCGCGGCGAAGGTCAGGCGGGTGGATTCGCCGATCAATTTCATGTCCATCGTCAGGGCGGTGTCGCCGGAGTAGTAGAAATTTCCTTGTGAAGTTTCCACCACAAATCCGCCCGGATTGCCCCCATACGATCCGTCGGGAAGGCTGCTGGAATGGATCGCGCTGACGAACTTGACGCGACCGAAATCAAATCGGCATCCCCCGCCGTGGTTCAGTGGATGCCCCTTTTGAATTCCATGGCTGCCAAACCAGGAAACCACCTCGAAGTTGGACACCAGCGTCGCGCCGGTGCGTCCGGCAATGGCGGCCGCATCGGCCAGGTGATCCTGGTGGCCGTGCGAAATCAAAATGTAATCCGCCGCGACCTTGTTTACATCGACGGACTTGGCGAGGTCGTTCGGAGTGATGAACGGGTCGAAGAGGAGGGTGCGCCCGTTGACTTCCACCGAAAAGCAAGAGTGTCCGTAATAGGTGACTTTCATGTTTCATCCGGCGTTCATTGATTGGGGTTGGCCGAAGTATCCACGCTGCCCGGCCGGAAATCAACTGCGGGCAACCGGCCATGTATGCATTTAGGGAAAACTGTATGCTCTTTGGACTGTGAGGGGAAGACAGACTCACAGCCTGGAGCCGGAGCGTTGCCATGGCTAACGGGGCGGGGGAGCCGGCCCTCAATCCCCGGAAGGGTCATGAAATCATATGTGCCGAAGAAGGACTGTCTCTTCAATTCTGGACAATTCTGTCTTTCCTGACCTGATTGGCGGCACGCACGGCCCTGAAACTCACTGATTCCCAGAGCTTCCGCCATTGTCCGATTTAGCCTGATCCCGCCCAGATTCGCTTGCATCAGTCTCCGCGACAACCGTCAACGGTTTGTCGGGTCGATTTGAATCTTTATGGCGTTAAAGGCAAAGGACTTGCTCTTCCGAGTCCACCAGGAGCGGAAGAGTCAGATGGTTATGAGACATTTAAAGCGGACGTGTGGGTCGCTTCCACTGCGTAATCAGGCCGGGATGACGCTGGCGGAGGTGGTCATAGCATTGGCCATCTCCAGCATGGTGGTGGCAGGCATTTTCTCGGGGTACATCTTCAGCATCAATTCCGCTCAGAGGTGGGCTCTATCGCTCGCGGCCAACGCCAGCGCCATGGAGCGCATCGAGGAGACACGCAGCGCCACATGGGATACCGCGAGCTGGCCGGCTGTCGATCAGCTCGTAGCCGCGAATTTTACGAATGAAGTCGTCGTATTGGACCATTCGGGAACGGGTTCGGGGATCGTCTATGCGACCAATATCACGCAGATCTCAGTGATCTCCACCAACCCGCCCCTCAAACGCATTCGCGTGGATTGCATCTGGAGCTTCAAGGGCGGTCAATTAATCACCAACACGATCGAGACTTGCCGCGCTCCTGACGAATGAAAGTGCATCCTCATTTTCCAGGCTCATGCCAGAGCGCTGTGACAGAGTCGCCGTCCGCGTTCACTCTGGCCGAACTCCTCGTCGCGGTGACTGTGTTTCTCCTCCTGGTGGCCGGAGTTCTCGGCGCCCATTTATTCGGTTTGAGGATGGAGCAGACCGTCGAAACCAAACTCAACGCCAGCAACGGCGCCCGCAATGCCCTCGGGAAAATCACCGATGAAATCCGGACCTGCACCAGCGTCTGGATTGGCAACGTTTCGACGAATGGTCAATTCACAGCGCTGCTCGACGGAGTCTCGCAGACAGGGAACGGTTTGTTGATCCAGCCGACAACCAATGCCACAAACTTCATCGTCTATTTTGTGGACCCCACCGACAACAGTTTCCGGCGCACCACGAGCGCGCCGGGAATGACTACGATCATCGCGCAGACGGTCACCAACGCGATGGTCTTTCGCGCTCAGGACTTTTCGGGCAATGTGCTGACCAACAGCCAGAACAACCGCGTGATTCACCTCACCCTCGAGTTCTATCAGCCACAACCCCTGCTCCCGGCCCCCGATTACTACAAACTCGAAACTTCAGTGACCCGGCGCGCTTTGTAACCATGATAACGGCTATTCTTCCCAATCAAAAGCATGGCCGGCGCGGCAGCGCCCTCGTGCTGACGGTGATCATGACGACCATTGCGCTGGCCACTCTGGCCGCGGTTCTGAGCTACGCGTCCAACAACGCGCGACTCAACTATCGGTCGAATCAGTACTACCGCGCGGTGGCTGCCGCAGAAGGCGACACCGAAAAAGTAATCACCATGATCTCAAGGGATTTTCTGAGCGGCGGCGAGAGCCTGGTCAATGAGAATCTGGCCACCTACCAGCAGACGACGCTGCTGGCGTCGGACTCTTCCTATTGGGCCGATTGGGAATTCAACGACGCCAGCGGCCACACCAACCAGACCTATGTGCAAGCCGGAGCTCCGACCAATTTCATCCTCCAGAATTCCAGCTACGCCGGTTTGAATGCCTATGCCTCTCCCTACACGATCGTTTCCAACGCCCGGGAGACTTCCGCAGCCCAGGACGTCGTCGGGGGAGTGCTCCAGCAACTGGAGTTGACCCGCATCCCAATCTTCCAGTTCGCCATGTACACGACGGGTGACATGGAAATCAGTTGCGGCCAACCCTTCGTCATCACCGGCCGGGTCCATTCCAACGGCCAGCTCTATGTCGAGCCGGACAACGTCATGATCTTTGAATCAGCCGTTACTGCCGTCGGCAACATTTTGTTCCAGCGCGACCCGCTGGACAGTCGCGGGCCTCCCGCCGGTTCAGTGGCCTATGATGGGGTGCATGATTCCGGCCAGCCTGCATTGAGCCTTCCGATCGGCATCACCAACACCCCGACCGCAGTCCGGGAAATCATCGAACCCCCGCCGCCGTTCGAAGACCCCAATTCACCTCTGGGTCGGGAACGTTATTACAACCTGTCCGATGTGGTGGTGGTGGTTTCCAGCAACGGAATCAGCGGGACGAGCGGGAACTTCAACTCTTTCTCAACCCCGATTCCTCCCAATGAGCTGAACAGCTTTGTCTCGACCACCAACACGTTCTGGGATGCGCGTGAAGGCAAGACGGTCTGGCCGATCGACCTCAACGTCGGCGCCCTCACGGCCTGGAGCGCCACCAACGCCGATGTACGCGTCGCCCTGGGGACGCTCGATGTGTCTTCGATTTATGTATTGGATAACCGGACGCTGGCGAGCACCGCCCTCGGAGCCGTACGTCTATCCAACGGCCAGAAGCTGCCTTCGCGCGGACTTACAGTCGCCACCGCAAGTCCGCTCTATGTCCTTGGACACTACAATCAGACCAACGCGGCGAACCTGGGCACCTCGAATACCACGACCACACTGCCCGCATCACTGGCGGCCGATGCGGTCACGATTTTATCCACGGCGTGGACTGATGCAAACAGCCAGGCCCCCGTGGCCTCGCGCAATGCACTGCCGACCACGGTGAACGCCGCCATCCTGGCCGGTGCGGTGGACACGGCCGGAGGGAATTACGGCGGTGGAATGGAAAACTTCCCGCGGTTCCTTGAGACCTGGGGCGCGGCCAACCCGTTCACTTATAACGGTTCGATGGTGAAGATGTTTCCAAGCCTCTACGCCACCAATATCTGGGGCAAGGCAAACGTTTACGCACCCCCGGCGCGTAACTGGACTTTTGACGTCAACTTCAACAACCCCGCGACGCTTCCCCCGCTCACTCCCAGTTTGGAGAGTGTGATTCGCGGTCAGTGGGCCACCTTGGCTCCCAACCAGACCACACCGCCGGCCAACTGACAGCCATCCTTCAGGCACACCAATGAACTCCAGCTTGGCAGGCCGGCCTGAATCTGTTGCCCGAAACCGGTCCATTCCTGGAGCTGTTCTGGTGGCGAGGAGGCTGTGAATGAAATCGGCGTTCCTGGTCCGATGCCTTTTTCTTGTGGCGGTGCTCTGTTGCTTCCAAACAGGCGCAGACACCGACCCGTATTCCTCCGAGTTCGAAAAGTCTCCGCCTGAGCCGACTTTTCATGATCGGGAAATGTATCGGCGGATAGCCAGAGAGGAAGAGGAACGCTTCCTGAAACGGGTATCAATCCCAGATGCCGTCGGCAAAGACGCTGTGGCATCGGCCTCTGCGCAACCGTCCAGCATCCGGGCCGGAACGACGACCGGAAGGCAGGATTCCACCGCCCTTGGCTGGACGGTCTTTCAGAATCTCCTGCTCGCCATCATATGCATCCTGGCCCTCCGCAAACATGGCCCTGAAATCCTCGATTCCATCACCACGAAGTTCAACTCCTCGACGTACTCGCCCTCCACCGCGACAGCCCCTGCGTCGAAGGTTCGCGCCGAGGAGGAAGCCTTTTCCAAGTTCCTCGCGACATTCCGGGTCGGCCCAGTTCCTGCCCCCAGATCCTCCAGTGCCACCCCCCGGACGGAAGGTAATCCGCTCGAAGAATTCTTCGGCAGATCACCGGAACTCCTTATTGCGTTGCACAAGCTTCACGAGGATATCTGCGGGGCGCCGGACGCCAGGACCCGGCGAAAAGCCCTTGCCGGTCTCTCCCGCCTCATCGATGACCTGAAAGGCCTGGCCGGCCTTCAGGAATTACGGCCCGCGTGGCAAATGGCCTGCGCCGTGGGGGGACTTGTCGAGCAACTCACCGGCAAAGCCAGCGATGTCACCCCTTCCACCCTGCGAACGGTCGGCAGCGGACTGGATATTCTCCACGATCTATGCGTGCAGGGATTGAACGTAGACCTGTTAACCAATCCTCCATTCCGGCTTCTCGTTGTGGACGACGATCGCATCAGCCGGCATGCTGTGTCCTGCGCGGCGAAGAAGGCGTTCGATCAGCCCGACCTCGCGGAGAACGGCGAGGCGGCGCTGATCCTGGCCTCGGAGCATCCCTACGACGTGATTTTTATGGATGTGCAGATGCCGGGAATGGACGGTTTCGAACTCTGTTCAAAGATCCATGCCACCGAGTGCAACTGCGCCACGCCAGTGGTCTTCGTCACCTGCCAAAGCGACTTTAGCGCGCGCGTGGAATCAACCCTGTGCGGCGGGAACGATCTCATCGCAAAACCCTTCCTCACTTTTGAAATCACTGTAAAAGCACTCACCCTTGCCCTGCACCGCCGGCTGCATGCAAACGACCCGATCGCCGATGCTTCCAATGGATCCGCCGGTTCGGAAGGGCTCTCATCATCACTTCCGGAACCCGTTGGTCTGGTAGTCTCCGGCCTGCGGGGCGCTTCCCCCGCGACGCTCTCCGGCGACAGTTTTTTCCCGGGGCGAAGCGCAATTCAGGAATGCCCCCGGAACGGGGAGGACCCGCATCCGCCGGAATTCCACCCGCCCTTGCCATCGGGACTGTCGTCCAACGCGCATGCCGATGCGTTTTTCACCCGAGCACCCGCGCACGTGGGAGCGCTGCGGGATTGCATACGGGAGATGAGCGAAAATGCGAATGCGGACGTGCGGGAGGACAGGGGGACGGATCTGCTCCTTCGCATCCACTCTTTGACGCTCAATGCGGATCTTGCCGGACTGCGTCCTGTTTTTCAATTGAGCGCCGCTCTGGAAGGGCTGGTCAAGAAACTCCTGGAGAGATCCGGACATCTTACCGGGCCCGCGCTTCAGACCGTCGCCGCTGCGGCGGAGTTGCTCAATGATCTGTGCGTGAAGGGGGTGAAAATGGACAGGGTTGCCAACCCGCCTGTCCGTATCCTGGTGGTGGATGACGACCTCATCGCCCGCCGCGCGATCGCCGGCGCGCTGCAAATGTCCTTCAAGAAACCCGACCTGGCAGAAAACGGAGAGTCGGCGCTCCTCCTGGCCGCAGAAAAATCCTATGATGTGATTTTCCTGGATGTGCTCATGCCGGGAATGGATGGTTTCACGGTCTGTTCGAGGATTCACGAGACCACAGCCAACAGCCATACGCCCGTGGTTCTGGTCACCAGTTACACCGACCCGAAGTGCCTCAGCCAATGCGCGCTGTGCGGTGCGAGCGACATCACGACGAAACCATTCCTCAAAGCTGAGATCACCGTCAAAGCGCTCACGTTTACCCTGCGCCACAGGCTCGAGAAACTCAAGACGGCGGGGGAGTTCATCCCGGAGCAGCACGAATCCGGCACAATCGAATCCTGCCCTGCCTGATCACTGCACAGGGGAGGTCAAAACGAAATAGTTGTCGAAACCAAGAACCTCTTTTAAAAGCTCCCGGATCGGCGGGGGTGGGGGTCAGCCGTCCGTCTGTCACGCGGCGGCTTCTTCTTCGGCTTCGAGGAAACCTTGGAGATGGCGGACGCGGGTCGGGTGGCGGAGCTTGCGCAGCGCCTTGGCTTCGATCTGGCGGATGCGCTCGCGGGTCACGTTGTACATCTTGCCGATTTCCTCGAGCGTGCGTTCGTAACCGTCCACCAGGCCGAAGCGCATTTCGAGGATCTTGCGCTCGCGTTCGGTGAGCGTGGTCAATACGTCGCCCAGCTTTTCCTTCAGCAGACTGTAACTGGTCACATCCGAAGGATTTTCAGCGCTCTTGTCTTCGATGAAATCGCCGACGCTGACATCGCCCTCGTCCCCGACGGGAGCGTGCAGGGAAATGGGCTGTTGCGCCATTTTCAGGAGTGAATTGATCCGGCTGACCGGCATGTGCATTTCGTCCGCCAGTTCTTCCGGCGTGGGTTCGCGTCCCAACTCCTGGGTGAGTTGTTTTTGGGCGCGCCAGAGTTTGTTCATGATTTCGATCATGTGCACCGGGATGCGGATGGTGCGGGCCTGGTCGGCGATGGAACGCGTGATGGCCTGGCGGATCCACCAGATGGCGTAGGTTGAAAACTTGTAGCCGCGGCGGTATTCGAATTTCTCGACGCCTTTCATGAGGCCGATGTTACCCTCCTGGATCAGATCGAGGAAGGACTGGCCGCGGTTGGTGTACTTTTTGGCCACGGACACGACGAGGCGAAGGTTCGCCTCGGCCATGTGGGTTTTGGCCTGCTGCGCCCGGTCCGCCGAGCGTTTCAAATCACCGAACGACTTGTAGAACTCATCCCGCGCCAGGCGCACGAACGATTCCAACGTGGCGATTTTGCCGCGTTCGGATTCCGCTTCAGCCGTGCGCTGGGCGGATTTGTGCAGGGCCTCGAGTTCCTGGATCCGCCGGAGACTGGCCTGGAACTTCTCATGCACGTTGCCTGCCACCACGATCATTTCCTCGATGACCTTCTGTTTGTAAAAGAATCTTAGGAAGGCGGCCTGAAGCTTTTTATCGAGCTTCACAAAGTCTTTGCGGAGCGATTCGCGGCGGCTCTTGTTGGCGGTCTTGCGCCACGAGAGAAACTTGGCGTCCACCTGCTGGTCCAATGCGCGCACTTTCTTGATCAGCAGACGGAGCTTGCGCAAATGGCCATCGCGGTTGGCCACCTGCTTGTCAACGATCACCCGGTCGAAGCGCTCCTTGGGCGGCTCGGAGAGCAGTTTTTCGGCGATGGCAATATGCTCTTTGGCGGCGAACCCGAGACTGTAAACGATCCGCTTCATCTCCAGTTCGGCGTCCTCGATCTTCTTGCAAATCTCGACTTCCTGTTCCCGCGTCAGCAAAGGCACTTTCCCCATCTGATTCATGTACATCCGAACGGGGTCGTCCAGAATCTCGAGGCGCGCATCCTCGTCCTCTTCCTGCGGCACTGGTTTGGCCCGATCCACTTCCGCCTGATCGACGATTTCCACCTCGAGGGCGCGAAGCTTCGTATAGAGCTCATCCAGGTCGTTCGGATTCAGGTTGTCCGGAAGAATATCGTTGATGTCGTCGTAGGTGACGTAACCGTTTTCCTGCGCCAGATGCAGCAGGGTCTTGATCGTCTCGGTCAGGTCAATGGCGCCTGTGGACGTGATGACAGGGTTCTGGACGGCCGAATGAGGGGTCTTCTGGGGTGGAGAGGCTTTTTTGTGTCCGTTGCGGGATTCATCAGGACGGGGTTGGGGATGACCTACCGATCGGTTTGAGACGATAAAACGTTTCCGTACAGGTACGGCTTTCTTTGCCACCTTCTGCTCACCGCCGTGCCGCCGGTGTTTGGACCGGTCATTCGGCGCTTTGTTCCCTTTTCTATTCAGCATAAGTAATAATGAGACGCTCGCAATTCGTTTTGGTTCAGAAATTTCCGCGGCATTCAATCACCACAAACCCTTTCGACAGTTGTCACGCTCGGCATGCCTGCAACAGGCGTTTGAAGACCGCAAACAGCGGAAGATTGACGCTCATTGACTATACACCACGAGCGGTCAAATTCAAAAACTCCACAGGCAGCAGCACTCCATCTGGCTTCAAATTGCATGCATTCGTTTGATCCCAAGGTATGAGCCAATCCTGTGCAACGAGTTACGCCAGCAAACCTCGCGCGAACGACTCCACCACACACCGTGGCGGGTTGCAAGCAGGAAAAGTAATTTTTTTCAGATCGGGGCGTTGGCCCGGATCAAGCCTTCCGGGCCTCCATCTTTAGTTATAAATCATGGTGTACAAAACACTTATGATTCAAACAATCAGGAAATCAAGTTCCCATTCGATCCGGTGCAACAAAGTGCCCGAAGGGCTCTGGCATCCATAGAATCCCGGGTTTTCCAAGCTCGAGCAACCTTGGTGCCACGCCGCATTGCAAGTGGCCGGGTCATCAAGGCGAAAGCCGGTCAATTCGCCAGGTGTTGTCGGATTGTTTCGAGTAGCAGAAACGATCGTGGAGCCGGCTGGGGCGTCCCTGCCAGAATTCGATGCGGGTGGGGGAGACGACATAACCGCCCCAGTTTGGCGGGATGGGAACCGTTTCACCGGCGTACTTCGCCTTCAACCCATTCCAGGTTTCCACCAGCACCGCGCGGTTGGGGATGACGGCGCTTTGTTGGGAAGCCCAGGCGGCGAGGCGGCTTCCTTTGGGTCGGGAGTTGAAATACGCCTCGGATTCCTCCCGCGACAGTTTGCTGACCGTGCCGGCGACGCAGACCTGGCGTTCCATCTCCGACCAATAAAAGACGAGGGCTGCGTGTGGATTCACGTCGAGATCGCGTCCCTTGCGGCTGTCGTAGTTCGTGAAGAAAACAAACCCGCGCTCGTCCACGCCTTTCAAGAGAACGGTTCGCGCGGACGGACGACCGTTCTTGTCCGCTGTAGCCAACGTGGCCGCGTTGAGGTCCGCCTGCTCCACGCCCGCCAGCAGGAGAAGGCTCTTGTACAAACCGATGAAAAACTTGCGCCCGCGCCCGCCCGATCGTGTGCCGGCCGCCTGGTCGAACCATTTCCTGAACTGCAGGACCGGGTCCGTATCCAGGTCGCTTCGGTGCAGCCCCAAAAGGTTGTATTCTCTTCGGATGTCCGCGATGCCCATCATGTCACCCACGACTGTATAATGATGGGAGCGGCTCTGTCCACGCCGGAGGATGACGTGGGCGTGACTAAAGGAGATCTCCGGGAAGCAGGTTCAGGTCTATCCAGTAATCATTCACGCGTTGAACGACGGTGCGCAACTGCTGGTAGTCGATCGGCTTCACGAGGCAGGATTGTGCGCCGAGTTCATAGGCCAGTTGGATGTCCTGCGCCGGGTCGCCTGCGCTCCAGACGACCACGGGAAATTTCTTCCGCAGACCCGGGCGTTCGTACAACCATCGCAGCACGGCGAAGCCGTCTTCACCGGCCAGTTTCAAACTCAGCAGCACGAGGAATGGAAGCGGAAACGAGTCACGATTTGCGTAAGCGCCCTCGCCGCTGAAATAGGCGACCGTGTCTTTGCACGAGTTGACCGTCGTCAGCGGGTAAAAGAGTTCGGCATCGGCAAATGCCTTCTTGATGCGCAACACGTCGTCGGCGTCATCTTCGATCAGTAATACTGTCCCGTGTTTTGTCATGCTCTGTCTCGTTTGGACAGGGCCGTTTCCAGGCCCTTTCCGACGCCAGGACTCAGAAGCAATACGAAGGCCAACGCGGTTTCGCCTCGGGATTCCGATCTCCAGAATATTGTGCTTCGGAACAGGACGCTCGCGCGGCCGCTATTGTTTGACATGTCGAAAAATCAAGCACCCGGGCGCGAGGTCCGAGGTACTGCCGGGAAACCTGAACCCGGCGATGGATTGTTTCCAGATGCCGGCTGAGGTGGGAACCTGTGATGGCATGACTGAGCAGGGGCAATTCATGAAGGGGGCGATATCGGGGTGGGGACGGCCTCGTCCCGAGGATCCATTGAGTTTCTGTAACCTGAATGGGGACGAGGCCGTCCCCACACCCTCATGGATTGGCCACCTGACTGACCGATTGGCTGGATTCAACTGGCGATCCGGGCGGGGAGATGCTAGAGTAAAATAGAATCAGGTTATGAACGCTGCGTTACACGGTCTTGGTGGATTGGCTCTTGCCGCCCTTCTCTGTTGGATTGCAGTGGCCGGGGAGTATTCCAGCGCAAATACTGGAGATGGAGCAACCGCTGCGATCCCTTCGATTTCCACCCAAGCGACGGCTCCCAACCTGGCGCCGGGCGTGGCGGACATCGTGAAATTGGCGAGCGCCAGGGTGGGGGATTCTGTGATTCTGGCTTACATTGACAACGCGGGCACGGTGTACAACCTCGATGCCCATCAGATCGTCTATCTGCACGACGTGGGGGTTTCCGAGCCCGTGATATCGGCCATGTTAAAGCAAAAGCAAAAAAACATGGCGCAGGGGGCCCGAATGGTTGCCCAAAGCCCTTCCGTGCCGGACGATAATGGAACGCCGCCTTCCTCTCAGGCGGTTTACAGTCAGCCCGATTCGCAGGAAGCGCCGGCCTCGACCGTCTATGTCATCCCGTATCAGACGGCAACGCCATGTTACGGGTACTCGTATTACCCGTATTATAGTTGTTTTGTGGGTTATCCCTGGTTTTACGGTGGTGTTGGCTTCGACCGCTTTCATCGGCGTGGATTTGGAGTCAGGGCCGGATTCCAAAGCAGGTTCGGCGTTCAGCCCGGTTTCCGGGCCTCCTTTCAGGGACAGGTCCGGGGCCGCGTGTCCTCCGGATTCCACAGCTCCTCTCAAGGCCGGCGTTGATCGGGTGGATCGAGCCGCGTTCTGTTCGTCCTTCTTGCCGGTCAAAAGATGTCCAGAAAAGGCCAATCTTCGTGTGTCGCAATCCTGTCCGTTCCGGTTCAATAGCCTATGAAGGCTCGGGTAAACGCCGCCGAGTGCCCGTCGAGGGGCGGGAATGGTTGCGGCGCGCCGGGCGTCATATTTAAGGCTTATTATGCAGGTAAAATCCGATCGAACGGCGTGGCTCAAAGGCGGCACTGCGCAGTGCAAGGTGGCTCCGAAGAAGCTGGCGCATCCACATCGACTGGTGTTGCTCGGCGCCCCGGGCGTGGGCAAAGGGACGCAGGCTGAATTGCTTTCGGAAGGATTGGGCGCATGCCATCTGTCCACCGGAGATATTTTCCGCGCCGCCAAGACCCTGGATGCCTGCGACCGCACTCCGAACATGACGAGCGCGCTGGGTTACATGCGTCGGGGGGATCTGGTGCCCGATGAAATCGTTCTCGGACTGGTGGCGGAGCGCTCCGGATGCCTTCGTTGTCGCGGCGGCTTCCTGCTGGACGGCTTTCCACGGACTGTCGCCCAGGCCGAGGCTTTGGAAGAGGCATTGGGGAAGCAGAAAGTGGCGCTCGAGGCGGTGTTGAGCTACGACCTGCCGCTGGAACAGATCGTCGCGCGCCTGAGCGGCCGCCGGACTTGCTCCGTCTGCAAATCGGTCTTTCATGTTACCACGCGCCCTCCGAAAATGAGCGGCATTTGCGACCATTGCGGCGCGGCCCTGTATCAGCGCGAAGACGACCGGCCTGAATCCATCCGCGTTCGAATGGCGGCGTACGAGAAGAGCACGTCGCCGCTGTCCGAGTTCTATCGCAGCAAAGGCTTGCTGGTCTCCGTCTCGGCAGAGGGCACGCCCGAGGAGATTTTCGAGCGCAGCCTCAAGGCGTTGGATGGCCGGGCGGGTTGATCGGACGCGGACCCTCAGGCGTCCCTTCTTGGAAACAACGGGGCCGGTTCGCCCGTTTGATGTCCCGGGGTCAGTCCGCCCCAGTTTGCGGCGGAGAATCTGTCCGGCGTGTCGGAGAGCCCGAGTTGGGAATAGATTTTGGCCGCGGTATCCGGCAGGAACGGCCAGAGCAATACAGCCAGGATCCGGCATGCCTCGGCGAGATTATAGAGCACCTCATCCAACCGCCGGGCCTGGGCGGGATCTTTCGCCAGTTTAAAGGGCGCGGTCCGGTCCACATACTGATTGGCGCGGGTGATCAACGACCAGATCGATTGCAGCGCGGCCTGGAGATGATTCTGTTCGAGGAGCGACCGTGTTTCCGTGATGACTTTTAGCGCGTCCGCGGAAAGTTCATCCGAGAGAGGCGGGACCTGGCCTTGGCGGTAGCGTCGCAGCATGGAGAGGGAACGGTTCACCAAATTGCCCAGGCCGTTGGCAAGCTCGGCGGAATAGCGCGCTGCAAAGCCGGAATCGGTCCAGTTTCCATCCGGGCCGATGTCGAGTTCGCGCAGCACGTAATACCGGAACGCATCGACGCCCCATTCATCGATGACCGCGACCGGATCTACGACGTTGGCGGTGCTTTTGCTCATGCGTTCGCCGTTCTTCTGCCACCACCCATGCACCAGAACCTGCCGGGGCAACGGCAGACCCATGGCCTTGAGCATGATCGGCCAGTAAACCGCGTGAAACTTCAAAATGTCCTTTCCGATGAGATGAATGTCGGCAGGCCACAGGGAGAGGCGGGCGCTCGAAAGCGGGGATTCACAGTTCAAGCCACCGGCCACCGCCGGATCGCCGTGCGCCGCGGGGATGCTGATGTAGTTGACCAGTGCATCAAACCAGACATACGTGACGTAATTGGGATCGAAGGGCAGGGGAATCCCCCAACTCAACCGGGAAATCGGCCGGCTGATGCAGAGATCCTCCAACACGTTATTCTTCAGAAAACCCAGCACTTCATGGCGCCGATAATCGGGACGGACAAAAGACGGGTTCTGCTCGATATGCCCGATCAGCCATGCCTGCTGGTCCTTGAGCTTGAAGAAGTAATTCTCCTCCTCCAGTTCAATGACCTCTCCCCAGGCGGCGTCAAATGTCCCGTCGGGCCGGCGGTCTTTCTCGGTCAGAAAGGTCTCCTCCTTGGTCGAATAGAATCCCTTGTAAATCTTTTTGTAAATGTGCCCCGAGGCATTGACTCGCGAGAGGCAGGCCCGGACGATTTCCTGGTGCCGCGGCTCGGTGGTGCGCACAAAATCGTCGTGGGTCAGGTTCAGCCTGCCGGCAAACGCCTTCCAGCTTTGCGCCATTTCATCGCAATAAGCCTGGGTTTCTTTACCCTGAGCCGCGGCCACCTGCTCGACTTTTTGCCCGTGTTCGTCGAGGCCGGTAAGAAAGAACACTTCCTGGCCCAGACTCCGCCGCGAGCGCGCGATCACGTCGGCGACGATTTTTTCATAGGCATGGCCGAGGTGCGGCTGGCCGTTCACGTAGTCGATCGCGGTCGTGACATAGAATCTCTTGCTCATGCGGCCGACAGTTTGAGGGACACAGGGGATATTGGCAACGCTCATGACGGGCGCCACGGTGTGAAGGAACTGACGGCCCTCGTTTTTTTCAACCCGGGCGAAGAACCGCTGCATTGCACAATCCTCTTCGCAGTCGGGCTCGTCAAAGTGGCGAACGGCTGTTAGAGTCGATTCGTGCAACCACTGGCAAAAGGAAGAATTGGTGCGATGCAAGCCTTTCTTCACCGTCATTGGCAGCGGCTGTTGCGCATCCGCGAGAAGCTCCGGTTCAGCGAGGCGGCGTTTCATCTGGTGCTGGCCGGCGGCGTCGGAGTGATCGGCGGCCTGGTCAACCTGTTTTTTTATTATGCGACGGAGTCGGTGAAGCTGCTGTTCCTGCGTCGTCCGGGCGACATCGTGGAAGTGGGGGAAATGATGGACAGGTCCAGCCGGGTCCTCCTGCCGACGGTCGGCGGCCTTTGCGCCGGCCTGGTTCTCTATTGGGGGCTTCGATTGGTCCGGCAACAAGGGTCGGGCAATCTCCTGGAGGTGGTCGTGGCCGGCGACGGCCGGCTGCCGCTCCGAAGCGGGCTGATCAAGTTTGTCTCGGCGCTGATGACGATCGGCACCGGTGGTTCCATCGGGCGCGAGGGGGGCATCGTGCAGCTTTCCGCCACGATGGCGTCGAAGTGGGGGCAACTCGCGAAGTGGCCGCCCTACCGACTGCGCTTGCTCGTGGGCTGTGGCGCGGCCTCGGGCATCGCCGCGGCTTACAACGCGCCCATTTCCGGGGCGGTGTTCGCCTCGTGGATCGTGCTGGGCAACTTTTCGATGAACCTCTTCGCGCCTCTGGTATTCTCTTCCGTCGTGGCCACGATGGTGTCGCGGAGCTTCTTCGGCATTAAGCCCTGGTATTCGATTCCTCCGTTTGAATTCACCAGTGTGACGCAACTGCCGTGGTTTGTGTTGCTGGGCATCGCGTGTGGCGTCCTGGGTGCGGTGTTACTGAAAATGCTTCACGGCAGCGAGGAATACTTCAGCAAATTGAAGATTCCGATTTACATCAAGCTGGCTTTGGGCGGTCTGATCGTCGGAATCATTGCGGTGCAATTTCCCGGTGTGTGGGGAAACGGCTACTCGGTCACCAACCGGATTTTGCACGATGACTTCATGAACGAGGAGTTTCCCCGCCTGTTCCTGCTCGGGCTGCTGCTCGCCAAATTGCTGGCCACGCTCGCAACGGTCGGATCGGGAGCGGTCGGGGGAGTCTTCACTCCCACATTGTTTCTCGGCGCCAGTTTGGGCGCATTGTTCGGGGCCGAGCTGCAACACCTCGGGGCCGCGCACGAAATGCCCATCACCGTCTTCTCCGTCGTGGGCATGGGGAGCATGCTGGCCGCCACGACCCGTTCGCCCCTTCTGGCAATGATCATGGTTTTTGAGATTTCGCTCGACTATTCCCTGATGCCGCCGCTGATGCTGGGTTGCGTCGTTGCCACCCTGGTCGCCAACCGGTTGCATTCGGATTCGATCTACACGGAACCGCTGCGCCGGAAAGGGCTGCCGCCGAGGGGAGAGCCCGTCCAGGCCGGCGTGCCCACGGAACAGGCCGTCGGGGACCTGATGCGCGCACCGGTGCCGCCGATCCGCGAAGGGGCGACGCTGAATGAAATTGCGAATCGCTTTCTGACCAGCCCGAACAACTTCCTGCCGGTGGTGGATGGCAAGCAGCAATTGGTCGGGATCGTCGCCTTGCAGGATTTGAAGGAGTATTTGAATGCGGGCAGCGAGCTGAGCGCGGTGATTGCCTACGATGTCATGCGGCCGCCTCCGCCGTGTGTGACGCCCAACCAACGGCTTCTGGACGCACTGCCGGTGGTGCTGGCGAGCGAGCAGCGCAATATTCCCGTGGTGAACACGCTCAAGGAGAACCGGCTGATTGGAGCCCTGGCGCGCGCGGAAGTGCTGAGCCTCTTCTCGGAGGCCATCGCCGCCAGCAACGAGACCGCCGATTGATGCCGGGACATCCTCGGCTTCGAACGGGTCTGCGACCCGGGCGCTGCCACCGGCGTCAAATCAAACTGAGCGCGCCGAGAAGTCCCGCCAGAAGCCAGATCAACACCACCGCCCCCGTACGCGACAGCCCCAGTCGGACCAGTTGGTGGGAGAGATGGCTGGTATCGCCGACATAAAATGGCCTGTGGGTCCGCCAGCGCACGAGAACAACCCAGGCCAAATCCCCGAGCGGGACCGCCAGAATCAGCAGCGGATTCAGGACTGCGAGGACGTGGGGATTTTTTCGCGTATAAAAATGGGGGAGAATCGCGAGTAGGGCGACAAGGTATCCGACCAGATGGCTTCCCGAGTCACCCAGGAACGTCTTTGCGCGTGGAAAATTGTGCGGTAGAAAGCCGAGCAGCGCACCGCAGGTCAACGCGGCGACGAGGGTCACAAGGTACTGCCCGGCCGCGGCGGAAATCGCCGCGAAATAAAAGGCTGCGATCGCTCCCAGGCCTCCGCAAAGGCCGTTCATGTTGTCCACGAAATTGAAGGCATTGATGACCGTCACGATCCAAAGGATGGTCACGGTGTAACTGAAAACCAGGTTGGGCACAAACAGCGTGATCCGCGCGCCCGCCACGGCAACGAGGGCAGCCACCAACAGTTGGCCGGCGAATTTCGTCGCGGGCTTCAATTCGTTCCTGTCATCCAGCAACCCCAGCATCAGCAGGGCGAAGGCGCCGATGAGAACGGCCGAGAGTTCGACGCCTCGCCTTTCGAGCCCGTGAGCGAGGAGCGGAACCGGGTTGGAGGCGAACAGGGGCGCGGAATGGTGTGGGACGCCGGGTTGCGTGGCCGGCTGGAGGCCCGCGAGAATGACCGCAAGCGCCCCCGCCAGTGTCGGGACAATCAAGGCGGTCATAATCGTCAAGCCTCCCGCCAGAGGCATGCGGTTCGCGTGGGTTTTGCGGCCGCCGGGATCGTCCACCAGGCCGACACGGAGGCACCACCTGCTCCAGAATGGCAGCGCGATCAGGGCCGTCGCGAACGCGGCCAGCCCCGCGAGCAGATAAAGGGCGACTGGAAAATTCACGGCGATTGGATCCCCCGGGATCCGGCGAGTCTCCGATAGAGGTGTTCCAGGTCGTCGATCATTCGTTCCACACGGAATTCGTCTTTCACCAGGTTCCGCCCCTGTTTTCCGAGTTTCTCTCGCAACCCGGCATCGGCGGCCAGGCAGAGCACTCGATCCGTCAATCCCGGCAAATCACCCGGGCACAGGAGAAAACCGGTTTCGTTTTCAAGGCAAACCTCCCTGGCGCCGTCGCAGTCGTAGGCGACGACCGGCCGCGCGGCCGCCAGCGCCTGGGGCAGGGCTCGGGGCAGGCCTTCCCGCCGTGACAGGTGCACAACGATGTCCATGATCCCGATCAGGCCCGGGATTTCGCGCGGATCGACGAGTCCGGTGAACACAAAATATTGCTTCACACCGAGCGAACGCGCTTTATTTTCGAACCGCGCCCGCCACGCCCCATCCCCGACAAGTAGAAACCGGATGCGCGGACACTGCCGCAGCAGCGCGGGCGCGATCGAGAAGAGATCCTCGTGGCCCTTCAGTTTATACAGCCTGGCGATTGTGCCAACGACGATGTCTTCGGGAGCCAGGCCCCAGCGCGCGCGTCGTTGCGGATCGTTGACGGCGGACAGGCAGGGTCCGATGTCGAACCCGCTGACGATCCGGGAATACTGCTCACGCCTGCCGATGCCGGCGTCGAGGTACTGCCGGATCATGGCATCAGCGACCGCGACGAAATGGGTCGTGACCCGGCCGGCGCGCCGTTCCGCCAGTTTGAAGAGCGTGTTGGCGAGCGGTCCCTGGAACGGGCCGAACGATGGACCATGGATTGTATGAACGATGATCGGCAGGCCGACCTTGGCGGCCGCGAGGCGGCCCAAGAAACCGGCCTTGCCGCTGTGCGTGTGAACGATCCCGGGTTTGCTTCCACGAAACAGTTCCGTGAGGCGCCGCAGCGCAATCCAATCCTTCCACGGGTGGATGGGCCGCACGAGTTGCGGGAGAATTGTCAGGGCCACGGGGGACCCGGAAAGCGCCGGGGCGAGCGATCCTTCGAGGCCGATGGACGGCCCCGAAATCAGGTTCACTTCCCATCCCGGTCTGCGCCCGAGCCCCAGAACGGTTGCCACGGTGTTTTCCTGGGCGCCGCCGACGATCAAACGCGTGATGACGTGCGTGACGCGCATCCGTTGCCGCAATCACGGCGGAGCGGGAGTGAGGCTTTGCAAACGTTCGGTGATCATCTTGGTCTCCTGGGTTTCAGGGATGGAGTTGGTCAGATAGAGCCGGTAATACCGGATCGCCGCGTTGGTGTCTTTTCTCCGCCATGCAATTTCACCGAGTCCGTAATACACCTTGAACGAGCTTGGAAAGACTATTTCCAGAATCCGGTAATCCTGCTGGGCCTGGTCCAGTTGATCGAGGCGGAGATTGGCAATGGCCCGATCGAACCGGGCCGTGTAGTTATTGGAATCGATTGACAGCGCGCGCGTGAGAGGGGGGATGGCCTTGGAATAGTTGCTCATCCACATCTGGAGATAGCCTTCTATCACGAGGGCGGCCATGTTGGTTGGGCTGACGGCCAATTCGCGTTCCACGGCCGACAGGGTGTTGGTGACTCGGCCGAACCTTGAGGAGATCTGGGCAACGGTGGCCAGCAGGTCCTCGTCCCCGGGGTGCTGCGCCATGGAGTTCTGAAGCACCTGCTCGGCCTCGAGTGTTTTGTGGGAGTAAAAGAGTGCCATGGCCTCGACAACGGAAAGATCCTGCTGCCGGATCCTGGCTTCCCCCAACGTGTCCGGATGAGCCCGCATCTCGGCAACGAGCGTGAGCGATTTGTCGGGCATTGAATTGGCATAAAACCTGGCCAGCCAGAAACGCGCGAGGGCATTGTCCAGATCGAAGCTACGGATCCGGTCGAATTGTTGCATGGCTTGGCGCAAGAGGTTGCCCTGGGAAAAGACCAGCGCCTGTGCAAAACAATGGGTCGGATCATCGAACGGACCGTCGTCGCGGATAATCTGGGGCCAGTTGGCGTATTTTCCAAGCTCTTGCCGGATCACATCGTTGCTTGGAACCTTGAGCAGGTGCCCCGCCTGCAGCTCCTGATTCGCGTCGCCGTTGATCTTGGCGACCAGATTGGCGGGGTTCAACTCCAGCGCGGAATCAAACCGCCGCCCGGCTTCCCGCAATCGTCCCAATTGCTGCAATTTCACGCCCCAGTAATCGAGGGCTTGCGAATAAAATCGCCCCAGATTCACGGCCGTCGCGTTCGGCTGAAATGGAATATGCAGCCAGTGACTCAGCAACGGCCCGATGCCGGCGGTCCGGTTGGTTTCGTCCTCCGAGATCCAGGGAAGCAGGGTTGCGAAGGTCTGTTGCCTCTCCTTCCAGAATTTCTCGTTTTCCGCTACCTGTCCGTCCGTCAACGGGGGCGGGCTGAGCATGTTCGTCGGATAACGCGACATTTCCATCACCAGACCGTGAGGTTTAGCGTAGAAGAACTCGAAATAATATCCGAAGCTCGGGTGCAAATAATAGATCGGATGCTGTTCCGACAGCTTCAAGGCCAGTTTCACCAGGGCGGCGTCCGGAATCTTCTTGAGGCTCTTGGGATTGGCCACCACCGGGAAGTCGTCGCCATAGCGCCGCTGCATCATTCCGTGATAAGCCGACACTTGCAACGCCAGCGTATCGAGGAGCATGTAGTCCCGGGTCTTGCCAATGCGGGCCAGCCAGGCCTCGACCAGCCACAGCTTCTGTGGATAATCAATCTGGGCGCTTTCACTGTCACACAAGACCACGGCATGCGTCGGGAGTTTCTGCACGAGCAATGAGGCGTATTCCTTTAGCGCCGATCCGTTGGTCACCCGGACCTGGGGAAGGTTCTTGCAGACCAATCCCAGCGGGACCAAAATCAGCAGTGCCCAAACCCCCCATTGCGACAACCTGTTCAAAGCGGTCTGTAGGCCGGAACTGCGGCCCATCCGAGTGGGCAGCGGCTTGAACACCAGCAGGAAATACCCCGTGAAATAACCGACGCACAGCGCGCTCAGGTAATCCAGGTCCGGGATCACCAGCCCCTTGCGATGGGGGCTGAACATGGGATCGAGAGCCATCCAGACACAAATGACCAGCAACACGCCGTGCGCCAGATGAAGAATACCGGTCGTTACGGCGATGCCAACCTTGCTCGGATCGCCGAAATAGGAGGCCCAACGGAAACTGATCAGCACGACCGGGAGAAAGGTGGTGGTGGCCAGCAGCAGAAGAAGATAATTAGGGATTCGCCAGATGTTCTTGAGATAGGCTAGTTGCGTCAGCAGGTTGGCTTTGAGGGCCTGCCAGAAATTCATGTCGCCGTTGCCCACGCGTAGATAGACCAGCGGCAGCAGCAGGTAAAGCGTCAGTCCCGCCAGGCCGCAGAGCACGATTCCCCGCAGGAATCGCAGATTAAAAAAACTCGGTCCTCGGATCCATATCAGCGAACCGATGAAGACCGGGAGCAGGCCGATCAGCAGCCAGTCTCCGGTCATGCCCGCGCCATAAACCAGCGCGGCGCGCAGCAACCACGAATCCCGCTGCGCCACCCGGTATTCCAGCAGGCATCGAATCAAATAGGAAAACAGCAGGGCGTCCAGCGCGCTGCCGGACCCGGCCGTCGCGCCTTGCCAATAGGACAACTGCAGCCCGCAGACGGCCACCGCCACGATCGGCGGAATCCATGCCCTGCGGAGCGAGAGCAGGGCAAACGCGCCGTGTTCGCGCTGGCGCTGTTCGTGGGTCCGGTCATGGGGCAGGAGCGCGACGGACCGGGCGAGCAGGGCCAAGGCGCCGGTCGCACAAACAGCAGAGAAGAGGTTCAGGGCCGGTGGGACCCATGCCTCCGGCAGCAGGCGAATCGGGTATGTCAGCAGGAAGTAAAGGGGCGTAAACGGTCCCAGCACGGCAGAAAAACCACTCAGCTCGGGCGTCCACATCTGGCCCGTCGCCCTGGCCACAAAGGGCAGGCTCGTGACTGAAATCCAATGATTGAGGGTCAGGAGGTAGAGAGTCAGCGCGCCGGCGGCCACCAGCCACGGGAGAAGGACGCGGACAAATCTATTCTCCTGCCCGAGTTCGGCTTGCGTCGTCATGCGTCAGGCAGAATAGAAACAATGGGGGTTCACTTGGCAAGAAGTTACTCTGCTTTGCAGCGGACGTCCGCCACACACTCCACATGCTGGGTTTGGGGGAACATATCAAGGGGAATCACCCGGACCAACTCAAAGACACTTTCCCGGCACAAAATGTTCAAATCCCGGGCCATGGTGGCTGGATGGCAGGAGACGTAGATGATCTGGGCCGGCCGCTCGCGACCCAGCCACTGGAGCACCTCCGGGCAGACGCCTTTGCGCGGCGGATCGAGCACAACAGCCGTCCGTTCCCGCGAAAACCGCTTCAGCAGCTCCGGCAGCGCCTGTTGCACCGTCGCCGCGACGAATTCACCGTTGGCGCACCCGCGCGCGCGGGCGTTGCGCCGCGCGGATTCAATCGCCTGGCGGTCGTATTCCACGCCAACGAAGGACTCGACCGCATCCGCCAGCTCGATCCCGAAAACCCCCACACCGCAGTAAAGATCGATCAGATGGCGGGAGCCGCCCTCCCGGACGACCTGGCGGACCGTCTCCACCAGTTTGGGAAGCTGGAAAAAATTGTTCTGGAAGAAGGAGTCCGGTGGCACCTCCCAGCCGTCGGGTGGAATGCGCAACACCACTTTGATTCCGCCTCTCGGCGGCGGATTCGCCCGCACGCGCCGGATCTGCTCGTTGATGGCAGGCTCCGCAATGCTGCACGCGTCGATGTCCTCCACCAACCTACCGTCCCAGCGGACAAATCCGATGTTCAGCCTCTGCTCCGGCTTGTTCCACTGGCTGCGGATCATGACCCGGTTGCGATACCCATACGGCTGCGGACACGGGATCACCGGCTCGACCCGATCCCCGCCAAATCCACCGATGCGGTCGAACAGGCCGGCAACTTGCTTGTGCTTGACGGCCAGTTGTTGCGCGTAGGCGATGTGCTGGTACTGACAACCGCCGCAGGCGCCGAAATGGCGGCAGACGGGTTCGACACGGTGCGGGGACGCCGACAGGACCCGCAGCGGCTTGGCACGGGCAAAGCGCTGTTTGACGGTGGTGATTTCCACTTCGACCTCTTCGCCGTCGATCACGAATGGCACGAACACGACAAAATCCTCAACCCTCCCAACGCCTTCGCCCCCAAAGGCAACGTCGGAAATGCTCAACACCAGCTTGTCTCCGGTCTTTAACGCCACACTCCAGGTTAAAGAGCTGTCCATACGGTGTCGAGCGCGCGAGTTCAACCGGTGTATTCGCCTTTAGACTTTGGACTTTGGACTTTGGACCTTAGACCTTTCTTTGACTTGCTCATTGGCCCCCCGCCATTACTGTGGCCGGGTGAAACTCCTCTTTATTGGAGACATCGTGGGGCAACCGGGACGCCGGGCGGTCAGCGAACTGGCCCCGCGACTCTGCCGTCAACACGGCATTGGCCTGGTGGTCGCCAATGGTGAGAATTCCGCCGGCGGCTCCGGGATCACCCCGAAAACCGCCGAAGAGATTTTTTCGGCGGGAGTGGACATCATCACGAGCGGCGATCATCTCTGGGATCAGAGAGAGGTTCTCGACCTGCTGCATCACGAGCGGCGGTTCCTCCGTCCGTTCAACTATCCGGCCGGGACGCCGGGGCAGGGGAGTGTTGTGGTCCGCAAGGAAGGCCTGCCGCCCGTTGCGGTCCTGAACCTGCAGGGCCGCACGTTCATGCCCGATCTCGAAAACCCATTTCATGCCGCGCGCGCTGAAGTCGCCCGGCTGCGCCAGGAGACAAGGATCATCTTCGTGGATTTCCATGCCGAGGCGACTTCGGAGAAAATCGCCCTCGCACGGATGCTCGACGGGGGGGTCAGCGCGGTCGCGGGCACGCACACGCACGTCCAGACTGCGGATGAACAGATTTTCCCCGGCGGCACGGCCTACCTCACCGACGCCGGCTTCACCGGCCCTCACGACGGCGTGCTCGGTCGCGAAATGGC
>Ga0187860_1000396_pt1 | contig 42985 bp, 30 predicted proteins | sample June2016WEW_10_4_FD_132981 | JGI IMG/M metagenome (GOLD analysis project Ga0187860, IMG submission 132981) | Peatland microbial communities from SPRUCE experiment site at the Marcell Experimental Forest, Minnesota, USA - June2016WEW_10_40 | ecosystem: Environmental > Terrestrial > Soil >...
CCAAGCCACCGCCTGTCGTTCTCCCTTCTCCCATCACCAGCCCACCGACCTGCCGCAACCCACCGCCCTTCCACCGCCCACCGCACTTCCCCGGCCCACCGCACTTCCACGGCCCACCGCACTTCCACGGCCCACCGCACTTCCACGGCTTCACACGATGGGCATTCGAGGCGGTACTGTCGCCCTTTGACGGAAAGGCGGCAGCGGCGGCCACGCCGACGGTGTGCCTCACTCAAGTCCCGAGGCCGAGTTCCGCGTGATCTGCGTCGTCGGGCCGCCGTCTGACGGCTCTGCGTCCTCATCGCCGGGATCGGCAGAACCCGAGCGTCGTCTTCGAAATCTGAGCCGAGCAGTTCACCTTTTGGGGCTCGCAGCTTGCGTGTATTCGCCGTTGCCTCCCTTATGGGGATGGTCGCCTGGCTGCCCTCCAGAGGAGCGATGACTCGATGACGGGGCAGGAGTCGGCGGCGGATGAACGACGAGCGAGACGGATCGAGGCGACCAGGTCTGCGAGGCGGCTGGCGGAGGTCTCGACGCCACCCCTGTCGTCGGAGCGACAGGTGCCGTCCGGAGGTGACACCCCGCCCGGACGGGCGGCAGCGAGAGCTGGCGGAACTGTCGCGCAGCTGCGCTCCACAAAGTCGTCCAAATGTGGAGCGCCACAGCGCCAGTAAGGAGGGAGGAGGAACGGGACCGTGATCTCGATGCGGCGAATTAGCCTCGGGAGCGGCTTCCGCTACCTGATGGACTCGGTGGCCGTCGGTGACGGCGCCCCTGGACGCCCCGAGTCGCTCGCTGCCTACTACGCCGCATCGGGGACTCCGCCGGGGGTGTTCCTCGGCTCTGGTCTGTCCGCTCTGGACGGCGGCAGAGGGGTGGAGAAGGGCTCGGTCGTGACCGAGAAGCATCTCTACAACATGCTCGGTCTGTGCTGTGACCCGGTCACCCGCCAGCCGCTCGGCCGCTGCCCGAACCTGAGTTCGAAACTCGCTCCGGTGGCAGGGTTCGATCTCACCTTCAGCCCGAGCAAGTCGATATCTGTGGCCTGGGCGCTCGCCGACATGAAGACCCGACAGGTGATCTTCGACTGCCACCGCGAGGCCGTCGACTACGTGCTTTCCTACGCCGAGGGCGAGGTGTTCCACTCCCGCTCTGGGACGAACGGCATCGTCACCGAGGACATTGACGGGGTCATCGCAGCGGCCTTCACCCACTTCGATTCGCGAGCTGGGGATCCTCAGCTGCACGACCATGTCGTGATTCTCAATCGTGCCCGATCTCTCTCCGATGGCAAATGGCGGACACTCGACAGCAGGGCCATCTTCCATGCCCGCTCGGCTCTTTCCTCCATGCACCAGGGGGTCCTCTCAGACCTGCTCACCGAGAAGTTGGGCGTGGGCTGGGAGGCCCGCCACCGGCGTCACTCCGAGCGAGCCCGCTTCGAGATCACCGGTGTCCCCGAAAGTCTGATGGCCGAATTCTCACAGCGCGTAGAGCAGATCGAGCACTCCAAGGACGAGCTGATCGAGACCTTCGTCGCCGACCACGGCCGCCGCCCGACGGGCGTAGAGATCGTGCGCCTCCGCCAGCAGGCAACCATCGCCACCCGACCAGCCAAGTCGCATCGCAGCCTCTCTGAGATGACCGAGGACTGGCGCCGGCGCGCCAGCAAGCTGGACGCCGGCTACGCCGAGGAAGCCTGGGTGGCGTCGCTACGGAGCCGTAACGACCTCCCAATCCTTGCCTCTTGCGACCTGGCACAACCGATCCTCGAAGACGCCGCCCGGGCCGTCGTCGCCACCGTCGCCGAGAAACGCGCCACTTTCCGGCGCGACAACCTGCTCGACGAGGCCCATCGTCTCCTCCACCGTGTCCGCTTCGCCAGCCCCGACGACCGGGTCACTGTCGCCGGACAGATCACCGACCTCGCCGTCGACGCCTCGTTGAGCCTCACCCCGCCGGCGTTGCATCACACGCCCGAGCGCTATCTCCGCCCCGACGGATCCTCGCGACTGTCGCCCCGCAGCCATCGGATCTACACGACCGAGACCTTGCTCGATGCTGAGGCCCGCCTTCTCGACAGCGCCCTACTCACCGGCGCGCCGACGGTCACTTCAGCCACCGTGGCGAGGATCAGCGATCACAACCTGCCCGGCAGGAGCCACCGCCTGTCGCTCGACCAGGCCGTCGCCGTGGAGAAGATCGCCACCTCGAAGCGGTGGGTCGTCGTGATGGTGGGGCCGGCCGGAACCGGCAAGTCCACCGCCCTTGCCGGTCTGCGGGCAGTTTGGGAAGCCGAGCATGGCGCAGGGTCCGTGATCGGACTGGCACCGGCCGCGGCTGCTGCCGAGGTCCTCGCCGGCGAGCTCGGCGTGCCTACCGAGAACACCGCCAAGTGGCTCACCGAACTCCGAAGGTCTCCCGAGAGAATCGACGAACGCCAGCGAATCGCAGCAACCCTGGCCGACCAACCCGATTCGGTAAACGCCGATCGGCTGCGAGAACGGGCACGCGTACTGGACGACCAGCTCGCCCGATGGCAGCTCCTGCCGGGGCAGTTGCTCGTCATCGACGAGGCCGGCCTGGCGGGCACCTTCGCTCTCGACGAGCTCGTCAGGGCGGCGACCGACGCCGGGGCGAAGATCCTCCTCTCGGGCGACTGGGCCCAACAGGGTTCGGTGGACGCCGGCGGTGCCTTCGGGCTCCTTGCCCGCGACGAGCACACCTCGGTGGCCGAGCTGGGCGAGGTGCACCGGTTCATCTCAGAATGGGAACGCACCGCCAGCATCAAGCTCCGCCACGGCGACAAGAGCGCCCTCCACGCCTATGAGTCCAACGGCAGGATCACTGGCGGCAGCCGTGAAGAACTCCTCGAAGCTGTCTACTCGGCATGGAAGCACGACGTCGCCGCCGGCAACTCCAGCCTCATGATCGCCCCCGACGCCGCCACGGTGTCCGAGCTGAACCGGCGGGCACGGGCCGATCGCATCGCTACAGCGGAAGTCGCCGAGGACGGTGTGATCGCCGCCGCTGGGCAGACGGTCGGCGTAGGCGACCAGATCGTCACTCGTCGCAACGACCGGCACCTCGCAACCGGGACCGGCTGGGTGAAGAACGGCGACTGCTGGGTCGTGACGGCCATCGCGAACGGGACCATGACGGTCCGGCGCGCCGCCGGCCACGGCGTCGTCGTTCTCCCGGCCGACTACGTCGCGCAACACGTCGAGCTTTCCTACGCCACCACTGCCTATCGCTCGCAGGGCCGCACGGTCGGGACCGCCCACGCCCTCGTTTCCCCTTGGACCAATCGAGAAGCCCTCTATGTCGCCGCCACGAGAGGGCGCAGCGCGAATTTCCTCTACGTCGACACCGCCTACGACCCCGACCCGCAGACCGGCCACGACCGCGGCGGCGGCGCTCCGACGGCCCGTGAGGTGCTCACCGCCATGCTCGCCAACACCGGGGCCGAGACGTCCGTCCACGAGACCGTGCGCCACGCCCAGCAGGACGCCGAGAGCTGGGCCAGCCTGCACGCCGAGTACGAGACGCTCGCCCACGCCGCTCAAGCCGAGCGTTGGAACGCGCTTCTCGGCCACTCCGGGCTCACCGCCCAACAGCTGGAGGACGTCCGTTCGAGTGACGCACAAGGGCCGCTCGTCGCCGCCTTCAGGCGAGCTGAGGCCCGCGGGCTTGATATCGGTGCCGCACTCTCCCAACTCGTCGGAGCCCGCCCGATCGTAGATGCCCACGATGTCGCTTCCGTTCTCCACAAACGCGTCGAGCGGTTCACACAAGCGGCCGGCAGCCGCCGAAGAGGCAGCACCAACCTGATCGCAGGCCTCGTACCCCGAGCTCTCAACGTCACTGATCCCGACCTCGCCCGAGCCCTCGAAGAACGCGACCATGCCCTGCAGGGCCGCGCCTGGACCCTCGCCCAAGAGGCCGTCACCAGCGGCGCCTCCTGGTTGGGTCAGTTCGGCGAGCCACCCACCGACTCCATTGGCCAGAAGCACTGGCTGCGAGCCATCTGCACCGTCGCTGCCTACCGGGAGCGCTGGAGCATCGGCGACGACCACCGACCGCTTGGACCCGACAATGCCCCGACCAACGCAGAGCAGATCACCCAACGCGCGCTGGCGCGAACAGCGCTGCGCCAGGCAGTCGCTCTGGGTCGCAGTCTCTGTTCCCAGCCGCAGCGTGTCGGAGCCGCCGTCAAGGCGCGTCGCAACGACAGGGAAATGGGAGTTTGAGCCGCGTCCCCGGCCGACAAACGCACGAGACGAGGCAGCCGCGGTTCGTGCAATCACGGCGCCGAGTGCGGGCCGAGGCAGGCACTCGTCGGCGCTGCCGGACATTCACTATGACCTACAGACGACGATCGAGTCTCTCGTCGAGGTCGCAGTGAATCGACCAGCGCGCCGGGTCTTGCGCGGGCAGGACGCATGGCAATGCTGAGAGGGGACGACGTTCAAGGAATAACCGCGACCGAGCGACGCTGGATCAACGCGCAACTCGCCAGTGCCCCTCCCCTATCTGAGTCGTGCTGGACGCACATCGCCGCAATTATCGCCAGACCACTTCGACCCGTGACGGATCGAACACCGGACCCCGGTTCCCCGAAGGCTTCACGACAACAGAGTGAAAGACCGAGGCGATCACGGCGCGCTGCTGATCGAGGTCAAGGGTTGGCCAAGCTCCTACCACGTCAGCCGGGCGAGACGTGAGAGCGACTTGCTCTCGCGTCCATGCCAACCGCGCCTCCCGAAGCTCCCTCGCCTGTGTCTCCAGCGTGGACACGGCCGGGAAGACGACGTCACTGGATAGCTCACCAGCGGTAAAGGCTCTCATCAGCTCGTCCACGCGATCCGTGACAGCTGCCAACTCAGCTTGCCCCTTCCACGGTTGGGCTTCGCTATCGACATGACGGTCTGCCAGGTACTCCAGTACGAGCGCCGTCACGAGCGCGTCCACCCTCGGCCCCGTAACTGCCACCTTGCCGCATCCGCCTGACGTTGGAACCTTGCACGAGTAGGCGAACACAGTGACCGAGGCCCGCACTGCGTTGCCGTTCAACCGCTTTCCGCAGGCTCCACACCGCACAATGCCGGACAACAGGTACTTGCGACCGCCCAAATGGGAGTGCTTACTCGAGCGCTCAGGATCTTGCAGCACAGCTTTGACCTTCTCCCAGGTCTCCAGGTCCAGGATCGGCTCGATCAGACCCCGAACCGGATTCCCTGCTTCGTCTCGGGCGATACCGCCCCTGTAGACGCGATATCCGGCGATCCGCGGCGACACCAGCATGCTCTTCAGCACTGTTTTGCGCCAGATGTTGCCGGCCGTGGTGAGAACTCCCTCTTCGTTCCAGTGACGACAGATGGTGTGCAGACCGACGCCCCCGATGACATCGGCCGCTGCTCGACGGATCAGCTGAGCCTCTCCCACGTCCAAGGTCCGACGGTCTGGCAGATAGCCGAACGGGCGCCAACCGCCTGTCGGAACGCCCGTCTGAGCCAACTCCAGATGCTTGCGGCGGACTCGACGCGCCGTGTCCATCGAAGACTTATTGGCGAAAGCGACCATCACTCGTGCCATTGTCCGGCCGTCTGAGGTGGAAAGGTTGATGTCCGACTGCACGGTGGCGAACACCAGGTTGCGGCTGTCAAAGATGCGGATGGACCGCTCCAGGTCGAGTGGCTGCCTGGCGAAGCGATCGAGGTCGTAAACCACGAGTCCGTCCAGGAGGCCTCGTTCGAGGTCCTCCATCAGCCGCTCGAACTCCGGTCGTTTGACCCTCGTCTTGAAAGCCGAAACATCGTTGTCCTCGTAGATTCCTGCAACGGTCCAGCCGCGACGCTCGGCCAGGGCTCGACAATCTTGCTCCTGACGCGCCACCCCGAGTCCCTCGCCGGCGATGTCCTCCGAGATTCTCGTGTACAGCCCCACCCGCATTGTCCCGGCTCCTAAAGTGAGCGAATGCCTCTCTACCTCAGCGGGCACCCGGAAGCCGACAAGTTGATCTCCGAGGACCCGCTAGCCCTTCTTATCGCAATGGTACTCGATCAGCAGATCCCACTCGAATGGGCGTTCTACGGCCCGTTCAACCTACTCCGGCGTCTCGGCGGGAGCTTCGACGCCGCCAGGATTGCCGACATGCCGGAGGAGGAGCTCGTGGCGGCGTTCGCTGCACGTCCGGCACTGCACCGTTTCCCGGCGTCCATGGCGAGGCGCGTGCAGGCGATGTGCCAACACCTCGTCTCCGCTTACGGAGGCGACGCGGCCAGGCTCTGGAAGACAGCCAAGACCGGCGGTGAGTTGCTGGATCGCGTTCGCGCCCTCCCTGGCTTCGGAGAAGCAAAGGCGAGGATCTTCGTCGCGTTGCTCGGCAAGCAGCTGGGCGTGACGCCCCCCGGTTGGGCGGAGGTCGCCTCTCCCTTCGGTACGGTGGGATCGCACCTGTCGATCGCCGACATCGACAGCCCGGAGGCGCTGACACTCGTCCGCCAGCACAAGCGCGAAATGAAGGCCGCAGCGAAGGCTGCGGTACCGGCGGCGAAGAAAGCTCCGGCGAGGAAGGTGCCGATCCGCACCGCCGCCCCGGCGAAGAAGGCTCCGGTGAGGAAGACCGCTGCCAAGAAGACCGCTGCCAAGAAGACCGTCGGAGCGTGAGCAGGACGACCGATCGGCGGCTGCTGCTCGCCGGCCGCCGCCTGTACCTGTGCACGGGGGACCGGGAGGATCTGGGGGCGTTTCTCAGGGAGTGCATCGAAGGCGGCGTCGATGTCGTCCAGTTGCGTGACAAGCAACTCGGCGATGTGGAACTGCTCGTCCGCGCCCGGCTGGCGCAACGGGTGTGCGCCGATCACGGCGTGCCGTTCATCTTGAACGACCGGCCGGATCTCGCCGCCGAGATCGCCGCCGACGGGGTGCACGTCGGCCAGGAGGACATGGCTGCGGCCGAGGCCCGGGCAATCATGGGTGAGGGCCGCATCGTGGGCCTCTCGACGCACGCGCCCGACCAGCTGGAGAAGGCGTTGTCCGAGCCCATCGACTACATCTCAGCCGGTCCGGTCGTGCCGACGCCCACAAAGCCCGGCCGGCCCGGCACAGGCCTCGGGTACATCAGCGAGGTCGCTCGGCGTACGGCCGAGTCCGTACCGTCGATGCCGTTCTTCGTCACCGGCGATGCCCGACCAGAGACGGTGAGAGGGATGATCGAGGCCGGAGCGACTCGCGTCGTCGTGGTGAGGTGGCTCACGCAGGCGGACGACCCGCTGCGCAACGCCCGGCTGTTGGTGGAGGCGATCGATCGGGCGCTGGAGTCCCGCTCGCACGACGAGTCGCCCAGCTGAGCCGGCGGCGGGCGCGATCGTGGGCGGCCCTTGCGGACCGCCCACGACCATCGATGTTGCTGAAAGGCATAGCCGCCCGGACTACATCGGATGGGACCAGCTTCCGACCGGATCGACCACGGGTGTCTGACTGGGTGTCACCAGGTGGTCCAGCAAGCCGCCTAGCGGCCAGCCACCTCCAGGGTCCCAATTCGTTGACTACTCATGTGATTGGACCACCTCCTTTCTCTGGTGCCGCAAAGACTATCGAACGCGGTCTGGCACGTGGTGGCAATTCCGAAGATCACCCGTGAACCCGGTCAGCGGGTGCCCGCGCCTACCGTGAACCGGTGATCACCGACCGCCCCGATCTCGTCATCTTCGACTGCGACGGCGTCCTCATCGACACCGAGCGCATCGCCGTACCGATCGACGTGGAAATCCTCGCCGAGCTCGGGTGGGAGATGACGGAGGCGGAGGTGGTCGAGCGGTTTCTTGGGCGGTCGGAAGCGGACTGCAGCCGGGAGATCGAGGAGCACCTCGGCCACGCGCTCCCCGACTCGCTCTCGTTCGAGATCGACGAGCGGTATCGGCAAGCCTTCGAGCGGGAGCTCGCACCGGTCGCCGGCGTGCTCGACGTGCTCGGCGCCCTCGAGCGCAGCGGCACCCCCGTCTGCGTGGCGTCGAGCGGGACACACGAGAAGATGCGGTTCACGTTGGGGTTGACCGGGTTGCTCGAACGTTTCTCGGGCCGGATCTTCAGCGTGGAGGATGTCACCAGAGGCAAGCCCGCCCCGGATCTCTTCCTCCACGCCGCCGCCTCGATGGCCTTCGACCCCGGGAGTTGTGCCGTCGTGGAGGACAGTCCGTACGGCATCGAGGCCGCACTGGCTGCCGGCATGCATGCGTACGCCTACGCAGGCGGACTCACCCCGTTGCGCCGGCTGCAGGTACCCGGTGCGATCGTGTTCCGCCACATGGGCGAACTGCCGGCACTGTTCGGCTTGTAGCCAGGTCCGCTGTGCGCCCCCTCGGAGGTGCCCAATTCCGAACGACTTACTTATCAATAAGTTAGGATTTGGAAAACTGGACACAGGCCAGGCGTAGGAAGCCCCGCCGCTCAAGGCGACGACGTTGACGTGAAGTACCACCACGGAACCGTTCCGTCGGGGCGCCGGGGCCGCTCGGAGCAAAGAAACCCGTCCAGGGCAGGCCCCGCCGGCCCGCTGGCCTCAGATCCCGATGCGCTGCGCCAGGAGCTCCCGGTGGTAGGAGGGGTCGCCGAGGATCAGCTCGGACGACTTGGCCCGCTTGAAGTACAGGTGGGCGTCGTGCTCCCACGTGAAGCCGATGCCGCCGTGGATCTGGATGTTCTCGGCAGCGGCGTGGAAGTAGGCCTCGGAGCAGTACGCCTTGGCCAGGCAGGCCGTCACGGGCAGCTCCTCGTTGTCCTCCGCCGCCGCCCAGCCGGCGTAGTACGCCGCCGACTTCGCCGACTCGACCTCGAGCAGCATGTCGGCGCACTTGTGCTTGATCGCCTGGAAGCTCCCGATCGGCCGGCCGAACTGGATACGAGTCTTGGCGTACTCGACGCTCATGTCGAGCACCCGCTGCGCCCCGCCCACCTGCTCGGCGGCGAGCGCGACGGCGGCGAGGTCCAGCGTCTTTGACAGCACCGGACCAGCGCCACCCTCCTCACCGATGAGCCGAGCCTCCACCCCCGAGAAACCCAACTTCGCCTGCTTCCGAGTCTGGTCCATCGTCGCCAGCGCCGTGCGCTCCAGGCCGGCAGCGTCGCCGGCCACGGCGAACAGGCTGAGGCCACCCTCGGACCTGGCCGCCACGAGGATCAGGTTCGCCGTATGCCCGTCGATCACGTAGGACTTCGTCCCATCCAGCTTCCAGCCGTCACCGGCGCGGGTCGCCGCCAGCGTCACGCCGTCGAGGTCCCATCGCCCGGTCTCCTCGGTGTAGGCCAGGGTGGCGATGGTCTCGCCGCTGGCGATGCCGGGCAGGTACTCGGCCTTGGCGGCCTCGTCCCCCGACGCACCCAAGGCGTTGGCCGCGAGGGCGACCGTCGAGAAGTAGGGGGCGCACAGCAGCGCCCGGCCCATCTCCTCCAGCACGACGACGAGCTCGACATACCCGAAACCCGCCCCTCCGTACTCCTCGGGGATCGTCAGAGCCTGCAAGCCCAACTGGTTCGCCATCTGCGACCAGACCGCTGGGTCGTAACCCTCGGTCGTCTCCATGAGCCGGCGCACCTCGGTACTCGGCGACTTGTCCTCGAGGAAACGCCGCACGGCGCGGCGCAACTCCTCCTGCTCTTCAGAGAAACCGAAGTTCACGACTGCCTCCCACGGCGGGCAACGGTACGGCGGAACCTTAGTCTTAAGGCCAGCGGCGGCGACAAGCCGGCGACGAGGCGCTCAAGGAGGCGTGCCGTGCACTACGAGGACAGCCAGGTCGAGATCTACAAGACCGTCGTCGGACCCATGGACAACAACGTGTACATCGTCCGGTGCAAAGTCACCGGGGACGCCGTCCTGGTCGACGCCGCCAACGAGCACGAGCAGCTCCTCGAACTGTGCCGCACCTTCGGCGTGCGTCGCGTCATCGAGACTCACGGGCACTGGGACCACATCCAGGCAGTGCCGCAGCTGCGTGACGCCGGCTACGACGTGGCGGTCACGGCCGAGGACGCAGCCATGCTGCCGTCCTACGACTCGCTGCTCGAGGACGACACCGTGCTCGAGATCGGTCGCCTCCGGCTCCGGACGATCCTTACGCCGGGGCATACGCCGGGATCGATGTGTTTCGTGATCGAGGGCTCGCCGGTGCTCCTGGCAGGCGACACCCTCTTCCCGGGAGGCCCGGGCAACACGAAGTTCGCGGGCGGCAGCTTCCCGACGATCATCGAGTCGATCGAGCGGCGCCTGTTCGTGCCGTTCTCCGCCGACACGATCGTGATGCCAGGTCACGGGAACGACACGACCATCGGGAACGAGCGGCCCCACCTCGACGAGTGGGTCGCCCGCGGCTGGTGACCGCCGACTCGTCACTCCCCCCTTCCTGAGCGCCTCCTAGCGCGGTATTTCCCCTACGCCCGTAGTGCAAATACCGGACGCGCACTACGATGGACGCGTGCCTGAGACCAACACGCCGCTGCTCGAGATCGACGACCTCCATGTCGGGGTCGAGGGCGTCGAGATCCTGCGCGGGGTCGATCTCACCGTCGGCCCGGGCGAGCTACACGCCATCATGGGGCCGAACGGGTCGGGCAAGTCCACACTGGCCAACACGATCGCCGGCAACCCCGGCTACGAGATCACCAAGGGCCGCATCCTGTTCCAGGGCGAGGACATCACGCTCTGGCCCGTCGACGTGCGGGCCAAGGCCGGCGTGTTCCTGGCGTTCCAGTACCCCGAGGAGATCCCCGGCGTCCCGGTGAGCCAGTTCCTCCGCCAGGCGGTCTCGGCTCGAAAAGGCACGGACCTGTCCGTGCTCGAGGTCCGCGTGGCACTGGCCGAGTGGATGCAACGCCTCGAGATGGATCCGAGCTTCGCCCAGCGGTACTTGAACGAGGGTTTCTCGGGCGGCGAGAAGAAGCGCAACGAGATCCTTCAGATGGCGATGCTCGAACCGCTGCTGGCGATCCTGGACGAGACGGACTCGGGCCTCGACGTCGACGCCCTGAGAGTCGTCGCCCGGGGCGTGACCGAGGTTCGGCGCCAGCAACCCGAACTCGGCATCGTGATCGTGACCCACTACCGCCGCATCCTGGAGGAGCTCACTCCGGACCGGGTGCATGTGTTCATCGACGGCAGGATCGTCGACTCCGGAGGGCCGGAGCTCGCCGAGCGCTTGGACAGCGAAGGCTACGAGGCATGGCGCTCGTGACCACCACGACCACTCCCCTCGTCACCGAGGCCCGGCCGAGCCTCGACGCCGCCGCCATCCGGGCGGACTTCCCCCTGCTCCAGCTCGAGCGCGGAGGGCACCGCCTCGCCTATCTCGATTCCGCAGCATCGTCCCAGCACCCGGTCCAGGTGCTCGAGGCGATGGACCACTACTACTCCACGACCCACGCCAACGTGCACCGGGGCGTGTACGCGATCGCTGAGGAAGCGACGCGCCAGTTCGAGCAGGCCAGGCATCGCGTCGGGCAGTTCATCTCCGCACCGGACCCGAGCACCGAGATCGTCTTCACGAAGAACGCCACCGAGGCCCTCAACCTCGTTGCCAACTCCTACGGCCGGAACCTGCTGACCGCCGGCGAGGTCATCGTGCTCACCGAGATGGAGCACCACGCCAACCTCGTGCCCTGGCTGATGCTCGCCAACGAGCGCGGCATCGAGCTTCGGTACCTAGGTGTCGGCGACGACTACCGGCTCGACCTCTCCAACCTCACCCAGATGCTGGATGGGGCCGGCATCGTCGCCGTGACGGCCATGTCCAACGTGCTCGGAACGCTGAACGACCTCGGGCCCATCGTCGAGGCATCCCATGCCGCCGGTGCCGTCGTCGTCTGCGACGCGTCACAGCTCGTCCCCCATCGCCCGGTCGATGTCGCCGCCCTTGGGGTGGACTTCCTCGCCTTCACCGGCCACAAGATGCTGGGCCCGACCGGTATCGGCGTGCTCTGGGGTCGCGCGGCTTTGCTCGACGCCATGCCGCCATTCCTCGGCGGCGGCGAGATGATCCGGGACGTGCGCCTCGACGGCTTCACGCCCAACGACTTGCCCTGGAAGTTCGAGGCGGGAACACCACCGATCGCAGAGGCGATCGGGCTGGGTGCTGCCGTCTCCTACCTCGAGTCCGTCGGCATGGACCGGATCGCCGACCACGAGGCGGCCCTCACGAAGTTCACGATCGACACGTTGCGGGCCGAGCACGGGGCTGACCTGCGCATTTTCGGCCCCGAGCCGGACCGGTCCCTACGGGGCGGCGCCATCTCGATCGCCTACCGGGACATCCACGCCCACGATCTCGCCCAAGTGCTCGATGCCGAGGGCGTCTGCGTCAGGGCCGGCCACCACTGCGCGAAGCCGCTCATGCGCCGCCTCGAGGTGCCCGCGACCGCGAGGGCCTCGCTCTACCTGTACAACGACGAGGAAGATGTGCTCGCCCTCTCGGCGGCGCTGGGCAAGGCGAAGGAGATGTTCGGCTGACCATGACCGGGCTCGAAGACCTGTACCGGGAGATCATCCTCGACCACTACCGCTCACCGAGGAACCGGGGTGAGCTCGCCGTACCGCCGGCGTGGCGGGTGGAGGGTTTCAACCCGCTGTGCGGCGACGAGGTCGTCGTGTACCTCGACGTGGACGACGACACCGTTCGCGACCTGCGGATCAGTGGCCAGGGCTGCTCCATCAGCCAGTCATCGGCGTCGATGATGTCGGCCGCGGTGAAAGGGAAGTCGGTCGCCGAGGCCCGCCGCCTGATCAACGCGTTCAAGTCGATGATGCTCGTACACGAGCAGGCGATCGGCAGGGACGGCTCGGAGGCACCGGCGGACGATGCGATCTCCATCGACGACCTCGGTGAGCTCGCCGCCCTGCAAGGCGTCGTGAAGTTCCCTGTCAGGATCAAGTGCGCCACGTTGTCGTGGAACACCTTGGCCCAAGGCCTCGACGACATCGCCGCTGCCGAAGCGGGCTAGTCGAGGCTGGCCGCGGTCGTCGGGTACACCGTTTACGGGACGGCGTTCTCGCCCGCGAGCGTCGCCAAGTGGTCTTTCAACCCGACGCCGTAGGCGGTGGGCACGCCGGTGTAGCTCTTGATCAGCGCCGGGCCGTTGCTGCAGCTCCAGTGCGACGGAGGGCCTGTCGAGTCCCAGGTCCATCCGAGGTATGAGATGCCATGGTGATCAGCCCAGGGCATGTAGGTATTGATGTAGGTGTCGGTGCATCCGCTCTCACCGATCTCGCCGCTCACGACCGGAACTTTCTTCGCAAGCGGCGCGATCGTGGCCTTCCAGCAGGACTCGCTATTGCATCCCGAGAAGTTGTACGTATGGAAGCTCACGATGAGCTGGTGGTCCGGATCACTCGGCTCGTTCACCAGCCATTCCGACTCATCGCTCGAATAGCCAAGACCACCGAGCATGAGCGGCGTCGTCGCCCCGGTCGCGCGGACGGCGTCGACGAGCTGCTGCATGCCGGCCGTCTCGTAGGTGACGGTCGTGCCCGAGTCGTCGTAGGAAGTCTTGCATCCGTTCAGCCAGCACGACCACGACGTGATGTAGGGCTCGTTGAACAAGTCGAAGATCACGCCGTGGTTGGCCTTGAACGCCATCGCCACCGATGTCCAGAATGCCGGAGCATGATCCGCATCGGCCATTGGCCACTGGCTGCTGGCGAGATAGGTACCCGGTGCGGCCCAGTGCAGGTCGAGGATCACGACGATGCCGTAGGACTGCAACGTCGCCACGTACTTCTCGATGGCCTTCTGGTAAGCGCTCCCGCTCACCGAGCTGCTCACGCCGTTGATACCGAGCCAACAGTCCTCGTTGAGCGGCACGCGGACGGCGTCGATGTTCCAGGTCGCCATAGCGGCGACGGCGGTCGGTCCGACGGACCCGTCGAAGATCTTCGAGCCTCCGAGGCACATGTACTCGGCACCGGACCGGTCCACGCCGAGCAGGCGGATGGTTGCGCCGGATGCGTTCACGAGGTGGTTCCCTTTGACCGCCACGTAGGGGGCCGTAGCAGCCGAGACAGCCGGCGGCGCCAACACCCCGGTCGCCGCCGCAGCGGGCACCGCACCCCCAGCGAAGAGGCACAAGAGCACGGCCCCGGAGCGGAGCGCTTTCCGGCTTCCTCGCATGCCGCACGTCGCCGAGGTGCTGAGCCGCATCGTGATCCTCCCCGGCATGGCACCTCTCGCCGTCGTCATGCCGCCTGGGACCGAATCATACGGACCCGCAACCCACGCTGCCAGGGTGGGCTCAGCGATGCACGGCGAGCCCGCCAGTCGGCTCGGCCGGCAGCACGCCAAACGCTCACCCGTGAATCGGGCCCAGCACCGCCGGGTGACCAGGGATTAACGTAGGTATCGCCCTTTCATCGGCACCGCCGGCAGCTGGCCGTGCGAGATTCTGGCCGGTGTGGAGCACGGGCAACACGCCCGACCTACCGGAGATCCGACGACAGGAAGGCAGAGTCCGCCATGAGCCTGTGCCCAGTCGCAGACGGCCACCGAACACCTGCGAAGCGATCGCGGTCGAGACGAAGTCGTGTCGCGGCGGTCCTGAGCATCCCGGCGCTGTGCGTTGCGCTCACAGCCTCGAGTGCTGGTGTCGCGTCGGCATCGAGCCCACGGGCAGCGACGCTGCCGCCGGGTCTGGCCGAGTTCGCACATTGCCCGGTGGACAACCCGGACGTGACGCTCTGCCTCGCAGCTTCCGATATCGGCACGTTCACGATCAACTCGACCACGCTGACCGAGACATCCCCGATCATCTTGTCGCTGGGGCTGATCCAGAAGAACAACGGCTCGTACAAGGCGGTCCTTCCCGACGACGGGACGCCGGCGATGACCGCAGCGCCTATCCAAGTGCCCGGCGGCTTGCTCGGCACCCCGGGCTCTTCCCGGCGCTATGCCGTCACAGCGACACCGCAGCTGGTCGGGCTCCCCGTCTTCAGCCTGGACAACCTCCTGACGGGCGACGGGCCGGCGATGACCCTGCCCACCGACGTGATGCTCCGCAACCCGCTCCTTGGGAAAGACTGCACGGTCGGCTCCCCGAGCGACCCGGACACGCTGGCGCTCACCGACGGCACGACGGACCCTCCCCCTCCCAACCTACCCATCACCGGGTCGATCGGCACGCTCACGGTCGCTTACGGGGGACGGGTCGTCAAGACCAAGGGCACCTCGCTGGTCAATAACAGCTACGCCGTGCCCGGCGCCTCCGGCTGCGGGCCCTACGGCGTGCTCGACTCGCTCGTCGATTTCGTGCGAGGGTTGCCGTCCGTTGGCGGAACCAATGCGGCGATCCTGAGCGGAACGTCGGGCTTGGCGGAGGCTTCGCTGATCCGCCAGAAGCTGGACCTCCCGCCGGCCGGCTAGGCGTCGGCTAGGCGTCGGCTGTCGCGTCAGCGATGGGCTCGAAGGAGTCCGCGTCAGCGATGGGCTCGAAGGAGTCCGCGTCAGCGATGTACCGCTTGCCGCGAGACCACGACGCCACGGCTGCAACAGCACAAGCCCCGATGGCGAAGGCGAACGCCTCTCGGAGTCCCGCGTGGAACGGCGCCGAGATCAACCCCGGGAAGAAACCCCTCCCCGTCAACGCCGCCCGCTCCCCCAACGGCAGGTGTGCGAGCACTCCCGCACCGACCAGGTGGTCGATCGGGTCGTAGCCCAAGAACGCCGCGAACAGCGTCGACACCGGCGGCAGATGGGCCGCTCTCGCCGCTGCGGCGACGGGAACGCCGTGAGCCGTCAGGCCTCGGTACAGACTGCTCGAAAGTGCCGAGGACAACCCGGCGATCATGAGCGAGAAGAAGATGCCGATCGAGAGGACCTGAGCCGACGATTGGAAGGTGGCGTTCATCCCACCGCCGGCGCCTCGATGCTCGGGGGGCAGGCTGTTCATCACGCCGGCCCGGTTCGGAGAGGCGAATGCCCCCATCGACAAGCCGTTCAACAACAAGATGGCAGCGAATTCGGGGTACCCGAAGTCGACCGGCAGCTCGAGCAGCAGGATGAAGGTCACGCAGGCGCCGATCATGCCGCCCGTGGCAAATGGCCGGGCGCCGTAGCGGTCCGACAGGATCCCTGACACGGGCCCTGCGAGCAAGAACCCTGCCGTCAACGGCAGCATGTAGATCCCCGCCCAGAGCGGTGTGCGGGCGAACGAGTACCCGTGCAGCGGCAGCCAGATACCTTGCAGCCAGATGATGAGCATGAACATGAGGCCGCCCCTGCCGATGGCCGACAGGAAGCTCGAGAGTGTGCCGAAGCTGAAGGCGCGGATGCGGAACAGCGGCAAGCGGAACATCGGGTTGGAGACACGCGACTCCACGAACAGGAACGCCAGCAACAGACCGGCGCCCAAGGCGAGCTCCGTGATCACCGGCAGGCTCCCCCAGCCCATCGCCGAAGTACCGTGCGGCTCGATGCCGTACGTGATCCCGATCATGAGCGAGATGAGACCGAGCGCGAACGTGAGGTTGCCGAGCCAGTCGATGGGGGCGCGGGTCCTGATGCCGCGGTCCTCGAGTTTGAGGTACGCCCACACCGTGCCGAACAAGCCGACGGGCACGGACACAAGGAAGATGAGGCGCCAGTTGATCGGCCCGAGCAGGCCACCGAGCACGAGGCCGATGAACGAGCCGCTGATCCCGGCGACGTTGTTGATGCCAAGGGCAAGGCCGCGCTGGTGAGGAGGGAACGCGTCGGTCAGGATCGCAGCTGAGTTGGCGACGAGGAAGGCGGCTCCGACTCCCTGCACCACCCGCATGCAGACGAGATAGATCGCCGCCTGCCTGCCGGTCATCCAGGTGATCGTGAGGAGTAGCGATGCCGTCGTGTACACGGCGAATCCGAGGTTGTACATCCGGACCCGGCCGTACATATCGCCGAGACGGCCGAGGCTCACGACGAGCACGCTGGAGACGACCAGGAAGCTCAGGATCATCCAGAGCAGGTAGAAGCTGTTGCCGGGTGCCAACGGGTCGAGGCGGATGCCCCGGAAGACGTCGGGCATCGCGATCAGCATGATCGACGAGTCGATCGTGGCCAGCAAGACCCCCAGTGTCGTGTTGGACAGCGCCACCCACTTGTAGCGGTCCGAGCGGCCTCCCGTGGCGCGCTGGCGGTTGCTCGACCGCTTCTGGCGGCGCGGCTCCGGTTCTCCCCGGCTCGCCTGCGCCGGCTCAGCTCGCAACTGACGCCTTTGCGTGCTCGATGTGATCGGCCACCAGGGTGGCTAGGCGACCGGCTTGCTCGAGGGGCACCATGTGGCTGGCGTCGTCCCAGATCTCGAGCTGGGCGCCCGGGATGAGACGGGCGTAGGCCTCCGAGGTCTCACACGGCACCAAACGGTCGAGACGACCCGCGATCACGAGGGTGGGAACCGCCACGCGGCCTAGGCGCTTGGGCAGCTTGGGGTTGTGGAAGTACGGGTTCCAGCCGATCTTGGCCGCCGCTGCCATCGACTCGAAGAACGGCCGGAGCAGGTCGAAGGGGATATCCGCGCCCGCGCCGGCGAGGGACAGGGACGCCATCTGATGCATCATGGCGGCGACAGGGTGTGACTGGTCGGCGAAGGTCTCCTCGGCCAGCTCGTCGAACTTGCGACCGAACAGCTCACCCATCGGGTGCTCCGGCAGGTAGATCCCGGGAGCACTCACCAGACTCAGGGATCGTAGCGAGTGCGGGTAGCGCCAGGCGATCTCGGCGGCCATCCAGCCCCCGAGCGACAGCCCGACGATGTGAGGCGCCCGCTCCTCGGTGAGGCCGAGGCGTCCGAAGACGTCGAGGCAGTGATAGACCGCGTCCTCCATGTCGTCGATCTCGTCCAGCCCTTCGGATCCTGCGAAGCCCGGGAACATCGGGGCGAAGACCTCGTAACGCTCGGCCAGCAGTTCGAGGAAGGGCGCTACCGAATCTGCACCGGTCTCGCCGCCCGACGAGTGCAGGTAGACGACGGCATCGCCCTGGCCGCCCGTCGTCATCGTGACGGCGCCGACCGCCGTCTCGAACGGCCCTGTGGTGAGGGCGGCGCTCATGCGACCGCTCCGGCGGTTCCGGCGACGGTTCCGGCGGCGGTTCCGGCGGCGGCCGTGGTGGCGGCGCGCTCGGTCCCGGGGAAGCGCTCCCTCAGCTTCGGCATGACCTCCGCCGCGAACAGCTCGAGGTTGCGGCGCGTGTCGTCCGCCGGCAGCGTGCCGAGCTGGAACAACCCGAGGAGGTTGCCGACCCCCAGGCGCTCGATGTTGGCCGTGAGGCGCTCGAGCACCGTCTCGGGCGAGCCGACGATGGCGTACTGGCCATCGACGACCTGATCCCACGTCTCGAGGAACTCAGCGAAGGTGTGGCCACCCTTGATGATGTTCTCGAGCGAACGGACCGAGGTGTAGCCGGGTGGCGACACGGAGATGCCCGGCAGAAGGCGGCGGACGAAGTACCAGAAGTGCTCCTCGAAACGCCGCCTCGCCTCCTCGTCGGTCTCGGCGACGAAGATCGGCACGAGCCAACCGAGCTGGAGCGGGTCGACCTCGTAGCCCTCGTTCTCACAGGCCTGGCGCATCAGGTTGAACATCCGCTCGAACACCGTGATGTGGAAGTACGGGATCCCCATGTAGGCGTAGCGGTGCCGGGCCACGAACTCCACCGTCTCGATGGAGCCGGCTCCGGGGATCCAGATCTCGGGGTGCGGTTGCTGGACCGGTCGCGGCCAGGTGTTCACGTACCGGATCCGGTAGTGCTTGCCGATGAACTCGAAGGGTCCCGGCTCCGTCCACGCCCGGATGATGAGGTCGTGCGCCTCGGCGAAACGCGACCTCGCCTCTGCCGGGTTGATCGAGAACGAGTAGTACTCGGGGCCGCCCCCGACGACGAGCCCGGCGATGAGGCGCCCACCTGAGATGCAGTCGATCATGGCGAATTCCTCGGCGACTCTCGTCGGCGGGTCGTAGAGCGGCAGGGCGTTGCCGACGACAGCGATCTTTGCTCGCCTGGTCACCCGGGCGAGGATCGAGGCCATCAGGTTCGGTGACGGCATCAGCCCATAGGCGTTCTGGTGGTGCTCGTTGACGCACACCCCATCGAAACCCAGCTCATCAGCCAGCACGAGCTCGTCGAGGTACCGGTTGTAGAGCTGAGTGCCGAGCGTCGGATCGAAGAGCTCGTTCGGGCAGGTGATCCAGGCCGGGCCGTCATAGTCGTCCGGCAAGCCCGGATAGGGCATCAGGTGAAAGCTGAACAGTCGCATGCTCGGGCCTCCCTGCCACGGATTGGCTCGCCTCACCCTAACGGGCGCCTGAATCCGCAGGCGGTCCAACTGCGCCGCCCTTCGCTCGAGCGCCGAGTCTCGACCCGTGGTCAGGCGCTAACGACGAGACCCTCGAGATCGGGCTCGATCGCCGTCACGTCGCCTTCGACGCCGAGCTGAGACATCGCATGCCAGGCGGCAGCCTCCACACCGGCAACGGCGCTCGCCTCGGCGCAGATCGCCAGCAAGGTCGGCCCGGCGCCGGACCAGCAGGCGATCGTGGCGCCACCGCGATGCAAGGCGTCGAGCAGCTCGGGCGCCTCCGGGAACAGCGCCGTTCGAGGGCCCTGGTGCAAACGATCTTCGCCGGCCGCCGGAGTGAGTAGCCGCCGATCCGCCAGGCCAGCCACGAGGAGACCCATGCGCCCGAGGTTGTGCACGGCGTCACCGAGCGGGATGACGGTCGGGAGGAGGGAGCGGGCGAGTTTCGTCGGGAGGTGACGGTCGGGCACGAGCACGACATAGCCCAACCCAGGATCGAGCGGCAGCCGACGTGCGATGGGCGTGCCATCGATGACTGTCGCCGCCACGAGACCGCCGAACGCCGACGCGGCTGCGTTCTCGGCATGACCGTCGACGGCTGAGGCGACTCCGAACGGGCTGCTCGCCCCGGCGGCTGCCGCCGCAGCCACGGCCAGGGAAGCAGACGACCCCAGACCACGGCCGACCGGGATGGTGGAGCTGACGGCGATGGCGACGTGGTCGTGGCCCAGCACCGAGCGGACGATTTCAGCTGCCAGGTGCGAGCCGTCCTGCGGTAGATCGGCGCCTTCGCCTTCCGCAGAGATGACGAGGCGCTCAGCGGGCGTTACCTCCACCTCGAGGTAACGGCGCAGCGCCAAGCCGAGCACGTCGTAGCCGGGACCGAGGTTCGAGGTGGAGGCCGGCACCCGCGCTTTCACGATCGGCCCGCGGGCTGGATCAATGCGTCGACGAGGCGGGCTGCCACCCAGGCGGAGGCGCGCTGATCGCACCGCCGAGCACCGCCGGCACGGCACACTCGGCGCCGAACGGCGCCCGGATCTCGAGCATCCCGATCGTCGAACCCTCCGGCCATCCATGGGCGGTCCCGCCGGCCGCGGGCCGGATCGGCACGAGCGAGAGCGAGACTGGCATGCCGGGCCAGCCCACCACCACCGCCGGCGAGTCGATGCTCACGGCCGTCTGAGAATGGTTCCAGCCGGCCACGGCTTGCGCCACCTGCGCCTGAGCAGGTACCACAGCGGTCGCCGCAAGCTCGGTCGTCGCCGCATTTAGGAGTGCCTCGTCCTCCAGAGCATCGGAGTACAGCGACAGCGGCTGATCGATAACTGCGCTGATGACGAGCACCCGGTGGCCACCGACACGGCGCCAGGCCGCAGTGACGAGGTTCGACTGCGCCGACGACGTGAAACCGGACTTCACCCCGATGATGCCGTCCACTCCGACGGCGGGGTTGTAGAGGTTCCAGATCTCGCCGGCGACGGGGAGTCTGATCGACTGCTCGTCGACAATCCAACGCAGCTCGGGGTTCTGCATGGCGATGGCGGCCAGCTTCGCCATGTCGCTGGCGTCGCTGCGCGACTTCGGGTCGAATCCGCTGGCGTCGGCATAGCTGGTGTTCGTCAACCCAAGAGCCTTCGCAGTGGCGTTCATCTTCGCCACGAACTTCGGGAGGCTGCCGGCATCCCAGACGGCCAAGTAGTCAGCGATGTTGTTGGCGGACGGGATCATGAGCGCTTGGAGCAGCTGGCGCTCGTCCAGCCGCTCGCCGGCGACTACTTCAATGTTCGACTCGTCCGCCTCCGACGCCTCGATCCATGCCTCGTGGTCGGCAGCGGTCATCGTGAATACCGGCCCGCCGTTGTTGCCCACCAGTGGGTGATCCTGCAGCACCAGGTAGGCGGTCATGATCTTCGTCACGCTGGCGATGGGCACCGTCTTCTCGTCCTTGGTGTCGCCTACCACCCCGACTCCGGCAACGACCACAGCGCCTTCGCCGATTTTCGGGAGGGGCAGCGCCGCCGGCTTGCCCGGGAACTTCAGAGACGACAGCGTCGCGTGCAGGGCGGGTGCCACCACGAAGGCGGAGCCGGGATCACGAGAGCTGGGTCGTGTGCTCGACAGCTTGTCGAGGGGACCCCGGCTGGTCGATCCCGCCACCAACAACGACACCCCGACTACGAGCGTGCAGGCGAAGGCCGCAACGAGCCGTCGGCACCCGCGCCGGCGAGCTTCACGCACGCGTTCTGCAACCGCCCGGACCTCCTGGATCTCGGATCGCCGACGGGCGACTTCGAGCTGTGCCGCGTCGGCCGGCGTGGCGGAGCCAACCGGGTCGGGTCGCTCGCCCGCGCTAGTCACTTGAAGACCCTTCGGAGCCGTAGTCCCACGTCACCACGCATCGTCACCACGCTCAACGTTCGAGCTGGTCGAGCTCCTCGGACGTCATGAGGACCGCCCGTGCCTTCGAGCCCTCGGACGGACCGACGACCCCCCGTCGCTCCAAGAGATCCATCAGGCGACCCGCTCGTGCGAAACCGACCCTGAGCTTGCGCTGGAGCATGGAGGTAGATCCTAGTTGCGAACGGACCACCAGCTCCATTGCTGTGCCGAGCAGCTCGTCGTCGTCGTCCTCGACACCGCCGGCGCCACCGTGGGCTGCCTCGCCTTCGACGCCGTCGACGTACCGAGGGCCGCTCTGGCGACGCCAGTGGGCGACGACACCGCGGACCTCGTCCTCCCCCACCCAAGGACCCTGCAGGCGGCGGGGCACGCTGGAGGAGGCGGTGAGCAGCAGCAGGTCGCCCCGGCCGATGAGGCGCTCGGCGCCGGACTGGTCCAAGATGACCCGGCTGTCCGCCAGCGAGGACACCGAGAACGCCAGCCGCGATGGTACGTTCGCCTTGATGACACCGGTGATGACGTCCACCGACGGCCGTTGCGTGGCGATGACGAGATGGATGCCCACGGCCCTCGCCATCTGGGCGATCCGGCAGATCGATTCTTCGACATCGCGGGCCGCGACCATCATCAGGTCGTTGAGCTCGTCGACCACGATCAGGATGTACGGCAGGCGCGCGTACACGGGTCGGTCGTGGCCTTCGGTCCTCGCCCGGGACTCCTGCACCATCGCCGCTACTTCGGCAGACGGAGGGCCGTCGCTCAGCCCGATCGCCGCCGCCGGCGGGACTGCATCCCCGCCGAGCAGGTAGCCGGGGTCGAGCTCGGCCTCGGAACCGTCCGCGAGCTCGGGCTCGCCAGCCACGTCTTCCGGGCTGCCGTGGTCGGGCTCGTAATCGATGACGCCGCTGTGCTCCACGGGGTCGATGAAGTCCCCCCGGTCGACGGCGGCGTTGTAGCCCGTGATGTCCCGCATACCGGCTTCGGCGAGCAGGTCGTAGCGGCGCTCCATCTCCGCGACTGCCCAGTTGAGCGCGTTCGCCGCCCGCTTCGGGTTCACGACGACCTGCGTGAGGAGATGGGGCAGGCCGTTGTACTGGCCGAGCTCGACACGCTTGGGGTCCACGAGGATGAGGCGGACCTCCTCGGGTGTGGCCCGCATGAGGATCGACGTGACGAGCGAGTTGATGCAGGAGGACTTGCCGGCACCGGTGGCGCCGGCGATCAAGAGGTGAGGCATATCGGCCAGGTTGACCATGATCGCCCTGCCGGCGATGTCACGACCGAGCCCGACCTCGAGCGGGTGGGTCGCTCGCCGCGCGTCGGTCGTCGACAGCACGTCCCCCAGCGTGACGAGCTGTCGATTCTGGTTGGGCACCTCGACGCCGATCGCCGAGCGGCCCGGGATCGGGGCCAGGATCCGTACGTCCGGCGAGGCCATCGCGTAGGCGATGTCCTTCGCCAGGTTCGTCACCCTCGCCACCTTCACCCCTGCCCCGAGCTCGAGCTCGAAACGCGTCACCGTGGGGCCGACGGTGAACCCGACCAGGTGCGTCTCGACGCCGTGCGCAGCCAGAGCGCGCTCGAGGACACGGCCTCGAGCCTCGATCTCACGGTGGTCGTGGGCCTGGTCCTTGCTGCGCTTGAGCAGCTTGGCCGCTGGCAAGCGCCAATTGGTGTCGGGAAGGGTGACGGGGAGGCTGAGCTGTTCGGGCCGCCCGTGCTCGGCCACTGGGTCGAGCATCCCGCCGGCGAATATCGCCGGCACCGGGTGCTCGGTCTCGGCCGCCGCAGTTGCCGGCGTGTCGTCGGTCGCAGGCTCCTTGGGTTCGTGACCCAGCGACGCTGAAGCCTCGATCGGGACGCCCACCGTCTCCGGGCTCAGCGGTGCGATGGACGCGTCGTAGTCATAGGGCGCCACGCTCGTCGCGCTCGCCCGGCGAGCAGCGGCCTCCGCCTGAGCTGTCGCCAGCGTCTGGCTCCGCACGTGGCGTACTTGCTCCACGGTGGCACGGGCCGCTGAGCCGATGGCACCGATGCCGGCCCGGAGGACCTCCACGACGCGCTCTCCGAGCAGCCAGCAGATCGCCGTGAAGGCCACGACCCCGAGGACGACTCCGGATCCGGCAACCCCGATGACTTTCGCCATGCCGCCACCGAGGCCCGCACCCACGAGGCCTCCCGCACCGGCGAGCCGGGCCATCGAAGAGCCGGACGGTGGATTGCCACCGGCGAGATCGGCGAGCCCAGCCGATGCCAAGAGGAGCAGGAACGACGAGGCGAGCGTGCCGGCGAAACCCCACAGCGACCGCTCGAGGACAAGCAACACTCCGCCGACGACGAGGCACGCCGGAATGACGTCCTCTCCCCAGCCGAACGAGCGCCCACCGCCGGCCCTGATGGCGTTGCCGGCTGGACCGAGGACACCGAAGTGGATGCCGAGTGCCAGCAGCACGCCGACGACGACGAGCAGCAACCCCCACGCGTCGTCGGGCTGAGCACCGACCAGCGCCAGCACCCGCTCGATGGCACGTGACAGCGCGGAGGGCTCCGACGCCCTCGGTCGGCCAGATGAGTCACCTCTGAGGCCAGATCCACGTGAGGAGGACTTGAGGGACTTGGAGGGCTTGCGGGCGGTGCCGGCACCCGCCTTCGGAGCGCGACGGGATTCCCCGGAGGCGCCAGCGCCACGGGCGGAACCACGAGAACCTCCGCGAGACCCCGGCGAGCGGGAGCCTGCGGCTTGCTTGGTCACTGCCACAGTGGCCACAACGCTAACACCAGCCCCATCAGGCACCGGTGACCTCGCTCGGCGCTAGGCCTCGACGACGACCGCCACGACCATCGGGCGTCGGCGGGTGCGCTCGTTGACGAGCCGCCCGATCGCCCGGCGGACGACGCGGCGGATCGCATCGGGGTCGAGGCTTCCATTGGCGGCGGCGACCTCGACCGCCTTCTGCACGGCGGCCCGGGCCTCCTCGACGAGGTCCTCGTGGCCCGGCTCCGAGAGAAACCCCCTGCTCACGATCTCAGGTCCCCCCACTAGCTCGCCCGTCTTGCGGTCCAGCGTCACCACCGCCACGACGATGCCCTCCTCGGCCAGCACGCGACGGTCGCGGAGCACTCCGGTCCCGACGTCACCAGCCAGGCCGTCCACGAACACGTAGCTCGACGAGACCTCGCCGGCATAGTCGATCCCCTCGTCCCCCAGCGCCACGACGTCGCCGTCCTCACAGACGAGCACCTCGGTGGCGGGAACGCCCATCTCGATCGCAAGCCGCGAGTGGCACAGCAGGTGCCGGTACTCACCATGGACAGGTATGAACGACTTCGGCTTGGCGATGGACAGCAGCGTCGAGAGCTCACCCTGTCGCGCGTGCCCGCTCTCGTGCACGTGGGCGATCCCTGCGTGGATGACCACGGCTCCCTTGCGGGACAGGCCGTCCATCACCTTGGCGACCGCCCATTCGTTGCCCGGGATCGCATGAGAGCTGAGGACGACCACGTCACCCTCCGTCACCGACAGCCAGCGACTCTCCCCCGAGGCCATGAGCGAGAGGGCCGACATCGGTTCACCCTGGGAGCCCGTGGAGATCACGCACAGCTTCCCGGGCTCGATGTCGGCGGTCTTCTCGATTTCCACGAACGCATGGTCCGGGATGCTCAACAGACCGAGCTCGCGGGCGACGGCGACGTTCTTCAGCATCGACCGCCCCAGCAGCGAGATCCGCCTCCCGAACATGACCGCAGCGTCGGCGACTTGCTGTATCCGGTGGATGTGACTGGCGAAGCACGCCACGATGAACCGCGACTCGCGGTGGGAGGCGAAGATCGTGCGCATCGAGCCGCCGACGGTCGACTCGCTCCCGGTGTAGCCCGGCTCCTCGGCGTTCGTGGAGTCCGCCAACAACAGGCGGATGCCTTCATCCGAGGCGATCTGGCCGATTCGGGCGAGGTCGGTGCGGCGGCCGTCCACGGGGTTGAGGTCGAGCTTGAAGTCGCCGCTGTGCAGGATCACGCCCTGGGCGGTGTGGAACGCCAGGGCGAAGCCGTACGGAACCGAGTGCGTGACCGGGATGAACTCGACCTCGAACGGTCCGATCGTCCGGCGCTCACCGTCACCGACCGGCATGAACGTCGTCGACGACGCTAGGTTCGCCTCTTCGAGGCGGTTGCGGGCGATCCCGAGCGTGAACGGTGAGCCGTAGATCGGGGCTTGGACATCGCGCAGCAGATACCCGAGCGCCCCGACGTGATCCTCATGGCCGTGCGTGAGCACGATGCCGTCGATGTCGTCGGCGCGCTCGGCCAGCCAACCGAAGTCCGGGAGCACGAGATCCACACCCGGCATCTCCGGGTTCGGGAACATCACGCCGCAGTCGAGGACCACAAGCCGGCCACCTTGCTCGACTACCGCGCAGTTACGGCCGATCTCCCCCAGGCCGCCGAGGAACGACACGGTGACGCGCTCAGGCATGAGCCTCCTGCGGGGCCGGCGCGGACCGAGTCGTCCGCCAGTGATCGACCTCGGCGAGAATCGTCTTGGCCCGCTCGTCCAGCCCCGCCGGCGCCGGCCCGTGCGGCAACCGGCACTGTCCCGCCGGCAGGCCCATCGCCCGGAGCATGGCCTTGGCCGGCAGGGGGTTCGGCGCCTCGTCGCTCGATTGGAACGCCACCGCGTTCAGCGTCTCGGCATTGAGTCGCCGGGCACCGTCGACGTCGCCGGCGAAGTACCGCTTGATCATCTCGGCGATCTCGAGCCCGACCCAGTGCGACGCCACGCTGACGACACCCACTGCGCCCACCGACAAAAGGGGCAGTGTGAGCGAGTCCTCGCCGCTGTAACACTCAAAACCCGCTGGCGCCTCCCACAACAGCCTCGCTGTGCCGCTCACGTCCCCGGCCGCATCCTTCACGCCCACGATGTTCGGGACCTCGCGGGCGAGCCGCACCAACGTCTCGGTGGCGATCTTGCGGCCGGTGCGGATGGGGATGTCGTAGAGGATCACCGGGAGCGACGTGGCTTCGGCGATCGCGGTGAAGTGGCGGGCGATCCCGAGCTGTGAAGGCCGATTGTAGTACGGCGTGACAGCCAGGATGCCAGCTACGCCGGCGGCCTCGGCCGAGCGGGTGAGCTCGATCGAGTGTGCCGTGTCGTTCGTCGTGGATCCGGCGATGACCGGGATCGGCGATGATTCGGCGACGACTTGCCACAGGTCGCGCCGCTCGGAGTCGGACAGGACGGGCGCCTCACCGGTCGTGCCGGCGAGGACAAGCGCCTCGCTGCCGTGAGCCGCCAGATGGGCGGCCAAGCTCTGGGCACCGTCGAGGTCGAGCTTCCCACCCTCGTCGAAAGGCGTCACCATCGCGGTGACGACGGCCCCGTAACGGCCTGGAGCACGCTCAGTCATCACCTCGAAGTTATCAGGCACCCCTTCGCAGCGAGCGGCGGCGGGTCCCGGCGGTCCGGCTGGCGGGATCCCTCAAGCGGACTTGAGCTCCCCTTCGGCGAGCTGGAAGGCGGCGTACTCCTCTTCGGTGTCCGTCAGGTTCTCGAACTGGATCGCCCCCAACTCGGTGAACTTCTGGCGGAGCCAGCCGTCGCCGGCATCGAGCAGCCCGAGCTTCTTCAGGTTCGGCACGATCTTCGTGAAGAGCATGACCTGGAACATCTTGCGGTCCGGGGCGGCCAGCGTGAGCGGGAGCACGTCGCGGGCCGGGATCCCCATCCGAGCCCAGATCTCCTGCTGCAGGAAACGATCCCGCATCCTCACCGCCGCCTCGAACGCAAACTCCTGGCGCTCGCGGATCTCCGGACCGGAGAGCTCTGTGTAGAAGTCCTGCAGTGCCAGCACGCCGAAGGCCACGTGGCGGGCCTCATCCGACATGACGTAGCGAAGCAGCTGCTTGAGCAGCGGCTCAGTGGTGATGGCGTGCATGAAGCCGAAGGCGGCGAGGGCAAGTCCCTCCACCATGATCTGCATGCCGAGGAACGTCATGTCCCAACGGCTGTCGGCGATGATGTCGTCGAGCAGCAGCCTCAGGTGGGCGTTGATCGGGTAGTGACCCGAAAGCTTCTCGTCGAGGTACTTGGCGAACACCTCGACGTGCCGGGCCTCGTCCATGACCTGGGTGGCGCCGTAGTACTTGGCGTCGATCCACGGTACGGACTCCACGACCTTGGCGGTGCAGACGAGGGCACCCTGCTCGCCGTGCATGAACTGCGACAGTGTCCAGTTCTGGCTCTCGATCGCCAGCTGGTCCCACTCCTTGTCGCCCCACTTCTCGAACGCCGTGCCCTTGATGTCGACATAGGTGTGGAGAGGCGGACCGAGCAGCAGCTTCTGCTCCTCGACGAGCTTCTGCTGGTCGACCTCGGTGTCCCAGGGGAGATCCGTCTGGGCGTTCCACATCGACGTCTTCGCCTTCTCGTACAACCGGTTGAGCTTGGGGCGGGAACCTTGCTCGTAGTTCCAGGTGAAGATCGTGTCGTAGTTGGACCGGACGGTGTGAAGGATCTCGTCGAGGTCCGTGTTCGTGACGTTGAGGATCGCCTCGACGTCGTCGATCTCTTCGCGGCCGATCATCTGCTCGATGCTCGATGCCATGTGGGCTTCCCCCTGCTGGTCGGATCCGGTCACGTGGTGACGTCGGATGGAGATGCGTCGGTCGTTTATGTGGTGGATGCGGCGGTGAGGGCGCGGATACCCGGCACGATGAACATCTGGACGAGCCACCTCGCCCGGTCCTCGGACAGCGGCTCCGGGTGCAGCGCGAACGGGCTCGCGACTGCATCGCGGGACGAATTCGCCCGCGCCTGCGGCCACGAGTCGTCGACGGCACCAGGTGGGCAGACGACGTGCGACAGAACCAGGCGCGTCATCCACTCGCCCACTCGGCGCGCATCCTCGGCTTCGAGCAGCCCGGACAAGTACGGGGCGAAGAACGACCCCGCTGACGCGAGCACGTGGTCCAGCTCGGTGAACAACACGTGCGGCAGCAGCACCTCGGGTTCGTGTGCCAGCACGAACCCGAGCGCCCTGTGCTCCACCAGCTGGTCGGCGGCAGCAGTCATCGCCACGACGATCCGCTCGGTGGGGTCGTCCACGCCATCGAGGCGCCCGGCCAGGGTCCCGAAGAAACCCGCCACCTCCCGCTCCACCATCGTCACGACGATGTCGTCCCGTCCACCCGGGAACAGTCGGTAGAGCGTGGCCCGGCTGAGGCGCGCCTCTCGGGCGACATCCTCGACCGTCGTCTTGGCGACCCCAAAACGCGCCACGCAGCGAACGGCAGCATCGAGCACTCGAGCCCTGGAGTCGCTCACGCGAGGCGAGGGGGGCTTGCCTGACGCGACGACCCCGGGCTCGGAGTGTGCCGGCTCCGCGTGCGCGATCGCGCGGCGATCAGCGGTCAGCGAAGGGACGACAAGGGCTAGGCCCATCTACGAAACAATACATCTGAAAGTGTCTCACCGTCAAGGCATGACACCGGCGAGGATCTCGCTGCGCACGAGCGCCCTCACCTGCTCGGGATCGGAGAGGTCCCAACGGCCCGGGGACGAGATGAACGAAAGTGTCATGCGGGCTACATACTCGGCGGCGTCACCTGGTGGGAGCCCTTCGCGGAGCTCGTGACCGTCGAAGCGGCCGATGAAGAACGTCCTGATCAGGTTCAAGATCCGCGGTGCGTCGACGGTCAGCTGGGGAGTCAACAGCTCCGGCTCTGTCCCGAGGATCCGCCGCAGCACCTCGTGCTCCTCGATCGCCCGGTGGGCGAACACGATCCCGTCGACGAGCAGCGTCTCGAGGTCGGGGGCGTCTGCGACGGCCTCGGCGAGACGCAGGAAGAACCGCAGGGTCTCCCACGTGATCACCGCCCCCAACAGTTCGTCCCGCCCGCCGGGGAAGTACCGGTACAGCGTCGCCCGCGAGACCCCGGCTGATCGCGCCGCATCCTCGAGGGACGTCGCGCCGAGACCGTCCCGGGCGATGCACGCGTAAGTCGCCTCGAGGAGGCGGGTGCGGGTGTCGTTGACGGGACGGGGCACGCCTGAAGCGTACGCACCGCCACGCTCGCGGGCTCCGCTCATGTCCTTACCGCTCAGTAAGCTGCCGCCATGCGCCGCCCACGACCACAGTCGGGAAACGTTGGTGCCCATCCGTCCGGCCGCCTGAGGCGCTCGCGGCCCCTGATGTGGGGGCTCGCGATCGCCCTGCCGGTGACGGCCGCGGTGGCGACGCTGCCGGCGCCGGCCGGCTCCGCCACCCGACGGCCGGGCGTCACGGCTGCCAGGCTGACCGCCGGCGTCGGCGCCACGGGGCACGCCACGACCAACAGCATCGACCCCTACGGCGCGGGCGGCATGAACGTCGACGCCGCCCAGTCGTACCTCGCCAGCGGGGCTGACGGCGTCACTCCCCACGCCGTCGTCGCCTACATCGAAGGCGGCGTCAACTGGCACGACTCGAGCTCGCAGGATCTCGCCAACTCGATGTGGATCAACTGGCACGACACGCCGGTCCCCTGCGTCGGCACCACCATCGCCACGGCGACGATGACGCTGAACGGCAAGACCGTGCCGTGCGCCACCGCCTACTCGACAGACCGCTCGGACTACGACGTGAACGGCGACGGGGAGATCACGGCCGCCGACTGGGCGCACGATCCACGGGTGACCGACGCGAACGGGAACGGGTTTCTCGACCCGGAGGATCTGATCGCGGCGTTCTCCGGCCCGGGCTACGGCTCTCCGATCAGCCGGCCGGCCGGCTATCCGAACGCCATCAGCGGGTGGGACTTCTACGATAACCAGAACGACCCTGCCACGACCGACGCCAGCTACGGCCACTCCGACGGTCAGATGAACGTGATCCACACCGTCTGCCCCACGTGCCTCATCCTGCCGGTGAAAGCGGGCGACGAGGCGATCGACTCGACGGACGACCTCGCCAAGGCGTGGATGTTCGCCTACGCCTCGGGCGCCGAGGTGATCGTGTCGGTGACCGCCGACCTCGGCTACTCGACGTTCGCGTCCAACGTCTTGCGGTATCTCGACTCGAAGGGCGTCATCGTCGTCGAGTCGAGCAACGACTTCGACTCGGCCGACCACCAGGGCGGCATGTTCTGGGGCAACGTGCTGCCCGGAAACGGTCTCGTGCCCAACACCGCCAACGTGACCGGCCCGACGCTCTCGAAGATGGCCGGCCCGTTCTGGACCCGCTCGAATCTCACGTCCTTCGGGGTGCACAACGTGTTCTCTGTCGCCACCCACGGCGGCAGCACGTCCGAGTCGACTCCGACTCTCGGAGCCGTCCTGGCGCTCGTGCTGTCAGAAGGTCAGGAAGCTGTGGCTGCCCACAGGATCGCCGCCCCCCTCACCGGCGCCCAGGCGGTCCAAGTGCTCCGGGAGGCATCGACCGAGCCGAGCGCCCCGGCTGGCTCGAAGCTCACCTGGCCGGCGGCGCCTGGCGAATGGAACGAGCAGTACGGCTACGGCATGCCGGACGTCCTCACGGCGCTGCAGGACGTCTCCGCCGGCGACGTCCCGGCGTCACCGGAGATCGACACCCCGCGGTGGTACTCGCTGGCCGACCCGACGCGGGACAAGACCGTGACCGTCACGGGCACGGTGAGCGCCTTCAGGAGCCAGCCGTACGACTGGAGCCTGCAATGGGGACTCGGCGGCGACCCGTCGAAGTGGAGCACGATCGCGACCGGCTCGGAGACGGGTCCGTTCTCGGGCACGTTCGGAACGCTGTCCCTCTCGGCCATCCCGAAGTCGTTCTACGACGCCACCTTCCATTTGTCCACGACGAAGGAATTGGAGACGCTCGATCAGTACGACGTCACGTTCCGGGTGGTGACATCGACGATCGTGGGTTCGTCGACCCTGACAGGGGAAGCGCGCCGCGTCATCGACGCCTTCCACGATCCGACCGCCCTGGCGGGTTTCCCGATGTCGATCGGCTCGAGCGGTGAGAGCCAGCCCGCCCTCGTGGACCTGCAGGGCACGGGTGTGCTCGACATCGTCTTCGGCACCGCGGACGGCGCCATCGACGCCATCGACCCCCGCACGGGGCACGAGCTGCCGGGCTGGCCGGCGCACACCGGACCGATCCAGGGAATCCCCGTCCCGCCGGGGGTCGTTCAGGGGGACCAGCCGGTCGTCTCCGATGTCGCAGTGGGCGATCTGAACGGGACCGGCCAGCTCTCCGTCGCGGCGACCTCGGAGGACGGTTACGTCTACGTCTTCGACCCCGAGGGCCGGCTGGAACCTGGCTGGCCGCACGTGATGGCCGCCGGCGTGGTCAAGCCACCCATCCCCCGCCCTGCTCTGGCGAACGAGCGGAGGCCGATGCAGGGAGCGGTGGCGCCTCCGGTCCTCGTGGCGCTCGAGGGCGGGAAACAGCTCGACATCGTGCAGGCCGGCTGGGACGGCGAGATCCACGCCTGGTACCCGGACGGCAAGTCGCTCCCCGGTTGGCCGGTCCGGGTGACGCTCACGAAGAAGGAGGAGAGCCTGCCGCCCGGGTACACGCTCGAGGCGGACCACAAGCTGGACACGCCGCCGGCTGTCGCGCATTTCAGCTCGACCGGGCCGCCGGACCTCGTCATCCGCAGCCAGTACACGGAGCTGGGCTCGGGCATCGGCGGCCTGCAAGTGTTGCCGTACGGCTTCGTCTTCGCCTACACCGCCGGCGGCAAGCTCGTGCCGGGATGGCCGGTGAGACTCCAAGGGACGCTCGAGTACTACGGCAGCGCCCAGGAGTTCATCACCGAAGGGACCGACGCCCCTGCCGTAGCCGACGTGCTCGGGACACGCGACGGGAACGACTCGCACGACGACGTCGCTGTCGGGCCGGTCTGGACGCCCGACAGCCTCGTCGACTCTGCCGGCAAGGTAGTCGGCAGCTACGGGTCGGACGGGGACGTCCTCGCCGCCCTGCTGAAGGTCGTCGGCCACCCATCCGAGGCGATCTTCGGGCCGCTGCCGCCGACCACGCCGATGCCGTTCACCGGGAGCGGCGCCTTCGGGGACCTCGGTGGGCACCTCACGTTCGCGATTCCGACCATCGGCGCCGAGCACCTCGCGGCTGCACTGGTGTACCCCGGATCCGGCCGGCCGATCAACCAGCTCGCCGCGGTCTGGCCGGCGCTGGCGGCTGCCCGGAAGGGCACGGCGAGCGACGAGCTGGCCGGCTTCCCCACGGCTGAACAGGGCCAGGCATTCCTCAGCTCGCCCATGTACGCGCCGGTGTCAGCCGGCTCAGCCAACGACGTCGTCATCGGTGGCGACTCCGGGGCGGTCGACGCCCGTACCGCCACGGGGGCCGAAGCGAGCGGCTTCCCGAAATTCACGGGCGGCTGGACGCTGTACGCGCCGAGCGCCGGCGACCTGTTCGGCAACGGGCACGACGACCTCGTGGCCGTCACCCGTGAGGGATGGCTGTTCGCCTGGTCGACGTCCGGCTCCGCGCCCGCGGCAGGGAGCTGGTGGCGGGCGTTGCACGACGAGTGGAACAGCGACAATCTCGGAACTGACTCGCGACCGCCCGGGGTCGTGCGGGAGGGCAATCTGTCGGGGAGGACGCTGAGCTTCCTGGCGCCGGGCTCGCACTGGTACGACGGTCAGGCAACCTCCTACCAACTGGTCGAGGTCGCCTCGAACGGCAAGATCGGCTCCGTCCAGACGATCCACGCCGACCAGGCGGCGGGTGCGACGGTGCGCCTGGCGGTCGCCTCGGGCTCGGTAGCCGTGATCGTGCGGGCGGTGAGCTCCGACGGCCTCGTGTCGAACTCCGAGAAGTGCACGGCCTCCGGCGAGGTCACGGTGGCCTGGCCGAACTGAGCCCGGCCGGCTGGCGACGTTGAGACGGCTGATAGGGCGTGGCGGCTGGGTTTCCGGGTCGGAAATTGAACGTTTCTTCTCCAGGAAGGTGCAATTTCCGACCCCGAACGCGTGAGGCGGTCGCCGGCCCTCAGCCGTTCAGCCGTCCAGCAACCGGTCCAGCCCGACTGTCAGCCCGTCCAGCCCAGGGACCCTTCGCACCGCCAGCAGCACGCCCGGCATGAAAGAAACCCGATCAGTCGAGTCGTGCCGCAGCGTCAACGTCTCACCCAACGAGCCGAAGATCACTTCCTGGTGGGCGACGAGCCCGGGGAGCCGCACGGAGTGAACGTGGACACCGCCATCGGTCACGGCGCCTCTCGCACCAGCCAATGCCTCGATCTCGGTGGGGTCGGCCGACAGGGGACCTGAACCGGCTGCCGAGCGCGCCCCCTCGAGCCGCCGAGCCGTGGCGAGCGCCGTGCCCGACGGTGCATCGCGTTTGGAATCGTGATGCAGTTCGATGATCTCGACGCCCGCGAACAGCGGCGCGCACAGCTCGGCGCAGCGCATCATCAAGGCGGCGCCGATCGAGAAGTTCGCAGCGATGACGGCGTTGGCGGGCTGTCCCGGACCGAACAGCTCTGCGAGCAGCGCAAGGTCGTCGTCGCCGAGCCCGGTCGTGCCGACCACAGCATGGACCGCGTGCTCGGCGCACCAGCGAAGGTTCTCACGGGCCGCCGACGCGACGGTGAAATCGACGGCCACCTCGGCGCCGGCGTCGGCAAGCGCCCTTGCGTCCGGAGCGATCTCGAGCTGAGGAGCCTCCACTCCGGGCCCCAGGCCAGCGCCGGTGCTCGCGAGCACGCCGGCGAGCGGCTGACCGGGGCGTCCCGGGTCGACGGCAGCGACCAGCTCGAGGTCCCGAGCGCCAACAATCGCAGCGCAGGTGGTGGCACCCATCCGCCCGCCTGCTCCGAACACGCCGACGCGTACCACACGCCCCACGGTAGTCGTCAGCGGTCGTCAGCCGTCGGCTTCGAAGTCCCCCTCGTCGAACGGGCCGACGACGGCAAGAGCGCGCGAGCCGCCGAGGACACGGGAGGCGACCTCTGCGACGTCGGTCAGCGTCACGGCCGCGATCCTCGCCAGGAGGTCTTCCACAGAGAGCACCTCACCGTGGAGCAGCAGGCTCGCACCGATCCGCGACATCCGGGCTCCGGAGTCCTCCAGCGACAGGAGAAGGTCGGCTCGCAGGTGCCCCTTCGCGACTTCGAGCTCACGCTCGGTGACGCCACCAGCATGCAACTCGCCGAACTCGTAGCGGATCAGTCCGAGCACCTCCGCCGCGTTCTCCGGGGCGGTCCCGACCGACACCGAGAGCGCTCCGGCGTCCTCGTAGGCAACGCGGTCGGACCCGATCGAATAGGCGAGCCCGCGCGTCTCCCTCACCTCTTGGAACAGCCGGCTCGACAGACCGCCCCCGAGGACGTGGTTGAGCGCCGCCAAGCTGAAGCGGTCGGGGGACCTTCGGGCGGGGGACCGCACGCCTATTACGAGATGTGCCTGCTCGGTGTCCTGGCGGTCGACGGTCAACGGCCGCAGCTCTGCCTGCGGCGGAACCCGCCGAGGGGCCTTGCCACCTTTTCGCCCGACAAAACGCCGCTCGATCTCCTTCGCCACCACGTCATGTGTGACATCGCCGGCAGCCGCGACGACCATGTTGCGGGGCCGGTAGTGGTGATCGAAGAAGGAACGGATCTCGCGGACCGTGACCCGGCGGATGACATCGGGCAGGCCGAGGACCTCGCGGCCGAGCTGGTGCCCCGGGAACATCGCCTCGCTGAACCGCTCCTGCACCACGTCGGCCGGTTCGTCCCGATGCATCAGGACTTCCTCGAGGATGACCTGCCGCTCCGCATCGACCTCGTCGGCCCGGAGCGCTGGCTCGCGCAGGATGTCGCAGAGGATGTCGAGGCCCAGGTCCAAGTGCTCCGAGAGCGCCCGGACGTAGAACGTCGTGTACTCCTTGGTGGTGTAGGCGTTCATGTCGCCGCCGACGGCGTCGACGGCCTCGGCGATGTCCCGTGCGCTACGGGTCGCTGTTCCCTTGAACAGCAGGTGCTCGAGAAAGTGCGAGATGCCGGCCTGGGCCTCCGTCTCGTCACGCGAGCCGGTCCCGACCCAGACACCGATCGAAGCCGACGCGACGTCGGGCATCGACTCGGTGACGAGCCGGATGCCCGATCTGAGCTCGGAGATCTCGATCAAGGTGGGCGCGGGACCCAGCGTGCGCGCGACGGGCCGGGGGTCCGCTGCGGCACTAGCTCCGGGGGCCCCGGGGACGCCGGCGGGGACCGCCACTGGCGCCCTCACGCCGGCCCTCCGGACGCCTGCCACCTTCGCGACCGCCTTCACGGCCACTGTCGCGGCGAGGCGCAACACCGGAATCGCGCGGCCCGAGGTCACCCAACTCGGCAGCAAGCTCGGCGTCGAAAGCGTCCTCGAACGAGGCCCGCGGGACGCCGCCGGCGGCACCGCCGCCACTGGAGCCACCGGAACCGGAGCCGGACCGGCTCGAAGACTCGGACCGGGTTCGGTTGCCGCCCGACCCCGAGCCACTCTCGCCGCCGGCATCGTCACCAGCGTCATCAGACGAGCCCGAGCCAGCAGCCGGTGGTGAGGACGCCAGGGACAGCGACACCTTGCCCTGGGGGTCGATGTCGTCGACCCGAACGTCGATCTCCTGGCCGAGCTCGACTACGTCCTCGACCCGCTCGACGCGCTTGCCCTGCCCGAGACGCGAGATATGGACGAGTCCGTCGCGGCCGGGGAGGATGTTGACGAACGCACCGAACTTCGTGATGTTGACGACCTTGCCTGAGTACACGGCACCGACCTCGGCAGTCGGCGGGTCCAAGATGAGCTCGATCCGACGGCGAGCCTCGTCGACCACGGTGCGCTCCTTGGCACCGATGGTGACGGTACCGACCATGCCGTCGTCGTCGACGTTCACGTCCGCGCCGGTCTCGGCCTGGATGGCGTTGATCACCTTGCCCTTGGGGCCGATCACCTCGCCGATCTTCTCGATCGGGATCTCGAAGGTCACGATCTTCGGGGCGTTGGGCTTCACGTCCTCGCGGGGACCCGACAGGGCGCCGGCGATGACCTTGAGGATCGTGAGGCGAGCTTCGCGAGCCTGGTGCAAGGCCTTCGCCAGCACCTCAGCGGGGAGGCCGTCGATCTTCGTGTCGAGCTGCAACGCCGTGACGAAGTCGGCTGTCCCTGCGACCTTGAAGTCCATATCGCCGAACGCATCCTCGGCCCCGAGGATGTCGGTCAGCGTCGTGTAGACGCCTTCGGCGTACACCAGCCCCATGGCGATGCCGGCGACTGGCGCCTTGATGGGCACGCCGGCGTCCATGAGTGACAGTGTCGAGCCGCACACCGACGCCATCGACGTCGAGCCGTTGGACGACAGCACCTCGGAGACGAGGCGGAGCACGTACGGGAACTCGTCCTGCGGCGGGATGACCGGCAGCAACGCCCGCTCGGCGAGGAGGCCGTGCCCGATCTCGCGGCGCTTCGGCCCTCGCATGAAGCCCGTCTCCCCGGTCGAGAACGGCGGGAAGTTGTAGTGGTGCATGTACCGCTTGGTCACCTCGATCCCGATGGTGTCGAGGAGCTGGTTCATGCGGGGCATGCCAAGCGTCGTGAAGTTGAGGACCTGCGTGTCGCCACGTTGGAACAGGCCCGATCCGTGCGCGGTCGGGATGAGGTTGACCTCGGCCGACAGGGGCCGGATCTCGGTCGTCGCACGCCCGTCGATGCGGATGCCCTCCTCGACGATGCGCCTGCGGACGATCTTCTTCGTGAAGGACCGGATCGCTGCCTTGACCTCACGGGTCTGCTCTCCGAACTCCTCGGAGAGCTCGGCGACGATGGCCTCCTCCGCCATGTCCAGAGCTTCCTTACGCTCGCTCTTCGTCGTGATGGCGTTGGCGGAGCTGAGGCGAGCGGCGCCGACGGCAGCGACCCGCTCGTAGACGTCCTCGGGGTAGTCGACAAACAGCTCGAACGGGATCGTTTCTTTGTTGCCGGCCTTCGCGACCAGCTCCCGCTGCAGTTCGATCGACCCCCGGATCCAGCTCTTAGCAGCCTCGAGGCCCTCGGCGATGACCTCCTCGGTCACCTTCGGTGCGCCGGCCTCGTAGTACTGCCAGGCGTGTTCGGTGCCACCGGCCTCGACCATCATGATGGCGATCTCGGCGTCGGCGTCGTCGGCGAGCGCACGCCCGGCGACGACGAGCTCGAACGTCGAGGCGTCGCCCTCTTGGTAGGTGGCGTGCGGGAGCCAGCTGCCTTCGGTCGAGTAAGCCATGCGTACGGCGCCGATGGGACCGTCGAAGGGGATGCCCGACAGCATCAACGCCGCCGAGGCACCGTTGATGGCCAGCACGTCGTGCGGGTTGACGAGGTCGGCGCCGAAGACCGTGCCGACGATGTGGACCTCGTTGCGGAACCCCTCGGGGAACGACGGCCTGAGCGGCCGGTCGATCAACCGGCAGGTCAGGATCGCCTGGTCGGGGGCGCGGCCCTCACGACGGAAGAACGAGCCCGGGACCTTGCCCACGGCATACATCCGCTCTTCGATGTCGACGGTCAACGGGAAGAAATCCGTCCCCTCCCGCACCTTACGGGCGGCGGTCGCCGTGACGAGGACGATAGTGTCCCCAAGCCGGGCAAGAACTGCGCCGTCGGCTTGCCCGGCGAGCTTGCCGGTCTCGAAGGACAGGGTGCGGTCGGTCCCAGTGACGGGACCTGAGACGGTGATGGCGTCAGCCATGACACTCCTCAATGTTCGAGGCGCCTGACCCGGCCAGTTCCCAGTCGTCGTGCACCGGACCTGCCAGAACGACCAATGCCGCCGCTGTCACCGCTGGTCTGAAGGTGATCTGGCGAGCTCGAGTCCTTGGCCCGGTACCCGGCGACTGGCAGCTGACGACTGCGGGCGCCGTGATTGTAGTTGGGGTGTTCAGCCCCAAGCCCTAGCGCCGAATGCCGAGCCGGGCGATCAACGCCCGGTAGCGATCGACATCGTTAGCCTTGACATAGTCCAGCAAGCGGCGGCGACGGCCGATCAGCTTCATGAGGCCTCGCCGGGTGTGGTGGTCGCCGCGGTGCACCTTGAGGTGCTCGGTGAGGTGGTTGATCCGCTCTGTGAGGATAGCAACCTGGACCTCGGGCGAACCGGTGTCGGTCTCGTGGAGCCGGTGCTCGGCGATGGTCGCCGTCTTGTCGGGCATGCGTGGAGAACGGGCTTTCTTCTGGTGCCGGTTGACCGCGCTGGCCCACCGGGAAGGGTGTGGAATCTTCGGGGCGTTCCCGGTAAAGCCATGCTGAACCGGGGCAATGCCTCCCAACCGACTTCAGTCGGCAGCGCCAATGTTAGCAGGTAGCCGGCCGACCAACCTCCCCCACTACTCCTCCCCCAGAGTCATGGCCTTTCAGGGGGCACACCATGCTGCGGCCGGCTCGGGCCGCGGTGGTGTCGCACAGGACCAGCACTTGCGCGGCGCGGCGCTGGCTCCGCCCCGGCGCGGTCACAAGTCGAGCGGGTCGACCTCGACACGGGCATCGATGGCCGCCCATCCAGCCGGCTCACCCGTGAGCAGTGACGCGAACGCATCGGCGAGCACGGTCGAGTCCGGGGCACGCACGACGTAGCTCCCGTCGCCGCGAGCCATCGTCTCGACCGAGTCCGGCAGCCGCGCTGCGATCCCGGCGGCACCCGGCCCCCTGACCTCTGCCAGGGCGGTCACCGGTGGGAGCTGCAGGATCAGGCGCCGTCCCGCCTCCGCATCAGCCACGAGGCCGGGTGACCCGGTCTGCGCGGCTCGGACGACCTCGTGATCCGGAACGCTGGTCCGCAGCACCAAGCGCCCACGACCACGGCCGCCGACGAGCCGTGCCGACCGCGCGAGCAGCACGAGGGCTTGCTCGGGGGCGCGAAAACGTGGCGAGAGCAACTCGCCATCCAGGTCAAGCCACCCGACCATCGCCGCCTCCCTCAAGGCGTGCAGCACCGCCTCGGTACCGACGACAACGGGCGCTCTCGGTGGAGCGGAGCCCGGCTTGCCCATCTCGGCCACCTCGAGACCGAGGAGCGCCGCGAGCTGCTCACGGGCACCACTGACGCCCGGCCGGAGCATCCGAAGACGGGCGGAGCCGCACGAACGGCATACCGCCGGCGACTCGGCTTCGCAACGCGGGCACCGCAGTACGCCGGTCTCTCCCTTCGCCGGCCGTTCGGTTTGGACGAGTGCAGATCCGCATCGCTCGCAACGCTGGATGCTCCGGCACAGGCTGCAGCCGAGCAGCCGAGCACGCCCAGTCCGGTTGAGTACGAGCACGACGGGTCGGTCGGGGCCCGCGCCATTGGCGATCGCCTCCCGGACGAACGAGACGAGACGGGAGGGGTACCCGCCCTCATGTGGGTCCTCTTCCCGTGCGTCGAGCACCGACACGGTGGGCCAGCCCGCTCGCTCCACGGACCGGTCGAGCGTGACAAGTTTCCGGGACGCGACCAGCTCCACGCTGGGGCACGGGCTCACGTAGACGACGGGAGCGCCTTCCCGGCGACCTCGCTCGGCGACGATCACGCGAGCGTCGAACGCCGGCACGCGCTCGGCCCGGTACGACTCGCTGTGGGCGTCGAGCACCACGATCACCGATCGCCTGCCGGGTGAGAGCGCGACATTCCGGGTCCCGATGACGACTCGCCCTCCCGCCGCCGCGGCCGCCCAGTCGTCGGGGTAGACCGCCACCGGCCACCGGTTGGCGACGAGCCGGCGAGCGAGCGTGAGGGCGTCGGCGTGCGATTCCACGAGGATCATCGGGTCGCCCTCGTGGTCACGAGTTGCTGCGAGGACATCGAGCACGAGCGGGAGCCGGGGGGCTGCCGGCGGCAACCGGACGACAGCCTCGCCCGCTGCCACGGCCGCAGCCACAGCCGCAGCCGCAGCCACGGACCCTTCGCCGCCCGCTACGGCGGCCGGAACGACCGGGGGGCCCGACGCTCCGCCAGCCGGCAGCCGCCGCACGATCGCCGTCGGTGACGCCGCAGCCAGCAGCGGCCGGAGCCGCCCTGCGTACCGCCACGCCCCCCAGCGGCAAAGGTCCACCACGTCGGGAGGCGGTCCCATGGACACAACCTGGATGATGTCCCGGAGAGCGAGATCCCCGGGCGGCGGGGTGTTGGCCGCGACCACCCAACCGCGAACGCGACGACCGTGCAACAGGACCCGGACGATGCTCCCGACGGGCACGTCATCGAGGCCCGCCGGCACCGAATACGAGAATGTGCGGTCGATCCCGCTGACGTCCGGCAGCACCTCGACCGCACGCACGGGACCGGGTGACCCACCGGTGTCCACGGACGGAGACGAGTCTGACGAGGGTGCGGCGGCGGGCGCTACGACTGCAGCGGCGAGGGGTGCGACCGCGCCGGCGGGCCTAGAGACCGAGCGCCCGGCGGAGGTCGTCGACCTTCGGAGTCGTCTCCCACGGCAGCCCGGCATCCGAACGGCCGAAATGACCGTAGGTCGCGGTCCGCTGATAGATCGGCCGGCGGAGGTCGAGGTCGCGGATGATGGCGGCGGGCCGCAGGTCGAAGAGCTCCTGGACGGCCGCACCGATCTTGCCCGGATCGACCGTCTCGGTCCCGAAGGTGTCCACCATGATCGACAGCGGGTGGGCGACGCCGATGGCATAGGCCACCTGAACCTCGCAACGACCCGCAGCCCCAGCAGCCACGACGTGCTTGGCCACCCAGCGAGCCGCGTACGCACCTGACCGATCGACCTTGGACGGGTCCTTCCCGGAGAAGGCACCGCCACCGTGGCGGGCGGCACCACCGTAGGTGTCGACGATGATCTTGCGGCCGGTCAGCCCCGTGTCGGCTCTCGGGCCACCGAGCTCGAAGCGGCCCGTCGGGTTCGCCAACAGCTGGAAGCCCTCGGTGTCGAGCGACTCCGGCAGGAGCGGCTCGATGACGTGCCGGCGCAGATCCTCCGGCAGCTGATCGAGATCTGCGGACTTCTTGTGCTGGGTCGAGATGAGGACTGTCGTGAGCTTGACCGGCCGCCCACCCTCGTAGAGGACCGAGACCTGGGTCTTGCCGTCGGGGCCGAGGTACGGGAGGGTGCCGTCCTTGCGGACCCCCGCCAGGCGACGGGCCAGCCGGTGTGCCAACCAGATGGGCAGTGGCATGAGGTCAGGGGTTTCGTCGCAAGCAAAACCAAACATCATTCCCTGGTCGCCGGCGCCTTGGGAGCTGAGCACGTCCTCGCCGGCAGTCCCGCTGCGGACCTCCAGGGCGGCGGACACCCCCTGGCCGATGTCAGGCGACTGCTCGTCGATCGCCACGAGCACGCCACAGGTCTTGCCGTCGAAGCACATCTCTTCCCGGTCGTAGCCGATCGAGCAGACCGTCTCGCGTACGAGGCGAGCGACGTCGACGTAGGGGGCCGTCGTCGAGATCTCGCCCGCCACCACGACGAGCCCCGTCGTGAGGAGCGTCTCGCACGCCACCCGGCCGGCCGGGTCCTCCTCCAAGATGGCGTCGAGCACCGCGTCGGAGATCTGGTCGGCCATCTTGTCCGGATGGCCCTCGGTCACCGACTCCGAGGTGAAGTGGTAGTTGTTCACGGCTGCTCCTTGGTCATTGCGGCCCAACCCTTCCGGTGGCCGCAGCCATCCGAGCGAGCGCAGCGTCGAGCACGGCGTCGGCAACGGCGCGCTTGGACGTCAACGGGATATCGATCCTTGCATCGGGGGACACGATCGACACGGCATTCGTGTCATACGCGAAACCCACCCCCGCTTCCCCCACATCATTGCCCACCACGAGATCCGCGCCCTTCGAGCGCAGCTTCTCCGCTGCTCGCTCCCTGACGGCTTCGGTCTCGGCCGCAAACCCGACGAGGATCTGGCCGTCCCGCCGGCGCCTGCCCAGCTCGCGCAAGATGTCGACCGTCGGCTCGAGCGCGATGTCGGGGACGCCCGAGTCCTTGCGGATCTTCGACAGTGATGGCGCGGCCGGCCGAAAGTCGGCCACCGCCGCCGCCATGATGACGAGATCGTGATCGGCGGCCCTGCTGAGGACGGCGTCAGCCATCTCGGCGGCCGTCTCCACCTCGACGATCTCGGCGCCCGCAGGAGCCGGCAACGCCACCGTGGTGATCAGCGTGACGGCTGCTCCGCGGGCACGGGCAGCCTCGGCCAGGGCGTAGCCCTGCTTACCCGACGACCGGTTGGCGATGAATCGGACCGGGTCGATGGGCTCTCGAGTCCCACCCGCCGTGATCAGGACACGGCGGCCGGCGAGGTCGTTCCGGGCGGCAGGCGTGCCCGGGCCGCCGCTCCCGAGGATCAGCACGC
>Ga0187860_1000397_pt1 | contig 42967 bp, 37 predicted proteins | sample June2016WEW_10_4_FD_132981 | JGI IMG/M metagenome (GOLD analysis project Ga0187860, IMG submission 132981) | Peatland microbial communities from SPRUCE experiment site at the Marcell Experimental Forest, Minnesota, USA - June2016WEW_10_40 | ecosystem: Environmental > Terrestrial > Soil >...
GACGAAAGCGTCAGCGAGATCATGGGCAATCCCGATGCCTCGTGGTTCTGCGAACGCGATGGAAAATTGTGCCAGGAACCGAACATCTCCTTCGACGCCGGCAGGCTGCGCACCGGCCTTGAAGTCATTGCCAATCAACTCGGCAAGAAGCTCGATGAAGACAACCCCTTACTGGACGCGCATCTCCCGGACGGGAGCCGTCTTGCGGCAGTGATTCCGCCGGTCGTATGCCCCGCTCCGTCGCTGACGATCAGAAAGTTCACCAGCCGCCATTACACGATCGATGACCTCATTGCTCGGGGCACGCTGACACGGCCTCTTGCAGATTTCCTGGCCGAGCAGATTCGCAGCGGAAAGACGCTGCTTATCAGTGGTGGAACAGGCACCGGCAAGACCACGCTCCTGCGGATACTAGCCGATTTCATTCCAGACCAGGAACGCCTCGTCGTCATCGAGGACACCTCCGAACTTCAGATCCGGAAGCCAAATATTGTGGCCGCCGAATGCCAGACCGACACGTTCAAGGCCAACATCTCGTTCGATAAGCTTCTAAAGTCCGCTCTCCGCTGGCGACCGGACCGGATCATCATGGGTGAAGTGCGCGGCATCGAGGCTCGCACGCTGCTCGATTCCTTCAATACCGGCCACGCGGGATCGCTGGCCACGATACACGCCAACTCTGCAGCCAAAGCCCTCACGCGCTTCGCCAATCTGGTAATGCGCGACCACGCGCAGACCACGTTCTCCGATACCGAGGCGGAGATCGGGGAAGCCGTTGATGTTGTCGTTCATATCGAACGTCAACCGGGCCGCCGTGTCATCCGCGAAGTCCTGGCGCTTCGCGGATACGACCGCGATGCCAAACGCTTCCTGATCGAGCCGGTATTCGAGGTGAAACATGCCACACCATAGCACTGAAAATGGAACCAGCGCCGCTGTTGATTTCCTCACCCGTTGCTTCGCTCCGGATGAAACGATTGCGCTTCTTGTCCGGAGGGAATCTCCTAACCAGACGCTTCAGCGAATTGCTCCCTTGGAACATGCGCTAGCGCCTCGTTACCTCGCCTGGCTCGCGCACGAGAACTCTACCGGAGCGAATATCTATGTGGCTGCTAACCCGCTTCGCCCTGACAGCCGCAAACGTACCAAAGAGTGCATCGCCGCGGTCCGGCATCTGTACCTTGATTTGGACACCGATGGCGAGGCCCGCCTCACTTCGCTCCGCGCCTCGGATGCAGTTCCCCCGCCAAATGCTGTCCTCTCCACATCGCTCGGCAAGTATCAGATCCTCTGGCGGGTTGGAGGCTTTACTCCCGAACACCAGGAAAACGCGCTGAAACTGCTTGCGATTACGTTCGGTGGCGATCCCGCCTGCACGGACTGCAACCGGGTTCTCCGCGTACCGGGATTCCTGAATTGCAAGTACGATCCGGCGTATCCCGTCACCGTCGAATACCCCGGCGATTCCACTTGGAATTCCCATGACTTCCGGCTGGATATCCTGGCGGCGGATGCCATCCTTCCGTACCCTTCAATCACACCGCGGAAGCATCCCGATAGGCACAGCAATTCCGAGCACGATTGGGCATGGGTTCTGCATCAACTTGCCCGTGGAAAGGACCCCGCGAAGCTCACCCGAAAGCTCGCTTCGCGCCGCGCCGATAAGCCCAATCCTTTTTATTACGCTCAGCGGACGGTTGACGTTGCATCGGCCAGGCTTTGGCTCATCGAAGGCATTCCGATAGATGACGTTGTGACGATGCTCGAAGTCCGCCGACGCTTCGAGATTCCCGCCGCGCTTTGCTCCGCCCGCGCGCGGGAGATTGCATTGACGGCGCAGAGGATGATTACCCGGAGAAAGATTGCGTGATTCAACACCTATGAGGAGAACACTATGCCACTACTTGAAATCAACTTGAGCCGCTACGTCAGTGCTTCTGTTCGGCTGGACGAGTCCACCGCCGAACAGATCGATCAATATGCCGCTTTCGTCCACGCATCCGCCGACGATGTTGTGGACAAGGCGCTCAACTATGTCTTCTCGAAAGACCGCGACTTTCAGGACTTTCTGAAGACGCCTCAGGCCAAGCAGGTTGCTTCCACGCTGCGAGTCCGTAGGGGGACGAACAAGGATGCGGAGGGCGCAACCCAGCAGCCAGCGAGGAAGCTTGCAGCCGGGGTGGAGTCCACGGCTTCTGTGCGGGTAATGAAGGCGTGATCCTGCATTCACTTTCGTACGGAGCAAGAACGGTGCTTCGCACCGGAAGAATTTTGACACTCCACCCCTGGAAGGGTGCTGCCGAGCTACTTTTGTAGCTCGTTGGCTACCACTGAAAACAGACCACTTGCAAAAACGCGGTAGCTAACGAGCTACCGCGAGCAAGCCGCGCGGTTAAGGTGAATCAATGACAATTCTGACGAATGCCGAACCCATCACGACACGGAAATTAAAAGGCCGCACACGGCGCGCAATGACTCTCAGTACCAAGATCACAGCAAGAGAGTTGGATTTGATCTCGGCGGCGTCTGCGGCCGACGGGCGCGCCCTAGGTGAATGGGTTCGCGAGGCGATTTTGAAGGCCGCTCACTCTTCATCCACCAGTGTCGGCACGGATCATCTCATGACCGAAATCGTCGCGTTACAACTCTTTTTGACCGACGTCCTTTCACCGCTCGCCCGCGGTGAACGAATAAGTGCCGAACAATATGAAAAGTTGATGCGGAACGTGAAAACCAACAAGCAGCGCGCCGCGCGTGAGGTCATTGCACAGTACGTGGCGGAAAACGAGGACAAGCGCCATGCCTGAAACAAACTGGGGAAGAAAAGAGACTATCATCTGGCCGCCGCACAGCCCGATTTATACGCTGGGCGCGGTCTTTCTCGCCTTGATCCTGACCGGGTTGTTCGTCTACCTCCGCTTCGGGTTTGGACTCTCTGCGCTCGAAAAGTTTTACCTACCGCTTTATATCAAGACCTCCATCGCACCGAGCCTTCGCCCGTCCGGCAAGTACCAAATGCTCCTCATGTCTGACGGAAAAGGCCGCGCCTGGTATGCCCGAGAGGTGGATGTCGCAGCCGGCTCGACCCCACAAGCGAACGCGAGGCCCATCCCGCTTGTGCTATCCGACTCGGCTCGTCAGCGCGGCATGATCTATCTCTATTGCAGCGCTCCGAGCATGTACCAAAACAGCGCTCTTGGAAGCTACCTCAAGCAGCAGGTCTATCGCGGGGCAAGCATCGTTAATTTTTTCCAGTGGCCACTCATTTTCGGAGCAGCCGCGTTGATCGGGCAGCTTTTGTTCTCCATTCCAAAAGACATTCGCCGCCGCAAGCAGATGAAATACGGGCGGCGCCTGAAGGGGCCGATTCTCGTAACGCCCAGGCAATTTAACAAAGCCTTCGAAGGGACGGGCATAGGCCTCAAAGCGGATCGATGCCGCAAGATGTTGCGTGTCCCGCAGCGCGCCGAGGATCAGCATTTCGAGATCATCGGCGATACAGGCAGCGGCAAAACGACCATCATCTTGCAGATGCTGCGCCAGATTCAGGCGCGTGGACACTCCGCTATTGTCCATGACCCCGCCTGCGAATTCATCGAGCGTTTTTATGACGAAAGCCGCGGCGACATTGTGCTCAATCCGCTCGACCGCCGTTGCCCCTATTGGGGACCGTCGGAGGAGCTTGTGCGGCGCGCGGAAGCTCGAACGATCGCCGCCTCGCTCTTTCAACGAACCACCGAGAGAAGGGACGAATTCTTCATCGATAGCCCTCAGAAAATATTTGCTCATCTCCTTCTCGAATTACCCACGCCAGAGCAGTTGGTCCAATGGATGTCGCACCCCGAGGAGATCGACCGCCGCGTAAAAGGAACGGAGCTGGCCTTGCTGATCGAGCCATCCGCTCCCCACCAGCGGATGGGCGTACTCGGCTCGTTGAGCCTCGTCGCCGACAGTTTCCGTCTACTGCCTACGAAGGCCGAAGCCAACTTTCAATGGACAGCACGCGAGTGGTCAAAGCACCGACAGGGATGGATCTTCATTACCTCGCAGCCCGCCGAACGCGAAGCACTTCGTCCGCTACACAGTCTTTGGATCGACATGCTCGTTCTTCGGCTGCTCAGCGCACCCAAGCCCGAGCAACATCCGGTGTGGTTTGTGATCGACGAGTTGGCCAGCCTGCAGAAGCTCCCACAACTGCACACCGCCATCACCGAGAATCGCAAATCCCGCAACCCACTCGTTCTGGGTTTCCAGGGCAAAGCCCAGTTGGAAGTCATCTATGGGCACTTGGCCGAGGTTATGCTTTCGCAGCCCGCCACTAAGATATTCCTCAGAACGACGGAGCCGAATGCCGCCGAGTGGGTAAGCCGCGCCATTGGCAAGGTGGAAATCGAGCGCATGAAGGAGACGCACTTCGACGGCCACCGTAGTGGTCGAAACTTCGCGCTCGATCGGCAGACCGAGCCACTAGTGCTCGACTCCGAAATCAGCGGACTAGCGGACCTTCACGCCTATCTCAAGTATGGCAACTACGTAGCGCAGTTCTCCTTCCCCCTGTTGGAGATTCCTCCGTCCAAGCCGAAGTTCATCGAGCGGCTGGAGGATGACTACATCGTGCGGGAACCGCGCAAAGATCAGCCACAAGCCGCAAAGACTGAGGCGCCTTCAGCATCTCCCGGACGCGCGGAATCGAAGCCGATGAGCGACGGACACAATCGGCAAAGCGGTCCGACCAACCCCGCCCACCAGGCTCAAGAAGAGCGCCAAGGGGAACTCAGCTTTGGTCCGAGGATTTGATCCATGCTGACGATTTCCAAGCCACTCTCCGCTGGCCAAGCGCAGACCTACCACCAGAAGGAGTTCACTGCAAAGGAGCAGAACTATTGGTCGCAACGTGGCGTCATCGCGGGCGAATGGCAAGGCCGTATGGCCGGGCAGTTCGGCCTTGCCGGGACCGTCTCTGCCGAGGACTTCGCAAAACTCAGCCAGGGCCAGCATCCACAGACCGGAGAGCAGCTTGTGCGGCAACGAGCGTCGTATGAATATCAGGATGCCGACGGCAAGACCGTCAAAACGATGGAGCACCGAGCCGGGTGGGATGCGACCTTTTCCGCGCCTAAATCTGTCTCGCTGACCGCGCTTGTCGGCGGCGATGAACACGTCCGAGAAGCTCATCGGGAGAGCGTCCGCCTTGCGCTGGACCAACTCGAACACTATACGCAAGCCCGCATCGGCGGCAATCATCCGCCCGAGGCTACGGGCAGATTTATCGCGGCCAAGTTTGAGCACGATACGGCCCGTCCGGTCGATGGGTATGTCGCGCCACAACTGCATACTCACGCGGTCGTTTTCAACGTCACCGACCGCGACAACGGCCAGCCTCGCGCCATCCAGCCGCAGAGCCTCTTCGCCTCGCAGCAGTTCGCCACCGCCGTTTATCAATCCGAACTCACCTACAAACTACGCCAACTCGGATACGAGATTACGGCGGGCAGGAGCGGCGCGCCCGAGATCAAAGGGTATACGCAGGAATACCTCGACGCATCCAGTCCCCGGAGCCGACAGATTCGTGAATATCTCGAACGCACAGGCCGCTCGGGGAAAGAAGCTGCGGAGATCGCTGCGCACTCTACGCGGGACCGGAAGGAGATTCATTCGCCGGGAGAGGTGATGGCGGCGCACCGGAGGCTGGCGGCGGAGTTTGGACACCAAGCCGAGGCGGTTGTTCGCGCGGCCCGAGAACGGTCTCAGCATCGGGAGAAGCCCGTCAACTCCTTTGAGCGCGTTCGAGAATCACTCACCTTTTCCCGCGACAAGAACTTCGAGCGCGAGGCGGTTGTGGATGAACGTGCGTTGATCCGTGATGGCCTTCGCCGAGGAATGGGCGAGATCACCCACGCCCAAGTCCGCGCCAATCTGGAAACTCGCTTGGCTTCCGGGGAATTTCAAATCGTGGAGCGGTCTCGGGGTGTTCCGGGCCGTCAATTCACCACCGCCAAAACCATCGAAGCAGAGCATGAAATTCTCCGCCGGATGCGTGAGGGACAAAACCACGTCGAGCCGATTCTTTCGCGCCCACAAGCCATCAACGTTGCAGACCAGCGCCAGCATCTCAACCACGCACAAAAGCGCGTCGTTCAGGATGTTCTCAGCTCACGCGACCGCATCCAAGGAATCCAAGGCTTCGCAGGTGCCGGCAAAACGACCACACTTGCGGTCATCCGTAGCGCCGCAGAATCACGGGCCTATCAGGTCGAGGGCCTCGCCCCAACCTCCCGCGCCGCACGCCAACTGAATGAGGCAGGAGTCCACGCCGGAACCCTGCAAAGCTTCCTCGCCCGCGCGGCAGATCCATACGCGCCTCGACAGAAGCGCTTCTACTTTGTCGATGAATCGAGCCTCGCCAGCACGAACCAGATGCGCGAGTTCCTTGCACGGATTGGTCCCAATAATAATGACCGCGTCCTTCTCATCGGCGATATCCGCCAGCATCAAGGCGTCGAAGCCGGCCGCCCTTTCGAGCAACTGCAGGAAGCCGGAATGCGCACAGCCCGACTCGATGAGATCGTGCGCCAGCAGGACCCGGCTCTCAAGTCTGCCGTTGAACTGCTGGCCACAGGCCAAGTGTCCGCTGCGCTCGACACACTCCAACACCAGGGTCGTGTGAAGGAAATTCCCAACACAGAACAGCGTGTCCGCGCCATCGCCAAGAGCTACGTCGAATCGCCCGAGAACACGCTAATCGTCTCACCGGACAATGCTTCCCGCCGCGATCTGAACGTCGCTGTTCGCCAGGAGTTGAAGGCCACCGGAGCCCTTGCCCCAGAAGATCATACTTTCCGTGTCCTGGTTCAGCGTCAGGACATGACCGGAGCCGAACGATCTTGGGCAAGCCACTACGAGATCGGCGACATAGTTCGCTACACACGGGGCAGCAAAGCCATCGGAATCGAAGCCGCCGCCTACGCATCGGTCGTCGCGATCGACCCAGCCGCAAACCTGCTCACGGTCGAGAAAGCGAACCAAGAACTTGCCACCTACGATCCCCGCCGACTCACAGGCGTCAGTGTTTACCGGGAGATCGAACGCGAGTTGTCCGTAGGCGACCGCATCCAGTTCACTGCGCCCGACAAATCACTCGGCGTAGCCAATCGCGACCTCGCCACCATCGACGCGATCCATCCCGATGGTCGGCTCTCTGCACGCCTCGACAACAACCGCCAGATCGAATTCAACGCCCACGAGCATCGTCATTTCGACCACGGCTACGCCGTCACCAGTCACAGCTCCCAGGGCCTTACCGCCGAACGCGTTCTCGTCCACGCCGATACCAGTGTCCACCCGGATCTGCTCAACTCCCGCTTCGGCTACGTCTCCATCTCCCGCGCCAGCCACGAGGTCACGCTCTTTACCGACGACATGGCCAAACTCGGCCCCCAACTTGGAGCCGATGTCTCGAAGACCTCCGCCTTGGAAATAAATCAAGCCTCATCCGTCGCCCAAGGAATTGGGATAGGTCTCTGAGAGCGTCAAGCCGTGAAAGCCGGTCAGGACTCTTCGAAACCGTGGTCTTTGAACTTCAGTGTGCGACAGTTCTCGGTGACTGTGCGAACCGTCTGCTCAGGCACACCACCGTCCACCTCGGCGTCAATCTCCAGAATAACTCTCACGTTGGCACCCACCAGACCAGCTAAATGAGCAATGACTTCGTCCCCGATCCGGCCCGCGTCGCGGCCCACCCGAGTTGCATCAAGATTGACAGTTCCATGGAAGCGCTTTGGGTGTGCTGCACGAGGCACAATGCCCGATGAATCGACCGCGCCACGATCTCCCTGAGTTCCTTGACCTGATACTGCCTCCTCCGACGCTGCGTCAGCGAGTGTACCGGCGCCCCGCGTCGCAGAATCAGCTGCAATCTGGCGAGAGGCTACCTCGGCCTTTACTAGAACCCCAGAACTCGGGTCTGTCAGCATCGCAGGTTGGCCCGGCCGCAGGCCGCGATATCTTCCCGTCACCTCGTCGTAGCTGTCTGCATATGCGAATGACTCCTGCTCCCAAGTGAGCAGGGCAAGCCCGTCCGCAATGGAACTGAGAAGGACTTTGGGGCCAGCAAGTCGCGGGAGATAAATGTAACGGGAGAAATCTTCGATGAGCTGCCTCACCGCAACGTGATCGCCACGCCAAAGAGGCACGCGATCCAACTCGATGCGCAAACGCGTCCCAGCCAGAGAAGTAATCAACAGTTCATCCTTGCGCAGCTTTTTCGTGGCCCGCGCCGCCAGCGGCTCCTCTCCCGCGAGGCGAAATGCCTGCCACTTTACGACATCCTGAGGCGCAGGCTGGTTTGGGACGAGCAACCACTGATACGCTTCGGGAATGCGCAACTTAACTAGGTCGTCGGACTTGTTCCTTTGGTCCTCAGCCTGTTTTACCTGGGGCATCGTCAACTCCAGCAATTCATGGTCATCGACGATCGACTCCCATGCCAGGTACCGCCTGATAGCCTCATCCAGGTCCTGCAAGAGCATCTTGTCCACAGCCAGGAACACCAGCGTGTTGCGGTAGAGGCGGGGTGCGCTGCCGCGCGATTCCAGAAATGCAGTTGCCGCCGCTAAGGCGGGACTCGCCACTTCTTTCGTGTGAGGGTACTCAATGCGCAGTACCACCAGTCGGGCGTCAAGATCGTCGGGTACGTCCTGGCCCGTTTGCGGCAGGGCGTGAACGGCGCTGAACCCCCCTCGATCACGCAGGTCCACGCGAATGCGTCGGTCGAGCTCCTGCACCATCTTGTCGGGGTCGGCCTTGAGCTGCTCCGCACGGTCCTCGGCGATCTTAGTGACCGTGGGTTGGGTCGAATACCAGTACCGAGCGGAATCGTGATAAAGGTAGGTCGCCGCGCTGCTCAAGCGCCGAAGCGCGTCGCCGAAAATGGCAGGGGACTCGCCAGGCATTACGCAACCTAACTTGATCCGCCGGTCTTCCAGTCCGCGATGGGCGGCAGCAGCGGTGGGAGCAGAACCTAGATAAACCGTTCGGGCCACGCGCCGGCAGGCGGAGAACTTGCCCAGGTTCGGAATCTCCCCGTCAATCCGCAGCGGAAGAGAGTTGGGACCATCCACGTCTTTTTCGATCACCGGCACCCAGTTGTCGGAGAGATACCGGGTCAGCTCGAACTGTACCTTTGAGTCGTCGATCGGAATTGTCGAGGGCAAAATGAGAGGGTTGCGATCATTCTTTTCCCACAAGCTATGGATAACCGAGGCCATCAAGCGCAAAACGCCTCGGGTCCGTTGAAATTTCAGGAGCGTGGACCAGTCGGTATAAAGCCGGTCAAAAATTTCGGGGTGGATGGGATATGCCGCCTTGAGGCGTTTTTCGTAGTCAGACTCGCGCGTTTCCGGTGGAAACTCCTGGTGCTGAGTTCGGTAGAGATCGGAGAAAGCGCGGGCCACGGTATCGCGGCCCACGAACTGCACTTGCTCCACCATCGGCTCGAATAAGCGACGGCGTACAATCTCAAAGCTCTCCTCGGCGCTGGCCGGCCGCCATGAAGTCTCCACGCGCCCCACGGCATTGCGCAATCTATCGAGAGCCGCTCGGCCCCGCTCGCCCCCTACCTCAACGTCGTCCGCAACGGCGTGGGGAGAGCCGGAAGTATCTGATGCCGGTAGACTGATGACCAGAAGGCACCGCTTCGTATCCTTGGCCGCCTCTGTAAGCGTCTGGGCGAACGTGAAATGAGTCTCAAAGTCGCCACCGGGCAAATCTCTCCGTTCATGCAACTGCCGGGCGTAGGCCACCCATTCGTCGATGAGAATCAGGCACGGGCTATACTGGTCCATGAGCTGACGCAGCACGTCGCCAGGGTTGGTAGCTCTTTCGTCATCTGCCTTTACGCGGGAAAAAGCTTTCTTCGCTTCTTTGATTCCACCCGAGGCAAGCCCAAGCTGCCAAGCAAGTTCACCCCAGAGTGTTCGAATCACCGTGCCATCAGTCTTGGTGACTGGATTGCCGGGTGAAATCTTGTTACCCACCAGCACTACGCGGTTTACTTTCGGCAGCTTGCTGACACCCGCCTCGGCCAGCACGGAATCAAGGCCTGATAACTCGCTTGGGGCCGCACCCGAAAAGAGGTGATACAGGGCGAGCATGGAGTGGGTCTTGCCGCCACCGAAATTCGTCTGGAGTTGTACAACTGGGTCGCCGCCCTGCCCCGCCACTCGCTGTGTCGCCCCAATGAGCAGACGCTTCAGGCTTTCAGTCAGGTGCGTGCGACGGAAGAATTCGGCAGGGTCTTTATATTCGTCCGAACCCTCGCCCCGATAGACTTGCCAAAGGTCGGCAGCAAACTCGGCCTGCTGGTACCGTCCGCTGGCCACATCTTTGTGCGGGTTGATAACCTCGCGCCACGGTTTGAGACCTCCGTTCGTCTGCCCTTCAATCGCCGTCCCCGAGCTCTTGCGGCGTTCGCTGCGAGCTTGCTCGTCAAAGCGCAAGCGCAGCAGCTCCATTTTCATTTTTTCGACTTCGTCCGCCTGCGAGGCAGAGATCGCGGCCAGCAACCGGGCACTGCTGTCTAGCGCCCGGTAAGCGTCGTCAGTGCTAAAGGGCCGCTGATGAGCCCACCTGTTACGCACGTCCCGCAATTCACTGACGAGGGTGCGCTCGGCCTGACCCAAGGTCTTCCGGAATACGGTATTCCACTGGCCCCAAACTACAGCCAAGACGCTGGCGATGTCCCATTGCGGATCCTTTTCCGTACCAGAAAAGCCGAGCTGCTGCGGTGGCAAAGACGCCTTGAGCTGGTCAAACCACTGTTGCTCGTATTGGGACTTCAGTTCGCGCTCGACGAAAGGCGCCAGCCCTCCCCGGAGCAGATCGAGCATTTTGCCGATGCGTTCATGGTTGGTTATAGCCATATGCGAAATCGACTCAGATCAGTCTAGCTTGTTGAGGCGCAGACGCCGCGTCCTTCTTCGCCATATGGGCCAACTCAGACCAGCCGAGACCCAGCGCATTATAGGCTTGGGCTTCAGCCAAAAGTCCTTTTTTCTCCGATATTCGGAAAAGACGCAATGCCAAATCCCGAGCCAAATCGCCCTTTGACCCGAATTTGCGCAGCAGATTGGCCGTTGCTTCGTCTCCTGCCTTCTGGTGAAAGTAAACGCGCAACAAATGGTGAGTCATTCCCCACACCGTAAGCCTCCCAGCGACAGCTTCCCAATCGGCAGGCAGCTCTTCGGGTCTCAGCAGACGTACCTTGCCCCCTCCAGAGAGCACTAAACGCGCTTGATCGAGAGAGGTGACGGAAGTGGTCTTAGCTTTCGTCAGCAGTTCTGCATCGCCGAAACTTCCCTCGGAAAACCCGTTTAGTTCAAACCATGCAATCGCCCACCGTGTTTCAGCGTCAAAATCGTCTTCCTGTTCGGTGAGAACTTCGGCTTGGATTTGATTGATCATACCGAGCGCAGCCCGCACCGTGAGCTCCTTACCGCTACTTTCCAGAATTGAACTGTAGCGCGAATAGATGGCCATACCCGGTCCCAGAGCTGCTTGGGCAAAGTCCACAGGTGCCACGTTCCCTTGCTGTAGATGGCGAAGGGCTGGTGGCAACGCCGATTTCAATTCCTGGCGGAATTGAGTGCTGGCAACACGCTGCGCTTCCGCCGGTCGCGGGCGACATGCGAGGACGATGTATGAAGCCAGAGCGTTGGAGCCCATGGCTCGCATCCTCCATTTCTGTGACGCCCTCACCGGCCAAGTGGCGGTGATCTGGAATCGACTCGAAATGAGTGCTTCGAGCAATGTCTCCCAACCCGTGGTTAAATCCACTGCCGACTTACTCTCGTCTTCCGTTCCACCGCTCTCCTCGTCTTCCTGTCTAAAAGCATAATAGACAGTGAGGGGGAAGCGAGGGTCCATTCTTTCACGCAATGACGTGAAAGCGCGACGAAAGCCTGCCTCGAAATGCTGCTTCGCCTTTCCCTGGTCACCGTCAAAAAGTTCAGGCGACGCAGTCAACTCCGGTATTTTCGGCACCAGCAGGGTACTGAACAGGTCCGGGTACAGATCGGCAATCGTACGTCGTAGCCAGATGTAGAAGAAATCACTAAGGGCCGCATAGCCGATATTGTCGTAATAAGGAGGATCGGTACTGACGAGCACATTCGCGATACCGTTTGCACCTGTCGCAGCGTCAGCCTGATAAGCGCGACCAAGCTGACTGCTCCCAGCTCCCAGTACTTCAACGCAATCAGCCACGTATTCGCTGCAAGTGCTCCAACCCCCGACAGATTCTCCTATGGCATTGGCTTCGGCGAAATCCCACACCATAGGAATGGCAGCGCGACCAAATAGGTTCATGACTTTTTGGTTGCTTGCGCTCCATCGACAACAGGAGTTATTGAAGTCGCCGCAACGATCAACAGCCAGCGCCAAGAATGTCGTGACCGTACAGGCGTAGGCCTCGGCATCTGCTGCAGACAATCTGGCCGCTAAAGCATCTCGTCGCACCTGGTCGTTGACCTCCTTGACCACGTCGCTGAGTGCGACCATAACAGTCAGTTGCCGCGCCGTGAACATCTGCCAGTGCTTGCGGATGCCATAGTTCTGTATGCGAAATCCGAGCGCCTGTGCCGGGAGATCTGTGTCTGGGTATCCGGATGGTTTTGCAGATGCCGCAATATTCTCCTGTCCGGTCGTCACATTGAGGTAGGTCCGCCCTCTCCGTACCTCCGCAACAACAGCTAGCATCCGCCATCCGAGCCGATTCAGTTGCCCCTCGTTGCGTATGTATTCGAACGTTATCGGGGCCCCGGTTAGCAAACACTTGAACCCGCCCTTGCCAACTTTCGTCCCCTTCGAGATACCATCTCGATTGGCTGGTGTCCCCGTCCTTACTTCAAAGCTGTAAGCGCCACCCGTTTTATCCACCACGGGTTCCAACCACGCAAGGGTGCCCTTGCTCGAAAGCCAATACGTGCTCACAAGCGGCACGTGTTTACCCTGAACAGCGGGGTCTGGACTTGCGACTGTTCGCGCCCAAATCCATGCGATCACATTGGCTTCGCCCCCGCCTTGTTCCTTCGGAAGAAGCGCTTTCGGGTACAAGTGGCCGACTTTCTTTTGAACCCCCTCACTAACCAGCCGCCCGTAGTAGCGCACATCTGCTCCTAAGCCCTGAGTTCCCCGCCAATTTGTGGTACCGCCAATCCTGCTGCGATCCTCGGGGTTTACTGCACTGTGTTTCACCCAACGCGGAGCGAGGTCGAGATTGCATCTATTCAGGAGAACAGCCACGGGATTAAGATCGCCCGCGTGAGTTTCGAATCCGAGCCGATTGGCTTCCAATGGTATGGAACCACCACCTGCGAAGGGATCAAACAGGGCCGGGAGCTGCCCGTCGCAATAGCGCAGCATTTCTGCTTTGGCTGCGGCGTAAATCTCCGGGTAATCGTGGAGCTTCTTTCCCATCATGCGGCGCACAATGTCGAAGAGCCGTTCACGCTCCGCGTTTTGCAGTTCTTCGGTGGGCCAGATGTCTGGATGCGCTTCAGGATCGTCCACCACGGAGGCGAAAAGAACGGCGCGGGCAGTTGGCAACGGCAGCCGCGCCCACCAGTGGTGAATTCCTTTGGGATGCGGCCCAATTCCCGGCATCTTGTCGTAGGATGACGCGTCGTTGATCTCAGGTAGCGGCAGTGCCACTTCGATCAGCTTCTTCTTGTACGGTGTGCTCACGGGCAGGCCGCAATGAGTTTCGCGTTAGTAGTGAGAACGGCGATACCGCCCGACGTACAGTCCCCGTCATGCGTGACGAATTTCCATCCATTGAGGCGGCACGATTCGATCAGCAGGCCATCGTTCAAGTCCAGTGCACCGGATTCAAAGTCGATCAAGACTTGACCGATATCGATCTTTGCAAACGGGTGATCATACCGTGAGCAGAGCTTGAGAATCTCTTTGGCGAAGAACGACGCATTGGAGCCAACGGAGGCAAAATCTGTGGATTTTCGGAACCGCTTGAAGTCGTTCGCGTATTTCGTTCGGTACAGGGCGAAAAACTCAATTCGACAGTACCGGTTCAGGTATTCACTGATAACCATGGCGTCTAGCGCCAGGTGTGCGCCGGCTGCCAGCATCTGCTTGAGTGCGGTTGAGTAGCCCGCTCCAGGGGCAGTGTTCTTGTCGGACGGGGCGGGGAATAGATAGAGCCACACATTGGCATCGAGCAGGAGTGGCTCGTCTTTCGAAAAGACGTATTGCGCAACATCGCGGGCCTTATTCTTCACGGCCTAATTCTTCTTGCCATGCTTGGTCAAATTGAGGGCGATTCTTGAAGTAAAGCTTAGCGTTGTCCACCACCCGCTTCAACAAGGCGAGGTCTTCGGGAGACATATCCTTAACATTGAAGAGTTCCCGAATTTTTTCCTCGGGAAACTCCCCGTAAAGCTGGCCGATGGCGGCGTTCAGGAATGCCGAGATGATGGTCTCGATTCTATCGAAAGAAAGCGAGACCTTCTGGCCTTCGCGCAGCAATGGAGCGATCTTGTCATGCACCTTCTGCCCGTCGTCGGAAGACACGCCGAGGGAAGAACCGATGATGTCAAACACACGAACGATAATTTCTTGAGTGATGGTTTCAGGCATCGCGATTCATTAGAAAATGTTTTGGGCCGTTACTTCCGAACTCAGCCGATAGGACTGGGTATCGGCAGTGTTGATTTCCAGATTCACCGTGGCTCCCGGCAGCTCGGCCTGCCTCAGTGTATCGCATCCGTTGCCGTACTCGTAAAACCCATCCCCAGAAACCATCTGCATTTTGCCACGGTTGCGCTCGACAAAATCGTGCAGGAATTTCAAGCCCACGCCACCAGGACGCGGTCCGGTACGAGTCGTATTGCCGCCCTGGAGTGCCCATCGGATCGCTTCTTCGGATGACACCTGGCCATTTCGAAGATATACGCGCACCTTATCGCGAATACCCACACCCGCGTCCGCAATCGTAATGTTTAGCCGCTGCTCATGGGGATAGAACTGGCCGCAAACGAAGATCCCGAGCCGCGACTCCGAGTGCGTGACCGCATTCTGAAAAACTTCAAAGATACTCTGCTGGGAGACCTTGCCCACACCCTCCGTCATCCGAGGAATGCCTTTCCCTGCCAGTTGGCGCTTCAGGTAGTCGGCAAACAGCCTCTCATCATCCAGTTGAAACCGGGCAAAAGGCAAGCTGGTCCGACCCGCGTCCTCTTCGGGCCTATACCCGTAATTGGTTAGAAACCCGTTCCTCCTGAGAACGCTTTCGATGGCAGGGCGCACGCGAACGATCTCGATCCTGTTGAACTTGTCCGCAATGAGCGCCAGCACAGCGCCAAGAGGCGCGGCCATATTCGCATCAAAGAAATCGCATTCCGAAAGATCAAGTTCCAGGCCCCTAGAGAATAGGGGGGCTGCCTCAGACCACAACTGGGCCAGACGCTCGAATCCTTCGCGAGTGCTTCTGATCGTCCCTAGCTTGTGAATCATCCGGGTTGCGCGGCCCTTGCCAGCAAATCTGCAAAATCGTAATTCACGCTGGTTACTCCGAAGTCGGGTTCGCGCTGAAATGGCTTGCGCAAATAGTGAACGCGCTCTCCATCTTCTCTAAACTCGACAATCGCCAAAATGAAGTCCTCGGGCTTGTTCAATGAGTATAGGATTTCATTCTTGGTCACAGTGATCGTGTCCGCACCGGAAATCCGGCCCTTCACCTCGATGAACCGGAGCTTGCCCGTGCCTGGCACACGGCTTTCAATATCATAACCGAGCTTCTCGAATTCACGGTCAACGGGGTCAAAGCCAAGCCTCCGCTCGATCTGCATGATGACCGAGCGAGCACGAGCCGCAGCAGCCTGTTTGTCTGCCGATTCCGTGGGCCCGGCGATACGCTTGCCTGTCATGGCGGAGATCAACCCAATTGGAACAACCAGCATTCCGCCAAGCACGACCGGTGGAAGCGGGGATATCTGTCTTTCAAGCTTCAGCTCCTCCATGCGTTTTTCAAGACGTCCCTGGAGTGCGTCCGCCCGCTTGCGCGCCTCATCCGAGTTCAAGCGGGCATTGGGTCTACCCGCCTGTTCCTGGAGCTTCAGCTCTTCCGCGCGATGATCCCAATAGCTGATCTCTTTTGTGAGGCGCTCTTTCACCGCGGCCTCAGTCTTGGCGATCAATTCCAACTTGCGTGACCGAACCTCTTCAAGGTGCTCCGGGACAACCGTCGCAATAGCGTGGCCCTGTGCCTTCTGTTCCAGTTCACGCGATATCCACGTCGCTTCGGGACAGGCGAGAATGGCATCAACTCCCGGCTCATCCGGCTCCAACGGCCGGTAATCGAGATAGGGAGCGTAGTGCAGATGCCGGGCATTCCCGATCGAATCGAGTTCAACGTAGAGCATGCGCTTGGAAATGACTCGGCGCTCGCCAGAGCGAGTAAGGCCGGCATCCTGAATGGCGTGCTCCAGATAGAAGACCACGCGAGGCTGCATACTTGAGTCACGCTCATCGACCAACACAGAGCCCCGCCGAAGAAGATCCCGCTGGCGTTCCAGCGTGAGATCAATGGTGGCATCCAGAAGTGGATGTCCAGGACACACAAACGCGGCGAGCACCTCTCCTTGAGGCGACACAAGACACTTTTCAAACGCTATACGCTCATAGCGCGGTAGCACCGGCTCGCCAATGCCGATCATGCGATCACGATTCCGGACCAGCGCAGGAACGTGCGTTACTTCATACCGACGGGCCTCGCGTTGCCTTACCGATCCACCCAGACGTTGGAAAGCCTCCAGGAAAAAAGATTCAATGTAATGCGGCTGGAGCCGGCGGGCTTCAGCACGTTCCATGTCTTCGCGGATGTGGTAGACGCGACTGGCGTCCATCGCGTCACGCGCGAGGGCACGCTCTTCAATGAGGTCACGCAGTTGCTCGCTGTCGAAGGCATCGGCGATTACTTGGCTGAGTCGCGCGCGAACATCCGGTCGCTCGCCATAGCGGACCGCCTCGATCAGCAGTTCGCGCAAAGGCTTACCTTCAAACTGAAGCTTGCCGAGCACGTCGAACACCTGACCACCCAGGGCCTTGCGCGCCTCGTCCAACTTTTCCAGGAGGGTATGGTAAACGTCGCCTTCACGCGTTTCATCGGCGACGAGGTTCCATAAGTGGCACACCTCAGTTTGGCCGATGCGATGAATCCGACCGAAGCGCTGCTCTATCCGATTTGGGTTCCAAGGCAGGTCGTAGTTCACCATGAGGTGCGCACGCTGCAGGTTGATGCCTTCACCAGCTGCATCTGTTGCCAGCAACACCTGGACTTCCGGATTGTGTCTGAACGATTCTTGGGTGCTCATCCGATCTTCACGGCCCATTCCGCCATGGATGATGACGACTGCACCCGTCCTGCCAAGGAGAGTAGAGATTTTCTTTTCCAGATAATTCAGCGTGTCGCGATGCTCAGTGAAGATGACCAACTTCTGGGTAGGAGAAGCCACGGTGGATGGTAGCGTCTCAGATTTGTGTTCTTCGCCTTCGCCAGAAGGCCCGTAGCTGGCGGCATCTGCAGTGAAGATCTCGCCCAGAAGACTGGCCAGCTCCCGCCACTTGGTATCAGAGCCGCTGCGACGCACTCCTAACGCGAGGGTTTCCAGATGCTTTAGTGTCTCGATTTCAACTTTCAGCTCAGCAATAGTGCGGGCTGCAGTTGCTTGATCGAGGATCTGCTCCTCCGCCACCTGCAGTTCTTCGTCCGGAGCTTCCTCCAGGTCTTCAACATCTTCTTCATCGAGATCTTTCAGATCGGTTGCGGCGAAGGTGCTCTGGCCTCCCCGCTGCAGCAGTTCCAGCTCTCGCAGCCGACTCTCAAGCCGCTCACGGCGACGCCGAAGTGACTGGTAGATCGCTTCCGGTGAAGAGGCCAAGCGGCGCTGCAAGATAGTAAGCGCGAACCCGACAGTCCCAGCGCGTTTGTCATTCTGAAGAGCCTCCGCACGGTTAAACTCTTCAGTGACATATTCCGTCACGGCCCTATACAGCTGCGCTTCTGTCTCGGAAAGCTTATACGGAACCGTGTGGGCAATTCGCTCTGGGAAGAGCGGAGTTGCGTCGAACTTCAGAAGCTTTTCCTTGACCATCCGGCGCATGAGATCCGAGACATCCGCCACGTGCGTGCCGTCGCGAAATCTACCCTCGAAACGATCGCCATCTAGTAAAGCCATGAACAGCTGGAAATCCTCTTCTTTTCCGTTGTGGGGCGTCGCCGTCATCAGCAGAAAATGCCTGGTTAAACCTGAAAGCAGCTGCCCGAGTCTGTACCGCTTCGTGAACTTAACCTCGCCACCGAAGTAGGTGGCAGACATCTTATGCGCTTCGTCGCAAACGATCAGATCCCAACGGCAGTCTGGCGCACTGAGCTTCTGTTGCACGTCCTCATTACGCGAAAGCTTATCGAGCCGTGCGATCACGAGGTTAGTTTCTAGGAACCAATTTCCAGTACGAGCAGCTTCAAGTTTGTCATTGGTCAAAATCTCAAACGGTAGATGGAACCGACGGTAAAGCTCGTCCTGCCATTGCTCCGCCAAGCTTCCGGGACAAACGACAAGGCAGCGCTGGAGGTCGCCGCGAACGATGAGTTCCTTAATGAGCAACCCAGCCATGATCGTCTTGCCGGCGCCGGGATCATCAGCCAAGAGAAAACGCAGTGGTTGGCGGGGCAGCATGGCATCATACACTGCTGTGATCTGGTGCGGCAGCGGCTCGACCATCGAGGTATGAACCGCGAGAACGGGGTCGAACAGATACGCTAGCCGGATTCGATGAGCTTCTGAAACCAGACGAAACAGCGCACCATCTCCGTCAAAACTCCACGGTCGGCCCAACTCCACAACCTCAATCCGCGCCTCGTCATGCCTATACAGCAGCTCATTGGCCACTTTCCCGGCAGGTGTCTTATAGGTAAGTTCCAACGCCGCTGAACCAAACCACTGGACATTAACGACAGTGACCAAGCAGTCCGGGAGGATACCCCTGACCGTCGAATTAGGTTGAAGCCCTTCAAGCGCACTCATCGGAGTAGAGAAATTGCTTCACGATTCTATCAATTGAACGACTCAAGCCGCATCACGGATCGGAGGGCGCATACAACTCGAATTGGTACGCTCCAAAATAACCACTTTGTGGGCAGCAGAACCGCAGGTTTTATGACCTCGTAAAATTCAAGCACGTACAGAGCTGACGATGAAGCCGACTTTGGGCCCCCTTGGCCGTCATCGACTAGCGGCGACATGCCCTCGTGCGAGTCGCTTGAGTGGAAGAATTCAGGACATCTGCTATATCGCTCAGCGGCATGGAGTGCCCCAACCCAAGCCGAGCAGGCCACCACTCACGGTGAAGACGCGATCACTGCTGCGCCTCACCTTAGGTTTAGTCGCCAGAATGAACCTTAAGCCCTAAAGCCAATGTGTTAGTCAAATCTGGTGACCGGCATCACACCTAATGGTGACGCAAAAGAGGACTTCGGCACGAGTCGATGAAAGCCGCTCACTGGGAGCGGCTCCTCTTTAGTCTCATTTTATGGCCAGTCGGCTGAACACAACTGCGAGTCGCAATTTCAAGTTATCATTTCAGGAAAATCGGACTGTACCGCTGGCTAGAACCCGGGATCAGTGACCGATCATTTAGGGGTAACTATGGCGATCAAGTTTGTGCAGACACGTAACGGAGGCGACGACTCCCTACGCTTTCAACCAATGGAGCGCTTAAAAGTTTATGTCTTCGGGGCAACTGTATTGTTTGCATCGTTTGGGATGGGGGAAGCCGTCTACCGACTCCTCTTTTCAGAGTTTGACGGCGCGACCGATCGCATTCCGATCGAGGCTTTGTTCGGTTTGGTTTTTGCGTGGCTAGCCATTAGGTTCGTAGGTGATGTTTACCGGAATCGTAAGCAGAGGAGCGCAAGGCTTAACTTCATTTGGGCTCGCAATCATCAAATACGCGGTGCTCTCGAAGGAATCACTCCGTTGGCCCATCCCGTAAAAAACCAGCAGTCGATCCGAGTCATCCGCGAAGAGCTGGACAGGATTGAGTGGGCATTGAAGGAGATATTGCCGCGCTAAAGCTTCTCGGGCAACCTCCAACTCGAATAGCGCTTTCAACAGCGCCGGGTCCCTCGCGCGATGCGGAACGACACAAAATGTGACGATGCCGCCCGCCTTTACTCGCGAAGCCTCGGCCAATCTCGCGACAAGACTGATCATCAGACACGTCCGGTCTCCGTTGATTGATGCCATCGGGGACCGGCCTGTCTCGCGATACAATCCAGAGAGTCCGGCGACGAATGGGTACTACTCTTTATCTTATCGAGACACGGGCACGGAACACGTACACCTGTCCCGCGTGCACCAACGTTATTCCAAGGGGCACGAACCACTTCAGACACGACCCGTATCCGTACGCTAGGGCTTACCGCGGACAGAAAGTAACCCACTGGTGCCGGGACTGCATCTTGGCTTCCCAACCGGGCGCAAAGGATACCATCACAGGGCGAATACGAGTACCTGCGCTCCGAATCTTGTCCCAGGCACTTGACGGCGCCAGTGTGACGCGTGTTGAGCCACTCCGTGTGGAATTGGTTGGGATCGCCGATCTCCTTCACGAGAAGCTTGCCATCGAGCCTTCTCTGGTCCACCAACTGACACCTGAACGATTCGAGGAGTTTGTTTGCGATCGATTGTTCGCGATGGGACTAGAGCCTCGCCGCATCGGCTCAACAAATTCCAAAGATGGCGGCATAGACGTGCTGTTTTGGCCGCGCCAGAAAGGCGCGTTTCCGTTCTTGGGCGCCGCACAAGTTAAGCATCATCGAGATCCGGAGCGCAAGGAAGGCTCCTCCACCATCCGAGACTTCTACGGAGCCATCTCTGTTCATGCGATCAATGCGGGTCTCCTCGTCACAAACACAACATTCTCGCCCGATGCAGAGTGGTTTGCCCGTGAACGTGCAAAACTCGTCCGCCTCCGGGACTTCTCTGACATCCGCCGCTGGATCCTAAATAACTTCGACGACGAAGCAGAGTGGAAAGAATTGCCAAAGTCCATTGAGTTGTGCCCAGGCATCATTGTCGACATAAGGAAACACGCAATGGGTCGATCCTAGCTTTCACAACTAGCCCGTCGACTGTTGCACAACCCAAGTCCGAAGGCGCGAAAAACTCTCATCCACGGACCCTGACGTATTGAGTACGAAATCCGCGATATTCCTGATCGCCACCGTCTCAGATTCAACCGCATGGGAATCAAGCGTCTCCAATTGAGCCCGACTCAATAAGCTGCGTCCGACGCGCCCTTCGCCTGAACTTTCAAGGTACACAACTTTCAGAGGTTGGTCTGGGACTAACGCCCGCAGTGTGCTCACCGCACTGAAGTGCCGAATACCATCAACTACAAGACCTTGGCCAGGGACAAAGCCCCCATCTTCGAGAACAGCCCTGCAAAACGCAGCCATATCCGTTGTGGCGAGCGACAAACCTGTCACTTGAAGCTGTTCCCGTGACGGGTCACTCAATCCCCTCCGCTTCGCCTCCTTCCTGACAAAATCCCCGAAACTGGCAAATGGCACACACAGGTCCTGCGCCAACTTTCGCCCTAAAGTGGTCTTCCCCGACTTGCTCGGTCCACCAAACAACAATATGCAATTCATGCGATCAGATTAAAGACCGTTGTCGCTGCACATCTTTCAATACCACCCAGCCACGGGGATCAATCTTGTTAATTGAGATCTCGGGAATTCTCACTACGTCCTCAATACGAAGCAGCGTCGCAAAAGATGCCGCACGCTTTTTTGCCCAGAACTCAGAATCATCCATGCACAGTGCAGTCGCATATTGCTCAATTTCAGACCAGGACGTCGGATCAAGCCGGTAATACCAAGCATTCGACACTCGGCAAACACCACAGATCGGCCCGCTGGACTGTTTCAAAACCAGCAGGTCTCCTTTTCTCACTTGCTCAAAGGGGGCGTGCCGGTGAACGCTAAACCTGGACTCGATTGTCTTCTTCCCTTCAAGAACGAATCTTAGGTACGGTTCAATGAAAACCGCAAGATGAATGCTGTTGTCCAGAGTTTCTGCAAGAATGCCCTCCAGAAGTCCAGATAGAACAGTTCCTGCAACCTTGCCCCTCAGCTCGGCAAGCAAGCCATTCGTCCACCAATCAGGTCCCTGTCTCATGTGCCTCTAGCTCTTTGACTCATTGATCAAAACGTTCAGAAACACTTCCAACCGCTCCACATCTCGTTCACTGAGCCGTTCGGCATTCATCAAGGCCGTTGCGATGTCTCCGCTCTGATGCCCCTCCAACAGTAGCTCCAAGGCTGCACACACTAGATCCGGACGAGAAACGTGCAACACAATGTTTCGAGATGTCCACAGATTGATTTTAGATCGCAGTGGAGATCTTCGCGACACCGAACGCAAACGCATGCCGCTGGCCCCAGCCACATTCTGGAAATCAAAGGCACCTCGTCCGTGCGTGCCGTCCCACTTCACTTTGACCACACTACGCCCGACGCTCCATGTACGCCACAATTGATGTTCCTCCGAGTACTCAGGTCGATACTCAGGAACACAGTGATCTGTCAAAACGAAGGTATAAAGATCGCCCCACCTCCAAGGCGAGACGCTCAATCCTTCGCTCTTGAGTGCCTCCATCTCAAATGGGGGCGACAGATAATGTAGTGATGCGGGCTCCGTTCCCACGAGATCGAAACCCCGCGCTGACGCAAAACGGAGTATTTCCGATCTGTCTTCTTCCGCACCAGGACGCGTCAACCGAGGAAGAACACTGAGCAGAATCTTTCCCTTCGGACTCAGCAGGCGTCGACCACCTTCGATGAAAGCACGGTAATGGTCTAAGTACCAGGGCGGGTCTGCGACCACGCAAGAGAATCGACTCCGCGGAGAAAACCGAAACAAATCGCAACGGGTAACGGCTTTATACCCCGTTTCCGTCAGATATCGCGTAATTTGTTCGTTTCTGTCAAACAGGTGCGCGGCTTTCGCATGATCTATGAGGAACTTGAACAAAGTAGGCGCACCCAGCACTGCTACTTTTACGCAATCCAGTTCTCCGATTCTTTGATCCAGCAACTCCAGAGTACGTCTGCCAAATCGCCAATCAAAATCCAGAGGGTGTGCCTCGGGGAAATCTGAATCATCCTGACAAACCGTAGATTCATCTGCACCAGGTTGTCTGACTGATGTTTCCCAGCCGGAATCCGTCCGCGTCCATAATTCCTTCCGACCTTCCGTGACGGCACCCTCCCCCTCTAACTTTCGCAGAACTGCGAGAACCTCTGTCGGATAAGCCCCCTCCGCTTGCGTCACGAGAATTCCGAAACTTGTAGGTCCGGTCCTGAGAAGATAAAGGAGCCGCGCCGCGAGTTTTCCTTCATAAACCAGATCTGTTGGCGGGTGCTCGCTCACCAGTTCATCCTTATCTCATCTTGTGTTCGGTGATTCGCCTATTGAGCTCTTCTGTCGAAAACCTTTTGCGTAGTTCCTCCGACCACGCTACGATCGCCTCCTGCTGGACCTCGAAAGCCTTCGATTGTTCAGCCCCTATTCGATCTTTCGTCGGACTAAACGGAACAATTCTCAGAGGAACTGTACGCAGCGGGAACAGTGGGTGAACATCCTCCTGAAGCCGATCAACAAAATCCGCCATCTTCGTCTGCAACATCGTATTCTGGGGCGCTGTAAAAGTCGCATATCCATACACGTCAAAGCCGGCATTCACGAGCTTGTGCATCAATTGAAACTGCTGACCAAACAACTCCGGACTGGCTTTCGTATTGAACGAAAACGAACTTTCGTCGAAACCCTTGAAACATCCCACTCGGCCATAGTTAGGACACGTTGCAAGTCGCGTAATCTGTTCTGCAGAAAGATACCTCCACAAATAATCGTTACTCAGATTGTCGTCACTCCAGACGTACACCCGATTCAGAATACCCCGCCGGCCCAGCGCTTCAAGGAACCAGAGACTCCATTCCGGAACGAGATCGGGTTGACCTCCTGAAAGATCTATCAATTGAGGGCGCTCGCTCTCAGACATATAGAGGTCCAAAAGCTCATCTGCCGTCTTAAACTCTGCGAATTTGAGATTCCCCGAGAGCAAATCAAAGTCCACGAAACAGTACCAGCAGCGCCAACTACACACTGCATTTTGAAAAACCTGAACTTCGATCGCATCAACATCACCTAACCGCAACACCTTCGCCGCCGGATCAATCGGTAAAGGGTTATCTGGCCACGACGACACCTGTCGTCGCATAAAGTGATGAATCCGACCGAAACCATTACAATTTGCAGGGACAGTGAAGTCCTTTTCCTGCTTGCTACCCCGGAAATTTGTAACGAGAACCCTCCTTTCGACGGGCTGAATTGCCCGTCCTCGCAGGTGGGCGGAGAACTTCTCGGTATCGATAACGTTGAGCGTCGGATTCATTGATTTCAGAAATGTAGAATCCACTTAATTCCGTGCCACACTTTGTCCCAAGGCATTCTCGCGATCACGAATATAAATGCAAGAATGGCCGCACCAAATTGAATCAAGAGTTTATGAATATCTTTTCGAGAAAAATAGTCCTGATCCAGGGCATATCGGAGATCTGTCAGTACTCTGGTGTAATGCTGGTTCAACTGTCGATCGATCTCATCTTTGTACAGATCGTGGAAGGGATTGCTAAAGCCATTCAGAGCAGTTCTGCGTGCCGTATCCAGCGTCGCGTCTTTGGTTCGGCGGTCTGGTGGCCGGGGATCCTTTGGAGGAGTAACAGTATGGAAGACGACGGTGAAGACAGGATCCCCGAGTTCTAGCGGCCAACCTTGTGCTCCTAGATTAATCAATCGAATGATTATCGGTCCGTGGTAGCCGGGATCAACATGCCCAGCATTTAATGCCAGAATATTCTCTTTTTGAAGCCGGTTGCGTGAGTACACGGTACCAGAGACCTCCGGAGGCAGTTCCAATTCTTCGTGCGTGATCACGAAGACCATTTGCCCTGGCGCCAGAGTTAACGACGAGGGGTGCTCTTCTCCTTCCTTGAAATAGAGAGTCTCTAGTTTCTGGGTTGTGCGGTCCTTCCACACAACGATTCCAGCACGCAGATCGTAGCTGGCCGATTCTATGGCAAATTGCCCGTCGGGCTTAAGGAGAGGATCATGAATCAGATGTTTTTCCTGGATGTACTTGCGTATGTCTTCACAATTGAGTATCGGCATCAGTTTGCCCTCGATGTACGATCAGACAACATCGCTGCCCTAGGCAATTTGCACACAGCCTCGGATGCCAAATCTGGCATTCGCTTCACGATGAACTTGACCGCGAGCCCCTTGAGGTACGCTACATCACTCCCCGTAAGCTCGTGGTCGAGAGGAATGTTGTGCCAGTAGCTCATGCAACCTCGGCAACAACACCCAACAGCATGCCTCGCCCAATGCACAATCGTGCCGTCCAGCATTTTTGTTTGACGCCCGTCCAGCGCCGGAATATACCGAAGCATCTTGTTTTGCCGAAGTTGTTTCTCCAGCACCTCAGCCAGCCCCAATTGACCAAATCTCCGTGCGTACTTCTCTATTCGTCCAGTGATGGGCACGTGGAAAAAGAAGTGTCGAATCCATTCTCTTCTGAAAAACTCGAATTTCTTCTCAATATCACGCGAGTCCCTCAACCACACCTCACCCCAATCAATTAATTCTGCCCCACACTGTTGACATGCACCTTGCTTGTATCGCGGCCGAACGCAACTCCGATCGAAACAGTGGAGACCCTTCGCGCAATCCGTGCGTCCACACCTCAGCCCTAACAGTTTTGGCTTGACACGTTTCAGGCGCTCCACTTCCTCCGGTGTCAGATCGAACACAGAGTCAATTCGATCCAAACCTTCCGCTTCGACCACGCCCGGCAACCTCAACTGCCCGGAGGTTATGTTTTTGTCGCGCATCATAGTTGGATACTCGCTTGAATCAGACACACCCGGATTCGAACAACGCCGCGTCGAACACCAGCACTCATCAGAAAACTACTCACTGTGCCCCCTCCGCAACACAGGAACGTGCTCCCCGTTTGCTTTCAGGCTCGGCAGTCGGTCCCTGACGTAGAGCATAAGCAGTTGTCTCAAGTATTGCACCTCCTCTTCAGAAAGTGGCCTGTGCTGCTCGATCCCGTGCCAGTATTCAACACACTTCCTACAGCAAGCCGCGCACGCATGTTGGGCATAGAAAAGTGGATTCCCGCTCTTTCCGGTCTGCCGACCGTCGAAGTAAGGATCGGCCATCCCGAGGGCCTGACGAACCCGTTTTTCAGCGGCCGCCTCCAACCCATTTATTCCCTTCCGGCGAGCATAGTTGACGGCTCGAATATCCAATTCCTGATGCCAAAAGTGGTGCCGAATCAACTCATACTTAAGTGATCGAAATGTGTATTCGACATCCCTCAAATCGCGTTTGTTAACCCGCGGCCAATCGACCAAGTCGGCTCCACAATCCCGGCAATGGCCACCAACTACGTGTCCCTCCCCCCGTTTCTTTGCCTGCCGAAAGCAGTGTAAGCCGCTCTCGCAATCCGTGCTCGTACACGTAATTCCGAGGCGCTGCTTCGCCTTTTTTGCCATGTCAGACTCCTTAGGCGAGGGCCTGCACCAACAAACTCAGGTCAACCGGGTTCAAAGCAGAACAGTCAATGTTAGCGACAAGCATCTCTTTAGCAACCCCCCACGGATCCGAGCCCGTTCCCTGGAGATTTTGAGCGGCTCCCCACCAATTCTGATCTTCCTCATCCAACCGATAAGCCAGATAATTGGCTAGCACATCTGTCCTCACATTGTGACGCCCGGCTACCTTCGGAACGATTGATTTGAGAAACTCCAATCGTCCCTTCGATTCTTTCGCACATTCCTGAGCGAGGTTCTCAGCGTCGCCACCTAGAACCACATCTACCGCAAAATCCGTTGCTTCCTCTTCCTCATCCGAATCATCGCTCTTTCCGCTTTTGTCGAACTCCTCGATCCATGCGGAATCGAAATCCGCAGAACTCTTCGCCGCATGCTTGACTTCATGAAACAAATCAATGATCCATCGCCCCTCCGACTCGGTCCCTTGCTTGATGGCAATGACACTTCGCCCACCCACACACCAACACGCCCCATGAAATCCACCCTTATCCCTCAGTGGCAGAACAGGAATACCCAAGCTCCATACGTACTTAAGGCACGACTCCAAAGAGAACTCACCTGAGATTTTCAGAACCTCGTTGTATATTTCCCTTGGGTCACTTGGAATTGGTTTCAGTTTCAGACCGCGCGTGCACTCCAGCAGCAAGAGACCAAGATAGTGCGCATACACCGCATAAGCCCTCACTTTACCCTGATCTGCGCGACCGGGCACCTTGAATCTAGCTTCCGCCAATACGCTCGACGGCAACCCGATCCGGGCGTCTGAAAAGAGCAGTGCGCTTGGCACTTGGAACACGCGTTCGATACGTGCCGCCGCACGTAGTGCAATTGTCTTCTCTTCATTCTCTGTGAGCGTCTCCCCGTTCCTTTCACGTGCCTCAATCGGTAGGATTCGACTCGAAAGAAACTCTCTCGGTAGGCCCAACTGGTCGCTTCGATCAATTAGCCTCGCAAGCGTCACCTGAGCCTTGGGGAAAAGCACACCTTTCCCGAGTCGAAGACCGAGCGCTTCCACGATTTGCTGAATACGATCCAAACTTGCCGATGAATAACCCGTCGCCTCGTATCTCTGAATCTGCTGCTCTTTGAGTCCGAGCCTTTCACCCAGTTCCTTCTGAGTCAAACAGGCGGCTATGCGCGCCTTGACCAGTGCCTCAGGGAGTTCCTCAAATGACGTAACCTCTACTGCCTCGACACCTCGCTTCCGGAGCGTCTCATATTCTCGTAACTCGCCACGCAAATCTTCCAATTGCGCTGCCACGGAATCCCGCTGGACTTTGTACCACAGCGGATCTGCCCCAGGCCCCACTTTTTTCAGTGCGGAGAGTCCTCGCTCAAATTCGCCTGCGCGAGCTTTCGTAATGCGGTACTGCCGCTCATTGCCAATCATGAAAGCTCTCCCAGATCGATTTCCACCACACCCTTTTGATCCCCCGTCTCCCTGTCGCGTTCGAAAAACTCCAGAAACACGGTTCCACTACTAGCTTCCAGGAGATCAGCAGGAAACATCTCTCCACCGTACTTAAGCTTCTGCGCCAATCGCTTGTTGCCAAAATCGAGAAGCACGGGGTCCCTTTTCAGCAGCTTCGACAGATCCATCCCGGCCCGATCCCAACAACCGTCATAATCTCGCGGCGTTGCCTTAGAAGTGACAAAGCTCCCGTCCATAAAAACCCGCCTGCATCCGGAATCCTTCAGCGACAGCAACATTCGTTTCATCCCAGCCAGCAACTGCCGCCTCCGAGAACTTGTTCCAAACCTCTTTGCAAATTCGCTCCAGCCCCCACGGTGCCGTCCAGGAGGCAGGTTTCCGTCGGCATCGAAATCTGGAATCATTAGACACAACAATAACGTTGTGTTGACTGGAAGTCAAGCTAAATTAGTAAGCTATTGATAGTATTGCTGCACGTAACCCCTTCCTAGCGCTCTTCTCGGTCGCTTCGCCTCTTCTCTCCCACTTCTGCCTCTTCCGGGTGGACGCCGCTCGGCCGCGGCTCGGACGGGCGCTTCGGACTGCGCCGGTTTCGCGCCAAACCACAAACCAACAGCGGTTTGTCACTCACCGCGCTTTCACTCACGCCCTGCCACCCTCCCGCGGCCTCCGTTCTGTCCCTTCGCCCGTGTCGCCCTGTTTTTTCTCGCTGCCGCTCCAGTGAAAGAAAAAACAAGCCGACACCGGCAGAAGGGAAAAAACATGAAATTAGAAGAAGTCAACAAACGAACCAAAGAGGCCGTGGATTTCCTCGTGGCAGCGTTGGAGTCCGGGCACAGTGAGGTGCTCACCGCGTACCTCGGAGCAATGGCGAAGTTTCACACCTACAGCTTCGGCAACATCATGCTCATCGCACGCCAGAAGCCCGACGCTACCAACGTTGCCGGACTTCGTACTTGGAACTCGCTTGGCCGCTTCGTTAAACGGGGAGAAAAAGGCATTTTCATTCTCGCCCCGATGATCGGCAAGAAACGCAACCAAGAAGAGGAGGCCACAGCAGACGGAGAAGAAAAGAGTAACGGCCAACCTCGCTTGTACGGATTCCGAGGCGTGTATGTCTTCGACTGCAGCCAAACGGAGGGGAAAGACCTTCCAACTTTAACCGAAGTGCAGGGCGATGTCAGCGGCTACCGCGAACGGTTGATCAAGTTCGTGGAAGCCCAAGGCATCACGCTGAATTACTCCGACAAGATCGGACCCGCCAAGGGTCTGTCCTACGGCGGAAAAATCACGCTGCTTTCCGGGATGCAGCCCGCCGAGGAATTTTCTACGCTGGCGCACGAAATCGGCCATGAACTTTTGCACCGAGGTGAGCGCCGCACCCTGACCACCAAGCAAGTTCGCGAAACCGAGGCCGAAGCCGTAGCCTTCGTCGTCTGCCAAGCCGTCGGGCTGGAGACCGGAAGTTCTTCGGCGGATTACATAGCGCTCTGGCACGGAGACGCCAGTCTCTTGCGCGAGAGCTTGGAAGCCGTTCAGCAAACCGCTGCCGTGATTCTCGGGGGCATTGCTCCCGAGCCTCCGGCGGCGACCGCAGCCGCATAACCGCCAACCACCAGAGATTCCGGCGCATACGCGCAACGTGTGCGCCGATCACCACCAAACAGAAATACAACCAAATGAGAGGAGAAGAAGTCATGCAAGCTACGCAACATGCAGTCACGAACAATGAATATCGCAACATCTCAATCGCCGCATTGGTCGAGTCGGCCACGAATCCACGGAAACGGTTCGATCCGGTTGCATTGGAAGAACTGGCCGCGAGTTTCAAAACGCAGGGCGTTCTCGCACCCCTGCTAGTGCGCGAACTGGACGAATGCAAATACGAAGTCGTAGCCGGAGCGCGTCGTCTGCGGGCCGCTCGCATCGCGGAACTCGAAAACCTTCCCGTCCGCATCGTCAAACTCACGGACGCGGAGGCCATCGAAGCCCAGTGCGTTGAAAATCTCCAACGACAGGACATCCACCCGCTTGAGGAAGCTCTGGGTTTCCGGGCATTGCTTGAACTCGGAGAACCCGTCTACAGCATTGCCAGCATTGCGGCCAGGACGGCGAAAAGCGAGGCGTACATTTACGGCAGGATCAGGCTCGCAGACCTCATCCCGCCCGTGGCTGAGGCGTTCCTGAAAGATCAGATCACTATCGGCCACGCATTGCTGATCGCCAAGCTCCCGGCTGCGCAGCAGCAGGAAGCTTTCACCGCCGCCTTTCGCGGCATGTGGACGAGCGAGGGCAACACGCAAGTCCTCATCCCCGTGCGCGAACTGGCGGTCTGGATCGAGTCCAACATCCTGCTGCAACTGGCATCCGTGCCGTTCGACAAACAGGATGAAACGCTGGTGCCCGAAGCAGGTTCGTGCACCAATTGCCCGAAACGGACGGGCTTTAACAAGCTACTTTTTCCCGATGTCCAAAAGGATAGCTGTATTGACGCCCAGTGCCTCCGTCACAAGCTCGACGTTTACGTGTCGAAGACGCTCGAAAGCAAGCCGAAGCTGGTCCAGATTTCTTCGGCGTGGAATTCCCGTGAGGGCGCTCCCTTGGGGCGGCACCACTACGTGGAACTCCAAATCAAGAAGGCCAAGACGAACGGAACAGCGACGAAGTTGCCGCCGGTCCAGAAGCCTTGCGAGAAGATGACCGAAGCCATCGTGATGGACGGCGGCAAGCGCGGACAGATCGTCAAAGTTTGCGCCGACCCGGCTTGCCGCGTGCATCACGCAAACACGCCCTCTCCCGAACAGGTTGCGCGGGAGCGGATCGAGGAACGCAAGCGCATCGAAAAAACCAAGCTGGCAATCACCACGCGGCACCGCGCTTTGGCAGCAGTGTTGGAGCGGGTGTCAGCGCCATTGAAGAAGGCCGATCTTTTGACCGTAGTTCATCACGTCATCGGCCAACTGCCCTACAATCAAGTGCCGACTCTGGCGAAGCGGCACAAAGTCGAGGAAGGCAAGAGCACGAAGACTCCGCAGGAGCTTCTGGCAAAGCGTGTCAGCACCTATGACGAAGTCGCGCTCTGCCGGATACTGCTCGAAATCAGCCTGCTCGACTCTGCCTATATGCGCGCCGGCGCATCCGACGAACTGCTCACGGATGCCGCCAAGCGCTATCGCGTGGATGTCGAAAAGCTGGAGAAAGCCGTGGTTGCTGAGTTGGCGGCGAAACGCAGTAAGGAAGCCAAACCTAAGACCAAGCCAAAAACCAAGTCTGTAACCTAGAGGAGTCGAGCGAGATTGGGCGGAGTGTCTTCCTGCACTCCGCCCGTTTTTTGCGGATGGCACGAGAAAAACTCTCTGATGCAGTCTGGCCAAATGAGAATCGTTATGGGCGACGGAGCCCCCCCGTGTTCCCTCAGTGTTCCCATTTGGCAGTAAAATCAGAGGGAGAAAATAGCTGCCATGGCTCCAGAATTTCCTCCTGTCGCTGAGGGCGCATTTTGCAGCGGAGTGAAACATGAGTTTCGTGATAATGCCTGTCAGCCCGCGCATGGTCGTGCAGGTTAGCGACACGCGCCTTTCCTCTTTGGCAGACCAGACTTCGTGGTCTGAAGAACTGCGGAAATCCCTCGTAGTGATGGGCAAACATGCCCATTTCGTCCTCGGATGGAGCGGCTTCGCAGCAACGCATCAGTCAGCTTACGGAACCACCGGTTGGCTGTTTGACCAATTGCGGGGAATGAACGCCGTGGAGCTTCCGCTCGTGGAGATCGCAGGGAATCTGACCGGCGCAGCGACTGCGTACTTTTCAAAGCTCAGGGTGATCGACAAGCGGACGCACTTCATTTTGGGCGGATGGCAAAAAACCTCTGGTGTCCTGACGCCGTTCACTTGCGTTATCTACAACGACCTCGTTTTCCATAGTCAGACGGCGCGGTCTGGGAAGCCATTCTTTGAGCAATCCTCCGTTGCGGCGTCGGAGTTCCTGTACTCCATCGGCTTGTTCGTCCCCGAAAGGCACCAGTACGATGTCACCGTGATCGGAGACTTCAAATCGAAGAAGCTAACGACGCACTTCCGGGGATTGGAAGGAATGCTGAAGAAGCAAGTCCCCAAAGAAGTGATCGGCGCAGCCTGTCGCCAAATCGCGTTGGAGGCCGCACAGCATAGCAAAACGATCAACAAGAACCTCATCACCGTGGAAATGGATTGCGCAGGTCGGGTGTTCTGCTCATACCATCCTGAGCAGGGCACGGATGTGATGCTCCTACCTCCGTTTCTCAGCGTATCGGGGATTCAACCCAGACCACTCTCCGGGCGAACGTGGTAGGCGATCAAATCACGGTACGATTTCACAGCAAAGTGGAGAAGAGGTCTTGAAGGGACCCAGATGAATGATCCGTTCCTGATCGTAACTCGTGTGAGCACCGAGCAGGGTGCCATGACCGAGACTTTGAAGGCGGCATTGCAACAGCGCCAGAACAAGGTCTACTCCAGAGATGAAGTCGGAAATGAAAGACTGACGTTCCGACTTGAGTTGGCACGGATGATGCGCGAGGAGTCACTGCGCTACAAACAGCCGAGTCTCCCTGTATCGGACGACAAACACTGCGCTGCGATTCGAAGGATTTCAGAGAGCCTCTCGACGCGGTACAGACAGATTCTTAAGGACGGGCGTTTTCGCTACGGGACAGCGCAAAAGGCTTTTAATCTGTACCTCAAATTCCTTTGGAGGCTGGGCGCACTGGGCGAGGGGAAGCCACCTCACTGCCCGGTCGATGGCATCGTGCTTGGTGCTGCGAAATTGGTTGGGTCGTGGACCTGGTCGGATGACGAGCAAGAGTATCGGCACTGGATCGACGAGATCAGCAAGCAAGCTGTGCCGCGTACTTTGTCAGACTGGGAGTACGAAACGTGGTCAGCACTTCAATCGACCACGGGGACCACGACGACGAAGTCTTGCGCCTAACGTCAAATGCGTCGCAGGTGGGGCGGACCGGCGCTAAAAATCAAAAGCGGGTTTTCCCAACAGTTCGGATTTGTTTCTTCCCCACTCAATGAGCGTCCGCGGCCCCGTATCGCTTCTTCAGGGCAAAGACAGTATTACTTGACAACGGGCTCGTAGCAGCAGTATATAGGTGTGGCATGGCGCAGAAGATCGAACCCTTCTATGAAATTCTCGGCTCGAAAATCCAGGAGGCCCGTGAAGAGCGGAAGATCACGCAGGCGCAGCTTGGTCTGCGCCTGAATCCACCTTCGACACGGGCGTCGATAGCGAATATCGAGAACGGAAAACAACGAGTTCTTGTCCACACGTTTGTGCAGTTAGCCAAAGCCTTGGCCGTCGACATTCAGGAGTTGATGCCCGCCGCTGACCAGCCCGCTCAGGCCGCGAGCCCAAAGGATGTCGAGCGCGAGTTGAGGAGAAAGCTCAATTTGAGCGCCCCTCAACTGAGGAGGCTCACCGTTGCTGCCCGCCCATCCAGTCCGAGCGGCAGGAATAGAATATGAGTCTGCGAACAGCAAGATATCAGGGCGAAGCGCTGGCCGAAGCCCTTGGCTTCAGGAATCCTCCGGTCAATGTCCAGCTTGTTGCCAAGCGGCTCGGTTTGAAGGTCGTTCACGTTGAATTGGGGGACGACATCTCCGGGCTCCTGATCAGCAAGGGTGATTCCACAGTGATTGCCGTTCAAGAGAGTGACCCTCCCAACCGACAGCGCTTTACGATAGCGCACGAGATCGCGCATTTCCAGCTGCGACATCAGTTCGAACCGGGGGAACATGTCCATGTTGATCGCGGGCACATCATTACACCGCGCAATTCCAGATCGAGCACAGGTGTTGATATAAAGGAGATTGAGGCCAACCAGTTTGCGGCGTGTCTCCTGATGCCATCAAAGTTGCTTTTGGAAAGAATCAAGGCCCTAAAAGTGAAGTCGCTGTGTGATGACAACGTAGAAAAGCTTGCCGGCGAGTTCAAGGTCAGCGAACAAGCTATGACGATCCGCCTTTCCACTTTGGGTTTTCTGTGACGTAGCGGAACCGTCAGGTATGTCTCTGTGGGCGCTACATGGGGTCGTCTCAGAAAACAGAATCGTACGCTAAGCCTGCAGGAACCGCCTTAGCGGCCTCGACTTCCCTTTCTTATATGCACGTCGGCACATGAAAAGTCAGCTATCTGATTTGCAGGTGTGGAGTCCCCTTTTGACGGGCTTGGTGGGGGGCCTCATCCACCGTTCAACCCGCGATGTTCAGTGGCGCTCAGTTGGCACAGTCGCCGGGGCGCACCGCTCTGGCCGTGCTTCGCCGTTGCGAGCGTTCTCACCTGAATTAGCTGAGGCGGCAGTCGCAACCGTTCCCCGGTGGGCATTCCGAGAACGTACAGCCTGCGCGATTGCTTCAACATGTGACCAGAACTCTCGGTTTTCCGCAGTCGATTTGTTCTTAATGACGGGCATATTCAGACTCGATCAAATAATGTTGTAACGAATTGCGTCTCAAATGTCCAGTTTCAATTGAGGTGAAGGAACAAGGTCGAATTGCTCGATCGCATCTTCTTCTCTATCGAGATACGATTTTGGGGGAAGTGGTACCCGGGGCCATGCACCAGAAGGTTCAATCTCAAACACTCGTCCACCGTCTTTGCGTATAAGTTCGTGCCCCGCGCCGAGTGCCAGGGAGAACAGATCGAGATATCTACGCGGACCGACCCCGACAAAATGGGTGAAAGGGACTTTCCGCTCACGCCGACGTGGTCGTTTCATGGCCTTCTCCTCTACGACAATGGCATCTGCGTGTAGCAGTTCCGCCTTGCTTTTTCCATAGGGCTCGATATAGTAGACGCGTTGTATGCCTGCCGCAATGATGTGCCGAGCGCAATTGTGGCACGGAAACGTCGTGGCGTACAGCAGAGTTCCTTTCGTGCTAACACCAGACCGAGCGCACGACAGAATTGCATCCATCTCGCCATGGACCGCTCGGCCGTATTCAGATATATCCAAAATCTTCCTAAAACTAGGGCGGATTTCGACGATCTGCTTTTGCTCGAGGTCGAAGAACTGTTTCACAATCGTTTCGATCACTTGTGTTTTGTCATCCGGAGCCATTCCTGATCCTTCTAACGCGTCGAACAGGGAGCTTCGGAGTTGAACGCTCTGCTGCGAATCTACTTCTGCGATCTTTGCCAGGAGGCGATCGACTATTCTGTCGCGCTCTTCGTCGTTCGAATCGCGTTTGAGTATGTGATCCCTCTGATCATCATTGCCGGGCCAATACAGTCCACCGCCGGCCTTGGGGACATCGTTGCAGCCGATCGCCAGCACATCTCCGTCACGCGACGTGATCGCAGCGCCAACCTGTCTGCCTAGCTGCCCGGATCGCCACGAACCCGCGTAGGCAAGGAACATCGCATACTCGTCTAGAGTGGGCGTTATGTAAGGATTTGAGAATATGAGATCCAAAAATCTCGCCAACTCCTTTTCGTAAGCTTTGTTCTTGAACTGCACGAAAACGTCGGCCAGTTGAAATGTCTCCGCCGTCCTCTGGCCGAATTCCTCGTCTGACTCCTCCGCGTCGCGCTTTATGATGCGTTCAGCTTCGTTCTTGGGAGCGTTCCGTTCGATAAGGTAGTCCAGCCGCTCTTTTTCGGTCGCATACACACCGATCAGGAAAAACCCCCTACCATACACCTTTCGCAGCATTGCCACTTCGGCGGGTCGTTTTAGAGAGAAGATGAGATGCGCTGTGCGCGGCAATTCTTTGGCACCCCCTGTGACTCTGTGTCGAAACGAGTTTATGCTGGCGATCACAGCAAGAGCCCAGATGTCCTCACGATGGGATTCCGTGCACGCATTGTTACCTGCCGTCATACTTTCGTCGATGCGAGCGATCTCGGGCTCTTTGGGTAGTTCATCAGGGGTGAGCTTCCCGATCAAATCACTGACTCTTATCGGGTTGGCCGTATATTCGTATTTTTCAAGAGTCTTGGTTAACCACTCGCGGATCGGATGGTAGTCGGTTCCAACGGCACAGACTATCGCGATAACCAATTCTGAGTCGCTGAATTCGAAGTTCTCGATCGGATACTTGATCTGTTTTGGGCGTTGATTCGCCATGTTGTTCGGGTTGGAGGAAGCAAAATAGCCTATCTCTTCGAGAGTTCATTTGCAACTGAACAGTGTTGTGGGTATCCGGCGCTTCTCGAAGAACTGTAGCGCCGTATCCGCTTCCCCCAGCTCCGCGCTGCTCTCGGTGTAAGCCGGGAGCTCGTCTTCCGCGCTGCCGGCTCAAGAAAACGCTTTTGTTCTCGAATCAAACGACCGACAGCAATACTGTCTTCGTGTTTTATCAGTGTCTTATGCTTGACAAGGCCCGAGAGTTGTGCTTTTCTATGAAAGGGCGGGATTGAAGTTTCGGGCCGCCGAAGCCCGACCCCTGGGCCGAGTGTCATTGGGCCGTGTCAGGATCGGTCCTAATTCATGCAGGAGGGTTCTATGGAGAGTTCTGAGCCGTTGAAACAGGCTGAAGGCCACTTGGCGCGAGCGGTGGCCGATCTCAAAACTGCAGAAGCCGCGGAGCGGACGGCGGAACATGAAGTTGAAGAAGCCCTCCAGGAAGTTCGGGAAGCGGAGCCACTCAAGCCTCACGAGATTTTCCTGGAGGTCGCGACGCCTAAAGGTGTTTTCGAAGGCATATTTCACGACAGCACGAAAGTGTCCGCGGTCATCGAAATCATCGTGAACAAAAAGGATCTTAACAAGAAAGATACCTTCGAACTCGTGCATGGTGAAAAAGTGCTTCAGCCAACCGACCACACCCTGGAGAGTTTTGGCCTCAAGTGCAAAGCCAAACTGGAACTGGTCGCTACCGGCTCAGGCGTTTAACTGTGCCGACCGTCGCCGAGCTGACCGTCGCGGAGGAACTGGCAGCAATCCGCGAGATCGCCGCCACTCGGGGTTGGCCACTTAAGGAGCCGGATTCACTCCATTTCCATTTGGGGTTACCGGCTAACGACCAATCCCAGTTTTACCTCCTGGTGGATTGCGACCGCTATCCGGTGCAGCCTCCAGCTTGGCACTGGTGCGACGCTCAGGGTACCCACACAGACCGCTTGGCAGACAGGCCTCAGGGATCAGGCTTTCTGCACACGAACGGGGTAATTTGTGCCCCATGGAATCGGCTCGCCTATAAATCGGTCGATTCGAGGGGGCCGCACGGAGATTGGACTATTGGCGACTGGCAGAAAAACTCCTACACCAGCGGCTGCACCACTCTGGCCCATATGGCACTGCGCATTTACGTCGAACTCAACGGTCCCCGCTTCAACCGCAAGCGGCTGGGGTGAATGGACAAGAACCATGTTCAAACAGCTCCGCACCTTCCTGACTGCGCTGGGTAAAGAGCCCGCGCCTGCCTATCGCCCGGTCAACAACCCTGCGCCCCGCCGGCTTATCATGACCCAAGCTTCTGTGCTTGTTATGCGGGACTGCGTGGCTCCAGAAATCGCACGCGGTCACGAGGGGATTGCCTATCTGTTTGGCCAGACGAACGGCGCCACCACGGTCGTTGTTGGCGCCATCCGTCCTGAATCGCGAACGACTTCCGGCAGCTTTAACGTCTCATCCATAGCGATGGCCCGCGTCGTAAGGCAGGCAACCGATGCGGGGCTGCAGGTGATTGGGCAAATTCACACACATCCAGGACAGGCCTACCACAGCGACGGCGATGAAGACGGAGCCCGGATAGCCTACGACGGATATGTGTCAATCGTCGTTCCAAATTACGGACGCCAATTGCCGTCCCTGGCCGGGGCAGCAATCTATTTTTATCGTAATGAAGCGTTTTCGGAGCTACAGGGCAAGGCGGTCAAACTCATAACCGGAAAATTCTAGGTCATGTTCAATCCGTCCTGGCACCGCGAAAGAAACGACCGGAGTTTCCGGTATGCGGGCCGCGTTTTGCCAACAGATCGCCCGATACTCTTGAAACTGGGGGCGGAGTCTGCCGCCCGCTATGATGGCCAAGTTGCAGCGATTGTAGCGGCAAATCTTCTCGCGCGCATGACGCCTGTGGTCGCGTTCGACGTACCGGACAGCGATATCCTGCCACCATTACCTTGGGTCGGCACGCAACTCCGAAATCGATTGGGTGAGATTGCCTTTGCCGCCGATCCGGCTGGCCTTTTCGAGATGCGGGGAGGGCGCGATGGAGACTATATTCTCTCTCTCGGACGGAACCACAGTGCAGCAACGGTTCACGGGTCCGGCTGGAATGCATTTATTGGACCAGGTGCGTCACCCCTGCCCGACAGCGATCAAGCAAACCCTATCGGACCAGCCCTCGCGGCCATTATCGCGGTCGCGCGTCTCTTCGCCCTTCAGATGGAAGCAATGGATGGTCCCCATCTCTTCAATGCCTTCAATTGGCAGAGCAGTATTATTCGTGACAGCAAAGTCCCCCGGTTTGATCCAGCACCGGATCTTGGGTCCATCTGGGCCGTCGGCTTGGGCTCGGTTGGAACAGCAGTTTTGTACTTTCTTACGCTCGTGACGAACCGGTTCTCCGCGACCCTGTTCGATATGGATTTTGTGAAGGTCCAAAATCTTGATCGGTCACCCATTTTCGCGGCATCCGTTGCTGGTAACGGTGTGTACAAAGTCGATGCCACGGCTTCCTACCTGCGTTCGGTTGGGGTCCAGAGTGTTACGAAAGAACGAAAAGCTTTAGATCAATCCACCCTTTGGTTTGCCCGTGAAGCGGGCACTCCCGACCTCTTAATCTCGGCGGCGAATGAGCGCAACGTCCGCTACATCATCGAGCAATCCGCACCGCCACTTCAGATCTATGGCACCACCGGGGCAAACTGGGAGGCGTCCGTGATTCGGCACATACCTCTGCTTGATGCATGTTCGTGCTGCCTGTTTCCCCCCGACACTCCCCAGGCGGCGACAGCTTGTGCGACAGAGACGGTCGTTCAATCTGCCACAGGTGAAACGGTGGATGCCTCATTGCCATTTCTGTCCTTTGTAGCGGGATTGATGGCCGCGGCGGAGATTCTTAAGGCAGGGTTGCCCGGCTATCCCTTCTCGCCCAATAGGACGACGCTTTACACACACCCGGCAGTGTCTCCACGGTTTGTCTCACCCACGATGGCACGGAGGCCAGGCTGCCTTTGCGCCGATCGCCGTTCATCGGTGCATCGCCAGATGATCAAGGGGAGCAAGTATGAAGGCTTCTCCGTACCGCTCCTTCCGCCGACCGAGCACTCGGCAGAGCGATAACCGATCATTCTCGCAGCTCAGCTCCATAGTCTGGTCCACCAGCAGCGTAACTGCGACAAACTACTCTAGCGCATTGTACGCAAGGTTGACGCCCGAGATGCGGAGCTGAACCCCGAGATTCTGCTTGAAACGCTGGTGTCGCGCTGTACTTAAATGACGACACTGGGGAATCGATGCAGACTGTTACGATGAACCGAACATTCAGCGTCTCTTGGATTTAGCGGACAAGATCCGCGGTGCTCTTCACGACATTTCTGTGACCGACACGTTCGCGAAACTTGTTTTGCAATTCCTGTTCGTCCACGGGCATCGGAGACGAAGTCATTCACAAATGTTGCAGGCGAGATGGGCGTAAGATAGACACGGTTTTTGAAGTCAAAAAGGAGGTTGCCGCTCATGTCTCTGTCGGACGACGAACTGGCAGCCCTGTTCCTCTCCCCCTCTCGCCTTCAGATGCTCAGTGACGAAGATCTCATGGCAGCCCTGCGCATGGGCTGCAACGATGCCCTGGCGGTGCTGTTTGAACGGCACAGTGCTCTGGTCTTCCGAATCGCCCGCGCAACGCTGCACGATGATGGCGAAGCAGAAGAGACGGTCCGGGAGACATTCCTGGATGTATTTAGAGCGGTGAACGAGTTCAATCCTGATCGCGGGACCTTCAAATCTTGGTTGCTTCAGTATTTTTTTCAGGCACGGCGGCAAGGTGTCAAGGGGTGATTCATCCGAATCACTCCTTGAGGCTTCAGTAGCCGCTCCCACCGCGCCCAAACCCGTCGCGAGGAGAGGCAAACCCTATGCACTAAACTCCCCGCATCTCCGCAATGCACATCGTGACCGCGGTGACTCGACCGACAATGTCCGCGTCCCCTGGGTAGCGAACGTGTTGCGACTGCTTTCCAGATTGGGCCGAGGGGAGAAGCACCAACTGGCTGCCGTTCACTTCGCACCAGCTGCACACATATAGGTTATCTCGAAGCTCCACAAAATAGATTGGTCGCTCGAATTCGTCGTGCCAGCCGTCAGGTTGGACCTTCGTCTGCTGGGAGTCGATCTGCACAAACGAACCGGGCCTCAGCATAGGGTAAAGCGTGCGGTCTTCGATCCCGATATATCCGTAAAGGGAATTCCGCCAGTCCATGTGCTGGAGCAGTGCAACCGGAATCTCGCCCCAGCTCTCAAACATCCGCGAGACCAAGTTGGTACTCCCGAAGTCGATTTTCTCTCGCAGTTCCACCGGGGCCACGAGTGTACTCTGCGCGCCTCCAAGCGTCGGCGTCACCAAGTAGGTGTGCGGTAGCCCCACGAGTTTTTGTTCGGTGCCGGCGTTGCGGATGTCAACACCGAAGAACGACAGAATTTCGTCGAGGCCCAGCCTATAGATCAGGCTCAAGCTTTGAAGTCTGTAAATATTGATTTTTAACTTTCCCGCTTCGACATCGCCTAGCCAAGTGCGAGAGATGAAGAAGTCCGGAGCGTTCTTCTGGAGGGCGATCTCCCTACTGAGGCGTTCCACTTCGCGCGTGGACAGGCGCAAACGTTTCCGCGCAGCTCTGAGCCGCTTACCAGCATCCGTGGCCGATGTCGGGGGCAACATCGCACTACAACCTCGGAGTTGCGCTATGTTACCGCACTTTTGAGCCCCGTCCACAGGTTTAATAGACTATTTGTGAAAAACGGAATTCCTGTCGTTGGCGTCGAAGCCCGTGCTGCTGGCGGGATTCATCGTGTCTGACCTCAATTCTGGCCACCTATCTGACCGATGCATTCTCGCCTGGGTCATCAGAACCGTCCTGTTTCTTAGCGGTTCGGGCCCAACTGTCCCCAATCTGGGACAGGTTACAAACGTTTATGACGGTTTGCGAACTCGCATTTATACCGAACAAATCTCTGCGAGCTTGCAGTGTGGACGCGACCTGGATTCTTGTGTTTTCAGGCAATCCGTCTACGTACGACCATTTCTGCGGCTAGAGCCGACGCGCAACACGCACGCCTCGCGGGAAAGACATCGCCAGAGGCTTAGCCGTGGGCACCAAGCCAAATTCCGCCAGAGGCGCCGACCTCGCTGAGCGAGTCCGGTCCATCCTCGCGAGCAAACACCTTACCCTCTCTCAAATTTCCCAAGCATCTGCGGCGCGATTCGGCCGTTCTTCGCCCTACTTCCTTCCACACACTCTGTACCATGAGTTCCGGCTGGGAACCTTCAGCCCAAGCCTTCATCAGCTGTTTGCGCTCAGCCAGGTCTCCGGCTACCGGTTCTTTGATTGGCTGCGTGTGTTGGGATGTGATCTAGAAGACATTCCCCGATTGCAAGTTCTCCTGCCGTCAAAGCGCACGATGCTGCTCGATTCCTCTCTGGTCGATGCTGATGCAGGGATTCCTTGGCTCCGAAACCGCGCCAGCGGCGCTTCCGTGCCTCCGATTGCACCTCTAGCGCAGCTTCTGGAAGTCACTGCTCCCAGGCGACTTCGTCTCCTGTCCGAAATCGGCAATCGAGGCTTCTTGTACGCAAGGATTGGACGCCAAGATGCCCTGGCTTTCCCCGATCTGATTCCCGGAAGTATTGTCCGTGTGAATCCACGATTCTCGAACGGTCGTATCCCTAAAACAAATGGCACAACGTCCACCCAAATATTTTTGATCGAACACAACAAGGGCCTCTTTTGTTGCCGCTTGCGTGTTGCAGACAGGGGAATCATCGTTCCGATCGGTACGTCGCTCTCTTATGCCCAAGTCGAACTGCGAGTTCCACGCGAGGCGCGGATTGTAGGCGTTGTGGATCTGGAAATTCGACCCATGCTTCAGACCGAGCAGCCGGAAGTTCCAAAGGACTTGGGAAAACATTGGAGACCGCGACCGCTTGTCACGGACAAAGAACTTGGTCAACTCCTCCGTGCCTCACGTGCCAAGCTGCATCTATCTCTGCGGGAGGTTGCGGAAATGAGTCGCAACATCGCACGTCTGATTGGTGATAAAAGATATTTTGTTTCTCCCAGTTCTCTCTGCGATTACGAACTGTTCAACGCGCCACCGCGTCACTTTCACAAGGCTATTGTTCTCTGCTCACTGTACGGTCTGCGATTTCACGTCTTTCTGAAGGCGATTGGAATTGTCTTGGCAGAAGCCGGCACAGAGCCAATACCCGACCGTTTCGCTCGCAGAGTTCTAGACGCGGAGTCCGTCGAGAACTCGGACGACAACGACATGCCAGGTCGGAGTGGATTCCTTGAACGGATGCTTGAACGATGCGAGGAAATACCGTTCTTCCTGCGGGAATCCATCGGGTCATTGTCTGGACTGGAAGGCCCTTCTCTAGACGACTTCTTCTGGATCGGCGGAGAATATGATGTCCTCCATCCTTGCCTGGCCAACGGGCTGTTTGCCCTCGTGAATCGTCGCGATAAGAGGCCAATCCATTTCACGTCGAAACCGGCATGGCAACAGCCGGTGTATGTGATCCTAATGCGCAACGGGACATACTTGTGTGCATGTTGTGGCA
>Ga0187860_1000401_pt1 | contig 42574 bp, 40 predicted proteins | sample June2016WEW_10_4_FD_132981 | JGI IMG/M metagenome (GOLD analysis project Ga0187860, IMG submission 132981) | Peatland microbial communities from SPRUCE experiment site at the Marcell Experimental Forest, Minnesota, USA - June2016WEW_10_40 | ecosystem: Environmental > Terrestrial > Soil >...
CTACGTCAGACATTATGGTATGGCGTCCATAACCACATAGTCTGATCACAATTGCTCGTTGCCCTGGAAGATTACTGTGCTCTGACGTCTGAGAAGGGCTCCGGCAACAAACGCTGTGGCGATCTGAATTGACCTGCAACTTACCGGGTGCCGCTGGAAAAAGAAGGGAGCAGGGTGGAAGCTGCAACCCAAGCCATTCCTCAAGCAAGGCGGCTAATATCGAAGCGCATAGGCAGAGTCAGTGGTGGCTTAAGAAATGATCTGATATCGTTGTTCTTGTAACTAGGCTCGTTGAAAGCCCAAGAGTTGGCTAATTGAGGTGGCGTAAACATGAAACCCGTCACTTGGGTTGGGATTGTGCTAATCGTTCTGGGTGTATTGGTCCTCGCCTATCAGGGCATCAACTACACACGTCAGAAGAAAGTCCTCGATGTGGGATCGGTGCATATCACCACAGAAACTCACGAGCGACTTCCTCTTTCTCCGATACTTGGAGGGCTGGCATTGGCTGGAGGGGTCGTCTTGCTGGTTGTGGGGGCGAGGTACAAGTCTTAGCCCTTTCGCCCCGCTGCGGCACGAGCGAACGCAACCGGAGCTTGCAGTCGATCCTCACAAATTTACGGCGTGCGCCGTTTGCTTTTTGAATTCCGTTCGGCGTTCTCGCAACAATCCATCGGCAAGCTCCAGGAGCAAAGACAAGGGCGGTTCAACGATTGGCGGATTTGCGCCGGTATAATCGCTGGCATGCGAATATTGCCCAATCCCCGAGACCTCAAGGATGCGGTGCGCTGCGTAATCGAGAGCAATAGTGCAGATGGCTATGTGCCCAGCCGCTTCATTCAGGCCACAGGTGATGGCACCGCACCTGACTTGCTTGCAGTTTGTCGCAGACTGATCTCCAAGGGTGAAACCCTGCAATACTTGGACAGCGCCATGAAACAGTTCTCCACGCTGCTCACACTGGAGGACTTGGTTTCTTGGCGTGGTGCCGAATGGGGCTTCGATGACGCCACAATTGACATCGCCCGTGACCGTTCTGTGTACTTCGACAAAGTGGCTGGACGCTCCAGGTACAAGGTCTCGGGGGAATAGATAACCCACACTACCCGTATTCGGATATCCACCGGTTTATCTCTCGTTGCCAATCTGGCGGCACAAACAGAGCAGACAAACATCAAAGCTATTGAACGGGTTGTCGTGTCAGAAGTACTGGGTCTTCGAGAGCGCAGCCGTGAGAAAATCGATAGCAACAATTGCCGTTCTCATTGCGAGTGCAACCCTCGTGCTCGGTGTAACCACGCCGAAGCGCCCAGCATACTGCCCATTACCTGAGAACGTCACGTTCGATAGAACACAGCACCCCGAAATCATCGGCTTGTACACGGGCAAATGGATACCAACAGTAGGCCCGTTCTACATCCGTAAGTTTTGCATCCTCCTGACATCGATCAGGGGGAATGAAGTTCGGGGAGTTTACAGTTGGGAGGCAGGAGGTTGGGGCGGTCAGAGCGGTTGGAGGGAGCTTGATACTGCAAGCTCTAGCCCCTTTTCGACCATCGAATTTTCGACTGTCCAGTCTGGTGATTGGCGGGGCATTAACGAACTAAAGCAAGAAGAGAAATCCAACGGCAACCTACACGTGGACTGGCAGGGGTTTTCTGGGGCGGCGAGTCCAAACAGAGTTGCAATCCCGACTAGTGAAGGTTGAATGATTCACAGTCAGTGAGTTCAAATCCTTACCCGACGTGAGCCTCCCCGCTGAACTCCGTGCCCGGTCGGCAGTCGGAACCTGTTACCTTCCCCGTTGAAGGGGTGGACGGAGGCTCGATCTCGATGCTGGCGGTGCAGGTGGGCTGATAACGTTCCCGGTTCTGCCGGTTTCAATCAGGGGATTGCTGCACCTGCTCTGTGTTCGGTTACGATCACTTAATGCACACGTGCTTCCCGGTGGGGGTGACAGTGCCAGACAACTCTATTGTTGAATCGATCCGGCTCAAGGTTCGGGAGCAAATTGAGAAGACAAAACACCTGATTTTGCTAATCCCACCCGACCGCATCGAGTGGAATCCTCAATGGCCTTGCGGTTCCTTTGATATCGGCCACCTATTGGGACATCTATTGGAATGCCTCGCAGGTTTTTGCGCTGTATTCCATGCGGCATTCCCCCATCAACTCAAAGGTGTGCTGGAGTTGCGTTCTCTGCCAGTGAATCATTTCTGCAAACCGGACGAAGCGATAGCTCGCATTCAGGTGTATGAAACATACATCGAGGAAGGGTTTGACCTGTGCAGCGACGAGGAGTTGGAGCGCATGCTGCCGACCGTATTCGCTGCTGCGGAATCGCTCACCACGCTCCTGCTCGGAAATCTTGAACATCTGATCAATCACAAATACCAACTGTTTGTGTATCTGAAGATTTTAGGTGTTCCGGTCGCTACCGCAGACCTTTATCGCTGGCGAGGAAACGCAGGCGAACCGGGAACACAATGATCTGGGCTACACGTGGGTTTGCGACACGCACTCAGGGGCGCTCACATGTTGACCGGCCTGTTCCATGGCTTCACGAAGTTCCTTGTTGGATACGTACCAGTTTTTCCCAGATGAATCCCAGGCGTAGAGGGCTTTGATGTTGGGGCTGACCACGGAAAGGTCAGGCGTGAACTCTTGGTGAGATTCGTGCCCTTTCAGTGTCCGTGGCAAACCCTGGGAAATTACAACGAATTTGTCTTTTCCATTTTCAGGGATTTTGAATTCGCCGCCCCATCCCTGCAACATCACGGGTCTGCGACCGACGTTTCTGATCTTCACGACCACGTGCATGGCGGCATTGGCATCTTCAATGGGCGAGTGAGGAGCGACGGCAATTTGCCGTCCATCGGCTCCCGTCGCCAATCGCATCAGCGAGACGGAAATCTTGACACGGGCTCGGTCGGACAGCTCACGGTACACTTGCCAGCCAACCGCAACGGTCGAAAGGATTGCAGCGTAAGCGGCCAAGATGGTGGTGAGGGACATGGGTCATTTCATGGTACGTTTTCCAATGAAGATTGGTGATTAGTTCGTGCTGGTTACGGTATTTTTGGCAGCTTGACCAGTCGGCTTGATCTTCACGTGCTCGATCACGGCATCGTGGACGCTGTGGAAGTTTGTGTACCTGGCAATCGTTGCCGCAATGGTCAGCGGACTACCGGGCGTCCGCAGCGAGCTTGGCCGGACGACTCAACCCGCAGCCTAACCCGCAGTCAATAACCCGATTCCTGTATTTGCAATCACTTACAAGCACTTGGCAGCCCTTCGGAGTTCCTGTAAGTTATTGTAAACATTAGTCTTTGTAAATTCACACGGTGGAAGTCACAGGTTCAAATCCTGTAGCGCCCACCATCTCTAATCACTTACATACGGTAAATTAGAGATGGTAAAGATATCGGGAAGTCGAGAATCTTACTCCACAACGGCTCCTCCAAGTTTGTCGGACGAAATACTGGCCGCCGGGAGTTCGGGGCTCAGGAGTCCGGCTGCGGGCTTGCCGGATTTGGCTCCCAGCGCTTGAAATCCGCGAATTCGATTCCAAATACGTCCAGAATCTTGCCCACGATGTGTGCCGTCATGTCCTGAATGGTGGCTGGGCGGTGGTAGTAGGTGAGCACCGGCGGCAGAATGACGACCCCGGCGTTGGCCAGTATCAGGAGGTTGTTAAGGTGCACGCTGCTCAGCGGGGACTCGCGGGCGACCAGCACCAGTTTGCGGCGCTCCTTGATGACCACGTCGGCGGCGCGCAGTAGCAGGTTTTGCGAATAGCCGTGCGCGATGCCCGCAACCGTCTTCATGCTGCACGGCGCCACCACCATGCCTTCCGTCTTGAAGGTGCCGCTGGCGATGCCGGCGCCGATGTCGTCCAGAGAATGGCAATGCGTCGCCAGGGCCTCTACCTGCTCGACGGAGTATGTGGTTTCCAGCCTGATCGTCCGTCTCGCCCCCTCTGAAATCACCAGGTGGGTTTCCCATTCCGGCTGGCGCTGCATTGCCTGCAACAGTTGAATGCCGATCTCGGCGCCGCTGGCGCCGCTGATGCCCACGATCAGACGCTTTGGCGTCGCTTGCCGGGCCAGGTTCACTGTTCCTCCTGCACGATGGGAAGGTCGACCTCGAATTTGAATCCGAAGCGCCTGCGTTGTCAATATAGCGGATTGTTTCAGTTCTGAATCGCTCGAATTGTGTTCATCGGCGTCGTATTGTTAGTTACCATGACGCCTGACACCCATCCGCGGCGATGTTAGCGCGGGCGGGGCCTGCTAGGGACGGATAGGTTCGCGCAGTAGTAGAAGGGAGGCGTGATGAGCCAGACACTGTGGGGCTATATGGGAAAAATCCTGCGGGTTAATTTGACCAGCGGAACTCATTGGGACGAACCACTGGAGCCCGCGTTGGTGGAGAACTATCTCGGCGGCACGGGACTCGGCGCGGAATATCTATACCGCGAGGTCCCGCCTGGTGTGGAGTGGGACGATCCTCGCAACCTTATTGTCATGGCTTCCGGGCCCGTAGGGGGTACAGCTCTCGCGGGCAGTGGGACGTTTTCCCTGGTCACCAAGGGTCCGATGACCAACTTGGCGGTTGCCTCGCAGGCCAATGGTTTTTGGGGGGCTTACATCAAGTCTGCCGGGTACGACGCGGTGATTATTCAAGGGCAGTCGCCCCGTTGGGTTTATCTGAGTATTACGGATAGCAAGGTTGAGTTGCGCGATGCCTCCACGCTGCTGGGAAAGGACACCTGGGAAACCGAGGACGCGGTCCGGGAGGACCTTGGCACGAAAGCCCGGCTGAGCGTGTACGGGATCGGCCCTGCCGGAGAAAACAAGGTTCGCTTTGCGCTTGTCGGGGGCGACAGGGGGCATCTTTGCTCGAAGGGCGGCTGTGGATGTGTCATGGGAGCAAAGCGCCTCAAGGCCGTCGCGGTCACTCAGGGGCGCCAACCAGTTTCTCTGTATAACAAGGAGCTGTTTCGAGAGAAATCGAGAGCCCTGCTGGAAGACGCGAAGGCCGCTAAAGGCGGACAAATGTATAAGTGGGGAACTGGCGCTGCCTTTTCCGTCCATGCCCAGGCGGGCAGTCTTCCAATTCGCAACTATACAACCAATGTTTTTCCTGAACACGAGCAGATGAACGCCCAGTATATTCGTACCCACTTCGAGCACCGGAATAAGCCGTGCTGGGCATGCGGGATGGTGCATACGAAGTATATGAAGGTTACGGAGGGTCCCTACACCGGCTATGAGGGCGAGGAACCCGAGTACGAGGGCATGTCGGGCTGGGGGCCGCAAATCGGCAACAACGACCCTGGAGCCTATGTCAAACTCTCCAACGTCACCGATCGACTCGGCCTTGACGTTAATGAAGCGACTTGGGTTGTTGGCTGGGTCATGGAGTGCTACGAGAAGGGAATTCTCACCGCCAACGACTTGGACGGCTTGGACATGCGCTGGGGCAATACCGAGGCCGCCCATGCACTCCTGCTAAAGATAAGCAGACGGGAAGGAGTTGGCGACCTGCTGGCCGAAGGGGTCATGCGTGCTGCGAAAAAAGTCGGCGGTGATGCTCCTAATATGGGCGTGTATGTCCTCAAGGGAGCGACTCCGAGAGGGCATGATCATCGCGCCATTTGGGGAGAGATGCTGGACACCTGTGTCTCCGCCACCGGCACTATTCAGTGCGGTGCTCGCCTCACCTCCCCAGCCTATTTTGGTCAGCCGCCCGTCACTAATCACTTCTCGCCGTGGGAGGTCGCCGGCGTCAACGGGATGCTCGAGGGTTGGTTGGTCTTTCTCGATAGCTTGTCGATTTGCCGTTTCATCACCCTCAATCCTCAGTTGACCGTTGAGTGTGTGAACGCCATCACCGGCCGCGATTTCCAGGTGGCCGATGCACAAATCATCGGCCGCCGGATCGTCAACCAGCTCCGGGTCTTTAACTTCCGGCATGGTTTGGATCCTGCGCTCGAGGCTCCGTCTCCGCGTTACGGCTCGACGCCGACCGACGGACCGGCGCAAGGAAAGAGTGTTGCCCCGTATTTCGATTGGATGAAGAGCTTTTATTTTCAGCTCATGGGATGGGACACAGCAACGGGTAGGCCGCTTCCTCACACTTTGAAGTCCCTTGGCTTGGAGAAACTCATTCCTGACCTGGAGCCAAAATAACATCTGCCTGAGCTGCTGAGTGTAGTGCGCAATTGAGGGGTCGATGCCGACGGTGAAACTGAAGCTCGCTGGCTGGTCGCTTGCCGGCCTGGACGCCGCGTGGACGAATCCGGAGGGAGTTTCTGTTTCCATAACCGGCGGCGAAACCATTTGCGATATGGCCCGTCAGCTCGCGTTACGGGATGACGTTTTCCGCAAGATTGTCTTCGATAGCGAGAACCTGGAATTCGGGGCGGAGGTCCTGGTCATTCTCAATGGGGCCTTCGTCAATCCGCAGAACCCAGCGGAGACATATCTCAGGGAAGGCGATGAGGTGATGTTATTGCCGGTTGTGAGCGGCGGGTGAGCAAATGACGATGAGCACCGTCTGCGACGGCCTGGAAAGTTCAAGCAATGACTTAGTAATCAACGACTTGCAAGAGTGGAGCTGCTCCGGCATCGCCTGGATGGCACTTTCCGGCCTTCAGACTTGCCGCCGATCAGGCATAATTGATTAGATATTCCGCTTCTCACCCCGGACTCTGGATGGACTTGAGAGACACCAAACGGCCCGCTGCCGATTTCCCCCCCGGAACCGACTCTGCTCCGAGTGGAAACAGCCCGAAACTTTCCGATGCGGAGGGTGTTCCATCGGGTATGGGCAGCGCAGCGTTTGAGCGGGTAATGCCTGCAGGATATGTCGGCGCCGGTCAGCAAGGCCCAGGCAATGCGGTTCGAGTCCAACCGGGTGGTGCTCCTGCTGCTGACCTGAGTGACGCTGAGATTATGCTCCGGGTCAAAGCCGGAGATGACGCCGCATTCAATTACCTGATCGAGAAATACCGGCGCGCAATGATCAGTTTTATGTACCGGATGGTGCATAACTCGGCCATCGCCGAGGAGTTGGCGCAAGAGGTTTTCCTGCGCGTTTACCGTTCGCGGGAAGGCTATGCCGCAAGCGCAAAGTTCACCACCTGGCTCTACCGGATTGCAACCAACCTGGCCGTGAATCACGCTCGCGACAACAAGCACGAGCGCCCGGAGACCAAGGTTAGTTTGGACGAAACCGACAAAGAAACCGGGCTTTCGATCGATGTGGCCGATACCACGCTGAATGTCGAACAACGAATACTTCGTCGTGAGCGGCTGGCGGCAATTCGTCGTCATGTGGAAGAACTGCCGGAGCGGCAGCGCATGGCCGTCATTATGCATAAGTATCAGAACATGGACTATCGCCAGATTGCCGGAGTACTGAACCTGAGCGAATCGGCGACTAAATCATTACTATTCCGCGCGTACGAGACTTTGCGGGACAAACTGAAGGACTTTATCTAGGGGCTGTTATGAATTGCAGGGATGTTCGCGAACAACTGTTGGAAGTAGCGGTGGAAGGCGGACCGGCTTCACCGGAAATTCAGTCGCATTGCTCGGTTTGCGATCCATGCGCGCTCGAATTGCAGCAGATGAAGAGGACGATGGCGCTGCTCGACGAGTGGCAGGCGCCGGAGCCGTCGCCGTATTTCGACGTCAAGCTCCAGGCCCGGCTCCGCGAAGAGCAGCAAAAGCCTGCGGCGGGATGGTTCGGCTGGTTTCGCAAGCCGGCTGCCGTTGGGCTCGCAGCCACCGTTCTGCTTGCCCTGGGCGTGGGCTCATTCCTGGGCCGGCAAGGCGACACGAAGAGCGCGGATCATGCCGTTCCGGCAGTTCGGGGTACCGCTGTAGGCGATTTGCAGTACCTGGAAAAGCACTCTGACCTATTACAAGAGTTCGAGGCGCTTGACGTTTTGGACAACAGCGACAGCGGAGGCGCTGCAAATTAGGCCGGATTCGCGAAAGGTGTACCCCGCGAAGGAGCCGGGCATAGGCTATTGAAGCTGAAGGATCCGAGAAAGTGATCACGTCTCACCCCATCGTGCTGTTGGTGCTGTCTTGCGCCCTTACCGTCCCGCTGCCAACGGCGGCGTCTACCCACAGGTCTGCGGTATCCACGAGTTATGCAAGAGCGAATGTAGCGGTCAGGACGCAAGCCAGGCCGCCGATGGTGCCGCGCCCGGCAGAGGGCCGGAGACAGCAAATTGCGCAATCGGTGGGCAGAGGTCCCGGGCCGCAAGGCCCTCCGCCCGGTTCCAACGGACAGCAGGGATACCAGTTGCGCGGCCCCGGGCCGCATCGTGGCGATTGGCTTCGCAGGTACGGCAGCTTGCCGTCCGACCAGATGAGGAAACAGCTCGAACAGGATAAAGACTTCCAAGGTCTTCCCTCGGAACGTCAGCAAATGCTACGGCAACGCCTCGAGCGCTTCAGCAGTTTGCCACCTGATAAGAGGCAGCAGGTTTTGAACCGCATGGAGTTGCTCGAGCACATGCCCCCGGAGCAGCAGCAGCGGGTGGAGGGTTTGTTCCAGCAGTTTCGAAGCCTCGGGCCTGATCGCCGGCAGGCCGTGGTGCAGCAGTTACGTCAACTGCGCGGTCTTCCGCCAGACCAAAGAAGCAAAGCGCTTGAGTCGGGACAGTTCAAGTCCGGTTTTAGCCCACAGGAGCAGCAGATTATCCGCGGGCTCAACGAAATAAGGGTTCCCCCCGGCGCCAGGGGCCCAGGGTTCTAGACCGGATTCGCGGAAGGGGAACCGCGCTAGAATACTTCTCCTCTATGACTCGGCACGCCGTGTGGCGTGCCTTCTTTTTTGCGAAGACAAACTCGAGTCTGCCGAGGCTTCGTTGGTAATCCTGGTGTTGACCACGAGGCTCCAAATAGTTTTGCAATAGCCTGCCGTGCGGCCTAATATTGATCGCTTGAATATTCCCAAAAACTTAGCAGGGAGAAGAATTGCGATGAAGCGATCGATTCTGGTTCTGATTTCTCTTGTCTCTGTCGTCATTCTATTCGGTTTTCCCGGTGCCGCTTTCGGGCAAAAGCAGCCGGTCACCTTGAAGTTTGCTGAGATTCACGAGGCCAGCTATCCAACCACGGTCGGAGATTTTGAAATTGCCAGGCTCGTCAAGGAGAGAACCAAGGGCCGAGTCATCATCGATATCTATCACAGCATGAAGCTCGGCGACGAAGCCGTCGTAATTAAGAAGGTACAGGAGGGAGAGATTGATCTAACCAGAATCAATATCGGACCTGTAACCAAATACGTACCGAGCTTGAATGCGTTTTTGCTGCCGTATATTTTTCGCGATGTGAATCACATGCTCAAGGTGGTAAATGGGCCGGTGGGCAATGACGTTCTCGCCTCCGCCGAGAAGAATGATTTTATAGGCTTCGGTTGGTTCGATGGCGGGACGAGAAACTTCTATACGAAAACCCTCGTGAAGGTCCCCGCTGACTTGAAAGGCCTGAAGATACGAACCTTGCAGAACGAGCTGATGACATCGATGGTTGACTCCTTCGGCGCGAAAGCCATCCCAATGCCTCACGGAGACACCTATGCGGCCTTGAAGGACGGAAGGCTTGACGGAGCGGAAAACAATTATCCGACCTACGACGAGACAAACCATTATCAGCTCGCTAAGTATTTCATCGAAGACGAACATACCAGGAATCCGGACATCATTATCGGCAGCAGGAAATCGCTGGCTTCGAAGTTGTCCCCGGAAGAAATCGAGATCATCAAGCAGGCAACCAGAGATGCTCAGGCCATGCAGTTTAAGTTGTGGGCTGAGACGGTGCAGACATCAAAGGATAAAGTAGTCGCAGCCGGCTGCGTGATTACCACGCTGACCCCTAAGCAAAAGCGAGCCTTTGTCGCCGCCATGAAGCCGATTTACGATAAGCAGCCCCAGGATATTAAAGACTTGGTCAAGAGAACAAAAGCAGTGAAGTGATGGCTGCAATACTTCGCATCAATTAATAAAGCTCGTGAGTGTCATCCTGAGCGAACCAGGTCCCCGGCGAGCCCCGCTCGCTGGGGTGATTGGGGTTTAGTAGCGAAATACAGCGGCCTCAAGGAGAACGACATTGACCCTTTGTATTGCAGCAGCTTGTCGGGATCACAAAGACAGAGATCGAGTCGTTATCGGAACCGACTGGATGGTTTCTGGAGAAATAGCCGCTGGAGCGGACATTCAAGACAAGCTGTACTGGATTAATCCGGATATAGCTGTATTGGTGTCCGGAGTTGTTACCAGAGCAGTAGAGTTGCGGGATGCGTATCGCACTGTATTGGACGAAATGGAAAAAAAGAAGGAAAAACTAAACCGCCGAAACATTCGTAAATTTATTAAGGCTGGCCCACGGCTGCTTAAGAAGGATATCGCCGATGAGATTGTGACGTTTGCGACGGGACTGGAATATGCGGAATTCAGAAAGGCAATTCAAAAGGGAGAGATAACACCACAAGTCGCGAATGGTGTGTTTCGGGCTATCGAACAAAAAGACTTGGAATGCGAAGTAATAATCGTCGCCTTCATTGGCAACGATCAGTACATTTTCCAAGTAGAGCGCAGTGGGCATGTGGAGGAGCGGGACAATTTTGCACTTATTGGCGAAGGTACCTATGTGGCAGAAGCAATGCTGTACTTCCGAAAGCATGAATCATCAGACCCGGCTGCGCTCGCTGTGTACCACGTGTGGGAGGCTCTTCATATTGCATCAAGACGAGTGGGAACGGTCAGCAAAACGCATTCGATAGATATTCTGGTTCCGCCTAAAGAACGCAGCACGCATGTCGCTGTTTACGAACTGACCAATGCTGGATTCACGTTTATGAAAAAGCAATTTGACCAAAAGTTCGGGATTAGGAAGATTGGGGAATTTCCAGACTTGCCAGACGGTTGCGTGAAGTTTCGAAAGGATGCGTAATACTCCCTATGCCGTCAGATTTTCAAACGTCAGCGGATCGGCAGTAACCATGTGCCGCAGCGTGTCAACAAACAGATCGGAACGCTTCCGGCGGTCGAGAAGTATCTGCTTTTTCTCGCGGCTGGAAGAAATAGACTTGTGTCCAGAGTCCTAACAAGCAGAGAGAGATGAGACCTTGAGGAAGACCTCTTCCGCCAACCCTCGGGGCTTTCGCCAATTTCAGCGTTGCTCTTTCAACGCTTCCTCGACAATGAACAGATACACATCGTCCAGGTTTTGAACTCCCAACTCCCTCTCGCCAAAGCCAGAGCACCGAAGTTCATTACGAACCACCGTGGCGAATTGAAAATGTCCTCTGGCCGCAATCACCGCCTTCGAACGATGGCTGGGCTCCGCCGCCACTTCCTCATCGTGTAAGTGAAAAATCCACCCATAATGTCCGTGCTCAGCAATGATCTTACAGAGGTGTTGACGGTCCGGTTCCGGCAACCACGCGCGCAGATGCGCCGCCGCCGCCCGCACCTTCTCGGGATCGATTGCAGAGAAAATCTCCTCACATTCGTGGGGAGTACGATAGCTGCCGCTCATTCGTGGAATTCCTTTTCCAAAAGCTTAGCCACTCTGGCTATATCGATACAGGGGATCTTCCAGTCGGAAGAACGTGATTGATTGCAGCGAATTTATCACCGAAGTGGGGTGGTAATCAATTACTCGAAGAGGACAGGAGCGCGCCACCTTCAAAACAGGTCAGGATTACTGGAGCAAACGATGTAGATTTTCGGTCAACATTCCGCGGCATCTCGGCGGTTTTACGCTCCCAGCGCGGTTTCCGCGAATCGGGTTTAGCCGAGGGTTGCAGATACTATCCGGTGCGGGATCGGCCGTGCAAACTCAAACGTCAGCCGCTGTCGGCTTTACGCCGGCATCATCGGCAACCGCAAAGGCATAGTTGCCGTCCAGAAATTGCTGCACATAATGCCGCATCACCGCATTGCTGGTCATGTACATATCCAGTTGGCTGGTGCAAGCCATAAGACGCCCGATAATATTCAGTCGAGCGTCGGTCTCGTCCGCGGGCGCCTTCTTGAACCATGCGTTCACCAGGTCATTCCGGCGGTCCACCAGGAATCCATAGTGCGCCAGGCAAGCCTCGACGAAGCAGGCCCTGAGATTGCGGCGGTAGGGCGTAGCGCCTCCTCCGGCGAAGCGAAAAGAGATGTAGTTGTGGCTCGCGTTCGGAGACAGACAGGCATCGACGAGCGTGAAGTGATAGGCCAACCGCGTGTTGAGGTTGATATACTCGTCGGCCACCAACAGGTAACTGCGATCGCCCAGGGCCCGCATGGCTCCCGTTGTCGCGGTGAGCGAATTCGCCATGACCGACGCCAGGTCGCTCAGGCTGGCAGGCATCTGGCGCTGCCAGGTAACGCCCGGATGGGTCAAGCCGCGCCATAGCGCCTGAAAAGGCCAGGAGACGATCTCCGATGGCCGGACCTCCGTTGCCGATGGATCCTCGAGCGCCAAACCGCCTCCGAGGTCAAGCACATAGATATTTACCGGCACCGGCGTCATCAGCTTTTTCGAGCAGGTCAAATCGCCTTCCAGGGCGTTGTCGTTCACGGCGAACATCGCCTCAACCGCCTTTTCGTGACAGAACCGCAGCACGTCGTGCGCCGACTTGCAGCCTGCCGGGCGAAAATCGGAAGACGAGGTGTCCAGTAAATGAAGCACCAGCAACCGCCGGTTGATCGGGTCAGCTTTGACGCGGGAGTCCTGATACCGTTCCTGGATTTGCGATTCAATGACCCTGGGCGACCACAACATTCCGGAATAGATTCTCGGCTGCACTGCATCCAGACTGATGGGATCGCCGTCCTTAACACGCTCGAAGGCGCCGCCCAACTCGAATATCGAAGGAATCTTGGCTTCCCGCAGCAAGGAGGCGGCGTGGCCCGCCACGTTTCCCATCTCGGCCACCACTCCCGAAATGCGGGGGAAAACCGTCACGATCTCAGGCGATGACTTGCGCAAAAACAAAATGGCGCCCTCGGGCGTATCGCCCAGAGCCTTCAAGTCGGTGACCAGGAACGCAGGACCGGAAACCCTGCCCGGATAAACAGTACGGCCACCGGCGAGAAGCGGCTCTTCCTTTACCCGCGCCTTGCTTCGTGTCTGCGGCGAGTCCACCAGAGCCAGGGGCCGTGCTTGCACAATCCAGACCTGTCCGCGCTCATCTCGCGCCCATTCGATATCCTGCGGGACGCCGAAGTGCTTTTCGATGCGAAGAGACCAATCCGCCAGCAGCGCCAGTTCTCGCGGGTTGAGGCTCGGGGCGCAAGCCTCTTCAGGCGATGTGGGGCGGCGAAGCACCCCGCCGTTCTCCGCCAGCACAACTGCTTCATTTTTGGTGACGATACTTTGCTCCACTACTCGATGGGGCCACTTGCGCTCCACCACAAAAAGGTCCGCGGGCACCTGGCCGCTGGCGATGTCCAGTCCGAGTCCTCTCGTGGCGGTGATCCAAAGGGCATCGAGCTTGCGATCCTTCGGGTCTCTGGTGTAGAGAATCCCCGCCGTTTGCGCCCGTACCACCCCGAGGCAAAGCACCGCCATCGGACTTTCCACTTCCGGCAGCCCGGCGGACAAGCGGTAGAACAACGCTCGTTCACTGAAACGCCCGGCCACCACTCGTTTGTAAGCATCGACAACCTGATCGACGGGAACATTGAGATAACTGGTGAACTGGCCGGCAAATGTTCTTTCGCCGCCTTCGCCCACGGCGCTGGATCGGACCGCAATTGCCAGGCCGGCTCGCTGCAAAGCAAGGGCGCGCTCAGTAAGAGCGACTTCAATCGCTCGCGGCACCGGCGTAGCCAACACCAATTCAGTCAGTTCGGCGGAAACTTTGCGCAGGACGTTGAGGTCGTTGAGGTCGAGGTTTCGTGTGGTATCGCGGAACTGCTGCCACAGTGGTATCCCGCAGAATTGCCGGTACGCATGTGCGGTGAGGACAAAACCGTCAGGCACGGGCAATCGCAGTTTGTTCTTGATCTCGCCCAACACGGCGGCCTTGGCTCCCGCTTCGGCGCCGGAGGCTGCATTAACCTCGGAGAGCGAGGCCGAAAGGTTCGTGGGTCTCAAGTCATCGGCTGCGATGTACCGCTCAACTTCCTGACGCTGCGCCTGCACCGATGTTAGAAGCGACTGATGGTCGTAGCCGGTCAGCCGTTCCAGCGTTCGAACCACCTCGGCGGTCTTGTCGAAGACGGAACCCACGCGATCGCTCAGCAACTCCCGTGTGGGCGGAGCGTATTGCAGGTCCTCCTGAATACTGGCCAGCAACTCCAAACAATCGTTATTGAGGGAGAGCAGTTCGCGAAAGCTGACGTAACGGCCGCGGATCCTGTCCTGCAGAGAACCCGCTGCTTCCGTCAGCTTTTTCTTCTTCCACCACCATGGCATCGAACATCACCCCTGGTTCAGCTTCGCCGTGCGAACAGGCTCGTTGAATAACCCGCAATGCCCACCGTTCGGAACCCGCGAGTGCGGGCGTCTCGCAGTTCCCACCGAGGGCAAATCAATTTACCACCGCCGCACGGCCAGCATCGTGCCACAGCCACGGTGCTGCCGCCGTCTGCCCCAATGCATTTGCGCCCGGCGTAGTGAATACAGACAACTGCACCTGCTCCACAGGGCAAAATTCCACCGAGTCGCAGGGAGAGACGGCCGGTTGCAGGCAGAACCACAACAATTTTAGTCCACCGCAACTACGTTCTGGGTCTCATCCTTTCATTACGTCGGTTGCACTGACATTCATCATGCGGAGTGCCTGGCCTGGCTGCTTGTAGTAGTAACGGACGTCGTCTCCCGCTTTCCAGGTGTCATCGGGAAGCGCAAAGTACTCGTCAGCCAGCGTGAACTTCACCAGTTTCCTGTCGCGAGATGAATAAATAGTAATTGCCTTGTTCTGCCGATCGACTATGGGAAACTGGACGCCCTTGACCCGAACATCGTCTTTGGCTACGTTCGACGCTTCCATCAGCGGCGTGTAGGTAATTGTCTTAATGCTGCCGGCGACCGCGTCGAACACCACGATCTTCTTATTGTCCGTATCGAATAACAGCCGTTTACCCGCCGCCGGGTGCGGCCCCATCTCGTCTGGATCGGTTGGAACCTTTACAGTGATGGGCGGCAGCACGTCATACTTGGGCTTGTTCGTCGTACCTGCCGAGTCGCGAATCACGGTGACCAACCCGTTTTGCTTATCGAATGCGATAACCCGCCCCTGATCGACCTTCCCGTAGTCACTGCATCCCAAAGTGAACAGCACAGGGGCACATGCCAGAAGCAGCGTTAACATCTTTTTGCTAATTGTCATGGTTCGCTCCTTTCTAGTCAGCATGAGCTGAGGACACTTTTTGGGACCGCCTTTGCGCCCGTTCCTCCCGGACGCCTTTCAGGAACGCAATCAGAATGTAGAGTGATATTGCCGACACCGCGCCGAGAACTATAACCGTTGCCGCCGAGTCCGTAATCTGTTTGACGTTTGGAAAAATGCCCGAGAGCAACTTCATAATGATCGACAGCTCACAGCCCACTACGGCCAAGCCGAAGAAGATTCGGATGCCATACCCTTTGACGTACTTGGTAGCCACGGTACCGATCTGCGCGCCGACCGCCGCGCCGCACAGCATAACGAGAGCTGCGAACAGCTCAACCCGGCCTTTGTAGCTATAGGTAGCCGCGCCGTAGAGACCCGAGATAGCCACTTCAAACAGGTCGGTGCCGACGGCGATATGCGTCGGAATTCCAAGCAGGTAAATCAACGCCGGCATGCGAACCAGTCCGCCACCGATACCCAGGATGCCCGCCAGCCATCCCGTCAGGAAGCTGATGCTGATAGGCAGCCAGGCCGAGCAGCGAATCCCCGAAACCTTAAAGTTGATCATCGGGGGAATGTTGATTTTATGCAGTCTCTTGTGCCATTCCAGCCCGGTGGCCAAGGCATCCAGTTTTTGGCCGGTCGCCAGCGCTTCGCGCTCTTTTCTTTTTCTCTTGGCGACATCGGTAAAAACCATCCAGGCGATCAGGGTCAACAGCGCCACGTACAGCCAGCGGACAACAATGTTGATTTGACCGATGCGCTCCAGCCACATGATCATTTGGGCGCCGACTTCAAACCCGCCGATGGTGCCGAAGACCATGATGAAACCCAGTCGGTAATCCACATTGCCAAACTTCGAATGCCGCATCGTGGATATGAGAGACTTGCCGGCCATGTGCGCTACATCTGTGCCGATCGCAAAGGCCATTGGAAAACCGAGAATGTTCAGGCCGGGCGTTACCATCCAAGCTCCGCCCATCCCGAAAAAACCTCCGATAATGCCCACGCCGAAACCCAGAATAATCAGCCCTGGCCAAAAAATTGGGACGCCGGCGATAGGCATGAGTGTATGCAGCCAATCCATATTCATCTCCTTGCCGAAGCGCCACGGTTAATGTTCGGCCAGCGCTCTGTTCTTCAGGTCGATTCCCAATCGGGACATCACCACATCCGCCAGCAAACCCAGAATCACTCCAGCCACCGGAATGATGAGCGTGGTGATGAGGGCAAATGCAAGATGACCTTCGTTATATATGTTCCCCCACCACGCTTCCCAGCCTTTAAACTTTCGCGTATCAGCCACTAAGACCATTAGATCCGGTAAATCTGCCCCACCGGCCGCGAATAATTGCGTCGGCAAAAGCAGTAGCACTGTTATGAGGCCCAACAACCTTGAAAAATACTTAGTCATGGCTCCTCCTTTCCTCCCTAATGAAACAAGGCCGCCCGCCTGAACGGCAAGCGGCCCGGACCTGCGGATCGTTTCGCAGATTGAAAGCCCTAACCGGTTTCGCGGAAGGTATGCCCGTGAAGCAGCCGGGCGGTTAGGCCCGGCGTTGCTAGCTCCGGGATACCTGCTTTGAAACCGCTCTAGTTACGATCCTGTTGCCTTCGAGTGCAGCTTTACTTCCACTTTCACTTCCAGCTTGTTGTAGTACTCGTTGAGGACGGCAATCACCTCCGGCTTCGAGAACTCCGCCGGAACCGGCTTGCCTTCACTCATCAGTTTCCGCAACAGCGTGCCGGATAGCATCAGCCGGGCGCCGCCTTTGTACTGCCCGTTATCGTCGATCACAGCCTTGGTCGTGTGCGGGCAGGTCTTCATCGAAGCCATGGAGCCGCACTCGTAGCAGTAGAATGTCCAATCCAGCGGCAGCGGCTGAATCTGCAGCGCGTTGGCTGGAATTTCTTTGAATATCTTCTGCGCGTCAAACGGGCCGTAATAATCGCCAACTCCGGCATGATCCCGCCCAACGATCAGGTGCGAGCAGCCGTAGTTCTGTCTGAACAACGCGTGCAGCAATGCCTCGCGTGGACCGGCGTACCGCATTTCCATGGGGTAGCCGCCCTGAATCACCCGCTCCTTGCGGAAATACTTGCTGACCAGCGCATCAATGGCGCGCACCCGCACATCGGCCGGGATATCGCCGGGCTTCAACTTGCCGAGCAACTGGTGGACGTACACGCCGTCGCAAATCTCGATGGCAATCCAAGCCAGATAGGCATGCGAATTGTGCATCGGGTTGCGCAACTGCAGGGCGGCCACCGAGTTCCAGCCGCGCTCCTCGAACTGCTTCCGCGCTTCGGCCGGACGCTCGTAAATCCCCTTGAAAGTCTCCGGGAAATCCAGTTCCGACACGACCTTGACGGGGCCAGCCAGATTGATCGCGCCCTGCTCCATCACCTTCTGCACGCCCGGGTGTGCCGGGTCGTTGGTCGCGAACACCTGCTTGCACTCATGAGCCTTGTCGATGCTGTATTTCTCGGTGACCTTCATCGTGGCCACTAGTTCCTGGCTCTCGCTGTCGATGAGCGCGATTTCTTCGTTCGGCCCGATTGATTTCGCGATTTCCTCTGTGGTCGACAACGTGATCGGAATGGGCCAGAACAAGTTTTTCTTGCTCGGCATCTGGAAGGTGTCGCAGACGCCCTGCCAGTCCGCCTTGCCCATGAAGCCATCGAGCGGCGTGAATGCCCCGATGCCCATCATGATCAGATCGCCGCTCTCGCGGCTGGTGACCGGCACCTTTTTCATTGTTTGCGCACGCTTGATTTCCGCGGCTCTTGCCGCGCCCTCTAAAAGGAGGGGTTTCAGTTCGGAGCTTCCATGCGGTGGAACGAGCTTACTCATAAGTTCTCCTAAAGATATGAAGTCCCGTTCATGTCGAGATTCCTTCAGGCCAACGACGGCCCCATGGACTCCGTGACAGGAGCGGCATACACCTATCGGTGTTGTTTTCCTACGCCACCGCGATTACCGGTACGGAAATGAAAAGCCGGCAAGACGGCGCGCACGGCACTAAGCGAATATGAAACACCACACATCGGCGGCTCAAACTGCCATAAGCCGCAAACCTTCGATACCAACCCGGTCAGGGAAATACTTTCAAGCAGCAACCTGGCGTCTTGAATGTTTCCCATGCCGCCTCTCGGTCCTCCTTCGCGATTCGATCTCAACCATTGCTAGCCAGGGCTTGGCCGGTAACGGCCGCCTCCTCGCTCGCGGATTCCAGCGCCTTTCTTTTTACCGTGGCAACAAAGATTCCGAGCGGCCTGTATAGCAGGTGCGACCACTTGCCGAACGGAACTTCCACAACCAGCATCGGCACCGCAATCGCCATGTGCACGACGTACGTTACGTAGGTCGGCATGGGCAGATTCATCAGCCGAAAGATGTTAACTAAAATACCGGTCACCGCCGTGAGAAAAAGCAGTATGGGAAACAGCCAGTCGGAGAGATGGCTGAAGCGGTGCATCTCAGTCCGCTTGCCGATTCTGTCCAGCACCATCCATGCTGTCGTAACCAGCAAAACCGCCGTCGAGTAGTAGCCCAGAATGCTGGTCCAGTGAAAGCTGCTGTCCTGGATCTGGAACCACGGCAGGAACACCACAACGAGGGTAAAGATCGTTGCGTAGCCGCTAACCAGAAAGAGATGGCGTATCCAGTTTCTGCTCGCGTCGCTGTCGTTGCAGTTTTTCCACTGCATTTGCGTGACGCCCTGAACAATCAGGGACCCGATCTGCGCGAAATAGAGGCGGGCCGGGATCTGCTGGTCGCGCGTCAGGCCGAGAAACATGCGCGCGGCGTTCGCCAGCAGCAGCAAACTCAGCAGCGCCGCCATGATCGTATCGCCCAGGTGCACCATTTCCTTCGGGGCGAACTTGTCGAGCATCACGTTCGACAAAGGCAGCGGGCCGGAACGGCTCAACAGCCCGAAGCCGAAACTTTGCGGCAGCGTGAACAGGGCCACGACCACCGCCGCCACCAGCGCGAGTATCCCGATCTCCCAAACCGCCGAGCGGTACATCAGGCGCGAAAGCCCTGTCCAGTCGTACTGCGTCGTCAGGTACCGGCGCAGCGCCATCATGGTCTCGCCGGGGTTGGCCTGCCGGGGACACGTCTTCGAGCACTCGCCGCAGTAGAAGCAAAGCCAGGGTGCGGGGTCTTTCAGCAATTCGTTCTTCAGGCCCCACTGCGCCAGCAGCATCTGTTTACGCGGAAAGGTGCTCTCTTCGGGCGAGAGCGAACAGGTGGAAGCGCACGTCGCGCACTGAAAACACTTCTTCAGGTCGCCTCCGCCCGCTTCCATCACGTCGCGGATTAATTCAGTATCGGGTTCGACCAGGATCGGGTTTCCCATGGCTAAAAGCCCTTATATGGATTCGGTCCAATCTCGCGAATACGAGCCGCAAATTCGTTGATGATGTCCGGCAGGCGGCCGTAGTCATCCATGCCGAGCTGTGTCAGGTGAATGCGCTCGGATTCCAGTTGCAGCCGCTGCAAGGTTTCCTTCACGTTTTCCAGGCGGCGGTTTGCCAGTTCACTGCCGCGCATGTAGTGGCACTCATAGTCGTCGCCAAACCTGCATCCGAGCAGCAGCACGCCGTCGATGCCGCGCGATAAGGCGTCGGCGATCCACACGATATTCATCGAGCCCAGGCAGCGAAGCGGGATAATGCGCACAGATGCGTCGTACTGCTGGCGGGCCTGGCCGGCCATGTCGAGCGCGGGATACGCGTCGTTCTCGCAGGCCAGCACCAAAACACGCGGCTTCTCTTCGAATTCGTCGGGGACTTCGATCGCCTTCACCATGCTGGCGATCATGTCCACCGAGTAATTCTTGAAGGAAACGATCCGTTCCGGGCAGGCGCCCATGCAGATTCCGCAGCGCCGGCAACGGTACGGGTTGAATTTCGGCGTGCCCTTCTCGTCTTCATCGAGCGAACCGAACGGGCATTCCTCGGTGCAACGTTTGCATTGCGTGCAGCGTTGCAGGTTGAAGCTGGGGTAGGAGAGATCGCCCGTACGCGGGTGCACCGCCTGGCCGCGGCTTGCCAGCTCAATGCACTGAATGGCCTTCATCACCGCTCCGCCAGCGTCCTCTTCCGTTAACGCCGCGTCCATCGGCGCGCGAACCGCTCCCGCCGCATAGATGCCGGTCCGCATGCTCTCGTAAGGGAAGCAGACAAATTTGGAATCGGGGAACCCACCTTGCAGCACGGGCAGATCGGGACCCTGCCGGTAGGTGAGATTCAGAATCTCCGTTCCCTCGTGCGGCTTCATTTGCGCGATGACCGCCTCCGCATCCTTGCACTGCGTCGCGGACTCATTGCGGGCCAGCTTGGCATTGGCGTCACGCAAAGCGCGGATTGCCGGACCATCGGCGGAATTTGGCACCATGCCGGTTGCCAGCACCACTAAGTCGACCGTCACCTGCATCGGCGCGCCCAGCAATTCACTGTCGAGGCTCACCTGCACCCGGCCATCCGCTGCCGCCGCAACCTGGGTTACCTTGCCCTTCATGAAAAAATTCAACGGGTGATCCTGAACCTTCCGGTAATACTTCTCGTAAGGTCCCGGGGTAACGATGTCGCGGTAAATGACGTAGACCTCGGCTTGCGAGTCCTGCTCGCGGATGTATTCGGTTTGCTTCAGGGTTGTCATGCAGCAGACCGAGGAACAGTAGGCCAGGTGATCCTGCTCGCGGGAGCCGGCGCACTGCAAAAACAGCACGCGCTTAGCCTGCTTGCCATCCGATGGCCGCGTGATTTGCCCGCGTGCAGCCATCTGCTCCAGCTCGACATTCGTGATCACGTTCGGCAATCCGTAGCCGAGCGCTCCCAGCTTGGCCGCATCGTACGGCTGCCAGCCGGTTGCCATAACGATCGAGCCCACGCGGTGAACCGACGTTCCCGACGCCCCTTCCATGGTCACGTCGAACATCCCGGGCTGGCCTTCGGTCTTCACGATCCTGGTCGAGCAGAACACTTTTACGCGCGGGTTCGAGACCACCGCCTGCAGCTTGCTCGTGAGCCCGTCGGAGGATGCTTCCGTATAAGGGGCGCGCGTCGGGAAAGCCTTCTTGAGGCCTTTCATGAATCCGCCGAGCTGCGGCTGTTTTTCGACGAGCACAACGTCGTATCCGGCAGCGGCCGAATCCAGCGCCGCACTGACGCCGGCGATGCCGCCGCCCACGACCAGCACGGTGCGGGAGATGGTGTCTTCCGGCAGCGCCTCCAGCGGTTCCATCTTGCCGGCCTTCACCAGGCCCATCCGAATGTAGTCTTCGGCCAGCGCCTGAGTATCCTCGTGCTTCGCTTCGTGACACCAGGCAACCTGTTCGCGCAAATTGACGCGCTCAAGCACCATCAGGGGATCGAATGAAAAGCTCTCGGCTTTTGCGCGCGGCGAGCACGCGGCGATCACGACCGCATCGACCTTCTCGCGCTCAACGTCGCGGCGGATAATCGCCACGCCCTCATCGCCGCAGAGAAATGTGTGGGTTTGGCACACCGCCGGCTTGTACTCCGCCTGCGCCATGATCGCCAGCTTATCCACATCCACCGAGTCGCTGATCGAACAACCGCTGCAAATGTAGAGTCCCAGTTTCTTATCCATTGTGCGCGGCCCCCATTGCGATCTGAAGCGCCTTCAGCGCCGCCCCGGTCGCATCGCGAACGGTGGCGGAAACTTCAGCCGGCCGTTTGGCGCAGCCGGCGGCAAAAAGTCCGGGTGAGCCATTCATCACGAAGCCGAACTCGTCCAGCTTGAAATCCGCGGGCAATCCGGCAGTCTGGGGAACCATCCCGGTGGCCAGCACTACCAGCTCGAACGTCCGCGTCATCTTCTTGCCGCCGAGCACATCTTCCACCGTGACTCGCAGATCGTTGGTCTGCGCGTCCTCTTCGACCTTGGCCACCTTTCCCTTGACCAGTTCCACCGCTTCGTCGGAGCGCACCTTGGAAGCAAACTCCTGCAATTGTCCGGGCGTCCTGACATCGATGTAGAAAATTGTGACCTTGGCTTCCGGGTAGAGCTTGCGAACGTAGGTGGTCTGCTTCAGGGAAGCCAGGCAACACACCGTCGAGCAGTAGGGCAGGTGGTTCTCGTCGCGCGAACCGGCGCACTGCACGAAGGCCACCGATTTTGGCGCTTTGCCGTCGGAGGGACGCAGCAACTTTCCGCCGGTCGGACCATCCATTGCCGCCAGCCGCTCCAGCATTACGTTGGTGACCACGTTGGCGCTCTTGCCGTAGCCGAGATTGTCGAGCTTGGCCGCGTCATACGGTTTCCACCCGGTCGCCACGATCACCGAGCCGACGCGAAACGTCTTGCGCTCGGTGCCCTGGGCAAGGTCGATTGCCCCGTACTTGCACGCATCCACGCAGGCATGGCAGTCAGTGGCGCAAGCGGCGCGATCCAACACATACGTTGCGGGAAACGCGGCCAACCGGCGCGCGTGCACCGCCTTCGTCTTGCTGAATCCGAATTCCAGCGGGTCGGCAATTTCGGAATGGCAGACGTCGAAGCAGTCGCCGCACAATGTGCAAGCCGAGCTCACGTATCGCGGCGCGATCTTGATCACCGCGTCGTATTGCCCCGGCGAGCCTTCCAGCTTTTCCAGCTCCGCCAGCGTCAGGACGGTAATCCGCGGGTTATTCCGCAGACGCCTGAAGTTGATTTCCAGTCCGCATGAGGGCGGGCAGAGCTTGGGAAAATAGTTATGGAAGCCGGCCACACGGCCGCCGAGGTAAGGTGATTTCTCAATCAGGATGACATCGAGTCCCGTCTCGGCTGCATCGAGCGCCGCAGTCAGGCCCGCGATGCCGCCGCCGATCACGAGGAGGGCTTTGCTGTTTCCGTTCGCGGTTTCCGTAGTAGGCATGATGGTTTAGGCCGGCGAGACTTCGTTACCGCATGCCGCGGGCCCAGTGGCTCGCCGTTGCTGGGCTGCGGACTTGTTCATCCGCATCGCTCTTTGTTGGAACAGGCTGAAGGCAAGCCACTCGACCGCCAGCTCCAGCAGTTCTTCGTCATCGGTGCGGAGCGCATCGACCCGCGCTTCGTCCAGGTCAAACATGTTGAGGAAGCGTGTCTCGAAGACAAAGCGTCGAAAGCGATCGAGATCGTACAGCGCCATGTAATACATGGCGCATTGGTCGGTCGTCAGCGCTTCCTTCTGCTCCGCGGCCAACGCCAGCAGCCGGCGGAACGGTGACTGCATCACGTCGTAGGGCTCGACTCCCTGGCCGTCGATGAACTCGCGAACCGCGCATTCGCCGCCCTTGCCGTGACCGTGACACAACTCTTCTTTCACCACAAAATAGAATCGCTCGGCGGCAGCCTGCGAAGTTGCCCGTTCGGCCATTCCCAGCGGATACATGCGGCATGCCCATGGACGGTTGCCATAAACCCCGCAGCCTTTTTCGCTCACAAACTGGCACTTCTTGTCGCCGTCGTTCATCTTGAGAAACACCACCGGCACCCGCTTCTCCGCGGAGTACGCAATCGAGGTGTATTGCTCCATGAACTCGGAGGACGTGATCCCCAGCGCTTTTTTCATGCGCAGCACGTCGTAGGGGGTCAGCAGGATGGAAACGTCCTGGCAGCAATGCCCGAAGCAATCGAGAGCCGGATCACAATGGAATGTGAATCGGTCGTCGGGGCCCAGCCGAGGCGTGTTTTGTAAGACTTCTGGTTCCGGAAATTCAGCCTCAGCCATGAGCAGGGCCTCCTTAATTCTTATTCAGTCGTGAGAATACTGGTGCGCAACGCTTGCTTGGACCACACGGGCAGCGGACCGCGCTCTCCCGTGGCCGGATCGAAGCGGTAACGGTAAGAAGCGTTCACATTGAATTGCTCCCGCATCCAATTCCAACCGCGGGTAAAGTATGGACACTCGTCGTTGAAGCAGACGTATTGGTATTCGCCTCCCCAGGAGTTTAATTCCGGGTTTTCCCACTTTGTCAGTGGTTCGTCACAGTGGGGACAACGGGGTTCGTTCAACTTATCCAAGGGGCCTCTTTAAAATCTCGGGCGATTGAAAAAACGGGCGGGACCTGCGAGCAAGCCCGGGCCCCCACTACGCGCGCTTTTACGCGTAGTGGGGTGGAAAGCCCCGCCCTTGACACTAGTCAGCTCCAGCCGTCGCGGCTTTGGTTTCGAAGATCCGGATAATGGGCTTTGTAAACACGTCCCACTTTCCGCTCTTCGGATCGCACCGGCAGTTGACGAAGACATGCCACTTTTCGTCGTCCAGCTTCGGCGTGTCGGCCCGGAAGTAGTAGCCTGGCCAACGCGTCTCCTCGCGGAACAACACGGTGTGCACGTGGGCTTCGGCCTGCCACATGCGGTGAATGTTTTCCCAGCACCGCATCAGTTCGTGCGCATCCGCCGCCGCTAATTTCTCGGAGTCTTCCTTCAGGAAGGTCAGCAGCTCCAACGCCCGCTCGAGAGAAGGCTTGTTGGTGGTGAACTGCGCCGAAACGCCGCCCGCGTACTCGTCCATGATCTTCTGCAAACGCATCATGAACATGCGCGGCTTGATGTAGTTGGGGTTGACATCGGCGTCCGATGTAGCCTTCTGGAATTGCTCGAAAGTCTCCAGCGGCTTCATCATGTTCTTGATCTGCGCGTCTACCGTCGCCTGGTCCAACTTGGGCGCGGCATTGTTTTCCACGACAAACTTAATCGCGGACTTGGCAGCCATGCGGCCTTCAGCATGCGAGCCGGATGAGAACTTATGGCTCGAAGCGCCGGACGCATCGCCCGCACAGAACAGGCCCTTCACGGTTGACATATTCGAGTAGCCCCAGAAGTACTGAGACTTGGTCTCGGCAGTCTGGAGGTCCTCGGGACCGCTGACCCAGGCGCCGGAAGCGCCGGAGTGCGAGCCGATAAAGAGCGGCTCAGAGGGGGCGATTTCGGAGGACTTCTGTTCGGGCTGCACATTGGTTCCAGCCCACAGCAGAGCCTGTGAAATCGTCATATCCAGGAAGTCTTCCCAAGCCTCTGATTCCAGCTCCTTCAACTTCTTCGCGTAAGCCTTGGGATCGCCCTTGTACTGCTCGGCGATGGCCGCCATGGCTTCCTCGGTGCGCATCGACAGCGGGCCCTTGCCCTCCTGTATATCGAGCATTCCGAGATAGTTGCGCAGGTTCGCCGGGACGGGCTTTACTCGTCCGTAGGGGCCCCACTTCTGCAACTCGTCCTTGCGCTCGATCATGTAGTTGCCGCCCATGGCATTGGTCGCGCGCGACTTGAACAGCAGGAACCATGCGCCTACCGGACCGTATGCATCCTTGAAGCGCACCGGGATGAAGCGTACTTCCTGGCAAGTCATTTCCGCGCCGGCCTTCAGCGTGAAATAAGCCGATGAGCCGGTGTTGAACGGCGGATACCAGGCGCGGCCGAAGCCCTCGCCCGAACTCCGCGGCTTGAACACGTGCACGGCGCCGCCCATGGCCACCAGCGTGGCTTTGGACTTGAAGACGTACACTTTGTTCTCGCGCACCGAGAACCCGATCGCGCCCGCGCAACGGTCGCCATCCATCAATGGACCGGTGATGAAGACGCGCTCGAAGATTTCTCCCACGCCCGTCTTCAGCAGTGCGTTCTTGGCGGCTTCCGCCACCACGACCTTGTAGGACTCGCCGTTGATCATGAGCTGCCAGCGGCCCTCATGAACGTAGGCGCCCTTCTCGTCCTTCCAGATCGGCAGGCCCCACTTTTCGAACAGGTGCACGGTCGAGTCAACGTGGCGGGCAATGTCGGCCACCAGGTCTTCGCGTGTGACACCCATCAGGTCGTTGCGGACGTAGTCCACATAGTCCTTGATGGTGTTGGCGCCGTCCCGCAGGCCGACGTATTGGTTGATGGCCGAGAGGCCCTGGGATACGGCGCCGGAGCGGTCTACCGCGGCCTTGTCGACCAGCGTGACCTTTAACCCGTTCGCCTTGGCCCAGTAAGCCGCTTCGACGGCTGCTCCGCAAGCGGCCATGCCGCCGCCCACGATAAGAAGATCGGTTTCGACGATGACAGTCTCAAACTTAGGCATTGGCGCCTCCCTTCAGGGTGAAGACCGCAGGCAATCCCAGGGCCTCCGGCTCGGTACAGAGCGCGGAGCTTTTGAGATCTGTGTGAGTCTTGAACCCGCCGTTTGGCACGGCAGTGCCCTCGGGCGTCGTGCGGATGGGGAACTTAAAGCGTTTCAGGTTTCCATTGCGGAATTTCACCGTCCACATGATGGAGTCCGTGGAGCGCAGAGGCGTTGCGGAAGCGCCGAGAGGAACAAAGTCCGCGTAGCCGCGAACTTCCACTGCCTGCGTCGGGCAGATCTTGACGCAGTTGTAGCATTCCCAGCACAGCATGGGATCGCGGTTATACGCCTTCATTTTTTCTTTATCAAGAACCATGAGGTCGTTGGGACAAATGTACTGGCAGGCAGTTTTGTCCAGTGCTTTGCACCCGTCACACTTATCAGGAATTACATAACTTGGCACTAATCACCTCCAGGCCATCGTTTGATCGATGAAGCCCTGATTTAGACCGGCCGAATAGAGTCGAGCCTCGTTGTGCTTGTTCAAAGTCCGTATTGCCCGAGGCATGCAGCGTGCCCACTACCGGCGGCCGAACAGCAATAAGATAAAGAGACAAGAAAGAAACCCTGCCGCCATTTATGCCGTGAACCCGGACATCCGGAGAGGGGTGGATGATGTGCGATACGATCAAGGAGGCGGCCTTGCGGGGTCGCCCTCGCTCTGTTCCGGGAACGCCGATTCATACCACCCCCAAGAAAGAAAGGCGGAATCGGCGCCGGGCAGAGAACCGCTGATGCGTACTCCGCGCCGGGAGGACTTCGAAACGTGCCCGCGGAATACGGACATCCAACCTCCGGCAGCTTCAAGTTGACCGTGGTGACATATTGCCCCTATTGATCAACTTGTTCGGTGAGCTGAGTCACATCACACTATGTGGGTGATCACTATCACGCGGACGCGTGCGGGTTCGGGGTTAAGCTTGTGGTCCTTTCCGAATCGCTGATGGAGGAAGAATGGACGCACAATGGTGGGTGCCTCCGATTGCTGCTTTTGTCATCTCTTTCTTCACCTCCATGGTTGGTATCTCGGGCGCATTTCTGCTGCTGCCAATCCAGATCAGTTTCCTGGGTCTCACCGGCCCGGCCGTGAGCGCCACCAATTTAGTGTTTAACCTGATCGCGATTCCCGCAGGCGTATACCGCTACTGGAGGGAGAAGCGCATCCTCTGGCCGTTGGCGTTGATCGTGGTCGCCGGCACAACCCCAGGCGTCATCGCCGGCGGATTCATCCGCCTTTCCGTATTGGCCGACGCCGAGCGATTCAAGGCGTTCGCCGGTTGCGTGTTGCTGTGGGTCGGCGTGCGCATGGTGGGAGACATATTGAAATCGCGCAAGAAAGCCGATGCTCCCATCGCTCAAGGCGAATCGCGCGTCCGCCTGCTGAAGTTCACTGCCCGCGAATTGGTGTTTGAGTTTCGTCAGCACCAGTACCAGTGCAGCCCGGGCGGCATCTTCGTGCTGAGCCTGGTCGTCGGCTTAGTGGGTGGCATCTACGGCATCGGCGGAGGCGCAATCATCGCTCCGTTCTTCGTCGCCATCTATGGCCTGCCCGTGCATACCATCGCCGGCGCAACCCTGATGGGCACGTTCGCCACTTCAGTGGTCGGAGTAGGTTTCTATCAGTCGGTCGCGCCTTTCTATCAGGCACACGGAATGCTGGTGGCCCCGGATTGGGCTCTGGGCATCCGCTTCGGCATCGGCGGAATTGCCGGCATGTACCTCGGCGCACGCACCCAGCGTTTCATTCCGGCGGTCTATCTGAAGATCATGCTCACGATAATTCTCTTCGGCGTGAGCCTCGCCTACATCTGGGGTTTTATGCGAACGCACCCGCAATTTGGTTATGCGGCACTGCTGTTTGTGACGGCGGTGCTTGGGTACTTGTGGGTCAAGCGTAAGCGCAGCCTGAAAGCAAAATCGCGCGCGGCAACGACGCGCTAGCGAACTGCTGCCTGCGCGTGTGGACTCAGCCGTGGTGGCCCACATTTGCGGGCCATAGGCGGAGCTAATGTGGGGCTGTTTCCTGAACTTCCCACGTTTGCCAACAGAAGGCAAACATGGGCCACCCACTCACATTCTTTACAGGTTTAAGGCCGGGTGCCCCACGTTCGCCCGTGTCGGGGCCCCCGACGAGGCTCGGCTCGTTGGGGTGACTGGGCTAACGTGGGGTAGTTTCTTGGACCGTATAAGCGGTGCGTTCGAGCTATCGAGCTCCAGCGGCGACCGCATGAGCCTTTTGCATAGGGCTCTGAGAGCCCGCGCCAAACAAGACGCCGGCAATGGCGCTTGCCTCTCGTATTAACTCGGGCCATGCCTCAAGCTTCAGGCGGGTACAAGGACGATAGGCGAAGACCCAATCGGCGCTCGATTCAATGCAGAGGTTCTTGGCATATCCTTCAAGTTGCGAGAGTTTACCGGGCGTGAGAAAGTCACGGGCGTTGTCTTTCGCCGCGCACTGCAGCAGACAGCGTTTGCCGAACTCGCATTCCGTTTCGGCGTTCGCGTCCTGGCCGGCGATGCGCATCTTCAGACCTTGCAGCACGTCTTTCCCGCCGATCCGGAACAGTGGGAGCCGTCCCGCGGGAGATCGAAACGCGGCAATGGTGACCGCGTTCACTGATTGGCAGTGCTGGCCGTAGCAAATCAGGTTGAAGATGACGGCGGGGCTGCCGCCGATCTTGCCGGTCATCATCCGGCTGACAATGGCGGAGGGATCGCACCGCAAAACCGAGAGTCCGCGAACCTCCGAGCCCTCGAAGGGGCTGCCGTTGTCGTCGAAGGAAAAGCCCAGTTCCCTGGCTCGTTCGTCTACCGTTCTTAAGCGCTGCCGTCGATACCTGCTGATAATAAACGCTGCCGCGATGAGCAGGACCATCCAGCAGCCGATAAGAATAAGGCCGAACATCTGATCCCCTCCACCGTGAATCCCCTCACCGGCGAACTCACTCCGTACAGAGTCTTGGGACCATCCGCACCCGTTGGGACGGTATTAACCTTTTCAACTTCCGGGCAACAATAAGCGGTCGATTGCTCTCCCGCGAACCGTGCCTATCTATATAACTCCCCTTGTTGCCATAACCGTGACTGTAGTCATAACAGCTTGTGATTGATGGCAAAATTGGATGATGCGTTATGCAACAGATGCCGCCTGGTAACCGACCGATTACCCCTGCTCGTCCTATCAGTGTTAACCCGCCGCAGTGGGTGTAAAATCCGCTTCTCGGATCAGGCGCTACGCCGGTCCAGAGGGGGAAGCGTGAGGGCTCGGCGCAAGATCGTGGTTCTGACTGCGGCCATCGTCGTTGTCATGTGCATCGGAACCTTCGGCTTTCACGTCCTTGAGGGCGCGTCCCTGTTCGATTCCTTCTACCTGGTGCTCACCACCTTCACCACCATCGGCTACCAGGGGCCGGCATCGCACGCCGGCCGTGTGTTCAACTGCTTTCTCATTATTATTGGTGTGGGACTGGTCTTCCTGCTGCTCGGGGCGGTGACCCAGGCTTTGCTAGAATTCGAGTTCAGAGAACTGCTCGGCAGGCGAAAAATGGAGCGCGACATCAGCCGTCTGAAGGATCACTACATAATCTGCGGTGCCGGCCGCGTCGGGCGGAGCGTGGCGCGCGAACTGGCGCGGCGTCCGGTTCCTTTCGTCATGATCGAAAGCGACGAAGAGAAAGCCGCTCATTACCGCGAAGAGTTCCTGATACTTGCCGGCGACGCCTCGCGCGAAAGCGTGTTGCGGCAGGCGGGAATTGAGCACGCCGCCGGCCTGGTGGCGGCAACCACCACCGACGCCGCCAATACCTACATCGTGCTGGCGGCGCGCAGCTTGAACTCCAAGTTGAAGATCATTGCCCGTGCCAGCGAGGAACACGCCGAGAAGCACCTGCGCTCGGCTGGGGCCGACGAGGTCGTTTCTCCCTACGCATTTATCGGCTACCGCATTGCGCACTCGTTCCTTCGTCCCAACGTGCTGGACTTCATGAAGCTGGCCATGATTCAGGAAGAAGAGTTGGGCCTCGATATTGAAGAGGTCCGCGTGGGCGAGGGCAGCGCTTTTGTCGGCAAGACAGTTCACACCTCGAAGTTGCGGCAGGATTTTGGAATCATCGTGCTGGCCATCAAGCGCGAGGGCCAAAAAATGCAATTCAACCCCAAATCGACCGACCCGATCCTGGCGGGCGACTTCCTGGTGGTCATGGGAGATCCGGCCAAACTCCGCGAGGTGCTGAGCTTGGCGGGGGCACGCGCATGAAGATTACACCCGGACATCAAGAAGATCGACGCTGCGGATGGCTGAGCTTGGCGGGGACACGCGCATGAAGATTACAACCGCGGCGGAGATGCGGGAAATCGACCGGCTAACCACCGAACGCTTCGCTGTGCATTCGCTGACGCTGATGGAAAACGCCGGCTCGGCGGTCGCAAGCTTTGTGCGCGAGCACTTCGCCGAGGCGTCGCGAATCGCAATCGTTTGCGGAAAAGGGAATAACGGCGGAGACGGATTCGTCGCCGCCCGCAAGCTCCACCAGGCCGGCAAAGTGGTCGAGGTGCTGCTGCTCGCCGACCCGGCTGAACTGCGCGGCGATGCGGCCAAGATGTTCGCCCGGCTGCCTCTGCGTGCGGTCGTGATCCGCAACGAGCAGGAACTCGCCAACGAACTTTCGCGCGGTCTGGGCAATGCCGAGCTGATTATCGATGCGATTCTCGGAACTGGGTTTCGTCCGCCGGTCTCCGGGCTTTACGCCAAGGCAATCGAGGCAATCAATGGCGCTTCCGCCAAAGTGTTGGCCGTGGACATTCCCTCCGGCGCCGATGCCGACGCGCTTACGGAGCAGGCTGGCACCATTGCCCGCGCGGACGCGGTTGTGACCTTTACCGCTCCCCGGCCCGCGCATCTCTTCGGAAACCTCTCGCCGGGTCCGGTCGTAGTGGCTCCCATCGGTTCGCCCCCGGAGGCAATCGTATCCGCTCTGAATCTGTTCGCCATCACCGCTCAGGATGTAGCTCCGCTGCTTGCTCCGCGCGCCCCCGATGCCAACAAAGGCCGCTTTGGTCACGTGCTGGTGATCGGCGGTTCCTTGGGAAAGTCTGGCGCGCCTGCCATGGCTGGCATGGCGGCATTGCGCGCCGGAGCCGGGCTGGTGACGGTGGCCACAACCCGTTCGGCCTTGCCGCTAGTGGCCGGCCATGCACCCGAGTTGATGACCGAACCGCTGTCGGAGACCGCATCCGGCGCTCTCGGACGGCTTGCTTTGGGCGATTTGCCGGAGGTGATAAAGGCCAAGACCGTGATCGCCATTGGCCCCGGTCTCGGCCGCCATATCGAGACCGCCGAACTGGTGCGCGATGTCGCACTGAGCACCACCGTGCCCACCGTGATCGACGCCGATGGCCTGAACGCATTCGAGGGCTTGGCGAAGATGCTGAGCGGGGAGAAACGAACCTTGGTTCTGACTCCGCATCCCGGCGAGATGGCCAGACTGACGGGAACGTCGGTGAGCCAGGTGCAGGGCGACCGGCTGGGCGTGGCGCGCCGCTTCAGTCGCGAGCATGCCTGCATCCTGGTTCTCAAAGGACACAGGAGCGTCGTGGCTTTGCCGAACGGTGAGGCCTGGATTAATCCTACCGGCAATGCCGGCATGGCAACCGGGGGCACCGGCGATGTCCTCACCGGGATGGTCGCCGGATTTTTGGCGCAGTTTCCCGAGCGCCCCGAACTGGCAGTCTGCGCCGCGGTGTATCTGCATGGCATGGCCGGCGACGTGGCGCGCGACCAGGTGGGCGAGCTGGCGCTGATCGCCACCGACCTGCTGCATACCTTGCCGGAAGCGATGCGGCGCACGATTGCCTGGTCACGCCAGAAGCTGATGCGCATCTCATAAGATATGCGCAAGTTTTTTGGCGGTAGAGTCCAGAGCATGGTCGCAGACCGTTGAGCGTGTCACCTTGAGGAGCGCCGCCCGTTTCGGCGGTGCAACGTGAGGGTCTATGCATTTCTCCTGTAAAAGCGGGGCTGCACCTTCGGTGGAACTACTCTAGGGAGCTGCGAGTCGGCAGGATGCGAAAGCAATTTCTTACACATTCCGCGGAAGAGACGATTGAGCTGGGCCGCAAACTCGCTCCGCTGTTGCGCGACTCCAGAATCGTGCTGCTGCGCGGCGATCTCGGAACCGGCAAAACCACCGTGGTCAAGGGAATCGCCGAAGCCTTCGAGGCCGCCGAGCAGGAAGACGTTACCAGTCCAACCTTTACTCTTGTCCACGAGTACCGCGGTCCCGAACGCAATCTGTTTCACATCGATCTCTACCGCATTGAAACCCTGCGCGAACTGGAGACGCTCGGCCTCGACGACCTCATCCGCGAGGAAGGCAATATCCTGCTGATCGAGTGGGGAGAAAAATTCGAACGCCTGGTCCGTGAACGCGATGTCGAGATCGCCATCGAACGCCTCAGCTACGAGGATCGCCGCTTTACCTTCGACCAGCGCCAGGATGGCGAAACCCGCCGCACACCCACCGTCGCGCAGAGATAAAAGGCCCACGGGGAAGGACGAAAAACCCACCGTAAAGGGCGGAAAGAAGACATAAAAAGCCACCGATTGCGCAGCCGTTCAGTGTCCGATAACGGTTTTGCGTCCGATAATGCGTAAAGGCGCTCGTCCTAGCTGCTTATCTGACAAGTATTGTGAAATTCCGGTAGTGGGCTGTTTTGAATCTCTTGATACAAGAAACACTCTTAGAGGAGCGGAACGATGACTCGTTTTATCTTATCTAGGTTTTGCTGGAGTCTTTTAACATCAGATTGGGAGAACGTTATGGCAGCATCATACCGCGCATCGCGGCTTTCGGTTTTCAGCTCCCTATAATCCACATAAATCGTCCTCAGGCTGGCGTCGTTCTGGACATGACTGTCGCGAGCGGCGTGATTTGGAGAATGTACCGCAGGAACCTTTTTGGATAAATATGCTTCGACATATTGCAAAGCCGCATAAAAAATAGCTATTACTGCCCAGTCCCAGAAGGGGTTCTGGAGAGTAGAGACCAAAAATTCGTTATGCTCGGCCTTGGTCTTATGTTCAGTTGGGTTTGGCAACGCGAATTACCTTTGAAATGCAAGTTTCCCAGCCTCAGTGACAACGTCTTTCAGATCACGGTTCCTTCGAGCTATGATATTAAAATCAAACACGAGGTCTGGATAAGCATCGATGATTGCCTGCTCTCTAGCATAGATGGTTGCGCGTATAGCGGGATCACGCTCGTTTACTATGGACAGGACGCGCAATTCTTTTCCGTTACCTCGTTCTACAAAAACAGATTCCACTTCAGGGACAAGCGACAATTCTAGCCCGATAAAAACCTCAGGATTGACGAACATTGTGATCTTGCTATCGTTCTTCCACTGATACAGCGTTTTATTGCTGCCCAGTTTGTCCCCGCTCTTAGTAAACAGAAACTCATCCCACGGGAGAATTCTCTCCATGGTGATTTCGGCTGCATTGCTTGTGAAACCGTTCATCATTGCTCGGCCTTTTTCTTTAAGCTGTCTGGTGAATTTGATGATACAACGGGGGACGCATTGACGACGTATAGAGGATCACCGTTCGGTGCCCACGCGCCTTCAACCCTTAACACTTCTGCCAGAACCGTCTTTATCTTGAGTGTCGTGCCATCATGCAAGACGTAGACATTCCAAGATTCGCGCTCAGCTTCAAACGGTATGTCCTCAGCGCTAAACTGCTTTCCGCCAAGATTGATTGTGCGCTTAGCCATTTTGTTTTCTCGTCGACCAGAAAGGACTACCACTTGACTTGTTGTTCTGAGAAACTGCCGGAATGCACATCGTATTGTGATTAGAGCACTTGGTCAACATGCCCCATATATAGAACAAAGCGTTAAGGATATACAAGTAAAAGGTTTGTTAAATCAAGAAATCCCAGTTCATTGGATTCCTCGCGGCGTCCAACGGTTGCGTTTCTTTCTTTGTCTCTCTAAGCGACCGTTAGCAGTTCTTGGATGGCTGGCTGGCTGGGCTGGTGGCCCATTCAAGCCTTCTGTTGGCTTGAGTGGGGCAGTTCCATTGCTGGGCAGAGCCGCCCAGTCGCTCGTTCGCGCTTTCTTGCAGCCCACTCGGATTCAATTTCCACGCGCCCTCCGCAGCCTGCCGCGTACTGGCGAAAGCTGCTCCACTCCCAGTCTTGCGCACGCTCGCACAACCCGCGATTCACCGGATTTCGGTGGATGTAGCGAAGCTTTTCGACGAACTGCCGATCATTGCGAATGTTGAAATCGTAGTACCACTTTTGCCAGAAGTGCTCGGCATCGCCGATCAATCGCCGCGACACGCCTTGCTTCAGCGACTTGAGCGCTTCCGCGAGCGTCGCACGTGACGGTTCGCCGATGAGCAGGTGAACGTGCTCCGGCATCACAACGTAGCCGTAGACGCGAAGCCCGAAACTGCGCCGAACGCGTTCGAGCGCGGCCTCGAAGGCATACTTCGCCGACGCCTCGGTGAACGACGGTCGGCGATGATAGCAGCCGAACGTCACAAAGTGAGTCTGCCCGGATTCGTGAAAACGCTTCAGCCCCCAAGGCACGTCGCCAGCTTAGCCCAGAGAACTGCCCCACTCAAGCAAAAGAAGCTTGAATGGGCCACCCACCAGAGAACTGCCCCACTCAAGCAAAAGAAGCTTGAATGGGCCACCCACCAGAGAACTGCCCCACTCAAGCAAAAGAAGCTTGAATGGGCCACCCACCCAAGAAACTACCCCAGGTTAGCGCCGAACAGCCCAAGGAGCTATTAGCTACAGGCGGCACAGCCAGTCAGGCGGTGCCGATTGTCTCAAAGAAGTTTCTTGGCGGCGCGGAACCTGGGGCACCCTGCTTTCCGGCGAATTGGCGAAATGAACCCTTCAAGCAACTACCCCACATTTGCCAACTGCAGCAAATGTGGGCCACCCACATTCTCACCAGTGACAGCAGGCCTTCGCCGGCTAGTCGTCTCCCGCCCCCACCTCGCGCGGGGTCTCCAGTGGCGGCGGCACCGGCACGCTCGCCAGCTCCTGGTCTCTGTACTGGAGCTGGTAAAGCTTGTAGTAGATGCCGCGCTGGGCGAGCAGTTGTTGGTGGGTTCCCATCTCGCGCACCTTGCCCTTGTGCATCACGATGATATTGTCGGCGCGCTGAATGGTGGAAAGCCTGTGCGCGATGATCAGCGAGGTGCGGCCCTCGACCATGCGCGAGAGCGCCTCGCGCACGCGGAACTCCGTGTCGGTATCGACGCTCGAGGTCGCCTCGTCGAGGATGAGTATCTTGGGATTGTGAGCCAGGGCGCGGGCAAACGAGATGGGCTGCTTCTGGCCGGTGGAGAGCGTGCTGCCGCGCTCCTTGGTGTGCGACTGGAAGCCCTCGGGCAGCGAGCGAATGAACTCGGAGAGATTCACCTCTTCGGCGGCGCGTTCCACGGCCGCCAGATCGACATCGTCTGAGCCGAGGCGGATGTTGCTCTCGATGGTGCCCGAGAACAGAAACGGGTCTTGCAGAACCACGCCGAACTTGCGCCGCAGGGCCTGCAGATCGAGTTGGCGGATATCGACGCCGTCGAGCCGGATTGCGCCCTGCTGCACGTCATAAAAGCGCAGTAGCAGCGAAATCAGCGTGGTTTTGCCCGCGCCTGTGTGGCCCACCACGGCGGCGGTTTCGCCGGGCTTCACCGTAAACGAGACATCGCGCAGCACCCAGTCCCAACCGCCGGTGACGGGTGCCCCAGGTTCCGCGCCGCCAAGAAACTCCTTTGAGACAATCGGCACCGCCTGACTGGCTGTGCCGCCTGTAGCTAATAGCTCCTTGGGCTGTTCGGCGCTAACCTGGGGGTAGAGCTTTGGTTCAGCCCCCGATCGCTTCGGGTCTTCCAGCGGGATGCGCCGATAGGCGAACCATACGTGCTCGAACTCGATGTGTCCGGGGCCATCGGGCAGCCTGGCACCGGGCAGCGACGCGATCTCCGGCTTGGTGTCCAGCATCTTGAAGATGCGCTCGCTGGATGCCATGGCCGACTGCAGAATGTTGTACTTCTCGCTCAGGTCCTGAATCGGCCGGAAGAAGCGCTGCGCGTACTGCATGAAGGCAACCAGCACGCCGAGCGTGATCGTTCCGGCGAGAATCCTGTGTCCTCCGTACCAGATGATGGAGGCAACGGCGGTGGCCGAAAGAATTTCCACCATCGGGTAATAAAGCGAATAGGCCATGATGGCGTCTTTGAACGCCAGCATGTGCGTGGCGTTGATGGCCTTGAACTCGGCGAAGGCCTTCTCCTCGCGGTTAAACAACTGCAAGGGGACGATGCCGGTTATGTGCTCCTGAAGGTAGGCGTTGATGCGCGCGATGGCCACACGGATGCGCCGGTAGCTGTCGCGCACGTGTTTACGGAAAATCGCGGTTCCAATATAGATAAGCGGCAGCACGGCGAAGGCGATCAGCGCCAGTTGCCAGCTCATGTTGAGCATGATGGCTATGATTCCGGCGAGCACGAAAACATCTTCAAAGATGGACACCACGCCCGCGGTGAACATCTCGTTGAGCGCGTCCACGTCGGTGGTGACGCGCGTAACCAGCCGGCCCACCGGGTTGCGGTCGAAGAAGGCCACGTGCATTTGCTGCAGATGGCGATAGATCTGGCTGCGCAGATCGAACATCACCTTCTGGCCCGTCCACTGCATCAGGTAGGTCTGCGCGAACTCGAGCAGGAAGCTGAAGGAAAGCAGCGCGATGTAAGCCATGCCGATCTGCGCGATTCCCGTCAGCGGCTGCGAACTCAGAAAGCGGTCGAGAAAAGAATGCCCGGCGCCGGGCTTGTGCGCCAGATACTTGTCGATGGCAACTTTGGTCAGATAGGGACCGAGCACGTCGGCTCCCGCCTTGAGCACGATCGCCACCAGCGCGATCACGACCTGGAGACGGTAGGGCTTGAGATAAGCCAGCAGCCGCCGCATCAGCCGGGCGTCGTAAGCCTTGCCGAGTACCTCTTCTTCGTGACTGCCTTGCGATTGGTGGTGATGGGCCATGCAACTCTATTGTAGATGGTGAGCTGCCTGAAATGGTCGCATCCCGTGTTGCGGGATGCCGGGAATGGCCTCAGTCCTATCCCTTCAGGGCCGGAGCGTCCACCACGGACTTTTCCGGATCAATCAGGAATATCCAGATAAGGGCGCCCGCAACCATCACACTGGCGGTAACAAAGAAAGGAGCAATCCACATGCCTCTGTCGAAAAGGGCTCCATAGATAACTGCGGTCAGCGAAGCTGCCAAGGCGCCCACCATGTTCATGATGCCGGTAGCGGTACCGCTGAATTGACCGCCCACATCCATGCAAACCGCCCATGCAGGTCCAAGCACCACTTCCAGAAAGAAAAACGATGCCGTCAGACAGAGGACGGACACCAACTGGCTGGTCGTCATTGCCGCCGGTATGACGAAAAGCCCCGCCAGCAGGAACCCTGGCACGGCCACGATGCGACGCCCAAGCCTGGCGCTGCCGGTTCTTTTCACGATTGCGTCGCTTATGCCGCCGCCCACTACATCTCCGAGCATTCCCGCAATCAGTGGAAGCGCGCCCAGCAGACCGAGGGTTTTTAATGACATATGGCGATATTCACGCAGGTATGTCGGATACCAGGTGAGATAGAAATTGCTTCCAAAAAAGAAACAGCCCCAACCGACCGCGATATACCACATGTTGGCAGCGCCCAGAATCCGCCGCCATGGAGTCTTCAGTCGTTCTCTCACATCGAAAGTCTTAATCGTGCCGTCCGCATTCAGCCCTCGTATGTGCGCCAACTCAGCCTGATTCACGGCTTTGTGCTCTTCGGGATTATTGCGGTAGAAGAAGTTAAACCCGATTCCCCATAGAATCCCGAACGATCCGAACACATAGAAAATGGCGCGCCAGCCAAAGGCCAGCATGATGGCCGCTGCAATGGCGGGCGTGATCGCAACCGCAGCCCGGCTGAAAAGGTGCGTAATGCCCTGAATGCGGCCACGCTCCGACTTGGCAAACCACGTCTGCATGCCTCGGCTGGCCACCGGGAATGCGCCCGCTTCCGCTGCTCCAAGAAACAGACGCGCTCCCATCAAGGAGTGCATGCCCATGGTCAAGCCGTTGAGAATTGGCGCAATGCCAACCGCATATCCGATGAGGGTGAGCACCTTCTTCGGGCCGAAGCGATCTCCCAGCCAGCCCACCGGTACCTGTCCAGCCGCATAGGCCCAGGTGAAGCACGCTAAGATCAGCCCCATCTGAGTTTTGCTCAAATGGAATTCTTTCGCGATCTCCGGCGCGGCCACTGAAATATTGCCGCGGTCCATATAACAGATCAGGTACATCAGGCTGATCAGGAACAGAATCCACCAACGCGTCTTCGTCGGCTGGGACACTCCGCTCCTTTGGACGGGTGCGACGATCTCACTCACAATTTCCTCCAATGAATCCAATGGTGGCCCACATTTGCCGGCAGTTGGCTAATATGGGGTTCCTGGCATCGCGCCCAGATTCTCCATCGAGCCCGACGGTGCCCCACATCTGCCGCGGTTAGCAGATGTGGGACTTGGATTCGATTCACTGCTTCCCCAGGTTCGAACGGTCGAAGTTCCCCGCGAGCATAGCTCGCTGGGGTGATCTCAATTCCTCTCCAGCACCGTCCGTTCGGGATTAATCGCAAATGCCCACAGCAGTGCGGATGTAATCGTCACTGCGGAGGTGAGGTAGAACGGCGCCACCCAGTAACCTCTCTGCACCAGCATTCCAAAAATAATCGCCGATAACGAGCCGGCTAACTGGGCAATCATGTTCATGATGGCCGATACCGAACCGGCATATCCGCCCGCGATATCAATGGAGACAGCCCAGGTCGCCGCCGAGCACAGTGAGACAAAGAAATTGCACAGAATCAGGCAAATCACCACCGGCACCGCTTTATCCATCGTGCCCGCGGGTATGGCAAAAAGCGCCGAGCCTAACATCGCGACGATACAGATGCCGCGGCGAGACCATTTGAGATTTCCCGTCTTTTTATAGGCGTAGTCGGTTATGATGCCGCCCACCACCACGCCAACCGCGCCCGCAAACAGCGGCAGGGGAGCGAGGTAGCCCATGTTCTTCAGCGAGATGTGCCGAAATTCCAATAAGTAGGTCGGCATCCAATACCAGAAGAAATAGGCGGTGTAGGTATATGCGCTCCACGCTATTCCCAGAATGTACGTCGCGGGACACGTCAAAATCAGTTTCCACGGAATGTCGGCCTTCTTCTTTGCCTGGGCGCCGGGGTCCCCGGCGACGGCCGCTTTTGCCGTTGCTGGGGTAGTGGTCGGCGCGCCATCCCGAATATATGCCGCCTCGGCCGCGTTGACTCGCTTGTGCTGCTCCGGCCGCTCACGATACATCACCCACCAGCCAATCGCCCACACGATGCCAATTGTGCCGAAAATGTGGAAGATGGAGCGCCAGCCCCAGGCTGTCATGATGGCCACGCCAAGCAGCGGCACGATTGACGTTGCAAACTGGCCGCAGCTATGCGTAACGCCATTGACCAGGCCGCGCTCCGACTTTGGATACCAGAATTGCATTGCCTGCGTCCCGGCGGGCCAGGAAGCAGCTTCACCCATACCGAAGATGAAGCGAATCACGACGAGAGAGATAAATCCGAGCGCATGGGCAGTTGCCATGGTCATCAGCGACCAGAACAGCACCACAATCGTCAATACTTTCCGCGAGCCCAGTTTGTCGGTGATCCATCCGCCGGGAAGTTGCCCAAGCGCGTAGGCCCAGGCAAATGCACTGAAGACAAATCCCATTTGGGTTTTGCTCAGGCCAAAATCTTTGGACATCTGCGGCGCCGCTATCGAGATATTGGTCCGATCCATAAACGTGATCAGCGCCATCATGGCAATCATGAACAGAACTGCCCAACGATAGCTGGTCCGTTTCTGGTCTTGCACATCGCTCGAAACAGTGGAACCAACATCGGTGCTGCTTACGCTTGCGTGTTCCATAAACTAATGACTCCTTGAAAGACCGGGGCAAGGGGCACGGCATGATAAATAGCCATCCCTTCGCCACTCTTCCGTCAGCTTGTTGACCTGGCAAGTTCAGCGCAGCAATACCTCAAGCTCATTTGCCGGGGTCCCCGGCGAGCACCGCTCGCTGGGGTGGACTGTCGGGTGGCGACTTGATAATGATCGCTCTCATGACTTCGGAATTCGGGTTATAGGTGGCGTGTTCCACTCCAGCAGGAACCAACACCACATCGCCAATCCCGATTTCTCTCTTCCCGCTGGCGGTTTCCGATGCGCCTTTTCCTTCCAGGACGAAGATGATCTCATCCTGCGTAGGGTGGACGTGAAGCTTGTGAACGTAACCCGGCAAGTACTCGGTAATTCTCACTTGCACTTTGTCGGAGCACGCAACCGATTCCTTCGCCACCAGGCCCTTGGTCCGTCCCCAGTCTACTGCATAAAAGAGAGCATCTTTTTCGTTTAAGATCACCTTATCCTGCATCGCCAAATCTCCTTTACCACCTGCGCGGGCCGGCGAGCACCCGGGTAAGATCGAGGACCCGCAGCTTCGCCAAAGCGCCTTTTCGGCCATCGCCGGGCTCGTCCATCACTTCTTCCTCGCCTGGTTCTCGTCCGCCGCCAGTCCCGCCAGATACTCCTCGACCAGCTTCTTATTCCGCATGCGAAATTTGTTGAAGTCCGGCTTTCGTTTTTCGAGGAACGCCTTCATGCCCTCAATCGATTCCTCGCTGCCCCAGATCTCGGCAAGCAACTCCATCCCATGCTGCCATGCGGCATACAGCTCGTCGGATTCGAAGTTGAGAGCCTTCTTGGTGGCGCGCAGCGTCTGCGGAGAGTGGGACTTTATGCGTTCGCACCATTCTTCCGTAGCCTTGCGCAGCTCCGCTTTGGGAACCACCTTGTTGATCAGTCCAATGCGCACAGCCTCTTCGGCGCTGAATTTACGCGCCAGGAAGATCATCTCCTTGGCCACGCGCTCGCCCAGAATTCGCGGCAAATACTGCGTGGCGCCCACCGTAGGACATGCTCCCACGGACGCGCCGGTCTGACCGAACACCGCATCGTCGGAAGCGATCACCAGATCGCACCACAAAGCCAGTTCGTGGCCGCCACCCATGCAAGCCCCCTGAACCATGGCAATCACCGGGATGGCCAGCCCGCGAATCGTCATCGCCAGACCGAGCATGCGGTCGTTCCAATGGCTTGAATTGGCGCGGTTCAGCCGCATCATCGCATAAAAGTCGCCGCCGGCCGAAAACGCTCTGCCGGCTCCCGCCACGACTGCGCACGCAATCGAGGGGTCGTTACGGGTCGACCGTAGCGCGTCGGTTAGTTCATCGAGTGTCTGCTCGCGAAACGCGTTCAACACCTCCGGGCGATTGATCGTCACCCACGCCACGCCGTTTTTCACTTCGAACAATATTTCTTTGTAAACAGCTGCTGGCTGTGTCACTGGATTCATCGGATCTCCTGTTACCGACTTCACGATAATGTTATGAATATGCCGCCAGGCGCTTTGATTGCAGTTATTCCCCAATCGGCGCACAGGCGCACGACTATAGCAAAACCAGGGATGATGTATCCCGGAGTCAGAGCACCCCAGTCGACGCGACCATCAGGGAGCGGCGACCTTGAACGAAACGAAAAGGGACATAGTATCCCTGGTTTTGCCGTAGACGCGGATTCCTGTTAGACCGAGTCGCGGGAAATGAGCGGTATGTGCGTTTTTGGAACCGAAAGCAATATCCCAAAGGCCGCAATTGATGTCAATCGAAAAGGGCGCTGTCTCGGTGCCCCAGGTTCCGACGGTGGCCCACATTTGCCGCAGTTGGCGAATGTGGGGTTCGAACAGAAGTGTCTTGGTGCCCCACGTTCGCCCGTGTCGGGGCCCCCGACGAGGCTCGGCTCGTTGGGGTGACTAGGCTCCCCGATCCGTCGATAAGGCCGATGTGGAAACTCAGGGGCTGACGAACAGCCGCACCAGTTGCGGTTGAGCAGGGTAGCGAGTCAGGGGCAGGAGTGGTTTTTTCTGCACCTACGAGGTGA
>Ga0187860_1000402_pt1 | contig 42560 bp, 42 predicted proteins | sample June2016WEW_10_4_FD_132981 | JGI IMG/M metagenome (GOLD analysis project Ga0187860, IMG submission 132981) | Peatland microbial communities from SPRUCE experiment site at the Marcell Experimental Forest, Minnesota, USA - June2016WEW_10_40 | ecosystem: Environmental > Terrestrial > Soil >...
CGGCGAGGAGGTGAGCTTGGCCAGCCGCCGGGCGATCTCCGTCTTGCCGACCCCGGTCGGGCCGATCATCAGGATGTTCTTGGGGAGGACCTCGTGGCGCATCTCGTCGGTGAGCCGGCGGCGTCGGACCCGGTTGCGCAGCGCGATGGCGACGGACCGCTTGGCTGCGGACTGACCGACGATGTAGGCGTCGAGGTGTCGAACGATCTCGGTGGGGCGGAGATCGTCCGGGTCGCGGTTCTCCTGGCTGTCCGGAGGTGTCGGAGCACTCCCGTTGGAGTCGGGCACGGGGGCGGAGGGTTGCGCGACGTCCACGGTCACCCTCGGCTCGGCTCCTCCGCTGCGACCGTCGCACCCGGGAGTGCGCCGTCGGGGTCCTCCCCCGGAGGCGCCGCCGGCTCGGTGACCGGTCCTCCCCCGGCGGGTGCGGGCTCGGCCGCGCTCTCCGACGGGAGCGTCAGCACGGTGATCTCGTAGTTGGTGTAGATGCAGAGTGAGGCGGCGATGGCGAGGGACCTGCGAACCACCTCGGCGGCGTCGAGCTCGGTGTTCTGGAGCAGAGCCTTCGCCGCCGCCAGAGCGTACGGTCCCCCGCTGCCGATGGCCGCGAGGTCGTCGTCGGGCTCGATGATCTCCCCGTCCCCGGAGAGCAGCAGAAGCTGGTCGGCGTTGGCCACGATCAGCATCGCCTCGAGGTGACGGAGATAGCGGTCGGTGCGCCATTCCTTGGCCAGCCCGACCGCGGCCCGGAGGAGGAGACCCTGGTGCCGGTCGAGCTGCTGCTCGAATTTGTCGAAGAGGGTCAGGGCGTCGGCGACCGCCCCCGCGAAGCCGGCCAGGACCGTGTCGCGATGGAGCCGGCGCACCTTGGCGGCGCGGTGTTTCATGACCACGTCGCCAACCGTCACCTGGCCGTCCCCGCCGATGGCGACCACGCCGTCGCGGCGCACCCCGACGATCGTGGTGGCATGCGGCCGCGCGCTCACGAGGCGACCTCCGCGTGTCCCGCCGCCGCCTTCCGGGGCGGGCGATAGGTGCATCCGGGGTAGCCGCTGCAGCTCACGAACGGTCCGAAGCGCCCCTGGCGCCGGACCAGCGGCTTGCCGCAATCGGGACAGCTCTCGCCGGTGGGCTCGGCGGCGGATACCGGGGCCGCTCCGGCGCGGCCGCTCTGAGGCTGGATGTAATGGCAGTCGGGGTAACCGGTGCAGCCGACGAAGGACCCCCGGCGGCTGGTCCGGTGGGCGAGCGGTTTCCCGCATTCGGGGCACTGCCCGAGGTCCTCGGGGGCTCCCGCGGGGGCGGGCGCCGTGGCGTCGGCGCCCGCGCCCTGCGGAGTGGCGATCAGGTCGCGGAGGTACCGGCACTTCGGGTAGGCGCTGCAGCCGACGAAGGGGCCGCGCTTGCCGAGGCGCTGCACCAGCGGCTTCCCGCAGCGGGGGCAGCTCTCGCCGGTGGGTTCGGCGGACGACTGCTTCTTGTCCTTGATGTAGTCGCATTCGGGGTACCGCGAGCACCCGACGAACGGTCCGAACCGCCCCTCGCGCATCACCAGCTCCCCGGTGCCACAGCGGGGGCAGGCCTCACCGGTCGACTTGGCCGGAACCTTGACCCGCTGCATGTCGGTCTGGGCCTTGTCGACCGTCTTGCTGAACGGCGTGTACCAGTCCCTGACGGTCGTCTCGAACTTCCGCTTGCCGGTCTCGATGGCGTCGAGGCGGCGCTCCAGGTCGGCCGTGAAGTCGATGTCGACGACCTCGGAGAAGTGCTCGCGGAGCAGCCCGTCGACGGTCTTGCCGAGCTCCGTCGGGTGGAGCCGGCGGTCCTCCTGGCGGACGTAGGCACGCTCCTGGATGACCTCGATGGTGGGGGCGTACGTCGAGGGTCGCCCGATTCCCCGCTCCTCCATCTCCTTCACCAGCGAGGCCTCCGTGTAGCGGGGCGGCGGCTGGGTGAAGTGCTGCTCGGCGACCATCTCCAGGCACCGCAGCCGCTCCCCCGCCTCGAGGGCGGGGAGCTGACCGTCCCGATCGCGCTCCTCGTCGCGCTTCCAGACCCGCTGGAAACCGTCGAAGATGAGCACCGACCCTGAGGCACGGAAGATGAAGTCGCCGGCGGCGATGGTCGCCCGGGTGGTCAGGAAGCGGGCCGGAGCCATCTGGCTGGCCACGAAGCGACGCCAGATCAGGTCGTAGAGGCGGGCCTGGTCGCGCGGGAGGAGGTCCGTCACCTGCTCCGGGGTGCGGGTCACGTCGGTCGGCCGGATCGCCTCGTGCGCGTCCTGGACGTTCTGGCCCTGGCGCTGGCGGGCCTGTCCGGTGCGCACATACCTCTCACCGAGGCTCTCGGTGATGTAGGCAACCGCCTCGCCCCGCGCCTGCTCGCTGATCCGGGTCGAGTCCGTCCGCATGTAGGTGATCAGGCCCACCGGCCCCGAGCTGCCCAGCTCGGCGCCCTCGTAGAGCTCCTGGGCGATCGACATGGTGCGCCGTGGCGAAAATCTGAGCCGCGTGCTGGCGTCCTGCTGGAGGGTGCTGGTGGTGTAGGGGAAGGGCGCCGACCGCGACGTCTCGGAGCTCTCCACCGCCTCCACGGCGAAGGGGGGGGCGTCCTCGCCCCGGTGCCCCGTCTCGTCGAAGTTGAGGGCACCCATCACCTCCCGGGCGTCGGCCTCGGTGGGCAGCTCGACCCTCTCGGGCTGGTCGCCGTTCTCGGCGGCGACCGCCACGCGCTTGCCGGTGCGGCCCCGCTTGGCGGGGGTGGGTGCGGCGACGGCATCGCGGCGGCCCTGGTAGCGGGCGGTGAAGCGGCTCTCCCCCTTCTCGAGGAGGGCGTCGAGGCTCCACGATTCGGTGGCCACGAACGCCTCGATCTCGTTCTCGCGGTCGACCACCAGGCGGACGGCGACCGACTGGACCCGCCCCGCCGAGAGCCCGGTGCGCACCTTCCGCCAGAGCAGCGGGCTCAGCCGGTAGCCCACCAGGCGGTCGATCACCCGGCGCGCCTCCTGCGCGTAGACGCGGTTGCGATCCACCTTGCGGGGCGCCTTGAGCGCCGCCTCGACGGCGCTCTTCGTGATCTCGTGAACCTCGATCCGGTCCGGGTCGTGGAGCTTCAGCGCCTCGGCGAGGTGCCAGGCGATCGCCTCCCCTTCCCGGTCCGGGTCGGCCGCGAGCAGCACCTCCTCCGCCTTCTTGGCCGCGTCGCGCAGCTCGCGGATCTGCTTCTCCTTGCCGTGGATGACCATGTACTCGGGGCGGAAGCCGTGCTCCAGGTCGACCCCCAGGGTCGACTTGGGCAGATCGCGGATGTGCCCCATCGACGCCTTGACGGTGTAACCGGCGCCCAGGAACTTGGCCAGGGTGCGAGCCTTGCTCGGAGACTCGACGATGATCAGACGGTTGGGCATTGGTGTCCTATGGCGGCGGGCGCCGGCCGCCTCGTCCCGGTGGGCCCGAAGCCGGCCGATGATAGCAGCGGCCTCCCCCATCGGCCGGGTTCGTCCTTCACTCTATCCCGGATCATCACCCCCGGCGTAGTTCCCCAAACCCGGCCGGCCGGCCTCGGCGGCCCCCCGCCGCCCGCCACCGGGACGGGTCCTCCCCGTTCAGGACCCGTCGGGGCCGCCCCTCGCTGGGGGTCCGGCGGTCCATGCGAGCCGCCCACCCGGCTTGGTCGCGCCCGACCTCCGAACCTCAGGAGCGGCTCCGGCTCGCCGCCGCGGTCCAGCGCTGCTCGATGCGCCCGAAGCGCCAGATGGCGAGGGCCACCACCCAGGTCACCACGAAGAGGCCGACGATGATGAACCCGGCCTGGTTGATGTCGAAGCCGGAGACGTAGTGCCAGAACGGCCCAGAGAGCTTGAGCTCGGTGGCGAGCAGGCCGAAGAGCTCGATGGAGCCGATCAGCAGCGCCACCGCCACCGAGAGCCCGGTGATGGTGATGTTGTAGTAGACCTTGCGCACCGGCTTGGAGAACGCCCAGCCGTAGGCGAAATTCATGAACGATCCGTCGAGGGTGTCGAAGATCGTCATCCCCGAGGCGAAGAGGATCGGCAGGCTGAGGATCGCGTACCAGGGAAGCCCCACCGTGGCGGCTCCGGCGGTGGCGGCGAGCAGGGCGACCTCGGTCGCGGTGTCGAAGCCGAGTCCGAAGAGAACACCCACCGGGTACATCTGCCAGGGGCTGTGGATGCTCTTCATCAGACCCCCGAAGAAGCGGAACATCAGGCCGCGCTGGTTGAGCTGGTGCTCGAGCTCGTGGTCGCTGTAGCGGCCGCGCCGCATCTCCAGGAAGACCTTCACGATGCCGATCAGGATGACCAGGTTGAGGATCGCGATCATGTACAGAAAGAAGCCGGACACCAGCGTGCCGAAGAGTCCACCGAAGCTCTGCAGCACCGAGCTGGTGTTGCTGACCTGGCCGATCAGCGCCTTGGCGGCGATGGTCATGCCAATGCCGAGGCAGAAGACGATCGTCGAGTGCCCGAGCGAGAAGAAGAACCCGGTGGAGAGCGGGCGCTTCCCCTCCGCCATCAGCTTGCGGGTGGTGTTGTCGATCGCCGAGATATGATCGGCGTCGAAGGCGTGGCGCATCCCGAGGGTGTAGGCGGTGACCGCGACCCCCAGCCCGAGCAGCTTGTAGTGCTGGGGGAGGATGGCCACGATGAAGATCCCCCAGCCGAGGACGTGCAGGGTCAGGATGGTGCCCAACATCCCGCCCACATGACGCCATTCGCAAGCGGTCAGCGCACTGCGCGCGGTCGTCCATTTCGCGGCGATCGTCGACATGGCACAGCCCCTCCCGCCGTTCGGAACCCGTCGCTGACCAGCCTAGCACAGTTGCGATCCGGTCGCAATCAACCTCCGATCTCAACTGCGGCCCGGTCGCGCAGGGCGCGGCGCCAGGGCTGCTGACGTCGCCGCCCGCTTCACCGGTACCGATCCGATCGATGCGGCCAGGCGGGCCGGGGCCGGGCCCGCGCGGCCCGAGCCTCGGCCTCGCGCCCCCCGCCGGCGGTCAGCCGCCCGCCGGATCCGCGCCGGCCAGGGCGGGATGGTCCCGCCACGCCGGCATCGAGCGCATGTACGCGCGGGTGCGCAGCTCCGCCGCGGCGCGACCCAGGCCATCCTTGCGCATCGCCCACTGGGTCATCCTGTCGAAGCGCTCCTCGAAGGGCTGGAGCTCGCCGCTCTCGGTGGTGCAGTGGACGCAGTAGGGGATCGCCTCATCGCCACGCGCGTGATCGGCAGCCGACGTCAGGGGCATCCCGCAGCTCAGGCAGGTCGCTTCGGTGCTCATGAAACCTCCTCCTCGTGTCGGTTGTGATCGCTCTCCTCGGCGGCGCGCAGGATGGCGCCGAGACCGTCGATGACCGCGGCTCGAGTGGCTTCCGGCAGCGCGGCCACGGCGCGGAGGAACGGGTCGTCGAGATTGCGTCCCGCCAGCGCATCGGTCTGCTCACGCCCCCGCTCGGTCAGCCAAACGAAGACCCTCCGCTGGTCGCGCTGATCTCGCATCCGCTCGACCAGCCCCTTGGATTCCAGCCGATTGACGACCTCGGTGGCGGTGGCGCGGCTGATCCCCAGGTGGTCCGCCTGCTCACCCACGGTCAGCGGGCCGGCGGCGGCGAGGTGACGCAGGTACGAGAGCATCCGCGGGGTCACCGCCGCCCCGCTGATCGCCTGCCGTCGGGGCTGGAACCGCCGCCACATCTCGCCGTACAGACGGGCGATCTCCATCCCGTCGTGGATTGCACCGGGGTCCTGGGCGGCCCCCGGGTTGCGAGCGCCGTGCGCGGGGTTCATCGGGGCTGCCCGCGGCCCGAGGAGGCCCCGCTCGGCGGCCGGCCCATCCGACGTGTCGGAGCCTCACCCCTCTCGCCCCTCCTCCCCTCTCCACGGTCGCGAAGTCGTTTCGTGACGAACATTTCGTCACGAAATATACGCCGCCCGACCTCGGGTGTCAACCGGCGGGTCCGGGCGCCCCGCGATCAGGCTGCGCGCGCGAGGCCGCCTCCCCTGACCCGTCTGGCGCCGGGGTCACGGGGAGGCGTTCCACCCGTCCCCGGCGGGCAGGATAGCGAGCTACGCCTATAGTGAGCTACACTCAGTACACCCATGGAGCAAGCACCAGACGAGGGCCGAGCGTCCACCGCCGACGAGGAGATGGCAGCGCAGCTCGGCGAGCTGGTCCGGCGGCTGAGCCGGCGCCTCCGGCAGGGCTCCGCGCGGCGCCTCGAGCTGTACGCGCTGAGCGACGGCCAGGCGCGCGTGCTGCGGCTGGTGGCGCGGTGGGGGTCGCCGCCGCGGATGTCCGACATCGCCCACCGGATCGAGGTCGTGCCGCGCTCTGCGACCACGGTGGTGGCCTGCCTGGAGAGCAAGGGTCTGGTGGTCCGCGAGATCGACCTCGGGGACCGCCGATCGGTGCTGGTCCGCCTCACCGATGCCGGGCGGAAGCTGGTCGCGGAGATGAGCCGCGACCGGGATGCCGTCGCCCTGGAGCTGTTCGGCCGGCTGTCGCGCGCCGACCGCGCCGTCCTGCTGGAGCGGCTCGGCCGGCTCGTCCCGGCCGAACCCGGTCCCACGCAGAGCCGGCGGGAGACATCCGCGGCATCCCTCCCGGCGAGTCCCGCGCCATGATGCGGCCGGGCGGGGGCATGGGCGGCGGCGGTGGCGGCATGGGCCGTGGCGGCACGATGCGCTCGCTGATCCGCGACCAGTCGGTGCTCGGGACCAAGGTTCCCAAGGGGACGGCGCGCCGCATCGTCCGATGCCTGGTGCCCTACCGCGGCAAGCTCGCCGTCTTCTTTCTGCTCACCGTCGTCGACTCCTCGATCGGTGTAGCCAACCCGCTCATCTATCGGGCGATCATCGACCAGGGCATCCTCGGCCACGACTCGACGCTCATCGTGGTTCTCGCCCTCATCATCGCTGGCCTGGCCATCGTCGACGCCGCCCTGGGGCTCGCCGAGCAGTTCTTCTCCGCACGGGTCGGCCAGGGTCTCATCTACGACCTGCGAACCCGGATCTACTCCCACGTCCAGCGCATGCCCCTCGCGTTCTTCACCCGCACCCAGACCGGCGCGCTGATCAGCCGGCTCAACAACGATGTCATCGGCGCGCAGCAGGCCGTCTCGGACATCCTCTCGTCGCAGATCGGCAACCTGCTCAGCGTGGCGATGGTGCTGACCACCATGCTCCTCCTCTCCTGGCAGATCACCCTGGTGACGCTCGCCATCCTCCCAGCGTTCGCCATCCCGGCCCGTTTCATGGGCCGGCGGCTGGGCTCCATCGCGCGTGAGTCCTACGTGCTGGCCGCGGAGATGAACACGACCATGGCCGAGCGGTTCAACGTGGCCGGGGCGCTGCTGGTCAAGCTCTTCGGCCGTTCCGAGGAGGAGGATCAGCTCTTCGCCCGCCGCGCGGGCCGAGTGCGCGACATCGCCGTGGTCCAAGCGATGTATGCGCGGGTGTTCTTCGTGTCGCTGATCGTCACCGCCTCGCTCGCGACCGCTCTCATCTACGGTTGGGGTGGCCTGCTCTCCCTGCAGGGCGCGCTCAAGGTGGGCACCCTGGTGGCGATGACGGCGTACCTCGCCCGCCTCTATGGCCCGCTCACTCAGCTCTCCAACATCAACGTCGACGTGATGACCGCGCTGGTCTCCTTCGACCGGGTCTTCGAGGTTCTCGACCTGCCGTCGATGATCCAGGAGCGAGAGGGCGCCCAACCGCTCCCGCGCGGTCCGGCGACCATCCAGTTCGACCACGTCGACTTCACCTACCCGGGCGCTGCCGAGGTCTCGCTGGCCTCCCTCGAGTCGGTGGCGGTGCTCGAGAACGCGCCGCGCCACCAGGTCCTCTTCGACGTCACCTTCCGGGCCGAGCCGGGCGAGCTGATCGCCCTGGTCGGGCCGTCGGGGGCGGGGAAGACGACCGTCAGCCACCTGGCCGCCCGCCTCTACGACCCGGTGGACGGCGCGGTGAGGATCAACGGCATCGACCTGCGTGACGTGACCCTCGACTCCCTGCACTCGATGGTGGGCATGGTCACCCAGGACGCCCACATGTTCCACGACACCATCCGGGCCAACCTCCGCTACGCCAAGCCGGAGGCCACCGAGCAGGAGCTCCTCGACGCGCTGGCGGGGGCCCAGATCCTCAGCCTGGTCGAGAGCCTGCCCGAGGGGCTGGACACCCTGGTCGGGGACCGCGGCTACCGGCTCTCGGGCGGCGAGAAGCAGCGGATGGCGATCGCCCGGCTGCTGCTCAAGGCACCGGACATCGTGGTTCTCGACGAGGCCACCGCCCACCTCGACTCGGAATCCGAGGCGGCGGTGCAACGGGCTCTCAAGACGGTGCTCACCGGGCGCACCTCGCTGGTAATCGCCCACCGCCTGTCCACGGTGCGCGACGCCGACCTCATCCTGGTGATGGACCAGGGGCGCATCGTCGAGCGCGGCACCCACGACGAGCTGCTGCTGCGCGGTGGCCTCTACGCCGAGCTCTACCGCACCCAGTTCCGCGAGCAGGTCGCCGACCCGACGCCGGCCGGCGCCCTGCCGCCGGGGTAGCCGGTGCGCCGACCCGGGAACCCGACGGCTGCCGCGGGACGCGCCGCCCGCACCACGTTCGCCTCCCTGGCCGTTCCCAACTACCGGCGCTACTTCACCGGCCAGTCGATCTCGCTGATCGGGACCTGGATGCAGACCACCGCTCAGGCCTGGCTGGTGCTCACCCTGACCAGGTCCAGCGTCGACCTCGGCGTGATCGTGGCCCTGCAGGCTCTCCCGGTGCTCCTGCTCGGCGCCTATGGCGGGGTGGTCGCCGACCGGGTCGACAAGCGCAAGCTGATGATCGCGCTGCAGTCCCTGATGGGGGTGCAGGCGCTGGTGCTGGGCATCCTGGTCACGACCCACACCGTCAGGGTCTGGGAGGTGGGCCTGCTGGCGCTCATCCTCGGTCTCAACAACACCTTCGAGAACCCGGCGCGGCAGGCCTTCATCCTCGAGATGGTCGGGCCCCGCGACCTGCGCAACGCGGTGAGCCTCAACTCGGTCCTGGCCAACGTGGCCCGGGCCATCGGCCCGGCCGTCGCCGGGCTGCTGATCGCGAGCGTGGGCGACGGGTTCTGCTTCCTGCTCAACGCCGCCAGCTTCGTCGCCGTGGTGGTGAGCCTCGCCACCATGGACCGCTCCGCGCTCCAGCCGTCGGTGCCCAGCGGTAGGAAGCGCGGGCAGCTGCGCGAGGGCCTGCGCTACGTGTCCCACGTCCCGGAGCTCGCCGTGCCGCTGCTGATGATGGTCCTGATCGGGACCTTCGCCTATGAGTTCCAGGTGGTGCTCCCGGTGCTGGCCAAGCAGACCTTCCATGGCGGCGCGACGGTGTACGGCTTCATGAGCGCCTCGATGGGGATCGGCGCGGTGGCGGGGGGCCTGGTCACCGCCGCCCGCGGCCACACGGGGCTGCGCCCGGCGGCACTGGCCGCCTCGGCCTTCGGCGTGGTGCTCTTCCTCGCCGCCGGCGCCCCCCTTCTTTTCCTGGAGTACCTGGCGCTGGCGGCCGTGGGCTGGGCGAGCGTCTCGTTCATCGCCCGGGGCAACTCCACCCTGCAGCTCAGCGCTGCCCCCTCGATGCGCGGCCGGGTCATGGCCCTCTGGGCGATCGCCTTCCAGGGCACCACGCCGATCGGTGGCCCGCTGATCGGGCTGGTGGTGGCCGGGGCGGGCGCCCGAGCCGGCCTGCTGAGCGGCGCCATCAGCTGCGTCGCCGCCGCCGCGGTGGCGGCGGTCTTCATGAGGAAGCTCCGGCAGCGGGCGGCCGCCGCGGCGGTGGAGGGCGACGTCACCGACGCGGATGTTGAGCTCCCCGTCCTCGACGTCGACTGAGGAGAGCGCCGGCTACCCTCCAGGGCGGCGGCCCGCCGGTTGAGCGCCCTCCCGGCCCCAGCCACCTGGTTGCCGCTCTCCCGCCTTCAGCCAGCCGATCGGCCGCCGACGGCGCAACCTCAGCGGGTTCCGCCCGGCCCGTGGACCCGCTGAACCAGGCCGCCCGGGAGGGTGCGGACCGAGCCGCCGAGCTCCATCTCCCCCACCAGCACCGCCAGGTCCCGCGCGCCCAACCCGAGGGCGCGGGCGACCAGCTCGCGGGGGATGGGCTCCGCGCCGATCACCTCGAGGAGGTGAGCCGCCACCCCGCCCTGACCGGGGGCGGCGCCCCCGCTCGACTGCGGAGGCTCCGACCGTCCGCGGCGGTCCTCGCACCCCGGCGGCGGTCCCGCGTCCGACGGGGGAAGGAGATCGGCGAGATCCGCGACGTCCAGGTAGGGGCGCGCTCCGTCGCGCAGCAGCCGGTTGGAGCCATCGTTTGATCGTCCGAGGATCGAGCCCGGGACCGCGAGCACCTCGCGGCCCAGGTCGGCCGCCCACCGGGCGGTGCTCAGCGCCCCGCTCTCCGCGCGTGCCTCGACCACGACGACCGCCAGCGAGAGCGCCGCGATGATCCGGTTGCGGTGAGGGAAATGCCATCTGAGCGGCGAGGCCCAGGCGGCGTACGCCGTCATCAGCGCCCCCCTTAAGGACAGTTCTGTCCTTAAGCCCTGGTGGGCACGGGGGTACGGCACCGCCAGGCCGGAGCCGAGCACGGCCACGGTTCGCCCCCCGGCTGCCAGGCAGCCGCGGTGGGCGGCGGCGTCGATCCCCTCGGCGAAGCCGCTCACCACCGTCACCCCTCGACGCGCCAGATCGCCGGCGATCCGCCGGGCCACCTCGAGCCCAGCGACGCTCGCCCTGCGAGCACCCACCACGGCCACCCCCGGCAACTCGGGCAGCTCTGACTGCTCCCCCTCCACCCACAGCGAGACCACGCGCAGCGAGGGGTGCAGCGCGGCGAGGTCGTCCACCGGTGCGGGCCAGCCGGCGCCACCGGGCACCAGACAACGCCGGCTCACGGCGCCTGGCCGCGCAGTTGGAAGGCTTCGATGACCGCCCCCCGACCGACCCGCTCCTCACCCGCGAGGTCGGCGATCGTCCTCCCCACCCGGAGCACCCGGTGGCAGGCGCGGGCCGAGAGATGCCACCTCTCCCCCGCGGCGGTGAGCGCGTCACGGGCACCGGGGTCGAGCTGGCAGACATCGAGCAGCTGGTCGCCTCTCAGGAGCGCATTCGCAGTCACGCCGATGGCGGCGCCACGCTCGGACTGGCGCGCCTGAGCGGCCGCCACCCGTCCGCGGACCAGAGCCGTCGGCTCCTCGGACGAGCCGGACAGCAGTGCCTCGCCGCCCAGGCGGGGCACCTCGACCACCATGTCGATGCGGTCGCGCATAGGTCCGGAGAGCCGTGACTGGTATCGGGTGATCGCATCCTCGGGGCACCGGCAGGCCGATCCCGATCGCTCGCCGAGGTGGCCGCACGGACAGGGGTTGGCGGCCGCGATCAGGACGAACTCCGCGGGAAACACGACGGTGGCGCGCACCCGGGCCACCGCGACGCGCCGCTCCTCCAGGGGCTGGCGCAGCGCCTCGAGGTGCGAGCGGGGGAACTCGCACACCTCATCCAGGAAGAGCACTCCCCGATGGCCCAGTGTCTGGGAATGACCCTTGAGGGGAGCGCCTTAGCTATCGGGTCGTGAGACGCCCGGTGATGAAGCTCTGGCCCGACGGCCCGTCGTTGTTCGGCTCCATTTCCTCGGTGCGCAGGGTCAGCGACCGCTCCTGGCCGCCAAAGACGGCCAACACAAGGAGAAGACCGCGCCGCTCATCCTCACTGGGGATGCGCCAGGTGCTCCAGCCGACGACATCGTCGGCACGGCCGGCGACACGGGTCCACCCCGCCTCCGCCAGCTGGGAGGCGAAATGGGCTTCGAGCTCGGCGACGCTGCGGTCAGTTTCGACCCTTGCCTCTGAGTTCCACCTTCCCCCGCTACCGCCACCGCCCTGGAACTCCAGCTGGACGCCTTTCGGCGGGCGGAGGCGGGGCGTGCTCTCTTCGAAGCCGGATGGCCCCGGCCGGTGAAGGGCCATACGGTCGAGATGGCGTGGCATGTCCCAGTCCAGTCGCAGCCGGAGGTCGGTCACCCCAGTGCCCACGCTGAGCGCGGACATCATGAGTACCGGGCCCTTCTCCCCCATGCGGAGCATGCGGCTGTCGCCCAAAGGTCCCCCCACGAATCCGCCGTGCATGGCCCCCGGAAAGCCCTCGAACGGGTTCCACCCGCGCTCCGTCAACTCCTTCTCGCAGGCGTTCACCACCTCGTCCGGCTCTCCGTTCGCGTCCAGGACCACCTCCAGGTTCAGCGGCCGCCCCTGACGAGCGTGGAGGGCGCTACCCACGAGCCGAGCCCCCGAGGGGAGCGCGATCTCGTCAACGAGAGCCGGCGGTAGGCCGCCCACGACCAGGTCGATCCCCATGTCAGCCGGGAGGAACGCGCTGTGGGTGAGCAAGCGGCGGGCCAGCTCCAGCTCCGTGGGCGGCTCCGGTGTCGTGGCCATCTGTAACCCCTCCTGAGTGACGAGATGGAACGGCCACCACCCCGCTGTCGGGGTCGGCGGTCGTCAAGCGGAAATCCTAGACCGATGCGCTGACTCCGGTGCCGACGCCGGCGACCCCGCGGCGTCGCCGCGGACGAGGTGGGAGAGCGAACCAGCTGTGCCCGGTCCACCAGTAGCTGCCGTCGGGTGAGCGCAAGGCGCCGTCCGGGGCCGCGGTCGACACTCGGATCCACTGAGCACCATCCCACCAGCAGAGGGTGTCGGGGGATATCCAGTAGGCAGGAGCCTGCCCCGCGAGGATGGTGCGCTTCACCTCGCGGTTGGAGTAGCCCCGAGCCACGAGTACGCAACTCAGCGCGGGCAGCAGCGACCCCAACATGGCCGCGGGGATCGCGACATTCAGAAGCGCGAGATCCGGATTGGCACTGGGGTGGCCCTGGAGCATGCCGTAGGCAAGCGCGACCCCGGACGCGACAGCACCCAGCAGCGCCGTGCCGTACCAGGCCGCACTCGCCGAGTTGGCCCCCCACCAGGAACCAGACGCCAGCGACGCGCGATGGCGGGTGAATGCGGTGGCGAGAACGGTGATCCCACCCGCGGCCGTCCAGGTGACCCAGGCCCCGACGACGACGGTCGCCCACAGCCGCAGCCACAGGGGCACTCCTACGCCATCGCTGGGAACGAGCCACTCCGACGCAACGACCGGGAATCCGTAAATGCAGAGCGGCAGGTGGAGTACTCCTGGGACCAGGGGTGCGCCCCGGCCCAGAGGCCGGCGGCCAGAGGGCAGCCCCCACGGCGGCTGGCGCCACACTCCTCTCCTCACGGGAGGCCCGGCGGTGAACTGCCCCAGGGCGGAGGCAGGGGCCAGCCGGGAGGGGCCGTCGCGCTGCGGCGCGGCGAGAGCCTCCTCAAGCGGACGCCCACTGCGATCGCGAGGACTCCAAGGGGGATCGTCGGGCCAGCGTATCCAAGGGTGACAACGAATTGGCGAGGGTCACCGGCGGCCATCGCAACCGCCACCCCAGCGCCGAGGATGAAGGCAAGGCCCAGACCGATCCAGCCAGACCCCGCGGAGTGGGTCCGTCCGTCCGGAAACCTGACCAGCTCACCGACCAAGAGGCACGTCCAGCCCAGCGCCTGGGTGACGTTCGCCGCCACGAGCCACCCTGCCCCAGCCATCGGTCCCACCTGCCACGAGGTGGCGAGACACACCACCGAGGGTGCCAGCCAGAGAAGGGCAGCCCCCCTCCACCGCCAGGCTCTGGTGGGCTCGACAGCCACGAATCGAGGCCATCGAGGTCGGGCCGTCGTGGCCAGGCTGAGGCCATAGGCGCCGAACACCGCCCCGATGACTCCGCCGACGAGCAGGAAGATGGGCATTGGTCAGCGCCGTCCCGGACGAGGAGGAAGCGGCACCCACCCCTCACCAGACCACCAGTGCGTCCCGTCCGGGGAACGCAGCGCACCCACCGGCGCCGCGATCATGACGCTCGCCCAGCCGTCACCGTCCCACCACCAGAGCCGGTCTGACGAGATCCGGTACTGGGGAGCCCGACCGGATCGGATCGACCGCTTGACCTCGGTGTTGGAGCAGGCTGCGGAGAGGAGAAGGCAGCCGGCGGAGGCCACGGTCCCAGCCGCCCATAGCGGGCCCCAGGCGATCCCCGGAGTGGCTGAGGCGGCTGGCCAGAGAAGTCCGGTCGCATAGCCCGTCGCGTAGCCGACCGGCGCGCCCACCACGAACGCCAGCCCCCACCAGAGCCGGGCGAGGGGATTCGCCGTAAACGGCAGCCCGGCCCAGAGCCGGCTGCCCACCCGTCCGCCCCGCGAGGTGGCAATGACGGCTAGGCCGTACCCCATCTCGATGCCGACGATGCTGACGAAGCCGATGACAAACACCGGTGGGAAGGGGACAGGGACGCGAGCCAGCAGATTCGCATCGGGCGGGAGGCCACAGACCAGCCCGAGCGTGAGCGCGTACCGAAGCCGAGGCCATCCGCGAGCAAGGGGCGGTCGCTGCCACCGGCTACCTCTCGCCCGATTGGGCAGAGCTTGGACAGACTGCGTCATCGGAACACCACCTCGGTGCTCATCGGCTCGTCCCACCATCGACGGCTGCGGGTAGGTACCGCCGCCGGCGTCCACCGCGGGCCCGTCTACCCATGCTAACCATGTCAGACGTGAAGGGTCTTGGCCAACCCCTAATGTGAGTTGGCCGGCTGACAAGGCCTGGCCTCTTGTCGCGCGCGACGAGAGCCACCGGGTTAGGGGCGTGCGTCACTCGGCTGCCCCGTGTCCTGGAATCACCCTTGAGGGTCGGTCCGCGGCTTGCCGCCGACCGCTCCTCAGCCGCCGCGGAACCCGGTGGCGACGACGAGATCGGGGGCGAGATGAGTCGCAGCGCCCCTGAGGTGGCGAGACACCCGGCGCGATGCGCCAGCGGCGGTTAGTTGACCGGATAACAGGGAGGGTCCAAGCCGAGCAGTGGAGCGGCCTCAGTTGCCGTGGGCGGCGGGGGTGCTGGCGCCGAGGGCCGCAAGCATGAAGTGGACCCTGGTCGCGGCAGGCCCTGGGTGGCTTCCGCTGCAGTTGGGGTATAGGGGACTGGAACCGGTGGGGGAGTGATCGTGGGTACCGCAATATCCGTGAAGACCTGGGCCGAGAAGGTGGGGGTGCCGTCGGCCGTAGCGCCCTGCCATGCCAGGAGGCGGCCTGATCTGCCCACCGCAACTGTCACGTAGACCCCCGAGTCGTCCTGCCACCGGATCGCGATCGCCCGCTGGCCTCGGACCTCCTCGGTGCCGCTCCTGGTGATCGGGGGCACCTGATCGAAGACCTGGGAGGCCTGTGTCATGTCGGTGAGGGCGCCGGCGAATAACTGAGCGGAGACGGTCGGGGACAACTGGCCCATCAACACCCAGCGGCCGACCTGGTCGGGTGGCATTGACGGCTGGTCGGGAAGGCTCTCGTACGCCGTAGAAACGTAGAGGTACTCCTTGCCCTGGACGACGGTGGCCTGCATAAGCGGCTGGGGCTGGCCCTCTGCCTGAAAGGTGAGGGATCCCCCACCGGCGCGGACGATGAGCACGTTGAGTTCGAGAGCTGGGCCGGTCGTTGGGTGACTGCTGACGACGAGGTGGACGGCCGGGCTCTGCGTGTAGTCGCGCTGGGCATCCGCCAGGATGGCGCTGGCGGTCTTCGCGAACTCCGAGGTCGGTGGGCGAGCGGGTGCGCAGGCGCAGACCACCAGCACGGCGGCCGCGACGATGAGGCCGAGCCCGATCCTCGGTGTCGTAGGGCTCGCGAGGTTGGGCCGCCTGCGCCGTGGGGCCGCCGGGCCGGCCGGGCCGCGGGGTGTGTCTGTCGAGGAAGGTCGCACGCGTTTCACCTGAGCCTTGGGGTGAGCGCTGACTTCATCATCAGGAGACTAGGCTCGAGGACGCGGCCCTGGACCGTTTGAACGGTTTGGTGACGGGCAGGTAACGGCACCGTGACGTGAGCCAGGCTGACCTCGCCGGGCTGGGCGATCCCTGCCCCGCCTCCGATCAGCCCGGCCCGCGAGACCGAGTGGTGCGGGGAGCGGAACGGCGGGCGGAGGCTGGTGGGGGGCCGGTCGGCGAGGCGGCCGCGGAGCGAGTAGAGCGCGGCCACCTCCAGGGCGTCGTCCGATCCCAGATCGGGGAGCAGGCCGGCGAACGCTCGCGCCAGCATCGTCTTGCCCGCCACGGGCGGGCCGAGCATGAGCAGGTTGTGCCGGCCGGCTGCGGCGATCTCCAGGGCTCGCTTGGCCAGCGCCTGACCGCGCACGGTGGCAAGGTCCAGCGCATCCGGTGCGGGACCGCCGAGCACCGGGGCCGTGACCGGCTCCAGGCGGAGGCGCCCCTGGAGGTGCGCCGCCGCCATCGCGAGGCTGTCGACCCCGACCACGCTGATGCCCTCGACCAGCGCCGCCTCGGTGGCGTTCTCCGCGGGAACGATGAGGTTCCGGACCCCCGACACGGCCAGCCGGCGCGCCATCGGCAGCACTCCCGCCACTCCGCGCACCCCGCCGTCCAGGGCGAGCTCTCCGATGCATGCGACCTCATCGAGGGGCATCTCCCGTTCGGTGCGCAGCAGCCCCAGGGCGATCGCCAGGTCGAAGCCGGTCCCCTCCTTGGGCACCTCGGCGGGCGGAAAGGGACAGGTATGGACTTGCCCTGAGCAGTCCGCGCTGGTGGCAACCCGTTGCGGCGCCACCCGGAAGGATGCTAGCATCCATAAGCGAACGTGCGTTCGCGACGGCCGGGCGATCGGCCGCCCAACGCCCCCTTGAGAGGGAGACGGCAATGACCCAACCAATGTGCTCCGCTGGATGCGGAAAGCCGGCGACGTTCAGCTTCTACGTCCTCGCCGCAGACGGGCGGCGGCTTGGCCCTCGTGAGTACCGCTGCGCAGACGACGCCGTCAGGCTGCCCCTGGCGGACATGAACGCGGACGCGGCGATCATCGTCATGGATGGCCCCCATCCCGACGAGTTCCAGCGGGTAGGCGCCCCGCTCGGCAGCGGCGTACTCGGCTAAGGGCGAACCGGCCCCGTCGGCTCGTGACAAGAGACTCAGCGCCCCGGAATACGGGCTCACGGGTTAGACGGTCAACGGCCCTCCCGTCAGATGGTCAACGATGGGCCGGCGTCCCGCCAGATTCGGCCTCACGGTCCCTTCCCGGCGCCGGGAGCCTGGAGCGAGGCTTCGCGGTAGCCGGTCTACAACCTAGGGGTTGAGCCCGGGGCCAGACAGCCCGACCAGCTGTCACACGGCTCCGGGCTCTTTGGTACCCGCCGGCAGGCCGCTAGCCCGCGCGCTAGAATAGTCCCCGAACATGCGTGCGCTGAGACTGAGGCTATCAGCCGAGCGTCCGCCGAAGGCGAGAATTCATGGATGCACGAACTGCGGCAGTCGCGCACTTGGACGCAGTCACCGCGAAAGGGGTCGCGGCCAAGGCGAGCACTCGTGACATTGCGGGGTGGGCTGTAGCGGATCAGATGTCGATGGCCGAGTTCCAGGCGCAGGCGCACGCGTGCCTCGCCGGCCTGCTTGGTGCTCAGTCCGTGTACGCCAACCGCTTCGTGGCGGCCGAAAAAGGGGGCCAGGAGACGCAACTCGAAACTCAACTCGGCATTCTCCGTGCCGTCCGAGACGATGTGCTCAACGGCCGCGCGCTCGAGACGGCGCACACTCTAGTAGCCGCCGAGATATTTGACGACCTCTTCGACCAAGCCACACATTTGAAGAAGGCTGGCTATCACGTTGCCGCGGCCAGCCTCTGCGGGGCGGCACTTGAGGCGGCCATGCGTGACGCCGCGCCACGTCACAACCTCTCCGCTCGTGCAACGGACGACCTCAGCACGTTGAATCAGAAGTACGGCGCGGCCGGTGTCTACACGATCGTTAGACGAAAGGAGGTTGAAGTCTGGGCCGGCGTTCGAAATCAGGCCGACCATGGGCACGTCGATCAGTTCACGCCGGAGGACGTCACCGCCATGCTTGCGGGCGTCCGATCATTCCTCCCGACGCTCCTGGGCTGACGTGATGACAACCAACGACCCAGCGCTGTTACCGCCTGCGACACACGATCCTATCGACCACCTACCAGCGGTGACGCCCGACCCCGAACCGCGACCTCATCCTGCGGCGGAACCGGCAAATGCCGTGCGTCAAGAAATATACAGATGCCGCGGCCAGATCGTGTCCGACGTCGCTGACCTAGAGAACACCGTGAGTTGGGTGCTCGAAGTCTACTTCCTCAAGTTGGCCGGAAACCTTCAGTTTCGTACCTGGGTGCTTGGGAGGATCACACTCGCCGACAAGATCGTCATCCTGGAAGAAGCTGCGGAAGCGCTGGGCATCAAGGACAAGGTCAGCGCCACATTCCCTCGCTTACGCCGTGCAAATGACATCCGCAACGAGCAAGCCCATTCGACAGTGGACTACAACCTGGAGGCGATCGTTGAGGGGAAGATCGATTGGGATCGTTTCTTTCAATGGCGCTCACAGCGCGTATCCAGACGGCGGGTGACGTCGGAGCTCATCGACGTCAAGAGACTTGAGCGTCAATGCGAATTCACGAAGTACCTTCCGTTCGAGGTGTTGCGGATCCTGGCCGCCCTGATGGCAATTAGGGCAAACGAGGACCCTCTGGCCGCAATAGACAAGATTGATGCAGGCAACCCGCAGCACGCTCCCGCAATGTCCGTTCCGGCGCCTTAGCCCGGGCGTCCACTTGGTACACTGGATCCGCCTTAGACCGCATAAACGCGAGATCGGCAACGCACCCGCACTGACCGCCCTCGTGTGATCGTGCCTGGGCGGCCAGTCTGCATATTTGGGCCGCTTCCGGCCGACAGCGGCGCGCCCTAGTAACTTTCACGTTCGGGGGCAGCGGCACGCGGGGTGATTCTGCCTCCGCGGTAAATATCCGCGGGGACAGCGACCTACGTCCCCAGCTGCAGGACTATCGTCTCGGAACTACCCACGGCGCCGTAGCTCGCGGTTCCGGCATTCGTCTCGACCTGCCAGTAGGACGAGTACGTACCAGGGGCAATCCCGCCCAGAAACACGAACGCCGTGAAGTTACCGAGCCCGGTCGAGGTCGTTCCGGTCGGCGGGATGACGGTCCCGATGCTGGACGTCCCGGTGCTCGCGGCCAGCCGCGCGTACAGCCACGACGCGCCGCTAGAGTTGTTCGTCGTCATACAGACGCTACTCAGCACCATGACATTCTGCGTACGCGTGCCGCCGACCGTGAAGTTGAGCGTACTGCCGCCGATCGTCGCCCACGACGAATTGGCCGTACCGCCGGTCAGCGGAAGGGCGGCGACCGACAGGACGGACGCGACGCCCACCAGCCCCATCGTGTCCCAAATGTCGGTGCCCGCCGCGTTGTTAACACGTACCCCGTAGCCGCCCGGGATCGCGGCATCCTCGCCCGCGATCATCCGAATGTCGCCTGCGTTGTCGGCGATCGCCAGCCCGAGCCCGCCCGTCGTCAGCCGGCCAAGCTGCACGAGCGGCGGTAGCGTGCTTCCGCCCGGATTCGGGATGGTGACCGTACCCGCGACGCCAGAGTTCGCCTCTAGCTTCCTCAGCCGGGTCTGTATATCCCTGATGGTCGCCCCGAGGGAATCGCGCTGGTGAATGACCTGGCCGCTCACGCGTGCGCCTCAGACGCGCCGGATGACGTTCGGCTGAGGATGCATTTCGAGCCCGGTCGCCCCGTGCAAGGGGCCAACGGGCTTTGCGGACGGCGTGTCGGCGGACGGGATCGAGAAGCCGACTCCTGCCGCGAGCGCGTCCAGCTGGGGATCGCCCGAGGGCTTGACCGGCGGCTTGGCCGGGCCAACGGGCTTGACGTACGACGGGATCGGGATGCTCTTAGTGATGATCGCCATTTCGGTTTCCTTTGACGCTCGGGGAGGGATGACGGGTGCCGGCTGAGTGGGGGACCGGCACCCGTCAGACGATTGAGCGACCGTGTCTTACGAGTGAGTGATTGCTGCGAACGCGGACGGCAGCACGGTGATACTGCCTATCCGGTGCAACATCAGGAAGGCAGTTTGGTACCAGTCCGAGTACCTTTCAGACAGGCGGATAAGAGTCGGCGCGACCACTTCGCGAATCAGGAAGCCGACCGGCACGGCGCCGAAGACGACCAGCGGCTGTCCGCTCGTCGCCGCGGTGCCAGGGATGCTCGGGTCGATCACGACGGGCTCGCCGAAGATACGCGGCCGGCCGGTCGAGTAGTTGACAACCGGGTAGCTCGCTCCGGTGCCCGAGCCGTAGTAGAGCCCCTCGCAGACGGTCAAGGTGCTACGCGGCATGAGCCAGCACGCGGACGGGTGCTGCGCGTACGCAGGATCAACGCTGTCGCGCAGCGCCTGGAGGTTCGCCGTGGTGATGGCGGACGCAGACGCCGCGGTCAGAGCCGACGTGATGCCGGTCTGATAGCCCTGGCAGCCGGCGCTCCCGGCGCCTGCGCTCAGGTCGGCCGCGACACCGCGGCTGATGCGGGTCTGGAGAATGCCGCCGATCCAGCTGGCAGGGTCGCCCCAGGTCTGCTCGTGGCCCTCGCCGATCGCGCTTGCGTCGGTCAGCAAGGTATTGGGCACGCGGAGGCTTGAGGTCAGGTACGGCCAGACGCCGAACGCCGAGGTCACGAGGCTGAAGGACGGGTCCGCGCCCTCCGTGATCTGCATGTTCTCGGGCAGCGGCGTCGCGGAGTTGGCCGTGTCGTCCAGCGCCGGCACAGGGAGCGGGGCGCCCGTGGTCGTCCGCCAGACGGCGCCGTACTGCTCGCACAGCGCGTAGACGGGGCTGAACAGCTTGAGGCGTTCGTAAAGCTGCTCGGTGAAGAACTGCGGGACGGTGTAGCCGCCCGTGCTTCCCGACGCCTCGCCCATATCCCGAACCTCGGGATGGGATGCGCGAAGCTCGCGCCACGTTTGCCCACCCGCGCCCCGCACGACAAAGTCGTGGAGCCCGGCATCTTCGGCCCGCTGTATGTCGCGCACCGCGCGCAAGGTCGCCGCGCTCATCTTCGGGCCAGAGCGGATCACGTCGTCGCCCCGCCGCTGTTGGAGGTCGATGAACCGCAACTGCTCACTATCGGGCAGCCCCAGCCAGAGCCGCTCGGCCTCGCCGTAGCTTCCATCGGCCATGTATCGGGCGCCAGCGTTTCGGCTCCCATGCGAACGCATCCACGCGTCCAGTTGATCGGCGGTCCTAACAGTGACGGGCATCGTCCTCAAACCCTGATGAACGAGTCGGCCGAGCCAAGCGCCCGGTTAGCATCCGCTTGGCCGCGTGCGGCTTCGCGCTTCTTGATTGCATCGAGAACCGCCCACGGCCGCCGGCAGATGCGCCCGGCAACCTGCCCCGCGACGTTGCGGCTCTCGCCCACAACCTCAGCCCCTTCCGGGATCGGCTCGTCCAGCCCGATCGCGAACGTCTGGAATGCCTGCGCGTCGCGGCCCGCGGCCTCGCGCTCACGCTCCTCCTCGGCGTCGCGCTCCGCTAACTCGGGATCGATCCCGAGTTGCCGAGCCAGGAAGTCATACGCCGCCTGACGCGTGGCGATGACCCGGCCGCCCGCGACCAGGAGTCCATCGCGCAGCTGATAGTCATCGGCGATGCGGCGCCGCACGGTGCGCGGATGACAACCGAGCACGCGGGCGACGTCCTCCAGTCGAAACACAGTCAAGTCAGCGGTAGCGGCCATGCTGTTCTTGTACCGCGCGTGACAAGCTGCCAAACGCGGGACAGCAACAATTGCGCGCGGTCAGTCGCCCCGTGCAGATTCGAGCAGGAATCTGCACAATTGCTGAATTCAGCCGTGCACACTCAAGGACCATTCGCACGGCGCTCGCGGATTCGCTTCGCGGCCTTCTTCATGAAGTAGCCGCACTCGCATGGGAACCTCGCACCGCACCGAGGGCACCATCCCGAATACGACTGCGCCATCCGGGCTGCTAGTTCGGCGATCTTCGATAGTCTGGTCAAGGCAATACCCCAGGAACTTGCGTGGAAACGCGGAATCTGCAAAACCTTCGCGTGCACCTACGGCCGGGTACACCGCCGAGATCACTGTACATTTCGTGAACGATGCCGCCACACGACGCCGTACGACCTGATTTCGAGCGTCTGCGAGGCCACCTAGACGCCACGTCCCGACCTATGACGACGACTGCCGACAGTGACACAACACACGGCGCAGGATTTCGCTCATGACCGCGCTCGCTGTCGGTACTCAGCGACACGTCGTCTATCCGCCTCACGCCGGCACGGGGAATCGAGCGACCAGGACGCCGGGTCATGTGTCACATGCAGCCATTCACCGGGCGCGGCCTGCCTTGCCATCCGTTCGATCCTCTGTAGGTCGTCCAACGCCGTGCGCACGGTGGCATCGCGAAGGTGTGTCGCAGCGACGAGGTCGTCAACAGTCAACGGGCGATCGCCGCGAAAGAGCGCTGCCTCGACGCGCGCTGCCGCGTCCAGGTCGTGATAGCTGCGCCGGGCGGCTTCGCCCCAATGGACACGGTCAGCGACCGTCGTCGGGTTAGTCACAGGACGCTGCTCTCACGGCAAGGTACTCAATTAGTCGTTTCACTATTCGCGAATTGTGCGAAGGTGATCACTTTGGGTTTTCTGGACCTTCCAGGTGCGCATGTAGAGCATCTAGCGCGGCCTACCCTGAAAACGACTAGAAGAGAGAGAAGAAGATCACTTCTAAGGGTGGTCGGGCCTAAGGTGAGCAAGGTGCTCATGGCGCAAGGCCTAGAAGTCGGGAAATGAGCACCTTCGCACGATAGACGACTAACGAAACGACTGATTGAGCACCTTCGCACGGAAGCTGAGCACCTTCGCACGAGTTGACGACTAGGCGGCATCGGGTAGCCGCCAGTACCAGCCGTCGAGCAAGGTCTTGACCGACTCGACGCGCAGGGCGGTCTTTGCCCGGCGCAATGTCGGCAGGCTGATGATCTCGTGCCGTGCGACCATGCGGAGGATGCGCTCAGGCACCGGTCCGTCATCCAGCTGCCGGCGAAGCATCTCCATAGCGCGCTCGCGCTCCGAGGCACGGTGGCGGCGCGGCGGCCGGCAGCCGCCGGGCGCGGTGCTGACCTGGCCGTGGACGTAGCGCCAAGCCTGAATCTGCGAGATACCGTGGACGCGACCGACCTTAGCGGTTGACCATCCGCTCTCGGCCTCGGCCTGCATGGCCGCGATCTGACTGGCAGAGAATCGGGTACGGCGATGAGGCCTCGTGCCAGGAGCGCGCCCGGGGTCGGGTGGCTCGGTGACGGGCAGCGCGACGTCCGCGACGGGTGCGACCACACGGACGGGTGGCTGACGCGAGGCCACGAGAGCTCCGGGCTCGTCCTCGCGAGGCAGCGGTCGCGGCCGATGGATGCGCACGTCCGCATGACTACCTTCGTCGGAATCGGTTACTCTAGTCATCGCGTTCTCAATGACCGTCGCTGCGTTGCTCGGCCGGCGACGGTCGTTCTCTATCTACGCGACGACAAGCTGAGTGCTCGCGGCGACATCGTGCTCTGCCGGCGCGTCGGCGAGGGCGACAGCCCGGCGCCGGACGGTCGGCGGCTCGGGCCGGAACTTGTGCGTGGACCCGGTCACCATCCGCCATGCCGTCTGTTGCGTGCAGCCGTACGCCTTGCCGATGCGATAGGTTGACCAGCCGGCGCGATGCAAAGCGATCATCTCGCGCCCCTGTGCCTCGGTGTACCGGCTTGCCCGGCCGCGAATCTTCATAACGGATAGATACCCTCTTCTCCGCGCGCTTAATCCGTGATGCGATGATGCGGACGGGCGGCCGAGGTAAGCGTGCGGCGTCGGGCGGCTATTCCTCGCCGTCGAAGTCGGGCCACTCAATGGCGATGCGGCTCGGGTCGAAGGTTGGCCGCCCGGGTCGCTTGGCCGCGGGCTGAACAGTGATCGACTTGACCAGTGACGCTAGGGCCGTCCGCCGCTCATCCTCCGTTAACTCGGTCCATCGTTGCCGGAGGCTTTCGCTCGCCGCTGCGGCAGCCCGCGCGTAGGCCGCCGTCGCGATCCGTTCTTCCGTGTCGGCGATCCGCTCGCGGATGGCCGCGGTCGCCCGGGTCAGCTGCTCCAGGGTCACGTCGCCGCGGGCGTATGCGTCGGCCAGGGCGTCCAGACGGCCGCGTTCGGCCGCCAGGTCGGGCAATGCCGGCTCGGTGCTCGCCGGCGAGCCCAGCACGTCCGCGACGCGCCGCCGGCCCGAGAAGTTGCGCTCGATGACGCGCTCAATGACGCTCGCCTCGGCCTTGTCGGCACGGATCAGGATGCGCCCGCATCCGCGGGGCGGCGCCATGCACGCGTAGCTCGCGCGATTCCGCCGGGTCGCCCCCTTCCACTTCATCGGCGCGCCGCAATGGCCGCAGCGGACCAGGCCGGCGAGTAGGTGCCGCGCCGGGCGGCCGGGCATTGAGCGCGCCGGGTCACGGAGGATCGCCCGTAGCTCGATCTGATCCGTCTCGGAGATGAGTGCGGGCCACTGAGCCGGGTACGTCGCCCCGTTATGCGCTCGAAGGCCGATCACACGCGGGCCAAGCAGAATGCGGGCCAGCCGGGCCGCTTGGAACGGCTTGCCGCTCACCCCGCACTCGCCAGCCCGGTTCAGCGCCAGGGTCACGGACCGGAGCGATTGGCCAGCGAGGATTCGCCGGGTCGCGTCTCGAATGACATCGGCCTCGTGCGGGCTCACCGTCAATCCGTCCGCCTCGAAGCCGTACGGCCGCGGGCCGCCGTGATGGCCTCCGTTCTCGGCCGTCTCCTGGGCCTTGCGACGCTGCCGGGTGGCCGTCGCGTCCGCCTCGGACGCGGCTACGGCGCCCATGATCCGAGCGTATAGGCGCCCGCCATCAGTCGCTAGGTCAACGTCGCCGGTCACTGAGGCCAGCGCGACGCCGTGCTTCTCACAGAGCGGCATGAACGTCTCAAGTTCGATCGGCCGCCGATGGAGGCGGTCCAGGCGGTACACGACGACGGCGCCGACCTTCCCCGCCTCGATGTCGGCCACCAGGCGGCTGTACGCGGGCCTACGCCGGCCGCTGGAGGCCGAGACGTCGTTATCCACGTACGGCGGCTCAATGACCGTCCAGCCGCGCCTGAGGGCCAGTGAGCGGGTGTCAGTCGCCTGACGCTCGACGCCAAGCGCCTCGCCATCCCTATCCCGGCTGATCCGGCAGTACAGCGCCGCTCGGGTCATCGTGCGACCCTCCGTCGAACGTGATCGGGCTTGACGATCCTCGCGGGCGGATCATATCACCCCCCTATAGACCTTTCGCGACCTCGGCGGACGCGAGGTTGACGGTGACCCGCCGGGCAGGGAAGTCGAAGCCGGCGTTGCGGACCGCCGCCCGCACCCGCTCCCGCGCCTCCTGGCTGGACCGGTCGGTCAGCCCCACGATGGTGAAGCTGGGCAGCCCGTTGGCGACATCCACCTCCACCGTCACGGGGACGCCGGAGAGCCCCTGGACGGCACAACTTATGTCGGTCGCGACCATACGGAATAGTATGATACCAGAGCGGCGCTGCTCTCAGGGTTGCACGGAGTCCCCTATCGTCCTGGGGCCTCCGGTGGACGTCGTGCTGGCGCGGGTCTGGCTCATCCCGCCTGAGTGCCGCTGGGTTCGGGCCCCGCGAATCCGGGTGGGCCGAGATTCTCTCTACAGGCGTAGGAGCATTGCTGCCGGGAGCGCGGCACTTCCGGGCGGCACAGGCCTAGGTCGAGAACCTCACTCGCCCAGTGACATGGCCAGGGCGAACGCCTCCACCCGCCCGGCTCCCTCTTCCGGCCAGCCGGCTATCAGGTAGCTGGTTCCCGCGTCGCGATGCGCCTCAACCTCCCTCCCCGCGACCCCGAGATCGCCGCTGATCGAGACCGAGCCGGCACGGGTGATCCGCTCGGGGTCACGCCCGGCGCGCCGCGCTGCCTCGGCCACGATCTCCCACTTGCGGCTCAACACGCTGGCATCGCCGTAGCAGTGCCAGACATCAGCGACCCGGCCGGCCAAGGGCAGCATCCGCGCCTCGCCGGACGCCCCGATCCAGATCGGAGGATGCGGCCTCTGGACGGGAAGCGGTCGCATCTGGGCAGCCTCGAGCGAGGTGGCGTGGCCCACGTATGACACTCGCTCACCGGTGGTCAACCGGCGGAAGATCTCGACGGTATCCTCGAGGCGATCGATTCGTTCCGAGATGGGTGGAAAGGGAATTCCGAGCTCGTGGTGTTCGTCGCCGAACCAAGCAGCGCCGAGCGCGAGCTCGAGCCTGCCGTTCGAGGCGTGGTCGATGGTGATCGCCTCCGCAGCGAGCACCGAGGGGTGCCGGTAGGTCACGCCCGTGACCAGCAGCCCGAGCCGCACCCGGGTGGTGGCCGTGGCCAGGGCTGCAAGAGTGGTCATCCCCTCGAAGCAGTTGCCTGGGCCCTCCCCATACATCGGCTCGAAGTGGTCGAATCCCCACACCCCGTCGAAGCCGAGGTCCTCGGCGAGGCGCACGCGCTCCAGGATCTCCGGCCATTCCAAGCGCTGTTGAGCGACATCCAGCCCAAACCGCATCGTGTGATTGTGACGCCGGAAGGCTGGATCGTGCGAGGCCGGCCGTAGCTGCCGCCCGCGGCGCGAAACGCCGTGGGTGACGGGGAGCCCGCGATTCTCTCTTGTGCCGTCCGGTACCTACCAGGACGGGGTGCAATCACCCCTTCACGCGTCCGCCGAGGGGAGGTGGAGATCACCACCGCCTGGCTCCGTCGGAGGCTGCGCCTCTGCGCCCGCCAGGAGGTCACTCGGCGGGCGAGGCAGCGGGGCGCGGACGCCGGCTCCGGCGCTTCCCGACGCGCCGGAAGCGCCCGGACGGGTGGCCGCTCGACGCGGCCCTCGAGGTGACTGCGCTCTACTCGTTGCGCGGCCCAGCGCCTTGGCTCGGCGCCGCTCCTCGGCGCGGTGGCGACGACGGCCTAGCCACATGACCAGGCGGTCCAACATACAGACAGCTTAGGAGGCCGGCTCCATGACGCACACCCAGCTCTCCGAGGCGTCCTCGACGGTGCCGTTGCTGGAGTCGTTGTGCAGGTTGGTGACGGTCACCGATCCCGAGCCGTCGGGGTTGACCTCGGCGCCGAAGGTGGCCGCGGACGTGCTGTTGGTCGACCAGCTCAGGGTGGTGCCCAGGCTCACGCTCTGAGCGACCGAGGTCGAGGGGTAGGAGCCGGGCCCGCTGTAGGGAACGATCGCAAGGTCGAAGCCCACCGCCTGGCCGTCGACGGTGACCCTACCATCCCCCGGGTCGGGTGCCTGCAGCGCCGGGATGCCCGACCCGGGAGCCCCCTCTCCGTCCTCGGCCCAGCCGGCGCAGCTGAAGGCCGCCGATCCCTGGTCCTCATCGATGAATCCTCCGCTCGCACTGACCGTCCCACTCATCGAGTAGCAGACGTACAGGGTCAGCCCGCTCGGCGCCACCGCCGGGGCCGCGATGGTGCAGCCGCCCGGACCCGTGGTCGGCCGCGGGCCACTGGCCAGCGCCGTGCCCCTCGGCGTGGCCGGCGAGGTCGAGACCGCACCCGGGGTGACTTTCGCACCGGGTATTGCCGTCGGCGCCGGCGAGTTCGACGACACGAACCAGGCGCTGAGGCCGGCCGCCGCGAGCACCCCGACGATCACGGCGGCGGCGGCATGTCGGCGTCTCACGGCGCGGCGATCATACGGGCACGGCCCGCGGGGCGTCCTCAGCTCAGTCGGAGGGCTCGGTGACGCAGATCCAGGTCTCGATGATGGTCTCGGTCTCACCGTTGCCAGCCTCATTGGTGAGGCTGGCGCTCAGCGACCCGGAGCCATCGGCGCTCACATGGGCGGTGAAGTCGGTGGCGTTCACGTTGTTCCAGTCGGTGTCACCGAGGCTCGCCAGCTCGTCCAGGTCGGTGGACGGGTAGGAGCCGGGACCGGTGTAGGGGCCGATGTAGAAGGTGAATGCCAGCTCCTGCCCGTTGACGGCCACCCCGGCGGTCGAGGGGTCCGGGGCAGGTAGAACCTCGCCGGCCGCACCGCTGACCTGCTCCCCGCTCCTGGCCCAGTCCGAGCAACTGACCGCGCCGTTGCCCTCGAGATCGTCGTAGAAGCCGCCGCTCGACACGACCTCACCGGTCATCGAGTAGCAGGTGATCAGGGTCACCCCGGCCGGCGGGCCCGCGGAGGCGGCGACCTGGCAGCCGCCCGGACCTGCGGTCGGGCCCCCGGGCGTCGGGCTCGGCGTCGGCGTGGCGGCGGCCACCACGGACGGGCTGGTCGACCTCGAGGACGGCGGCGGCGTGGACGTCGAGGTGGCCGGCTGCGAGCCGGCTCCACACCCGGCGATCAGGATCGCCGTACCGGCGAGAAGGGTGAGCGCGACGATGCGGTGTCTCAACGGTCGTGGAGCATGACTCGGACGATGCGGTGTTGAGAAGCCGACCCGCCGCATCACCCTCTCACGGCATCGCGGATGTGCTCGCAACTGAGCGGCCGCAGCTCGCGGTCGAATCGCACCGCCACGACGTCGATCCGGCAGGGCTGGTCCCCACGGCCGGTGGCCAGCCGGAAGGCGTCGAGGAGCATCCGAAGCCTGGCCTGCTTGCGCCGGTCCACGGCCTCCTGAGGGAGACCGAAGCGGTCGCCGCGGCGCGCCTTGACCTCGACGGCCACCAGGGTCCCGGCCTCCTCGCAGACGATGTCGAGCTGGCCGAGGCGGCAGCGCCAGTCGCGGGCGACCAGACGCATCCCGCCCGCCAGCAGGCACGCGAGCGCGGCCGACTCCCCCGCCTGCCCGACCATCCGCCGGGGGGGCGGCACCAGCGGGAGGCGCGGCCCGGCCGCCGGTGGCTCAGACGTTCCCCGGCTCCAGCTCCTCTGTCTCGTCCGGTTCGGAAGCCTCGACGAAGCCGGAATCCAGATCCTCCTCGGCAGCCGCCTCCGCCTCGACTGCCTGGGCCCGGCGCACCCCTCCGGACTCGCCACCCAGGGGCTGGCGGCGCTCCCTGATCCGGGCCCGCTTGCCCACCTTCTCGCGCAGGTAGAAGAGCTTGGCCCGGCGGACTTCGCCGTGACGCAGGACCTCGATCCGGTCGATGCGCGGCGAGTGAAGCAGGAAGGTCCGCTCCACCCCCACCCCGTGCGACGCGATCCGGCGGACCGTGAAGCTGGCCCCGATGCCGGTCTTGCCGTGGAGGGAGATCACCACCCCCTCGAACACCTGGATGCGCTCGCGGGTCCCCTCGACGACCTTGACGTGCACCCGAACCGTGTCCCCGCTTCGGAGCACCGGGACCTCTGCCTTCTCCTGCTCCCGCTCCAGGAGCTCGACGACATTCACTGCAAACCTCCAGAAATCGCGCCCGACGACCCTAGCAGGTCGGGCCTCCGGCGCTGGGTTGCCTCTCGGGAATTGCGGCGCCGCCAGGCCTCGATGGCGGCGTGGTTGCCGCCACGGAGCACCTCCGGCACCAGCTCGCCCTCGAAATCGGCGGGCCGGGTGTAGAGGGGGGCCTCCAGGCCGCCCTCGGTGGCCGCGGAGAAGGTCTCGTCGGTCAGCGAGTCGGCGGATCCGACCACGCCCGGCACCAGCCGCCCGACCGCCTCGATCACGGCCATGGCGGCGATCTCCCCGCCGCTCAGGACGTAGTCGCCGACCGACAGCTCCTCGCCGATCTCGGCCCGAGCGCGCTCGTCGACGCCCTGGTAACGGCCGCAGACCAGGAGCAGCGCGCGCTCCGCGGCGAGCTCCCGCGCCACCACCTGGTCGAATGTCCTCCCCTGGGGCGAGAGCAGGATCGCCCGCGTCCCCGGCACCTCGTCGCGAAGCCGGCGGACGGCGCGCACCAGCGGCTCGGGCTTCAACACCATGCCGGGGCCACCCCCGAAGGCGATGTCGTCGACCTGGCGGTGACGGCCGGTGGTGAAGTCGCGCAGGTCGTGGAGATGAAGCTCCAGATCGCCGCGTTCGAGGGCGCGCCCGACCACCCCGACGCCGAGGGGGCCGGGGAAGACCCCGGGGAAGAGGGTGAGGACGTCGAAGCGCATCTCGATGCGGCCGCTCAGGCCTCCTCCTCGTCCCAGGGCGTGAGCACCACCTGACCGCCCTGGATGTCCACCTCGCGGACGAAGGCGCTCACCATCGGGAAGCGGCGCTCGCCCTCGCGACCATCCACGACGAGGACGTCGTGGGCGGTGCCGGCCTCGACGTCGGCGACCAGGCCGAGCGAGCGCCCCTCGGTGTCCACGGCGGCGAGCCCGACCAGCTGCCAGACGAACCACTCACCGGCGGGCAGACGCCGCGCCCGTGCCGGTTCCACGCAGAGGTAGGCGCCGCGCAGGGGCGCCGCGGCCTCGGGCGAATCGATCCCCGCGAAGCCGAGCAGCAGGTCCCCATCTCCAAGACCGCGCGCGGAGCGCAGGGTCAGGGTGCGCCCGGTCTCCTCGACGGTCACCCTCACCCCGCGGCGGAAGCGGTGGGCGTCCCCACCCAGGCTCTCGGCGCGCACCTCGCCGACCACCCCATGGGTGCGCCGCACCCGGGCGACCCGGAGCAGGGCTGGGCGCCCAGCGGTGATACCGCGGCTGGCGGAGGGGGTCATCGCAGACCTCTCGGGCCGGAGACGGGACGGGTCATCGCTGCTCGGCCAGCTCCACCTGGACGCGCTCGTGGGCACGCAGCCCGGCGGCCCGGACCACGGCGCGGACGGCGTCGATGTTGCGACCGCCCTTGCCGATCAGCTTGCCCATGTCGGACTCGGCGACCCCCACCTCGATGATGGTGGTCCGTCCCTTGGGCACCGCCCGGACGGTGACGGACTCGGGGGCGCCGACCATCCGCTCGATGATGAATCGGGTGAGGTCGGCGTAGTCGGCCACCTAGGCCTCCTCGCTCGCCGGGACGGTCTCCTCGGCGGGCCCCGCGGCCGCCTCGTCGGGCTCCCCGGAGGCAGGCTCGGGCTCCCCGGGCGCTGCCGGGTGGGGGCCGGCGGCGTCCACGACCGGCTCGGCGTCCACGACCAGCTCGGCGTCAACCACGTGCTCGGCGGCCACGACCCGCTCCGCGGCCACGTCGGGCTCGGCGGCCACAACCGGCTGGGCTGCCACCTCGGCCGCCACCTCAGCGGCGCCGGCCGGCTCGTCCGCCGTGACCCGCTCGCGCCGCGGATTGCCGGCGAGGATGCCCTGGGCGACCAGCAGGTCGCGCGCGCTGTCGCTGGGACGGGCCCCGCGGCGCAGCCACTCCCGCACCCGCTCGGCGTCGATCCTCACCGCCGCCGGCTGGGGCAGCGGGTCGTAGAAACCCAGGGCCTCGATGAACCGGCCGTCACGGGGGCTCCGCGAGTCGGCGACCACCAGGCGGTAGAAGGGACGCTTCGTGGTCCCCATCCTCTTCAGGCGGATCTTGACCAAAACTTCTCCTTTGCGGTGTTGGTGTGCCCGCGCCGGCGGGCATCGACTGCATTGAAACGATCACCGACCGGGCAGGCCGAGCTGAGAGGGGTCCATGCCCTGGAGCTGACGGAGCATGCGCGCCCGCCCGCGCACCCCCTTGCCGCCCTTGCCGCCCAGGGACCTCATCACCGATTGCATCTGCTCGAACCCCTTGAGCAGCTTGTTGACGTCGGCGAGCGTGGTGCCGCTGCCGGCGGCGATGCGGCGCCGCCGCGAGCTCTTGAGCACCTCGGGGTGGACCCGCTCGTGGGCGGTCATGGAGAGGACGATGGCCTCCATCCGGGAGATGTCCTTCTCGGTGGGCATCATCCCCCCCGCCTGCTTCATCATCTGGCGTCCCCCGGGGAGCATCCCCAGGATCCCCTCCAGCGACCCCATCTTGCGGAGCTGGCGCATCTGCTCCAGCCAGTCGTTCATGGTGAAGCGCCCGGCGAGGAGCTTGTGCGCCGCCGCCTCCGCGGTGCGCTGGTCGACCTGCGACTCGGCGCGCTCGACCAGGGTGAGGATGTCGCCCATGCCGAGGATGCGCGACGCCATCCGCTCGGGCTGGAACGGCTCCAGCTCGGACACCTTCTCCCCCACCCCGGTGTAGAGGATCGGCTTGCCCATCGACTCCTTCATGGAGAGGGCCGCGCCGCCTCGGGCATCCCCGTCCAGCTTGGTCAGGATGATGCCGTCCACCCCCACCTGCTGGTCGAATTCCCGGGCGACGTTGACCGCCTCCTGCCCGGTCATGGCGTCGACCACCAAAACCGTGTCATGGATGGGGATGCGCTTGCGGATCTCCTTCAGCTCCGCGAGCATCGGCTGATCGATCTGGAGGCGGCCGGCGGTGTCGAGGATGACGACGTCGCAATTGAGCCGCCTGGCCTCGTCCAGGCCCCGCTTGCAGAGCTCGGGGGGCTTGCTCTTCCCGTCCGGCATGGCGACCGGGATCTGGTTGTCCTTGCCCAGCTTCTCGAGCTGCTGGGGCGCGGCGGGACGCTGGATGTCGGCGGCCACGAGCAGCGGGCGGTGCCCTTCGCGGCGGATCGCCAGGGCGAGCTTGGCGCAGGTGGTGGTCTTGCCGCTCCCCTGGAGGCCGATCAGCATCAGCACGGTCGGCGGCTGGGACTGGTAGCGGAGCTTGCGCTGCTCGCCCCCGAGCAATGCCACCAACTCCTCGTTGACGATCTTCACGATCTGCTGTCCGGGGGTCAGCGACTCGAGCACGTCGGAGCCGACGGCGCGCTCGCGGATGCGATCGACGAGGGCGCGGGCGACCTTGAAGTTGACGTCCGCCTCGAGCAGGGCGAGGCGGACCTCGCGCATCCCCAGCTCGACCTCCTCCTTGGTCAGGCGGCCGCGTCCGGAGAGCGACTTGAAGATGTCACCGAGGCGGTCGGAGAGCGATTCGAACATCTCTAGTGCGGTGCCCCCGAGCCGGCTCTCTGGTGCGCCAGCGCGGCGCGCAACTCGGCCTCGACCGCGTCGCGCCGGGCCAGCTCGGCGGCATGACCCAGCCGCGCCTCGCAGTGCTCGAGCTGAGCCAGACCTCGGCGCACCAGGTCGTGGGCACCGCTGCGGCTGCAGCCCAGGTCCTCGGCCAGCTCCGCGAAGGACCAGTCCTCATCGAGATGGAGGCGGCAGGCCTCGCGCTGGCGGTCGGTGAGCAGGCCGCCGTAGACGTCCAGCAGGCGCTGGAGGTGGGCGGTCCGGGAGAGCCCGGGGAGGCCGGAGCGGGGGGCCGCGACGACTGTCAAGGTCAAAGCCTGAACAGTCTACCCCAGCGCACGCCGGCTACGCTCCGGGCGCCTCCAGCACCCCGGCGAAGAGGGCGTCCAGATAGGCCTCCGGGTCGAAGACGTTGAGGTCGTCGATCCCCTCGCCGAGCCCGACCAGCTTCACGGCCACCCCCAGGTCCTCCTCGATGGCGAGCACGGTCCCGCCCCGGGAGGTGCCGTCGAGCTTGGTGAGCACGATCCCGGTCAGCCCGAGCGACTCGTGAAAGACCCGGGCCTGGGCGATCGCGTTCATCCCGGTGGGGGCCTCGATGACCAGGAGCGTCTCGTGAGGAGCCTCCGGGATGACCCGGCGGGCGACGTTGCGCACCTTGATCAGCTCGGCCATCAGATTGACCTTGGTGTGGAGCCGGCCCGCCGTGTCCACCAGCACGCAGTCGGTCCGGCGCGCCACCGCCGCCTGCAGCGCGTCGTACACCACCGCCCCGGGGTCGCCCCCCGGCTGGTGGGCGATGACGTCGCTGCCGCTGCGGTCGGCCCATAGCCGCATCTGGTCGATGGCGGCGGCCCGGAAGGTGTCGGCGGCGGCGATGAGCGTCGTCCTCCCCTCGGCCTGGAGCCGGTGGGCCAGCTTGCCGATGGTGGTGGTCTTGCCGCTCCCGTTGACCCCGACCATGAGCACCACCGCCGGGACCTGGTCGATGTGGAGCTCACGATCGCGCGCCTCGAGCACGGCCAGCATCTCCGCCTTCAGGGCGCGGACAGCCTGCTCGGGCGTGGACATCCGCTCGTCCCGGACCCGAGCGCGGAGTCGCGCCACCAGCGCCTCGGCCACGGGCATCCCGCAGTCGGCGCCGACCAGCACCTGGAGCAGGTCGTCCCAGAACTCGTCGTCGAGGTCGCGGCGGAGCAGGACGGCGTCGCGCACCTGCTCGCTGAAGCTGAGCGAGGCGCGATCCATCCGTCGGGACATGCGCCGCCACCACGACTGCCGCTGGGGGCGGCTGACCAGCTCGCGCGTCATCTTCTCCTCCTCACCGCTCGAGGTGGCCGAGTCGCTCGCCACGCGTGAGCCCCGGGCTGGGGCCGGTCGCAGCCGTGTCCCCGCTACGAGGCGACACGGCGGAGGGGCGCGACCAGGGTCCCGGTCACGTCGGCGGCCCCGGTGTCGAGGCCGAAGCGGACCGAGAGCAGCGAGCTCACCCCCTCGCGATCGATCGTCACCCCATAGAGGGCGTCCGCGGCGGCCATGGTGACGTGATTGTGGGTCACCACGATGAACTGCTGGAGGACGGCGAGCCGGCCGAGCAGCCGGGTGAAGCGCAGCACGCTGGTGTCGTCGAGGGGGGCGTCGACCTCGTCGAAGATGTAGAAGGGCGAGGGGTTGACCTGCTGCAGCGCGAGGACCACCGCCAGCGCCGTGAGCGCCCGCTCCCCACCGCTCAGCAGGCCGAGGTGCTGGAGCCGCTTGCCGGGCGGCTGGGCCAGGATCGCGACCCCGGGCAGCTCCTCCTCGACCCTGCTGGGGACCCTGGGCTCCTCGCCGGCCGGCACCGCCGCCGGCTCCGGGGGAGCCTCCATCCGGAGGGCGGCGCGCCCGCCGGGGAAGAGCTCGGCGAACAGCTCTCCGAAGTGGGCGTTGACCGCACCGAAGACGGCCTCGAAACGCCGGCCGGCCTCGGCGTCGAAGCGGCGCACCAGGTTGCCCACCTCGGCGGAGGCCACTGCCAGGTCATCGCGGGCGGCCCGGAGGCGGCCGACCCGCTCCTCGAGCGCGTCGTGCTGCTCCGGGGCCAGGGCGTTCACCGGCCCCATCCCCGCGATCCGGCGTTCGAGCCGGGCGATCTCCCGCTCGGCGCGTTCGGCGGCGGCGGGGTCCAGCTCCACCGGGTCGTCCTCCACCTGGTCGCGGACCTGTTCGGCCTGTTCGGCGAGCCGCATCTCGGCGACGTCGACGTCGCTCCGGGCGGCGTTGACCTCGTCCTCGGCTCGAGCGACCGCGACCCGGACCTCCCCGCGCTCCCTCTCCAGGGCGTTGAGCGCGCCCTCCATCTCCCCCAACGGCCGCGAGCTCGCGGCCAGGTGAGCCGCGGCCGTCTCCACGACGTCCTCCGCGCTGCGGGCCGCCGCCGCCGCCGCCCCTCCCTGGGCCAGGGCGGTCAGCGCCTCGGTCTCCGCCCCGGCCACCCGGGCGTCGGACTCCGCGACCCGCGCGGCGGCGTCGTGGCGCCGGCGCTCGGTCTCCAGACGGCGGCGCTCCGCGCCGTCAGCCGCGACCCGAAGCTCGGCCACGGCCGCCTCCGCCCGGCCCAGCTCCCCGCTCAGCCCCTCACTGCGCTCACGCAGCTCCAGGTGCCGGGCGCGAGCCCTCTCGGCCGCGGCGCGGAGTACCTCCTCGTCCCGCCCGGCTCGCTCGGCCTCCGCGGCCGCACTCCGGGCGGCCCCCTCGGCCTGGGCCCGAGCCTCGGTGTGCCGGCTGAGCTCCGCCTCGAGGGTGGTCAGCCGCCGCGCCTCCATCGACGCCGCGATCCCCGCCGCCGCCGATTGCGCGGTGGCCTCGGCGACCGCCCGGCGCTGGGCGGCGAGCGCGGCCGACGCCGCGATCAGCACCTGGTCCGCCGCCGCCACCGCATCCGCGCAGCCGCGCACCCGGCTGCTCGCGGAAGCCTCGAGAGCGCCGGCGGCCTCCGCGGCCTTCTGGGCCTCGTGGGCCGCGGCCACCAGGGAGAGGGTGGGCACCTTCCCGCCACCCGCGCGCGCCCCCCGGGCGGTGATCACCGCGCCATCGGGGAGTACCGCCCTGGCGCCGGTGGCGGCCACCCGGCGCGCCTCGCTGAGGTCGGCGACCAACCAGGTGCCGGCCAGGCAATGGGCCGCGGCCGCGCGGGCCCGGGAATCCACCTCCACCGCGTCGAGCGCGCGCCGGACCGCGTCGCCACCGGGCCGGGGCCCCGGCTCATCCGTGCCGCCAGCGTCCGGGTCCGTGACCGGCGCCTCCGGGTCCGCGGCCGGAGAGTCCCACCCCCATGCCGGCGCCGCCCCACCGGTGGCCAGCACCTCCTCGCGAACGTCCGAGCCCCGGAGCAGGTCCAGCGCCCGATCGAGGTCGGCGACCACCCACGCCCCCAGGTGCGGCTCCAGCGCCGCCTCGATGGCGGCCGCATCCGCGGCGTCCCGGACCCGCAGGGAGTCCACCAACCGGACGGCCCCCAGCTCGACGGCCCGGGCCCCGATGGCCCCGCTGCCGCCGAGCAGGCCGTCCACCTGACCGCGCAGGCTGGCGGCTCGCGCCAGGGAGCGGGTCATCCGCTCGCGCGCCCCGACCCGCCGCTCCTCGGCCTCCCGCAGGGCGTTGCGCGCCTCCTCGAGGTCGGCGGCGCGGCGGGCCGTCTCCACCTCCGACCCCCGGGCGGTGGCCTCCAGCTCGGCGAGGTGCGCCTCCGCGGCGCGCGCCACCGTCTCCAGCTCCACCGCGCGGCTTCGGCCGGCGGTCAGCTCCTCCGCGGCGGCCCGGAGCGACTCGTCGAGGAGATGCCCGTTCTCGGCGCGATCGCGGGCACCCGCCTGTGCCGTCGCCGTCAGCGCCGCGGCGCGGGCCAGCTCGCGCTCGGCCGAGTCGGCGCCCCGCTGGGCCTCGGCCGCCTCCGTCGCCGCCGCGCGGCTCTCGCTGGCCAGCACGGCCGCCGCGGACTCCAGCTCACGGAGCTGCCGGCCGGTCTCAGTCGCGGCGCCGGCGAGCTGCTCCAGGGTCGCCCGGGCCTCCTCGACCTCGAACGTCGCCGCCCGCGCCTGGCGCCGGGCGTCCGCCCGGTGCAGCGCCGCGGTCCAGGTGCGGTCCGCGAAGCGACGGGCCTCGCCGCGACAGCGCTCGGCGGCGACCCGGGCCGCCTCCAGGCGCTCCGCCGCCGCCTGCTGCGCCGCCCGCGCGGTCTCCAGCCCCGCTCGAGCTGCATCAACGCGGGCCGCGAAGCCGGCCTCCGCCTCGTTGGCTGCCTCGAGCCGGCGTTCGGCCGTCTCCAGCCGCCGGCGCGCCTGCCTGACCTCGGCGCGAGCCGCCCGCCAGGCCTCGCGAGCCAGGCTCCCCCGCAGCGAGGCGAGTCGCTCCGCCAGGCCCCTCACCTCCAGGGCCGCCTCGCGCTCGCCGGCCAGCTCGGCCAGCCGGGGCTCGGACTCGCCGAGCCGGTCCACCAGCCGCTGCACCGCGACGCCCACCTGGTCCAGCCGGCGCAGGGCGTCGTCGCAGGCGGCCCGGAGGGGTCGGACGCCGGCCGCCTGCTCGACCAGCGAGCGGCGCTGCCGGGGGGTCGCCTCGATGATCGCCTCGATGTCGTGCTGGGCCACCACCGCGTAGCCGTGCTGGGTCAGCCCGGTGCCACCCAGGATCCGTTCGACGTCGCGAAGCCGGGTGCGTTCTCCGTTGACCCGGTACTCGACCTCGCCGCCGCGCACCACCCGGCGGCTGATGGCGACCTCGGCATCCTCGACCGGGAGGAGCCCGTCCTCGTTGTCGAGGATCAGCTCGACCTCGGCCACCCCCATCCGGTCACGACCCGAACCGCCCGCGAAGATCATCTCGTCGAGGCGGTTGCCACGCAGCTCCCGGGCGTTGGTCTCCCCGAGCGCCCACCGGACGGCGTCGACCAGGTTGCTCTTCCCGCTCCCGTTGGGGCCGACGATCCCGGTGACCCCCGGCTCGAAGCGGATCTCGGTGCGATGAGCAAAGGTCTTGAACCCGCTGAGGACGAGACGCTGCAACCTCACCCGCCGGATTCTCCGTGTCGGGGCGCCTCCCCGTCAACATCTGGGGGGCTGGGAGGCCCGCCACCACAAGATGTCGCGGGGAAGATGCTCGGGCAGAGACGACTCACCGGGATGCGGTCGGCGGGGTGGTGCCGGACGAAGCTGATCCGGAGGACGGCGGCCCAGAGGGAGCGCGCCCGGAGGGCTGAGACCCCGCGGCGGTGGACCCGGCGGGCGACGAGCCCCGGGGGGCGGACCCGGACCCGGATCCCGGGCGGCGGCGGCCGCGGCCCCCGCGGTGGCCCCGATGGCTGCGCCGCGCGGCGCTGGTGGCGGGCTCGGCGGCCGGGACGGCGGGCGGAGCCACCTCGGCGCGGCGGCCCACCAGGACCTGGGCAGCGGCCCGGATGGCACCGAGCAGCCCCCGGGATCGGGCCGGCTCCGGGGCCGCGGCGGCCGCGATCTCGGCGGCGGGACGGGCGACGGCGCGCCGGTCGGCGGCCACCTCGGCGACGCGGCGGCGCACCCGGGCGGGCTCCGTCGACACCCCGCCGGGCCGGCGGGCCCGGGCTGGCACCGGCCGCTGGCCGTCGGGGGCGGCCAGCCGCTCCACGGCGAGGCGCGCCGCCGCCTGCTCGGCCGCCTGCTTGGTGCTGCCGCGTCCCTCGCCCAGCACCTTCCCCCCCACCAGCGCCTCGGCGCGGTACTCGCGGCGGTGACCGGGTCCGCCGATGGCGGTCACCCGGTATGCGGGGGGGGCCCCGAGGCGGAGCTGGGCCGCCTCTTGGAGCCGGCCCTTGTGGTTCTCGTCGCTCCACTCCGAGAGGTCGCCGATGCTCTGGAGGAAGACGCGGGTCGCCACCCGGTATCCCTGGTCGAGGAAGATCGCCCCGATCATCGCCTCGAAGCAGTTGGCGAGCAGCGAGGGGAGCTGTCGCGCCCCGGTCTTGGCCGCGCCCCGGCCGAGCAGCAGCGCGTCGCCCAGGTGGAGGCGCTCGGCCAGCTTGGCCAGCGACATGGTGTTGACCAGCGCCGCCCGGAGCTGGGTCAACTGACCCTCGTCGTACCCCGGGAACCTCCGGAAGAGGTACTCGCCCACGACCAGCTCGAGGACCGCGTCCCCGAGGTACTCGAGCCGTTCGTTGTCGTGGCCAGGACCGCTGGGCTCGCCGCGCTCGTTGTTCCACGACGCATGGGTCATCGCCTCGCGGAGCAGGACCGGACGCCGGAAGTTGATCTGAAGGCGCTCGGCCAGCTCGTCGAGGCCCCGCTGCTCCTCGGGCGCCAGCGCCGATTGGTGGAACAGCTCCGAGGCCTCGGGGGCGGCCGGCTGGGCCTCCTCCCGGTACGCGGGAGCCGGCGCCCCGTCCATTGGAACGGGCTGGGCCCGCTGGGGGCGGCCGGTCGCGGCCACGGGGCCCGCCTGCATGAGTCCGGCCGCGGCCGCGGGGCCCGCCTGCGTGAGTCCGGCCGCGCCCACGGCGCCGGCCTGCGCGGGTCCGGTCACGGCCGCGGGGCCGGGCGCTGCGGGCGCCCCGGCGGAGGTGGCGCGCGAACGGGAGCGGCGCCGCCGTCCCGGCTTCGCCTCTGCCGGTGGAGCCCCTTCAGGCTCGACGGCCGCGGTCCCGCCGGCGACGGCCGGCTCGGCGGAAGCGGCCTCACCGGCGGCGGCCATCTCACCGGGACCCGAGGTCGGAGGCGGGGACGCGGCGGTGGCCGCCCCCGCCGCGCGGGAGCGCGAGCGCCGGCGTCGGGCGGCTTTCGGCGGCTGCGGCTCCGCGGTGCCCATCCCGGACGGCTCGACCGGCGGGCGGGTGAGATCGGGTGCCGGAATCGTTGGGTCCTGCGGTGAGACCGCGACCGGTGACCGAGCCGTGATCGCGACCGATGGCGGCGGCGAGATCGCCGGGGACGACGGCGGTGAGATCGCGGCCGGGGCGCCCGCGGTGAAGGCGGCCGAGCTCGAGGTCGAGGTCGCGTCCGGGGTCGCGACCGGAGCCGGGGCCTGGGTCGCAGCGCCGGCGGGCTTCCGGGAGCGGGACCGGCGGCGGCGTGTCGGGGCGGCCTCACCGCTCGCCGCGGGAGGCGCGCCCCCGGGCTCGGCGGCGGCGCTCAACGCGCGGCCCTCGTCGACGGGTGCGCCCGGGGAGCCGGAATCGGGGGCGCGGTCCGAGGGCCCGCCCGGGGACGCGGCGCTGGCCATCCCCTCTGCCGGCACCGGGCGCGCGGTGGCCACTGTGCCCGGCGAGGGTGCGGGGCCCGGAGCGGCTAGCTCTCCGCCCCGCTCTTCTCCTTGATGTACTCCCAGGCCTGCCCCACCGTCCCGATCCTCTCCGCGTCCTCGTCGCTGATCTCCATCTGGTACTCCTCCTCGAAGGCCATGATCAGCTCCACGAGGTCGAGCGAGTCCGCGTTGAGATCCTCGACGAACGACGCCTCCGGCGTCACCTGGTCCGGCTCCACGCCGAGTTGCTCGGCGACTATCGTCTTGAACCGGTCGAACGTCACGTCTGGCATCAGTCGTCAGTCCTTCTTCTCTTTCATCAGCGTGGGCCGCTTCGGGCTGGGGGGAAACGATACCGCGTGTGGGGTCCCGCTTCGCGCTGAGCGGCGTGTCGTCGTCGACCCCCCGGCTCCGATCGCCCCTCGCGGGGTCGGGGGGATGAAAGGCATACCGTCCGGAGGCCCCGTCGATGAACGACGGTGCCACGGGTGCCGGGAGGGTCTCCGGGGCTCTGTCGATGGTTTCGTCGGGCTGGGGCGGGCTGCTCGAGCGGCGCCGGTGGCGCGACCCTGGCGGCCCGGCCGTCCCGGCATGCTCGGCTGGAGTGTCGGCCACTGTCTCCTCTGGTTCAGCCGGGGGGCCGGCCACCCGTGATCGTCACGCCCCCATGCCGCCATCGATCTGGAGGACGCACCCGGTGATGTAGCCGGCCTCTGGGAGGGCGAGGAAGCGGATCGCGGCGGCCACCTCCTCGGCCTTGCCGGCCCGCCCCAGGGGGATGGCGCCGAGGGCCGAGTTGAGGACCTTGTCGCCAAGCGCCGCGGTCATGTCGGTCTCGATGAAGCCGGGGGCCACGGCGTTGACGGTGATCCCCCGCGGCCCCATCTCGCGGGCGAGGGTCTTGGTCAGGCCGATCAGCCCGGCCTTGGCGGCGGAGTAGTTGGCCTGGCCGGGGTTGCCCATGATCCCGGCGATGCTGCTGACGTTGATGATGCGACCCGAGCGCTGGCGGAACATGCGCTTGAGGGCGGCGCGGCTGACGTGGAAGGCCGCGGAGAGGTCGATGGCGATGACCAGATCCCACTCCGCGTCGCTCATGCGGATGGCCAGGTTGTCGCGCGCGATCCCGGCGTTGTTGACCAGAACATCCAGGCGCCCCAGGCCCTTGATGGTGGAGTCCACCATCGCCTCGCCGGCGGCGGGGTCGGCGACGTCCGCCTCCAGGGTGAGGGCGCGGACCCCGAGGCCACGCGCCTCGTCGGCGGTACTGTCGGCGATGCCGGGGTGGCCGGCGCGCGCATCGGCCTGGGCGGAGTAGCTCAGGGCAACGTCCGCGCCGGCCTGGGCGAGGGCGAGGACGGTGGCCCGGCCGATCCCCTTGGACCCGCCGGTGACCAGGGCGACCTGTCCGGCGAGGGCGCCCTCAAACACGGCCCGCGGCCACGCGACGAGAGCTGGGAAGCGAGGGCATCTCCGGCACGGACGCTAGGGTACTCGACAGAGGGCGCTCGGGTCCCCTCGCCCGCCGCGGTCCGATGGAACGCGCGTGCCGTTTCACCGGGAGCTCTCAGCGCCCAGCGTCTCGGCCAGGCCGGCGGCGGCCGCCAGGCTGCCGACGCTGGCGGCCCTGACCCCGGGGGCGATCCGCCGGGCCAGGCCGGTGAGCACCTCCCCGGGCCCGACCTCGACCAGCACCTCCGCGCCGAGCTCGACCAGCCGCTGCACGGAATCGGTCCAGCGGACCGCCGACACCATCTGCCGTCCCAGCCGCTCGCGCAGCCCGGGTCCGGTGGTGACCGGCGTGGCGTCGACGTTGGCCACCACCGGCAGGGCCGGGTCGCGCAGCTCGGCGGCCTCGAGCACCCGCGCGAAGTCGGCGGCAGCGGTGGCCATCAGCGGCGAGTGGAAGGCGCCGCTGACCCGGAGCGGGAGGACCCGCCGGGCGCCCGCCTCCCGGGCCCGGACCGAGAAGGCGGCGACGGCATCGAGCCCGCCGCTCACCACCACCTGGCCGGGCGCGTTGAGGTTGGCCACCACCACGGTCCCCTCCGTCTCCGTGCAGAGCCGCTCCACGGTGCCGGGATCGAGCCCCAGCACCGCCGCCATCGTCCCCTCCCGCATCCCCGCCATCAGCCGGCCGCGTGCGACGGCCAGACCGAGCGCGGCCTCGGGCTGGAGGGCGCCGGCGACAGCGCAGGCCGCCAGCTCTCCCACCGAGTGCCCGGCGACCGCGACCACGCTGAGCTCCGGGGGGAGGGCGGCGGCCAGCACCAGCTCGGTGAAGACCAGCGCCGGCTGGGCGATCTCGGTGGGGCGGAGCGACTGCTCGTCACCCCGCAACGCGACC
>Ga0187860_1000406_pt1 | contig 42420 bp, 40 predicted proteins | sample June2016WEW_10_4_FD_132981 | JGI IMG/M metagenome (GOLD analysis project Ga0187860, IMG submission 132981) | Peatland microbial communities from SPRUCE experiment site at the Marcell Experimental Forest, Minnesota, USA - June2016WEW_10_40 | ecosystem: Environmental > Terrestrial > Soil >...
CGCGGGCGCGGTTGCGAAGGGTGCTGCGTGACTGAGCCCCGCTTCCTGCGCGAGTGCTGCGGGCGCAACCTCGCTGCACGCCGGGATCCGGCGCGCACGTCAAGGCGAGGTGGCTACCCCGGGGTGAACGTGATGAGGTGGCAGGGTGAAGGCCGCGTATGAGTGCCTGGGCAGACTGGATGACGTGCTGCGCCGCGCCGGTGAGCTTCAGGCACGGACGATCATCTTCGATGTGGAGCCGCTGGTCGCCTCCTGGGACACCAGCCAGCGAGCGCTGGATGAGGGCCTTGCTCGGGTGCTGAGGCGGACCAGCGCCGTGCCCGGCCTGCAGGTGGTGTGCTTTTCCACGAACTCGGTGCGCAGGCCTTCGGCCATCAACGGCGGATCCGGCCCGCGAGCCATCTACCTGGCCTCGGCCCGCAAGCCGATCCGGACAGCGCCGTACCGGGAGTTTCCGCGGCCGGGATTCGTGGTCGGGGACCAGGTCGCGACGGACGGGGTCCTGGCCTGGCGGCTCGGCTACGGGTTCCTGCACTACCAGCCGTCCCACGCCCAGGTCCCTGCCGGGCCGCGGCTGCTCGGTTACTGCGGGCAGCTGATCCGGCCGCTGCTGTTCACGCCGGAGCAAGACCGGCAGCGCTAGGTTCCGACCAGGCGCAGGCGGCTCGGGGACCCTGGCGCTTACTTTCCTGGTGCGCCCTGAGCTGCGGGCATGCTGTCCCGACCGACGGTCAGTGCCAGGTAGCGCAGCCGGGTCCAGTCCATCGGCGGCCGCAGCCGGGGGACGCCCGGCCTGCTGCGCGGAACCCGCACCCGCAGCGCCAGCGGGCGGATGGTGCAGCGCACGGGGGTCGGCACGAGCACCGATTCCCCGTCGATGCCGACGGGGATGGATGGCTGGTCTGCGTCAATGGTGACCTCGTGCACGGTGCAGGAGGTGATGCAGCGCGAGCGCTGCGTTCTGGTCAGCAGGCCAGCGGCCTGGACGCCGCTCTCCACTTTCACGCAGACCACGCCGAGCACGCCCTGGTCGAGCCGCGCGCGCCGGCCGAGGCCGGCGATGTCGCCGGTCTCGTACGGGTTGTTGCTCACCAGCACCGCCTGCGGTCCGTCGGCGATGACCTGACCGTCGACCCGCACGGTCAGGTGCGCTCCCTGCGCGCCGCTCAGCAGGTCGGGGAGCATCTGCAGGGCGGTGCCGGCCTTGTCGTCGCGGTAGGCGGGGCTCTGCACCACGTGCGCGTACGCACCGAACGACGCGTTGTTGACAAACGTGCGCTCCCCGATAAGGCCGAGGTCGATGCGAAGCTCGACAGCGTCCGTCAGAGCCTCCAGGCAGGTAGCCGGGTCGTCCCGGTCAAGCCCGAGATCAAGGGCGAAGTGATTGCGGGTTCCCGCCGATATGACCATCATGGGGAGGTTCCGGTCCGCGGCAAGGCCCGCGACGAGTGCCTGCGTCCCGTCGCCGCCTGCCACGCCCAGCAGGTCAGCTCCGTCGTCTACCGCCTGCCGGGCCAGCGCGGCCACGTCGACGAAGTCGGGGCCGTCGAGCATGGCCACCTCGGCGCCGAGACCGGTGGCGTTCTCGCCCAGCCCGAACTTGCCGACCTTGCCCCCGCCCGAGCGCGGGTTCATGATCAGGAAGGGATGCCGCAGCGGCGCAGCGGGGTATTCCCGCGGCCCGGCCGGCCCGCGGCTGCCGCTCAGCGCGGCCCGGCCGGCGGCCGTGGCGGCCAGCACCAGCGCGACGCTGAGCATGACTTCCCAGAGCAGCCCGGCAATGACATACATGGCGATCACGAAGGCCGGTGAGGCCAGCAGCACCAGCGCGGCCAGCCAGCGCAGGATGCCGCGGTGGGCCACGAACCACCAGGCCGCCGCGCAGGCAACGGCCACCCCCGCGGTCCCGAGGAGCAGCGCGGTAATGCTGGTCAGCGCACCCGACAGCAGGAGCACGAGTACGGCGGCCGCGACGGCAGCGAAGGCAAGCCTGGCCAGCCAGCGGCGGCCCCGGCCGCCCGCGGGGATCACGTCGGCGGGGGTTGTGCCTGCAGGGCTAGTGACTGCCTTGCCGACCGCGGTAGCTCCGCCCAGCTCGGCGATCCTCTCGAGCTCGGCCAGGTCAGGTGCGGGTCCGCTGGGGCTCTCGCTCATGGCCTGCGGTCCTTGCTGTCCGGCACCACGCAGCGGAAGCCCAGGTGACAGGAGGCGGTATCGATCGCCTCGCCCTGGCGGGCCGCCGGCCGGTACCGCAGGCAGTAGTTGGGCGCGCACCGATGCGAGCCGCCCTTGATCACTTTCCGCGGCGGGTAAGACCCCGCGCCAGCGGTCAGCGCCTCTGGGGAGTTCGCGCGCGGATTGCGCGGAGCACAGCGGGCAGTGAGGGCCGCCTGATGACGCGGCGTGACGTAATCGCAGGACCATTCCCGGACGTTCTCGATCATATCAACCAGGCCATATCCATTCGCGGCGAACGACCCGACGGGAGAGGTTCCCTCGTATCCATCGGAACACAGGTTCTGCCAGGGAAACGAGCCCTGCCAGGTATTTGCCATCAGCTGGCCGCCCGGCGCTTCCCGGTAACCGCTGACGAAGAACTCGTCCGAGCCATGCCGTGCGCGCTCCTGATTCTCCTCGGACTCTGGGCGCCTGATCCGGCGGCTACCAGCGGCGGCGGGATACGCGCCGCGCGGTGCGCCGGCTCGTGCGCCGGGCTACTCTGCGTCCTCCGAACATGTCATTCCCCCCGCTTCCTGGCGCTGCCCCGCTTCCTGGCGCTGCGCTGTCAGGGCGTGCTCGCTGATCCCGGCGTTTCCATCTCGTGCAGGTCCTGTGCTTCGTCAGCCGAGAGCAGCCCGATCTCGACGAGGTCGAGCGGGCTGATGAAGCCGTCGCTGATCCGGAAGCCGCCGGCGCGCACGATCGCGTCGCGAAGCGGAACCGCCCAGTGGTGCTCCAGCAGGATCAGCGCGGCTGCGGAGTCATTGGGAATGTCGGCCAGCACATCCCAGCCGTCTTCCGCACTGAAAACGTCCACGCCGCCGTCGGCGGCTGCCCGCTCGGCGCCTGCGCTGGCGCCTGCCTCGGCTCCCTCTTCGCCATCGATGCCGAGGCCGATCAGGGCGCCGATCTTGCTGCCGAGCTCGATTGCCTCCTGCTCGGACAGGTTGCTGAGGTGCTCGACCTCCAGGGCGCCGTCGGCGTCCTTGTAGACAGCCAGCGAGTCGATCACCCGAACGGTGTCACTGTCGCGAAGCCGCTCGAGCTCGGTGATGATCTCGCCGTGGAAGTCGGGCTTGCTGAAGCCGAGGGCCAGCAGCTGTACGGGACCGATCGCCATTTATTACTCCTTTTCGGTGCGAGCCTGCCTCTTCGGGAGCCCGGGAGCCGGCTGCATCCGGTCGCGAGTGGGCCTCCCGAGCTGATTCCCACGCGGCCCAGGATGTGCGGGGTCAGGCGGCGGCGCATCACCCGGGAAGGGTGGTCGGCTCGCTACGCGGAGGCGGCGGACAGGCAGGCCCGTTCGGTGCGGCCGCGAGTAACAGGCCGGGGGCTGGCCGGAAAGCCCGTCGCGCCGTGGACTGCCTGGCTAGCCCTTGGCTAGCCCTCGGTCCGGAAACCGCGGAGCATCTCGCTGATCCTGACCCTGATCTCGGCGGAGCTGGCGCCGAGCTGCGCGAGCATCGCCGCCGCCGGGGCGTCGGCGTCCCGCAGCAGGCCGAGCAGGATGTGCTCAGTGCCGATGTAGTTATGCCCGCGCTCCAGCGCCTCGGCGACCGCATCCCGCAGAACCGCGGCCGCCTCGGGTGAGTAGGGGAGGCGTCGCGCTGCGGCCGTCCCCGTCCCCGTCCCGGTCCCGGTCCCGGCTACGGCGGGCGGCTGCGGGTCGGCCAGGTCCGGGGCGAGCCCGGCTGCCGTCGGCGGCGGGGCGGTGTCGGCCGCCTGCGCCAGCGCGGCCACGGCTGCCGCCTCGCTCACGGACATGGCCGCGAGCACGCGCGCTGCGATTCCCTCGGGCGCAGCGAATAGCCCGAGCAGCAGATGCTCGGGGTGGACATGCCCGCGGCCGAGCGAGCGCGCCGAGTTATCGGCCGCCACTAGTACAGCCCGCGCGCGGGCGGTGAACCGCTCGAATGTCGGAGGGAAGCTGGCGGCGATCAGCACGCGGCGGTGCCCTGGGCCAACAGCGTGGAAGCGTGGCTCCTGCTGCTGTATACGCAGCAGGGACGCTCTCACGTGGTTGGGGGAGCGCCGCGTGCGCCAGGCGCGGCGGGCCGGCGTGCGCGCAGGGTCGGCGTGCGCAGGGTCGGCGTGCGCGAAGGGTCGCCAGGCGCAGCGGGCCGCCGCGGACGGAGGGTCGGCGTGCGCAGGGTCGGCGGGCGCGCCACGCCGGCCAGCGGCCCGGGCGGCCGGGATCAGGCTTGCGGGTGGATGGTCTTGTGCTCGGCCAGCATGGCGACGTACCGCTCGATCTTCCGGGCCCGCGTCTCCGGCCGCTTGACGCTGCCGATCCGGTACAGGATCGCGTACCGGTTCACGCTGCTGATCGTGTCGAAGAACGCCCGGGCGCCGTCGTTGGCCGCAAGCGCGCGCTGCAGGTCATCGGGGATGGTCATGGCGCGCTGGCCGGCGTAGGCCGCATCCCATCGTCCGTCCGCCCTGGCCTGCTCCACCGCGCGCAGCCCGGCCGGCCGCATCCGCCCGGTCCTGATCAGCTCGGCCGCCTTGTCAGTGTTGATCTTCGACCAGCGCCCGCCCGGCTTGCGCGGGGTGAAGCGCTGCAGCCAGAAGTCGTCGTCCAGGCTGCTCTTCTGGCCGTCGATCCAGCCGAAGCACAGGGCCGCCTCCAGCGCCTCCGCATACGAGAGCGTGCGGGCGGCCGATCCCTTCTTCGCGATCTTCAGCCACGCCCCGGCCGAGTCGCCGTGCGCAGCCAGCCAGTCCTCGAATGCTGGTGCAGACTCGAACGCCAGAACGGGAAGGTCATCGCGCGGCACGTGGTTAGTCAACCACGAGGGACTGTCCGGCGGCGGGCAGGCAGTGCCCGGAGGCGGTTAGTTGCCACTTAGCAAATGACGGAAGGCATACTGCTCTCATGGGCGCAGATGAGCTGAGCTACCGGCGCCGGATGCTCGTGCTGGCGACGTGCTGCCTCAGCCTGCTGATCGTCGGCCTGGACTCGACCATCGTCAACGTGGCGCTGCCATCGATCCAGCGTGAGCTGCATGCGCCGGTCTCCGGGCTGCAGTGGACGATCGACGCCTACACCCTGGTGCTGGCCAGCTTCCTGATGCTGTCCGGGTCGACCGCGGACCGGCTGGGGCGCAAGCGCACCTTCCAGGTCGGGCTGGCCGCGTTCACCCTCGGCTCGCTGCTGTGCAGCCTCGCACCGGGGCTGGGCTGGCTAGTGGCGTTCCGCATGGTGCAGGCCATCGGCGGATCGATGCTGAATCCGGTCGCCATGTCCATCATCACCAACACCTTCATCGACCCGCCCGAGCGGGCCAGGGCCATCGGCATCTGGGGCGGCGTGGTGGGCCTCAGCATGGCACTCGGCCCGGTTGTCGGCGGCCTGCTGGTGGAAACGGTCGGCTGGCGCGGCATCTTCTGGGTCAACATCCCGATCGGCATCGCGGCCATCGTGCTGACCGCGCTGTTCGTGCCTGAGTCCAGGGCCCCGCACCCGCGCAAGGTCGACCCGGTGGGGCAGGTGCTGGTCATCGTGTTCCTGGCCAGCCTCATCTACGCGATCATCGAGGGCCCGGGCGCCGGCTGGGGGTCGGCCCGGATCCTCGGCTGCTTCATCCTCTCAGCGGCCGCGCTGGCCGCCCTGATCGCCGTCGAGCCGCGCCGCCCCGAACCGCTCATCGACCTCAGGTTCTTCCGCAGTGCCCCGTTCTCGGGCGCCACTATCATTGCCGTCTGCGCCTTCGCCGGGCTCGGCGGCTTCCTCCTGCTCAACACGCTCTACCTGCAGGAGGTTCGCGGCTACTCCGCGCTGCACGCCGGCCTGTGCACCGTGCCGATGGCGGCCATGACCGTCATCTTCGCCCCGCTGTCCGGTCGCATCGTCGGCGCCCGCGGGCCGCGACTGCCGCTGGTCGCGGCGGGCATCGCGATCACCGCCAGCGGCGTCATGCTGACCCGGCTGACCAGCGGAACGCCACTGGGCTGGCTGATCTTCACCTATGTGATCTTCGGGATCGGGTTCGGGCTGGTGAACGCGCCGATCACCAACACGGCCGTGTCCGGGATGCCCCGCACGCAGGCAGGCGTCGCCGCCGCCGTGGCGTCGACCAGCCGCCAGGTTGGCGCGACGCTGGGCGTCGCGGTCATCGGCTCGGTTGTGGTGTCGTCGCTGGCGGGGCCGTTCCGGGACGGGTTCGCCCAGGCCAGTCACATCGGCTGGTGGATCCTGGCCGGCTGCGGCTGCGCGGTCCTGCTGGTCGGCCTGCTGACCAGCGGCCGCTGGGCCAGGGAAACGGCGGAGCGGACAGCGGACCGGCTCATGCCAGGGGACTACGACGTGCCGGCGTCGGCGGGGCAGGCTGTGCCCGCGCCCGCCCAGCTGGCGGAGCCGAGCGGCTCCGCCAGCTGACCCGGGCTCAGCTCTCGCTCTCCGGCGCCACGCTCATCACCGAGAAGACCGCGCCCTGGTTGTCGCTGACCACGGCCATCCGGCCGTAAGGGCTGTCCCAGGGGGGCGCCACGACGGCACCGCCGAGCCCGGTGACCCTGGCCAGTGACGCGTCCGTGTCCCGCACGGCAAAATAGGTCGACCAGTGCGCCGACGTGTCCGCGGGCTGGTCCGCGCTGATCTCGCCGATCCCGCCGACCGGACGGCCGCCCAGGTCCAGGGTCGCGTACCGCATCCCCTCAGCGCCGATGTCGCCGAAGCTGTAGCCGAACACCGCCTGGTAGAAGGCCTTGTTGCCGTCGTAGTCGCGGCTCATGTTCTCGCTCCAGATCAGCGAGCCCGGCTCGTTGGCCAGCTGGATGCCGGTGTGCGACCGAGCCTCCCAGATGCCGAACGCCGCGCCGCCCGGATCCACTACGACGGCCATCCGGCCGACGTCCATGACGTCGAACGGCTCCATCAGCAGCTGCCCGCCCGCGGCCTTGATCTTCGCTGCGGTCACGTCCGCGTCGTCGGTCGCGAGGTACGTCGTCCAGACCGTCGGCGCATCCGGCGGGCCCATCTTCGGCCCGATGCCCGCCACCGGCCTGCCGTCGAGCTCGCACATGGCGTAGCCGCCGGTCTCCGGCGGCCCTGGCGTGATGACCCAGCTGAACAAGCCCTCATAGAAGGCGATGGCCCGGGGGATGTCGGCCACCCCCAGATCGATCCAGCACGGCGTGCCGACTGGCCAGGCTGTGTCTCGGGTAACCATCGATCCTCCCTCGGGCGGGCTGCCGGTGCGGCGTCAATGCCGCGGCTCGCTGCTGCCGATGTCCGTCACGGCTCGCTGTCGAAGCGTAGCGCCGATGGCTGACAGTCAATGGCCATCCACGCTCACCGCCAGCAGCACTCACGGGAAAGACCGGTGACGATCCGGTGAATGAGGCCGGGTCTCGCATCCACCGATCGGCTGATCGCGTCGGGCCGGCCGTCGCATGCCGGACTCAGCCGCCGCCGCGGCAGTTCTGGCTGCCCGGTCGATGCGGCCGGGCGCCCGCCGCGGCCAGGCTGGAGTCCGCGCCGGGTACCCGGCTACCGCATCGAGGCAGACAGGATGAAGGACAGCACGCCGGCACCGCCATCTCGGCGAGCGTGCCGGCGGATGCGCTGCGCCGGCCAGCGGCGGCCCCTGCGCCCGCGCCGCAACCCGTGCCCTGGTCGCGGCCGGCACCACGAACAAGGAGCCGGCCGCCCGGCTGTTCATCAGCGAGGCGACGGTCAAGACGCACCTGCTGCACATCTACGCCAAGCTGGGCGTCAGCGACCGCGCGGCGGCCGTCGCCGAGGCCTTCAACCGGGGCCTGCTGCGCCCGGCCGGACAGGAGTAGCCGGCCGGGAATGAGCACCCGGCCGGGCAGAGTGGCCGGCCGAGAATGAAAGCCGCAGCCGGGACGTTGGCGCCTGCATGCAGACATGGGAAGCCATCACCTCGCGCCGGAACGTGCGGTCCTACGCTGACCAGCCGGTCAGCGCCGGGCACCTGGACCAGATACTCGAGGCCGGACGCCGGTCACCGTCCTCGCAGAACTGGCAGCCGTGGTACTTCGTCCTCGTCACCGGCCGCGAGGAGCTGACCGAGCTGGCCAGGGTCTGGCGCGGCGGCGGTCACGTGGCGCAGTCGGCCGCGACGATCGCGCTGATCGCGCCCGCTGTCGACAACGAGTTCCGCCGGGCCCAGTTCGACCTGGGCCAGGCTGCGATGAGCATCATGCTGGCTGCCGCCGACCTGGGGATCGGCAGCTGTCATTCCGGAGTAGGCGACAAGCAGCTGGCCCGCGAGCTGCTCGGGCTTCCGGCGGACCGGGAGTGCTCCCTGCTGATCTCCCTTGGCTACCCGGCTGACCGGCCGCTCGCGCCGATCAGGCACCCTGACCGGCGCCCGTTCGACGAGGTCGTGCACCGCGGCCGCTGGTAGCGGCCAGCCTGACCGTTACCAGCGGCCCCCGGTGCCTGCGCCGCCGCTCAGCTTCCCGTGACCTCGAAGGATCAGCGGGACGTGTCACCTGATCCTTCGAGATCACGATGCGGGCGGGCGGGTATGCCCGCGCGAGTCAGGACGGGAAGCAGTAGGAGTCGCTGGACGCGTCTCCGCCCTGCAGCCGGACCTGATGCACGCGGCGGCCGCGGAAGGCATCGCCCTCGACGAAGAAGCGCTCGTCGAAGCTGATCCCGCCGTTCTCGCCGACGTCGAGCCTGGCCATCCACGCGCCCACCCCGGCCGGGTAGAACTGGTCGTCCCAGGCTCCGTACAGGGAGTTGGTGAAGTACACGCCCTTGCCGTCGCGGCCGACCTCCACCATCTGCGGGCCACCGGCCAGCGGCTGCCCCGGCCGGGCCGGGTGCGGGACCTGGCCGACGATGCCGCCGATCCGCACCGAGCCGGTCTCGACCGGGTGGAACGGGTCGGACACGTCATACTGCCTGAGCTCGCCGGTGCCCCAGCACGACACGTACAGGAACCGGTCGTCGACCGACAGGTTGATGTCGGTGACCAGCGGCGGCACGGCGCCGAAGCCCTGCAGCAGCGGTGGCAGCTGGTCCGCGGGCGCGGGCTCGGCCGGAATGGTGATGACCTTGGTAGCGGCCCACTCGTCGCCGTCCTGGTGCCAGAGCCAGATCGACGCGGACAGGTCCTCGACGCTGACCACGACTCCGACGAAGCCGTACTTCTGGTCCGGGTTGTGCGCAGGGCGCAGCTCCAGCACCATCTGGTGCTCGTCGCCAAGATCGATCGTCTGGATGTTCTTGCGGGTCTTCATGTCCCAGAAGTGCAGCCGGTGGCCGTACTGGCGGCCGAGCAGCAGCTCGGGCACGATCCCGTTCTCGATCATGGACGGGGTGGCCCACTCCGACGTGATCATGACGTCGTGGTTGATGTGCCACCAGAAGTCGTAGGCGAGGTACTGGTTGCCCCGGTCCGCCTCCCAGGGGCCGAGCACCTCGAAGGAGTTCTGGTCCAGCAGCGCGATACCGCCCGGTCCCTCCTCGCCGTCAGCGCCCAGGCAGGAAATGAAGAGCGCGCCCGGCCCGCAGTGCACGGTGTGCGGGCGCGAGTAACCCGCCCGCTTGCCGAGTTCCTCGGGCCCTAGCACCTGCACGAGCTTCGGCGCCGCCGGGTCCTCCCTGGTGTCGAGGATGTAGAGCCGCGACGAGCGGATGCCGGGCACGATCAGGTACCGGCGGTCGCCGTGATCGTGGCCGCCCCCCGGGCAGAGCGCGCTCGAGCACGCGTTCCAGCCGAAATGATGCAGCTCGTCCCCGAGGCTGGTCAGCTCGGTGAAGCCGACCACGGTGCCGTAGCTAGCCGAGGCCGGATCTACGTCGACGACGGCGATCGCGTCCGGCTTGTCGGCCGGCCGGGCGAAGGCCGCCACGTAGGCCAGTTTCTCGGCCGGTGCCTCGGCGGCGTCGCGCGGCGAGCGGTAGAACGTCGGGTCCTGGTGATGTCCCTCGTGCTGCCCGTGCTGGTGCTCGTCTGCCATCGCGTGTGCCCTTCGCTAGGTGTCCGTGCGGTCAGGATGTGCGTCCGGTGCGGTGAAGCGGTGAAGATGCCCGATGACCGGGATTGTCCGCCTGAATTAATTATCTAAATTTCGCTAGGAAAACTTGGATTTTGGCCAGGAGGCACCCGCAGGTGCTGCGGGCGGCCGCCCGCGGTCAGGGAGCCGGACAGATGGCGCTGTCGGACCGGCCGAGATCGATGTGCAACCGCGCTACGAGTAGCGGCCTGCCAAGGGCCATGGCGGCAGTTTCCGTGATGCCTGGCCGCGCTGTCAACGCGGCTGCCGCGCCAGCGCGAGGGGCCTGCCGGACGGTCGGCGAGGGGCATGCCGAGCGCACTGAGGCCGCCGGCCGGCCCCGGCGAGATTTGCGGCGGCGAACCAGGCGAGTCCGCCGGGCCAGGGCGCGGATTTCCTCGTAGCATGAGTAGCGATGACCATTAATGTGCGAACTCGACGATACTGGCTTCGTGCGGGCGGGCTAGGCGTGGCGGTCGCCATGCTGGCCGCGACCGCTACCAGCGCTTCCGCGGGACAGGCAGCCGCCGCCCGTCCGCGCGCCCGCGCCGGCGCATCCGCCGCGCGCTCTGTCACCAGGCCGGCCGCCGCGCTCGCCGCCGGGGTGCCGAAGCTGACGGTGCAGCAGATGGCCGGGCAGCGGGTGATCTACAGCTACCCCGGCCTGACGCCGCCGGCCAGCCTGCTGTGGCTGATCCGGCATGGCGACGTCGGTGGCGTGATCTTCTTCGGGCAGAACATCGCCAGCGAGGCGCAGGTCGCTGGCGTGATCCGGGAGCTTGACGCGGCGAATGCCAGCACCCTGAACCCGGCGCGCGCCTACCCGCTGCTGCTGATGACGGACCAGGAGGGCGGTGAGGTTCGCCGGCTGCCCGGTGCGCCGGCGCTGTCGGAGAAGCAGATCGGCGAGTCCAGGTATGCCTCAGAGGAGGCGACCGCGGCCGGCAAGGGCGCGGCCGCCAACCTGCGCGGCGTGGGCATGAACGTGAACCTCGCGCCGGTGCTTGACGTGTACCGGCAGGCCGGCGACTTCGATGATCAGTACGGCCGGTCCTACAGCATGAACCCTCAGGTCGTGTCCTACCTCGGCTCGGACTTCATCAAGGCGCAGCAGGCCGGCGGGGTGGCGGCGACGGCCAAGCACTTCCCCGGCCTCGGGGCGGCCGCGGCCGACCAGGACACCGACACCGGGCCGGTCGTGCTGAACCTGTCGGCCGCGACCATCCGCGGCGTCGATGAGCTGCCGTATAAGGCCGCGATCGCGGACGGGGTCGACCTGATCATGGTGAGCTGGGCGTTCTACCCGGCGCTGGGCGGCCGGCCTGCCGGGCTGTCGCCGGCGATCGTGCAAGGCGAGCTGCGGGGCCGGCTCGGCTACAAGGGCGTGACCATCACCGACGCGCTGGAGGCGGGCGGGCTGCGGGCGTACGGCTCCATCGGGAACCGCGCGCTGCTGGCCGCCGAGGCGGGCATGGACCTGATCCTCTGCTCCGGCCAGGACGCGGCCGAGGGCAGCGAGGCGCGGGACTCGCTGGCGGACGGCTACAAGGACGGCAAGCTCGGCGCGCCGTCATTCGACGCGGCGCTGAACCGCGTGCTCGCGCTGCGCGCGAGACTGCCGTAACGGGGCGCGGCCTGCCGCCGCGGACCGGCCGCCGCGGACCGGCCAACGCGGACCGGCCAACGCGGACCGGCCAACGCGGACCGGCCAACGGGTGGCCCGCGGCCCGCATGCGCTCGCGTGGCGCGCCGCGCTGTGTGACGCATGACCGTGTGACGCATGACCGTGCGCGGCCGGGAATACCGGCATCCGGGAAGCGACTGCGGCTGCCGCGGCGTTGGACGTCGTTGTAGCGCTGCGCGAGTGACGGCCCGCCGGTGGCGGCCCGGCCGCCATGTGCTCGCAACCGTTTGCGTCCGCTGGCCGTCCTTTATTCAGCAGTATCAGCTCGCCGCCCCCCTGCGGCGCAGCACCACCCGAGCGCACCGGCCCTTGACGGAGCGGGCCCGCGGAGAGGTACCCCCGGCACCGTGCGAGTTTCCCCGACCTGGCGGCGGCCCCGCCGACTGGCCCTGGCCGCACTGGTATTTGTCCTGCTGGTTGCCAGCGTGATCGCCGGGCTGACGCTGCCCGTTCGGCACCGTCCTTCGCGGCCGCAGGCTGGCGGGCAGCCCGCTGCCACCTCGCAGGCGCCTTCCCGGAGCGGCCAGCCGACCACGCAGCCGAGCGCGTCGACCCAGCCGGCCGCGGCGACCGGGCTGGGCAGGCTCTCGGCGCGGCAGCTGGCGGGCCAGCGGGTGATCTACAGCTATCCGGGCCTGACCCCGCCGGCCAGCCTGCTGGCGGCGATCTCGCATGGCGAGGCCGCTGGCGTCATTTTCTTCGGGCAGAACATCGCCAGTGAGGCGCAGCTCGCCGGGGCTGTCCGGCAGCTCGAGGCGGCCGATGCCAGCCCGTCCAACCCGGTGCGGGCGCCGCTGCTGCTGATGACCGATCAGGAGGGCGGAATCGTCAATCGCATGCCCGGCGCGCCGGAGCTGTCCGAGAAGCAGATCGGCGAGTCCGCGGATCCGGCCGCGCAGGCCACGGCGGCCGGCCAGGGCGCGGCGGCCAACCTGGGCGGCGTTGGCCTGAACGTCAATCTCGCCCCGGTGCTCGACGTGTACCGGCATCCGAACGACTTCGACGACCACCTGCAGCGGTCCTACAGCATGAACCCCGCCGTGGTGGCGTCCCTGGGCGCGAACTTCATCAGGGCGCAGCAGGCGGGCGGCGTGGCGGCGACGGCCAAGCACTTCCCTGGCCTGGGTGCCGCCGGGGCTAACCAGGACACCGACAACACCCCGGTGACGCTGAACCTGCCTGCCTCGACCATCCGCGGCGTGGATGAGCTGCCCTACAAGGCCGCGATCGCGGCCGGCGTCCGGCTGGTCATGGTGTCGTGGGCGGTCTACCCGCAGCTGGCCTCGATGCCCGCCGGAATGTCTCCGGCGATCGTGCAGGGCGAGTTGCGGCAGCGGCTGGGCTTCACCGGAGTGACGATCACCGACGCCCTGGAGGCCGGCGCCCTGCGAGCGTACGGGTCCATCGGGAACCGGGCCGTGCTGGCGGCCCGCGCCGGCATGGACCTGCTGCTCTGCTCGGGCAAGTACGCGGGCGAGGGCACCGCGGCCGTGACCGCGCTGGCCAGCGGCTACAGCAGCGGCGCGCTGCCCAGGGCCGCGTTCGACAGCTCGGTGCTGCGGGTGCTCAGCCTGCGCGGCTCGCTGCCGCGGTGACCAGGCCGTTAAAGCCCTCGCCGCATCGGCCGCCGCTCGCGTAGGGTCTCCCGGTGCAGCGCATCTCGGTGGTCGGCAACAGCGGGTCGGGCAAGACCACACTGGCCAGGTCCCTGGCCGGCGCCCTCGGCATCCCGCATCTGGAGCTGGACTCGGTCTTTCACCAGCCGGGCTGGCAGCCGCTGGACCGGGAAGAGTTCCGCCGCCGGGTCACCAAGCTCGCGGCAGCGCCGGGCTGGGTGATCGACGGCAACTACGGCGCGGTGCGGGACATCGTCTGGAGCCGGGCCGACACCGTGATCTGGATCGACCTGCCCAGGCGCCGCGTTATGCGCCAGGTCGCCGGGCGCACGCTGCGCCGGATGGTCACCAGGGCCGAGCTGTGGAACGGCAACCGCGAGCCCTGGCGGAGCCTGGTCCGGCTCAAGCCCGAGGAGTCGATCATCATGTGGGCCTGGACGCACCACCACGCGTACCGGCAGCGTTACCTGACCGCCCGGCAGGATCCGGCGAACGGGCACCTGGCGTTCATCCGGCTGAGGACGCCGGCCGAGATCGCGGCGCTGATCCGGCGGGTTGCCGGCCAGCGCGCCGGGGAGTAGCCGGCCCTGGCTTGCGCGGTCAGCGGCCGCCCAGCGGGCACGAGTGGCCTCCGGCGGACGGCCTACGGCTTCGGCCCCACCCAGATGAACGACTTCCAGTTCTGGACGCCGTTCTTCGAGCAGCGGCCGCCCGGCGCGTACTGCGGGCACCGGCCGTTCAGCATCCGCACGGTATGCGACACGTAGCTGAAGACCTGGTAGGTGTTCACGTCAGCCGGCATGTAGCGGTCCGACTGGGACGATCCCATCGAGCCGGTCAGCATCAGCAGGCCGGCGAAGACTCCGGCGATCGCCGCGCCGCGCTGCGGCAGCCCGGGCCGCGGCAGCCCGGGCCGCGGCAGCCCGGGCCGCGGCGCGCCGCCGGGCCGGCCGGGCAGCATGGCCCGTACCGCGACTAGCCTCCCGGCCACCAGGTACACCGCCAGGCCGATGAACAGCAGCCCGCAGTACAGCAGCTGGTTATCGGTGCGGATCCAGAGCTGTACCTCGTCCGTGGCGAACATCCTGGCCGCGAAGTACATCCGCATCAGCCAGGCGCTGGCGAAGATGCACACGGTCGTGACCACGACCGACCTTCGGATCCCGAGCCAGAGCGCCACGCCCAGGGCCACGAACAGCAGCGCGGTGAAGAGGCTGACCCCGCCGATCTCGCCCGGCGGCGGCCACTGGGTGACCTTGCCGGGCATGTCGGTGCGCCACATCGAGAAGTACGCGGGGTCGGTATAGGCGTCGAAGCTGAAGTTCCGGTCCGGCGTTCCCGCGCTCTGCAGCAGTGTCACCGCGTACCAGCCCGCCACGGCGGCGAAGGCCGCGACGCTGGCCGCGGCGGCGGCCAGCGCCTTCAGCCGGCCGGACCGCCCCGAGCGCCACGGGAAGAGCAGCAGCGCAGCCGCGACGGCCCCGCCGGCGCTCCACACGAACCAGCCTGAGTAGGTGAGGAACAGCACCCCGAGCAGGACGCCGAGCAGGGCCGCCCTGACCAGCAGCGTGCGCCACGCGGTATCCGGCGCCCGCCGCATGACCTGCAGCACTGCCGTCAGCACCGGCGTCAGCAGGATCAGCACCACGGCGTCGTAGGGCTTGTACGAGTCGATCAGGGCCATCATCGGGACGATCCCGATGACCAGCGCCCAGATCGGCCGGAACAGCATCCGCCAGGCCAGGTAGGCCAGCGGGCCGATGACCGCCGCGCCCAGGATCTCCATGCCCTTGAATGCGTACGCGGCATTGCCCCCGTAGAAGAGCTTGGCCAGGCCGGCCAGGCCGTACAGCGAGAGCGGCGGGTAGATCGGGACCGGGGCGCCGTGCCCGTGCAGGATGGACGTCGCCCAGGCCACGAGCCGGCCGGTGTCGCCATTGAGGCCGAACATCGGCCAGGGCGTTCCCAGCAGCGCCACCACCGCCCCTGCCGCGACGAAGCCGCTGGCCAGGCCGGCCAGGGCCGCGCAGCACAGCCGGGTGACGACAGCAAAGAACCTGCCCGCGCGCAGGTGCTGCGCGATCAGCAGCGCCGCGATCAGCAGGATGCCCAGCACGGCGAACCGCAGCTGGATCGCGGCCAGGCCGCTGACCTGGCCGATCCGGTTCATCGGGTTGACGTCCAGGCGGCGCACCAGCAGCGGGAGCACGAGGCAGGCGGCGAAGGCCACGAAAGCTTCGGCGAGGATCAGCGCGAGCGCGCGCAGCCGGTCGCTGGCCCACCAGCTGCTGCTGGCCGGCTCGGCTGCGCGGGGGGCGCCGGCCAGCTCGGGGGTCTGCGGCACGGGGGCGACGGCGGAACTCACAGGCGGCTCCCTCCCCGCACGTTGATGCCAGCCAGCGCAGGACCCTTGTATTGTCCTAGCCCGGGCGTTCACTCGTCGAGCGGCCGGACCGGACAGACCGCCCGAACCTGAGGCAAGCTCTGGCCGAGCCTAACTCCGCGGCGGCGATGACACCCCGCGGTGACTGGTGCGTGCTGGGCTCACGGCTTGCCGAGCGCGTCGATCCGCGCGACCTGCTCCGCGCTGAGGGAGAAGCCGAAAAGGTCGATGTTCGCGGCTATCCGGTCGGGCTGCACCGACTTGGGGATAACTGCGATCTCGTGCTCGACGTGCCAGCGCAGGACCACCCGGGCGGGCGTGACGCCGTGCGCGGCCGCGATCTGAACGAGGACCGGGTCGTCCAGCGAGGTGTCCTTCAGCGGGCTGTAGCCCTCCATGGCGACGCCGCGCTCGCGGTGACCGGCCAGCACCTCGGCGTTGTAGCGAGGCGGGTTCCAGTGCACCTGGTTCACGGCGGGCATCTCGCCGCTGGACTTGGCCAGGTCGTCCAGCTGCGCCAGGGTGTAGTTGCTGACCCCGATCGTCCGGGCCTGGCCGGTGTCGCGCAGCCGCCGGACCTCGTTCCAGACCTGGCGGCTGAGCTGCGGCCGGGGCGGCGGCCAGTGCACCAGCCACAGGTCCACGTGATCGGTGCCGAGGGCGCGCAGCGACGCGCGCAGCACCCGGTCCTCCCGGCCGGCGTCGGATGGCCGCAGCTTGGTGGTCAGGAAGAGCTCGGCGCGGTCGATCCCGCTGTCGGCCAGGGCCCGGCCGATCGCCTCCTCGTTCCCGTACATCGTGGCCGTGTCGATGTGCCGGTATCCCGCGGCCAGCGCCGCGCCGACCGCCGCGTGCGCCTGGTGCCCGCGCAGCTTCCAGGTGCCGAACCCGACCAGCGGCATCTGCGTGCCGCCGGGCAGGCTGACCGCCGGGACCTCGGAAGGTTTCGTCATGACCGCATTATCCGCCTGCCGGGCGCGGCCTCCCCGGCCGAGGCCCGGCCAGCCGGGGGTCCCGGCCGGGGTCCCGGCCGGTCAGATGATCTCAGTGCCGGCGCTGGCGGTCAGCTCGGCAAACAGGCCGGCCAGCCGCCGCGTGACGCCCCCCGGCGCGCCCGCTCCGATCGTGCGGCCGTCGAGCGCCAGGACCGGGACAATCCCGCCCATCGTGCCGGTGACGAACAGCTCGTCGGCGGTGTGGAGCTGAGCCAGGCTGAAGTCGCCGACGGTGCAGCCGATCCCGCTGGCCGCGGCCAGGTCCAGCACCGCCTGCCGGGTGATGCCCTCCGGGCACGCCGCGGCCGATGGGGTGCCGAGCCGGCCGCCGGTGACCAGGAACAGGTTGGTGGCGTTCGTCTCCGCCACGAACCCGCGGTGATCCAGCATGACCGCGTCGTCCGCACCGGCGATGTTGGCCTCGATCTTGGCCAGGATGGAGGTCAGCAGGTTGTTGTGATGGATCTTGGGGTCCAGGCTGTCCGGCGGCGCCCGCCGCACGCTGGAAGTGACCAGGGTGATCCCTTCCTGGTCATAGACCGGCGGCTTGTGCTCGGGCAGCACGATGAGGGTCGGCCCCGACTGGTTCAGCCGCGGGTCCATCCCGCTGGTGATCTTGACGCCGCGGCTCAGGGTGAGCCGGATGTGCACGTTGTCGTGCATCTGGTTGGCCGCCAGCGTGCGCCGGATCTCCGCGATGATCTCCTCGTTCGGCGGCACCGCCTCGAAGGCGAGCGCGCGGGCGGACCTGCGCAGCCTGGCCAGGTGCTCGTCGAGCCGGAAGATCCTGCCGCGGTAGAGGCGCAGGCCCTCCCAGACCGCGTCACCGCCCTGGACGGCCGAGTCGAACGGGCTGACGGCCGCCTCGTCCCGGTGCGTCAGCCGGCCCCCCACGCTGACGATCAGGTCCCGGTTCCGCTCGTCGAATGCCTGGAGCACTGCCTCTCCCGTTGCTCATCATGCCGGCGCCGCGGCCCGGCGCCTGGCGGGGGGCGGCACCGCGTACATCCGGTGCCAGGCTGCCGGTCAGCTCGCGGCCGCGCGGCGGGCCAGTCCGTCGACGAAGATATCGGGCGATCGTGGTCCGGGCGAGCCCGCCGCCCGCTAGGGCCGGAGGCGGCAGGCGTACATCTCGTCGTAGAACGGCTGGCATCGCGCGGCCAGCGGCTCCAGCTCCGCGGGCAGCTCGGCCGCCTGCTCCCGGTACGGCCCGAAACCAGTCGAGCGCCACACCCCTTCGTACCAGTACCGAGCCCACACGCCGTCGGTCTCGCGCGGCCCCGGCGGCCAGGCCAGCATGGCCGGGTCGAACGGGACGCCGAGTGCGCCGCACAGCGCCTCCAGGGCCGGCCGCGGCCGCCGCAGGATGTCGGCGGCGTCGATGACCGGGCCGCCGAAGGCGGCGAAGATCTCGGCCTGCTGCGCCAGCCCGATGTCGGCCAGCACCGGCTGGGACCGGACTCGCGCGTAGGAGGCGAGCAGCTGGCGCGGATCGCGGATCAGGAACGCGTGCGACAGCCCGCTGAGCAGGTCGCGGTCGACTTCCGGCAGCAGGTGATGCGTCATGTGCTTCTGGTAGTGGACGGCCTTGCCGGGCGGCAGCGGGTCCTCGGTCAGCTGCCGCAGCACGGTGCGCCAGTCGCCGGGCATGCTCGCGATCACCTCGTCCCGGCCCGGATGCGCCACCCCCGAGCGGGCCAGGTAATAGCCGTAGAGCGGCTCGTCCACGACGACGCAGTCGGCCCTGTTCTCGAAGCCGCGCATCAGCGCCGTGGAAATCGTGCGCGGTCCCGACCACATGGCGATCCTGGTGACGCCGGGGGGCGCGGCCTGGGGCGGCGTCGGCGTCACTGGCCAGGCATCCGCCCGGTGGTCACCATCGCCGCCGGGACGGTCGCGGCCATCACCATCGCTCCGGTCACAGCAGCACGACGCTGCGCAGCACCTCGCCCCGGCCCATTTTCGCGAACGCCTCCTCGATCGCGTCCAGGGCGATCGTCTCGGAGACGAATTTCTCCAGCGGCAGCCTGCCCTGCAGGTGCAGGTCGGTCAGCATGGGGAAGTCCCGCGAGGGCAGGCAGTCGCCGTACCAGGAGGACTTGAGCGCGCCGCCGCGGCCGAACACGTCCAGCAGCGGCAGCTCCAGCCGCATGTCCGGGGTGGGCACGCCGACGAGCACGACCGTGCCGGCCAAGTCGCGCGCGTAGAAGGCCTGGGTGTACGTCTCGGGCCGGCCGACTGCCTCGATGACGACGTCGGCGCCGTTCCCGTCGGTCAGCTCGCGGATGCGCTCGACCGGGTCGGCCGACCGGGAGTTCACCACCTGGGTGGCGCCGAACTGCCGGGCCCACTCCAGCTTCCGGTCGTCCACGTCAACGGCGATGATCTCCCGCGCGCCCGCCAGGCTGGCGCCGAGGACGGCGGCGCTGCCCACGCCGCCGCAGCCGATCACCGCGACCGAGTCGCCGCGGGTGACGCCGGCCGTGTTGATCGCGGCGCCGAGCCCGGCCATCACGCCGCAGCCGAGCAGGCCGGCCACTTCCGGCCGGATCTTGGGATCGACCTTGGTGCACTGGCCTGCCGCGACCAGCGTCTTCTCCGCGAAGGCCCCGATGCCCAGCGCCGCGGACAGGACCGTGCCGTCGGCCAGGGTCATCTTCTGGGCCGCGTTATGCGTGGCAAAGCAGTACCAGGGACGGCCGCGCCGGCAGGCCCGGCACTGCCCGCACACGGCCCGCCAGTTCAGGATCACGAAATCGCCGGGCGCGACCTCGGTCACCCCTTCGCCGACCGCCTCGACGACGCCGGCCGCCTCGTGCCCGAGCAGGTACGGGAAATCGTCGCCGATCCCGCCCTCGCGGTAATGCAGGTCGGTGTGGCAGACGCCGCACGCCTGCACCCGCACCAGCGCCTCGCCGGGACCCGGGTCCGGCACGAGCACCGTGGTGACCGTGACCGGCGCCCCCTGGGCAGCGGCGATGACTCCCTGAACCTCATGTGCCATCGGATCCTCGGCTTTCGACGTTCCCGAACGAAAATCTGCCCGCGCTCCCGGTGCCGCAGCGACCAGCGCGCAGTCCTGGGCGATCTTACGACGGCGGGCTCGGCGGCGCACGCGGCGACGGCTGGCTGGCGCTGGCCGGGCTGCCGCCCGCACGGGCTGGCGCCGGCCGGGCAGGCGCCGGCCCGATGCGGGGTCAGGCGCGTGCCGGGAGCAGCCGGGCGGGGCGCACGCTGCGGCGCTGCACGACGACGACCGCCGTGGCGGGGGGCACCAGTGGCGCCAGCGCGGACCGCAGTTCCTCGGCCGACAGGTCGTAGATCGGCACGACGTAGCGCGGCGGATCGGCGCGCGGGGAGGTCAGGGCGGGCGTGCCGCGGCCGAGACCGAACGGCATGAGCAGCATCCCGGCCATCAGCAGGGCCTGATGGCCCAGCCCGCGGCGGCGGGTGATCCTGGCGGCGGGGCCGGGCGCGATCTCGAGCCTCGCGCCGTACCAGCGGCGCCTGATCGTGACCTGCTGCACTTCCGGCCACCACAGCGGCACCCGGCGCATCTTCGGTCGCTTGCGCGCGGTTCGGACCCCGAGCCACACGCCGCTCTGGTCCGCCCGGAACGCGAAATGCCGCGCGGTCGCCAGCACCCCCAGCAGCATGCAGAAGCCGATCAGGATCCCGCACAGGGCCGAGCCGACGAACCACATCGGCGGCTTGCGGCCGCTGATCTCCCGTACCGCGATCCACAGCGCGGCAGCCGCAGCCGCGCACCAGACCGGGATCAGCCACAGATAGCCGCGCGGCAGCGTGGCGGACGGGCCCCGGACCTGCGCAGAAAAGCTCTCGTTCACGGCCGTCCTCCCCGCATGGTCCCTACCAGGGATCTTCGGCCCTCGCGGGCCGCGCGGCAAGAGCCAATTCCGGCCTGCTCCTGGCGCCACCGCCAGGTTCCCAGCCGATGATCAAGACGGCCAGCGGGCCGGGTGCCGCTGACCGTCTTGATCACCGGGTTGCGCTAGTAAGCGCGGCCGAACAGGACCCGGGTTCCGTAGGCGGACGGCAGGCCGCAGCGGACGCAGGTGCCCGAGTCCGGCTCGCCTTCCAGCGGTATGCAGCGCGCCGTCGCCCCGGTCTGCGCCTTGATGTCCTCCTCGCAGGAGGGCCTGCCGCAATGCAGGGCCAGCGCCCAGCCGGTCGCGACTGCCTCGGTGAACGCCGGCCAGGAATTGACGGTGGCCGTGCGCGCGTCCCGGAACTCGGTGGCGCGCTGCAGCAGCATCGCCTGGAAGGCGCTGAGCTCGTAGGAGATCCTGGCCACCGCAGAGTCGAGTGACAGCTCGGTCTTGCGCCCGCCCACCCTCCCCGGCCCGCCCGCCCTCCCTGGCCCGCCCGCCCTCCCTGGCCCGCCCGTGCCCTGGTCGTCCGCGCCCTGGTCGCCGAGCCTGCTGACCATGACCGCGGTGCCGGACGCGAGCTCTCGCGGACCGAGCTCCAGCCTGATCGGCACGCCGCGCAGCTCCCAGTCGTTGAACTTGAACCCGGGCGACAGCTGGGGCCGGTCGTCGACGTGGACGCGAATGTCCTTGCGGCTGAGCCGGGCGGCCAGGTCGCGGGCCGCCTGCTGAACGTCGGCGGCCCGGTCGCCGCCGCCGATCGGCACGATCACCACCTGGCAGGGAGCCAGGGCGGGCGGCAGCACCAGGCCCTTGTCATCACCATGCGTCATGATCACCCCGCCGATCATGCGGCTGCTCATGCCCCAGGAGGTGGTGTAACAGGGCTCGAGAACGCCGGACTCGGCCGTGTACCTGATGCCGAACGCGGTGGCGAAATTGGTTCCCAGGTAATGCGAGGTGCCGGCCTGCAGGGCCCGGCCGTCCCGCATCATCGCCTCGATGGTGAAGGTGCGCTCGGCGCCGGCGAAGCGCTCGCTGGCAGTCTTCTCGCCCGCGATCGCGGGGATGGCGGCCGCCTCGGCGGCCAGCTCGCGATAGAAGGTCAGCGCCAGCATCGTCTCGGCCATCGCCTCGGCCGAGTCCGCATGCGCGGTGTGTCCTTCTTGCCAGAGGAACTCGGTGGTGCGCAGGAACATCCGCGGCCGCAGCTCCCAGCGGACGACATTGGCCCACTGGTTCAGCAGCATGGGCAGGTCGCGATGCGAGCTGATCCACTTGGCCATCATCTCGCCGACGACCGTCTCCGACGTTGGCCGGATGACGAGCGGCTCCTCCAGGTCCTTGCCGCCCGCATGGGTCACGACCGCCAGCTCAGGGGCGAAGCCCTCGACGTGCTCGGCCTCGCGTTGCAGGTAGCTCTCCGGGATGAGCAGCGGGAAGTAGGCGTTGACGTGACCGGTCTCCTTGATCCGGCGGTCCAGGTCGGCCTGCAGGAGCTCCCAGATCCGGTACCCGTACGGCCGGATGACCATGGTCCCGCGCACCGGCCCCCGGTCCACCAGCTCGGCCCTGAAGACCAGCTCGTTGTACCAGGCAGAGAAGTCCTCGCTCTGCGGCGTCACGCCGCGCTCATCGCGTGCCATGTGCCGACGCTACCGGCGGCCACGAGCTCAGTGCACCGGGGTTTAGCTGCTGGCTTGCGGACACGCGAGGCGTTCGGCGGTCGCCGACGGCCGGCTGCATAGCCGTGCCGGAAACAGCCGATGAAGTGGCGGCGACCGCGCGTCGTGCCCCATGATGTAGTGAATCTCGGATCGGGGAGAGACGCCGCGTCAGTCTCAGGAGTAACGCGCCTCATGAGCACCGGAACGCCGCAAGATCAGCGGAACCGGAGGTCTTACTCCTCGGTGGACGATGATCCCCCCGCGTCCGGCGAGGCCTCCGGGCAGGGGCGTCGCGGCCAGCAGCAGCACCCGAGCCTGCCCCTTCCGGTGGGCCGTCCTTCCCGCCGGGCAGCCAGGTCAGCCGCGACCGCCGAGCGCGACCAGGCCGGAGATCAGGGCTGGAACCCGGCGGGCGGCGGCGCGGCGGACGACGAGGATTACGAGTGGATCCGCTACCTGAGCGGTGGCAAGCCCAAGACCGGCCCGGCACCGGCCGTTCCGGCACCGCGTAGCCCGGCAGGACCCGCGGACGAAATGGTGCCGCCTTTCGCGCCGCCTGATGCTGGTCGCCCGCAGGGTCCGTCGGTGCCGCGGTTCACCCCGCCCGACGCGGGGCATCCGCAGGGTCTGTCCGTGCCGCAGTTCAGCCCGCCTGATGCGAGTCGCCCGCAGGGTCCGTCGGTGCCGCGGTTCGCCCCACCCGACGCGGGGCATCCGCAGGGTCTGTCCGTGCCGGGATTCGCGCCGCCGGACACTGGTCGCCCGCAGGGGCCGTCCGTGCCGCGGTTCACCCCGCCTGAGACTGCTCAGCCCTCGGCCGCGCCACGGTCTTTCGCCGGGCCGGCTCAGCCAGCAGCCCCCGCCGGCGCGCCACCGGAGGCGACACCGGACACGGGCCGCCGCCGCGCGGCTCACCGTTCACACGGGCCCGCCGGCCCGGACCGGGCCCCGCTGCCGCCGCCCGGTCTGTCTCCGGCGCCAGGTCGGGTCGGTCCTGGACGTGCGGCCTCGCGGCCGGGGGCAGATCCAGCTGACGACAGTGAATCGGCCCATCAGGCCGCTGACAGCAGGCCCGGGCGCGGGAAGAAGGACCGAGCGCCGGAGCCGAAAGCGCCGAGGCGCCAGTCCCGGCCGAAACTACTAAGGCGCGGCCCGGCTGCTCCTCCCGGCCGTCCCGGCCCCGCGGCCCCGGCCGAGCCCCCGGCCCGTCCCGAAGCCCCGGCCCGCCGCTCGGCCGCAGCTCCCGTCGAGCCCTCGGCACCGCGGGAAAGCGCGGCCTGGTACCAGCCGGAAGCCCGGACCGAGGCTGCTGCGCCCGCTGAGGCTGCCGCTCGAACGGAGGCTGCCGCTCGGGCGGAGGCTGCCGCGCGGACCGAGGCTGCCGCTCGGGCGGAGGCTGCCGCGCGGACCGAGGCTGCCGCTCGGACCGAGGCTGCCGCGCGCGCTGAGGCTGAGGCCAGGGGCCGATCTGCGGCGCGGCCCGACCCGGGCCGGTCGACGGGCACAATCAGGACCGACGGACCGGCCAGTCCGGATGTCGCCGCCAGTCCGGAAACCAGGGCCCGGCGCAAGATGCTGCGCCGCGGCCGTGCCGCGCAGGCGAAGCCCGAGGTCGTGATCCCGGCTGCCGCGACGGCTCGGCCCCAGTCGGCCGGCCAGACGAAAACCGGCGGCCGACCAGAAGCCGAAGCGCGGCCACAAGCCCTCTCGCGGCCGGAAGGCCTGGCGCGGCCGGAAGGCCTGGCGCCTCCCGAGGCCCTGGCGCGGCCGGAAGGCCTGGTGCGGCCGGATACTGTTGCGGGGCCGGAAGTCACCGCCCGCCCGGAGGCGGCAGGCCGATCAGCGGGCCGCCCGTCCGGGATTGGTAGCCCTGAGGCCGGTAGCCCTGAGGCCGGTGCCCTGCCCCAGGCTGAGGGCCGGCCAGCTAAGGGCCGGAAGCGATCTGCGGCGAGCGCCGTGGCGCCCGCCAGGGCAGTCCCGGATCGGCTGACCCGGGCAGCCCGCAGGGCGGGAAAGCGGCGGCTGCGCCGCGCGCTGTGGCTAGCGGCCGGCGCCGTGGTGATCGTGGTCGCCGTGGTCGTCGCCATGGAGCTGCAGCCCGGCAGCGGGCCGGCTCATGCGATCGCGGCGCCCCGGCAACTCGGCGCTTACGTTCAGGCGCCCAACCTGGCCTCGAGCATGGGAGCCAGCAAGCTGAAGGCCGGGATCATGGCTGATGGCGGCGGTGAGGCCACTCATGTCGTGGACGCCGTATACGAGGACAGCACGGGCCCGGCCGCTCGATCCGGGCCGCAGATCATCCTGTTCATCGGCGGCAACCTGTCCGGCTCCTCAGCTAAGTCGTTCATTACCAGTTTCATCGGTCAGGTGCGCGGCGCCGTTACCACCGGAGCCGGCCCGCTTGGCGGCGCGGCCGCGTGCGCTCCCGCGCCCAGCGGCGGCCTGGCCGAGTGCGCCTGGGCCGACAATGACACCTTCGGCCTGGTGGCCTCGCCGACGATGTCGCCGGCCACGCTGGGGAACGAGCTGCGGCAGCTGCGTCCGCAGGTGGAGCACGTGGTCAAGTAGCGTCGCTCGCTTTGTGCCGGCCTGCCGGGCCCGCCTGCGTCGCCGCCTGCGTGAAAGGCGGCTGGCGACCCCAGCGGCGCCAGTTCCGACGAGACGCTGGCGGCCGGGCTACTTGGACTTCCCCGGACCATCCTGAGGTCGCGGCGTCCGCAGGGACAGCCGGGCGATGGCGATCACGATGGCGCCCGCCAGCACGGCCAGGCCGGCCAGCTGGCCGCCGATCAGGCGTGAGTCAAGCGGGACGGTCGCCGACGCGGTGACAGCCCGCACGTGCGCATGCGGCTTCGTGGCCGGCGGCAGCCCGAGGCCTCCGGGGCTGCTCGAGCCTGGCCCGGGCGACACGGTCGGAAACAGCCCGGCCGGGTCAGTCGGAGTCACGCCGGTACCGATCCCGGTGTCGTTGCCGCCGACGGACACCGGCGGCAGCGTGACCGGGACCCCCGCAGACGTACTGCTGGTCGGGCTCGGCGTTGCTGATGCCGCGGCAACCAGGGTGATAGTCCCGGAGGCGTCACCATAGTGCGCGTCCGCCGCGGTCGCTGTCGCGGTCAGGTCCACCCGGCCGCCGACGGCAGCGTGGCTCCCGATCGGGACGCTGGCTTCGAGCTCGTCGGACTGAGCGGCGGGCAGCGGACCGACGCTGCACGAGCTGCCGCTGGCGGCCCGGCAGACCGTGAACCGGGGAGCGTATGCGTGCTCCAGCTTCCTGATCTGCACCTGGACGGTCACCGAGTCGCTGACCTTGGTGGCGCTCCAGACCCAGATCGCGAAGCTGGCCGTCTGCCCGGGGTGGACCTGGGCCGAGCTGACGAACGGCTGGACCAGGACGCACAGCTGTGGTTTCGCCGGGCTGGACGACTTGCTCGGACTGGGGGAGGGGCTGGCCGTCTTGGTCGGTGTCTTGGTCGGCGCCGGACTCGACTTGGGCGGGCTGGTGTGCGGGGTGGGACTCTTCGGCGACGTGGCGCTGCTGCTGGGCTTGGGGCTGGCCGACTTCGAGCTACTGGCACTCGGCTTGGGGCTGCTGCTGGCCGAGTGAGAGCTGCTGGCGCTGGGGTCGGGGCTGCTGGGCTTGGGGCTCTTCGGCGGATCCGACGGACTGCTGCTGGTAGAGCTCGGGTGCGCACTAGCGGAAGTCGTGCTCGTCTTGGCTGGCGCCGAAGTGGCCTTTGTCACGGGGGCGGCCGGGGAGGTGCTGGTCGTGCTCGGATGCGCGCTGGCCGATCGGCTGGCGGCTGGCTTCGGCTTGCTGACCCGTTTCGAGCTGAAGGTAAGCGCGCTATCGAGGAGTGCCGTCTTCGGGCGGCTAGCGCATGCTGAGACGCCGCCGGAGGTAGTCGGCTGCGCCGTCGCCGCGCTGGCCAGGGTGACGCCCAGCGCGCCGGAGGAGCAGGCCGCGAACCCGGTGATGGCGCCCAGCGTCGCTAGCCGGATGAGCCTGCTTCTCACCTGCCCGACCTCACCTCGGTTGACGCTCCGGCTGCGAACGTGGTCCCCCTCATGTGCTCACATTATGCACGGCCAGGTTAAGGATTCCCCTGTGCCCAATTTCGACACCTGCGAAACAGTCTGCTGAAATCCTGCTGTCCGAGCTGATCAGGCCTGGTGGCAGGCGTGGCCGTCGGCGGCCACGCCGGAAGGGAATCCGATGCATCCGGCTGACCTGCTGGCCCGAACATCGTCGGGGCCAGACCTCGAGTTGCGCTACGGCCCCGGCCCGGACCAGGTTGCCGATCTTCGGCTGCCTGCCGCGCACCAGCAGCCGGCCGGGGGCGCGCCACTGGTCATCTTCCTGCACGGGGGGTTCTGGCGGGCGGCTTACGATCGCCGGCATACCGGGCCGCTGGCCGCGGCCCTGGCGTCGGCCGGGTTCGCCGTCTGCACGCCGGAGTACCGCCGGACCGGGCAGCCGGCCGGTGGCTGGCCAGGGACCTTCGACGACGTAGCCGCCGCCGTCGACGTCCTGCCGGAAGCCGCTGTCCAGGCCGGCGGGGCAGCGATCGACGGCAGCTGCGTTGTCCTGGCCGGGCACTCAGCTGGCGGTCAGCTCGCCCTGTGGGCCGCGAGCCGGGCGCGGCTGCCGGCCGGGTCCGCCTGGTTCGCAGCCCAGCAGCGCGCCCATGCCGTGGTGAGCCTGGCCGGTGTCTGTGATCTCGCCGAGTGCTTCCGGCTTGACCTGGGCGACGGGGCCGCTGTCGAGCTCCTGGGCGGCAGTCCCGCTCAGTTTCCCGAGCGCTACGCCGCCACCGATCCCATGGCCTTGCTCCCCGCCGGAGTGCCGGTCCGGCTGGTGCACGGCGTCGCCGACGACCGCGTGCCGAGCCAGCTGAGCCGGAGCTATGCGCAGCGCGCCCGGGCTGCCGGTGATGACGCCAGCTGCGACCTGGTCGCCGGCTGCGGGCATTTCGAGCTGATTGACCCGTCATCCGCCGCATGGCCGAGCGTTCTGGCGGCCTTCCGCTCGGCGACCGGTGGCGCCGCCTAGCCGGGCCGCCGCTGTCCGTTCCCCGCCGCGGTGCGCCGTCGTGTATGCTCACTTGGCGCGGTGCGCGAACCAGCGGAAAGCTCGCTTCGCGCAGCGAGAGCCGGGTGGTGCTGCTACCCGGCCCGCCCCCTTAGCTCAGTCGGCAGAGCGTCTCCATGGTAAGGAGAAGGTCTACGGTTCGATTCCGTAAGGGGGCTCCCAGGTCAGCGGTATTTCTCGATTAAGTCTGCCATCCGATTTGTCGCTTTCATGGACCGGTTCGTGGGGATGCTCCAATGCTCTGAATGCACAGGATGGGCCATGGATATCTTCGCCTCGTCACTGAGGGTAACGCCAGGCGTTCGGTAGCGCCCGGCGCTAGCCGGGCCAGTCTTTCCTGCTACGTGGCGTGACCTCCATAGCCCCGAAATAGACGCTCATATATGCGCATAACGCTGATACCGTGCGCCCCCCAAGCCAGTTCGGCTGCTGGCTCTGGGCGCACTGATCAGCCAGATCTGGGTGGCTGGACCAGCTGGCCGAGCGTGCCGCCCGGATCGGGCCCCGGTTCGGCTGGGCCTTTCCGCTGGGCTGGGAGCTGGTCGAGGCGGTGGACGAAGTCGGTGAGGAGCTCGGCGAAGGTTTCGCGCTGCTGGGTGCTCCAGTTCTCCGTGGCCAGGGCGAATGCCTGGCGGCGGTGGTGGTGGACGACGTCGAGGTAGGTCCGGCCGGCCGGGGCGAGCACCAGCAGTGACCGTCTTCCGTCATGCTGGTCGGCTTCACGGCTGAGCAGGCCCTGGTCGACCGCTCTGCCGATGAGCTTGCTTGCCCGCGGCTGGTCGACGCCGAGGCGGCCCGCGACCGACGTCGTCGTGCACGGCACGCCGGCGTCGTTGTCTTCCTCCACCACGTCGAGGACCGCGAGCAGGGCCTCGTCGATGGGCTGGGCGGCCGCGTCCGTGGTGAGCCGTCCCAGGGCGCGGTTGCGCTGGCGCCGGCGGATCGCCACCATCGCCCGCTCCACGGCAGCCGCGGATACCTCGTTGCGTTCCACGACGGTAATGTTATCCTCTGACAAGTGCATGTCCTAAGACAAGTAATTCTTGGGAGGAGCGCGATGGTGAAAGATGGCCTGCCAGGGCGTCCGGGGCCCGTGATTGAGGCATCCGGGCTCGTCAAGCGCTACGGCGGCACGAGTGCCCTGGCCGGAGTCGATCTGGCGGCGGCCGGATCGGTCCTGGGTGTGCTGGGACCCAACGGAGCGGGCAAGACAACCGCCATCCGGATCCTCACCACCTTGACGCGCCCCGACGCTGGGTCGGCGTCGGTGGGCGGCCATGATGTGGTCACCGACGGCGACGCGGTGCGGCGCCTGATCGGCGTCACCGCTCAGGACGCGACGCTCGATGACATGCTGACTGGCCGGCGGAACCTGGTGATGCTGGGCGGGCTCGGCGGCATGACCCGCCGCCGTGCACGTGCCCGCGCCAGCGAACTGCTGGCCCAGGTCGAGCTGGCCGGTGCCGCCAACCGGGTCCTGCGCGGCTACTCCGGCGGGATGGGCGGATAACCGTCCGCACCGCCTCGGCGGACAGGCCCGGAACTCGCCGGTGACAGCTCGACCGGACCAGCCCGGCGTACGACCGAGGATGCGATCCTGTCGCGCGCGGGATAACCCTGGCTTTCATGCGCGCCGACAGACCCTGCAGAGCTGCAGATCGACCTGATCTGCATGCGTCAGCTGATGGCGCCTGGGCAACGACTGGCCGCTTAGAACGAAGCCAGGGTAGGCGCGCTCTTATTTGGTGTCCGCTGCCGGTGTCGTCGGCTGACTCGCCCAGGGTCTGGGCGGCTGGCTCAGGTCGTGCTCCGTGGCTCGTCGGAGAGGCAGGCCGGGCAGCGGCATGGGCTTGGTGCGCTTTCCGCCTGGGGGTGCCCCTTGGTCAGGCGGCTCCGCCGAGGTCAATGTCGCTGATGCCGGGGGCAGCGATGCGCAGGGGGCTGCCGGTGGCGTGAGCGAGGCGGGCGAGCATGTCGAGAGTGGGCAGGCTGCCGCCGCTTTCGATGCGGGCGATCGAGGACTGGGTGGTGCCCATCCGCCGGGCCAGTTCAGTCTGGGTCAGGCCGGCCCGGGTGCGCAGCGTGTAGACCAGCTCGGCCAGCTGGCCAGCCAGAATCGCGGTGGCATAGGCGCGGTCGTATTCCTCCCGGTCCTGTGGGGGGTACTTGGCGCGGAGCTCGTCCAGGGTGATATTAGCCATCGTCGTCTCCTGCTTCCCGGCTGACCTGCATGGCCCGCCTGGCCCGGGACACTTCCCGCTGCTCGTTCTGCCGCTGCTTGCGGAATGTCGTCAGCATGATGACATTCCGCTGTGTGTCGATGTAATACGTCACCCGGCGGGCCGTTCCCTCGCAGGTGAACCGCACCTCGAACAGGCCGTCGCCGAGCGGCCTGGCGTGCGGCATCCGCAGCGCAGACCCGAGGTCGGCGAGCCGGTCAAACGCGCGGTCGGCCATCGCCTTGTCCTTGCTCTTGAGCGTCGCATACCAGTGCTCGACCTCCGGGGAGATCTCCAAGGTCCAGCGGCGCATGTCCACCAGCCGAGTATCGCACCAACACTATATCGCGTTCACGCGATGGGCAGGATTCCCCACGTCGCGTCCGTCACGCGCTGTCATCACCTCTTGGCCTCCCCAGCGGCGAGCTCGTCCTACCGGGTACGCGGCACGGTAACTCGCTGATATATCTAGTCCATCGCTGATCGTATATCCTGATCGGTGGAGGTGGAGATGGCGAAGACGCTGATCGACGTGGATGAGAAGTCGCTGGCTGCGGCGCAAGAGGCGCTGGGGACCGAGACGAAGAAGGATACGGTTAACGCTGCTCTGCAGGCAGTAGCGGCGCTGGCTGCCCGGCGGCGCGACCTGCAGCGGTTCGTGTCCGGCGGGTTGCCGGATCTGGAGGATGCGGAGGTGATGCACGCCGCATGGCAGCGGTAGCGAGGTGCCTGGCAGACACCAGTGCGCTGGCGCGTCTCCGGCATTCGCAGGTCGCGGAGGTGCTCGGCCCGCTCATCGAAGCTGGCCTTGTGGCCACGTGCGGGGTGATCGAGTTCGAGCTGGCGTGGGCGACCAGGACTGCCGCGGAGTTCGATGAGCTGCGGGCTGATCGTGACCTGGGCTATGAGTGGCTGGCGACCCATGATGAGGACTGGCGGCGGGCGCTGGAGGTTCAGGCCGTGCTGTGGCGCGGCGGGCAGATGCGGTCGGTCGGCCTGTCGGACCTGCTGATCGCGGCGGTCGCCGAGCGGGAGCGCGTCACCGTGCTGCATTATGACGCCGACTACGAGATCATCGCGAAGGTGACCGGGCAGGCGATCCGGTGGGTCGTGCCACGAGGTTCAGTTCCTTGACTGAGGCATCGAACGGATCATCGACGGCAGCGTCTGCGTTCGTCACTGACTACAGACCGTCACTCGGTTGGCAAGAGTGATCCCGTGGTCGTGGAACGAGTCGTAGACCGGGTCGGCCGTCCAGCGGGGGCATTCTGTGCTTTCAGAGCGTTCAGGCGTGCCTTCAGTGCTGGTTGTGCGGTCAGGGCGGCGAGGCGTGGCCATGGCAAGGAGAAGGTCTACGGTTCGATTCCGTAAGGGGGCTCGACGAGGTCTTCACCTTTGTGGATTCCAGGCTCCAGCGGGCATGGCGGCAGGTAGCTGAGGGCTGGGGGGCGCTGCGTTAGGGCCAGTTGCGCAGCGCGGCGCGGGCGAAGGCCACGCCTTCCGCCGTCGGCCTGGCTGCTGAGTGCCCGGGGCCGTCGTCGGTGAGGGCGCCAAGCCGTCGCAGGACCGTCTTGGTGTCCCAGCAGGCCTGGCCTGCGGCAAGCTCAGTGAGTTCGGTGCCATCCCCGTTGACCCAGCCGATTGCGCCGAGCAGGCGGGCGGTGACCCTGTCTGGGTCCTCGGCGGCCCCGGCAGCCAGCGCGAGCAGGAGAATGACCCCGGCGTGGGTTTCGCAGGCGTCCGGCGACTTGGGTGGTATCCGTTTTGCCAGGTACCACCACAGCGCAACCGGGTCGCCACGCAGTTTGCGTGCATGCGAGGTGAGCAGGAGCGTCCCGTGGCGTTTGCGCAGCAGGCCCATGTTGGCTGCCGATTCACGCAGGTGCAGGACGGGCAGTGTCTGGTTCTCCCGGTTGCCCTTCCCGATCCACTCCTCGCCCAGGCCGAGTTCGGTCATCGCCGCTTCTACATGGGCCGGGGGGAGGTAGCCAGCGCCGGTCAGCTTGATTCCGTCATCGCCGACGCGGTCCAGCAGCCAGGTGTACGGGCGGACCATCCGTGAGGCGGTGGCAGCGTCCACAAGCACCGGAGGGTCCAGGCGGGCCTTGCCGATCAGCTGCCGCAGTTCTCGCTTGCCGGCCGTGGTCCGGGCAGCACGGACGAGCTCATCGAGGGGCCCTGGGTAGTTGCGCTGCTGTCCGGCATTGCTGTCGTCCGGCTCGTCCTGCCCCTGCCAGCCGAGGCCAGCGAGCGCCTCGTTGATCTCGCCGATGTCGAATGGAGTCACGCGCATGGCTTCTGGGTCGGCGAACTCGCCGTAGACGTAGCTGAGCTCGGCCACGGCGTCAGCGTGATCGGGGTTTTGCGGGTCGCTGGCCGCGCAGATCAGCTCGTAAGCGTAGACGCCGCCGCAGTCCTCCGCGGGGCCGTCACGGCGGCCAGCCACACACACCGCCCGCGGGCCGAAGTCACGCCGCGGCAGCACCGCCTCGAGCTTGATGGTGTGCTGCCAGTCGTCACCGAAGTCGTAGTCGTAGAACAGCTTGTCGCCGACATCGGCAAGCACCTCATCCAGACGCACGTCTTCCTCGGGGATTCCCGTCTCGCCGTCTTCCACCTGGAACGAGCACAGGTAATGCTCGGTCTCCGGGCCGTAATGACCCGGCCCGGAACCGAACTGATGCAGGTGACTGTCGGTCCAGCCGAACGCTACCTGGATGACCTCGTGGACCTGGTCGAGAAACAGGTCCGACGCTAGCTCGAGCCGACGCCACAGCGGCGGCCTCGTCCTGTTGAGATCGATCCGGACGCGGTAGGTGACGACCTCGCTGCGCCGGGGACGTCGGCGGGAAGGGGGTGCTGGTCGCTCGAACAGGCCGACGAGCGGCGTCCGGAAGGTGAGCAGGCGCTGCAGCGCGTCCCCGATCTCGTCCATGGTCAGGCCGGACATCGACTGCGCAAGCTGCTCCAGCCCGGCCGACGGGCTGTCCGGCATCTTGTCAGAACCTGTGCCACCGACCATGGCGACACGTTACTGGCTTCCCCGCAGTGCACGTGCGGAGCCAGCACCAACGCGCGATCAGCTGTCACGGTGGACGAGGACACGGCCGGACCGGGTCGGTGCTCACCCGAAGAGTTCTCGCAGGACAGCGACAAGCCGTTGCGGCATTGGTTCGTCCGGATAGAACTCCGCGCAGATCTGCATGGCTTCCTCGGCTGATTCCACGCCGATGATGTCGGCAAGCACACGGAGATCGTCGATGTCGGGTGTCCTGGCTGCGAGTGCCTTCATCGCGAAGATATGGGCTGGCATTGCTGCGGACACGCGCAGCCCGGGATGATCGAACACCCGGCGCTTGCCGGGTCGTCCTTTCCGGAGATGCAGATGCTTGCCTGCTCGTTCAGACACCAGTAGGGCAGTCCGAGGTCGTCCGCGACGTGCCTGGCTTCCTCAATCACCACCCCGTGCGGCACGAACGCGTCGGTCACGCGGCGTCCAGGTCGCGGGCCGACAGGTAGACACCATGCTTGCGGAACGCCGCCGGAGCCCAGACAAGCGCCTCGGTCCGCTGGATGTGCAGTTCTGCCGGAAACCACGGCCGCTGCAAGACCCGGGACTCAGCCCACGGCGGGGGAGCGAGGTCGAGCCGGGCGGCAAGATGCTCAGCCAGCGCCGCCAGCAGCGCATCCCACCGCTCATCACCAACGGGCCCCGGCTCGTCGCGCAGCAGCAAGGGCTGAGCATCGGCTCCAAGATCAAAGTGAGTGGCAGGCGCTCCGGCGCTCACACCAGGCCGGGCGGGAACGCGCCGGGCCTGGCATTGGCCAGCTGCCGGACGCTAGCGCGGAGCTTAATATTGACTTCGTGAAGCCGCCGCGTCGCCTGTCAATCCCGGGCTGCATTGGCTGCGGAGCGATGAGGCAGTACGAGAGCTGTGAGGGAGCCTGCTCCGAGCGCAGGCTCGAACTCGTCAGCGGCGGCGATTATGACGAGCTGACGGCGGCCGCGGCCGCCTGTCGTGGTCGCATCGAGGGGCTAAGGGCTGTGGTCGGGGAGCTGGCGCGCGCAGAGGCCGGCCCGGGCGAGTGGCGGGTCGCGTACGAGGGGCTTCAGCAGTCGGCGCGTTCGGTACTGCGGCGCTCCGGGCCAGCAGCCGGGGGCCGCGATGATGAGCTGGTTTCGCCTGCCGAGACCGTGATCGTCTGGCGTTGCCAGGACTGCGGGGGTGTTGATGCTCCGCAGCCGTGCATCGATGTCTGCATCTGGGGTCCGGCCGACTGGGTAGATGTGGCCTCTTATGAGTCGCAGCGCTCACGGGCGGCCGTCGATCGCGAGGTTGAGCAGTCGCTGGCTGGGCTGCTTCGCAGGTTCGCGTTCGCCACGCCGCGCGCGGGGCAGTGGGAGCGAAGCTGGCGTGCCTTTCAATCGCAAGCGCGGATCGCTCTCCAGTCGAGGGGATCACGTCACGCTGCGAGCGAGATGGCCATCCGGCAGGCTCAAGCCGATGGATAACGCTGCTGTGCCAGCGCCAGGCATCGGCCCGTCTCCGGGCGCGTCGCAGTAGCTCACGGGCCATCGCTTGCAAGCAGCGCTTCTGCATGTCGTGTCGTTTCATCCATCGCCAGCTAACGGCGTGAGGACATCCAACACGCGCCGCGTAGGCCTGACTAGCTACCTGAGGTCAGCTGAGACTATTTAGCTAATTCTGATTAGTGATAGAGTGGGCGCATGACGCAGGACAACTGGGAGCTCGCGGCACTGAGCAGTCTCGATGACCCGGTGCGCGGCCGCCTGTATGAGTTCGTGTCCGGGCGGTCCGAGCCGGTGGGGCGGGATGAGGCGGCTGTCGCGGCCGGGATCGGTCGTCCGCTGGCGGCTTATCATCTGGACAGGCTCGTCGAGTTGGGGTTGCTGACCGCTTCCTACCAGCGGCCCTCCGGCCGGGGCGGCCCTGGGGCCGGCCGTCCGGCGAAGATGTACGCCCGGTCCGGACGCGAGTTCGCGGTGACCGTGCCGCCGCGGGAATATGAGCTGGCGGCGCGCCTGCTCGCGCAGGCCGTCGAGTCCGACCGCGGCGGCGTAAGCCGGGCCGCACTGCACGACGCCGCGCGGCGGTTCGGCGCCGAGCTCGGAAGGCGCAGCCTGGCCAGCGCTGCGGGCAGGGGCGCGCGGCAGGCCATGGAGAGCGCGCTGGGCGAGCACGGTTTCGAGCCGTGGCAGGACGAGGATGGCACCGTCCGGCTGCGCAACTGCCCGTTCCATCAGCTGGCCGCCCGCCATCGTGAGCTTGTCTGCGGGATGAACCTGGCGCTGATCCAAGGGCTGGTTGCAGGCCTCGGCGCGGCCGGGATGGTCCCAGCCCTGGACCCCGGGCCGGGACGCTGCTGCGTCGTCATCGGAACCGTCAATCCAGCAGGCAAAACGCGGAGGACCGAGGGGCCATGACACAGGAACTGACCCTCGTCTCGCCTGAGCAGGCGGTGGCACGGCCGGACTTGGGCGCGGCGATATCGTCCGGCGCAGGCCTGCAGATAGCGGACGACAAGCCGGGCGTTGACCTGAAAGCGGCGCAGCGTGCAGCTGCGGGCTTCCTGGCCGCCCTGGGGATCGACCTCGACCGGGAAGAGCTGCGTGAGACGCCGGCCCGGATGGCTCGCGCCTACGCAGAGCTGTTCGACGCGCAGCCACTCCGGCTCACGACGTTCCCCAACGACGAGGGTTACGACGAGCTGGTACTGGCGCGCGGCATCCCGTTCCGGACGGTCTGCGAGCATCACCTGCTGCCCTTTGCCGGCGTAGCGCACGTCGGCTACCTGCCCGGGGAGCGCATCCTGGGCCTGTCCAAGCTGGCCCGGCTGGTCGAGCACCTCGCTGCCCGGCCGCAGACCCAGGAGCGGCTGACCAAGCAGGTCGCCGACCACCTCGCAGCGCGCCTTCACCCCCGCGGCACAGGGGTCGTGCTGGAGGCCGAGCACACGTGCATGACCCTGCGCGGAGTGCGGGCCCTCGGCACCACGACCCTCACCTCGGCCCTGCTCGGCACGCTGCGTGCCGACGCGCGCTCCCGGGCGGAATTCTTCGCCCTAGCCGGCGTGCCGGGCTGACCATGATGCCGCCGCGAGGCGGGAAGGAGAGGATCGCAATGGCCGACGCGCTGGAGGCGCTGAGCAAGGCCGGCGTCTCGATCTGGCTGGATGACCTGAGCCGTGAACGGCTCGTCTCGGGCAGCCTGGCCGGCCTGGCCGCCCGCGACCATGTGGTGGGCGTGACCACCAATCCGGCCATCTTCGCCAAGGCGATCACCGGCAGTGATGCCTATCACGAGCAGGTGCGGGACCTGTCCGCCCGCGGCGTGGATGTCGGGGAGGCGCTGCGCGCCCTGACCACCTTCGACGTGCGCTGGGCCTGCGACGTGCTCCGCCCGATCTACGACACCACCGATGGGGTGGACGGGCGGGTGTCGATTGAGGTCGACCCGCGGCTCGCTTACGACACCGAGGCCACGATCGCTGAGGCGCGGGCCCTGTGGTGGGCGGTGGACCGGCCTAACCTGCTCGTCAAGATCCCGGCCGCCCGGCAGGGCCTGCCGGCGATCACAGCGTGCCTGGCCGAGGGAATCAGCATCAACATCACGCTGATCTTCTCCCTGCAGCGCTACGAGCAGGTCACCAGCGCGTTCCTCGACGGCATGGAACGCGCCCGTCAATCCGGCCGCGACCTGCCGTCCATCGGATCGGTGGCCTCGTTCTTCGTGTCCCGGGTCGACACCGAGATCGACTCCCGCCTGGACAAGATCGGCGCCAGCGAGGCGGCCGCGCTACGCGGCCGGGCCGCGATCGCCAATGCGCGGCTGGCCTACCAGCACTACGAGCGGGTGTTCTCCGCACCGCGGTGGGCCGCGCTGGCTGCGGCCGGGGCCCGGCCGCAGCGGCCGTTGTGGGCCTCCACATCGGTCAAGGACCCCGCCTATCCCGACACCCGCTACGTGACCGACCTGGTCGCCCCCGGCGTGGTCAACACGATGCCCGAGGCCACCCTGCGCGCGGTCGCCGACCACGGCCAGGTACCCGCCGACTCGATCCACGGCCACTACGACGAGGCGCAGCAGGTGCTCGGCCAGCTGCAGGCGGTCGGCATCGGCTACGACGAGATCATGCAGGGCCTCGAAGACGACGCCGTGGCCAAATTCGACGCCGCCTGGGAGCAGCTCGGCGAGCAGCTGGCCGCCACCCTGCGGGCCCAGCCAGCAGAGCAGCAAGGGAGCTGACCATGGCCACAGACACGCCATACCTGATCGTCGGGGCGAGCCTTGCCGGGGCGAGGGCAGCGGAGACGCTGCGGGCGGAGGGCTTCGACGGCCCGCTCATCCTGATCGGCGCGGAGAGCGAACGGCCGTATGAGCGGCCACCGCTATCGAAGGACTACCTGATCGGCAAGTCCGAACGGGAGACGATCTACGTCCACCCGCAGCAGTGGTACGCCGAGCACGACATCGACCTGCGCCTCGGCGTAACGGTCACAGGCATCGACCCTGCCGCCCGCGAGGTTGTCCTCGCGGACGGCAGCCAGATCGGATATGCCAAACTCCTGCTGGCCACCGGCTCCTCGCCACGCCGACTCTCAGTGCCGGGCGCCGACCTGGACGGCGTGCTCTACCTGCGGAGCGTCGCCGACTGCGACCAGATCAAGGCGGCCTTCCGGTCAGCATCACGGGTCGCGGTGATCGGCGGCGGCTGGATCGGCCTCGAGACAGCCGCCGCGGCCCGCGCCGCCGGCGTCGAGGTCAGCGTGCTGGAGACGGCGGAACTGCCGTTGCTGCGGGTCCTCGGCCGCCAGGTCGCTCGGATCTTCGCCGACCTGCACCGCGAGCACGGAGTAGACCTGCGCTGCGGGGTGCAGATCAGCCAGATCACCGGCAGCGACGGCAAGGCCACCGGTGTGCGGCTGGCCGACGGCCGGCACATCCGGGCCGACGCGGTCATCGCCGGGATCGGGATCACGCCCAACGCTCAGCTTGCCTCCGCGGCGGGCCTGAAGGTCGATAACGGCATCTGGGTCAGCGCGCAGCTGCGCTCCTCCGACCCGGACATCTACGCCGCCGGGGACGTCGCCAGCGCGTTCCATCCCCTGCTGGGCAAGCACATCCGGGTCGAGCACTGGGCCAACGCGCTGCACCAGCCGCAGACCGCGGCCCAGGCAATGCTCGGCCAGGACGTCGCCTACGACCGGGTGCCGTACTTCTACACCGACCAGTACGACCTAGGCATGGAATACTCCGGCTACGCCGACCCCGACGGCTACGACGAGGTCGTCTTCCGCGGCGACACCGGCCGCCGCGAGTTCATCGCCTTCTGGCTCGGAGCAGGCGGACGAGTGCTGGCCGGCATGAACGTCAACACCTGGGACGCCAGCGACGCGATCCAGGCACTCGTACGCGGCCGCCAGCCGGTGGACAAAAACGCACTGCGGAACCCGGAATACCCACTGGAATCGCTCGCAGGCCACTGATCGCCGGTCCAGGCGGCCGGCCCGCTGAACGCCGTCACGTTGACCTGGCGCGACAGGCCGGCCATCGTGCCCTGGTCATCGGCCTCGGCGACAAAGCGCCGCGTTCCCGGCTGCGCGCGCAGCGCCGCCTGGACCGCCCGCTGCCCCGCGGGCCCGATGGTGCTGCCGCTGCCGAGCGAGACCTGCACCGGCTCGGACTGGTCATGCGACAGGCCCGCCACCACCAGGCTGAGTGAGCTGCTCAGGCCGACGGCGAAGGTGATGGCGGTAGCTCCGAGCAGGATGGCGATCATGGTGCCCGCGGTGCGGGCGGGCCGGGCGAACGGCGCGGCCAGCCCGACGGTTACCGGCCTGGGCAGCCGCAGCCTGCTCAGCAGCCGGTGCGCGGCGTAGCCGCGGCCGTGCTGCGGAGCGCGTCCCGCGGCGATCGCCTGCACCGCGCCCATCCGCCCGGCTCGCGCCGCCGGCACCAGGGCAGCGATCCCGACCAGGACCAGCATGGCCAGGGGGACTGCCAGGTCTACCCAGGCTGGGACATCGAGCCGTCCGGTGCCGTAAACCCGGGCGGTCCTGGCGAGCAGCGGCAGGGCCAGCAGGTTCCCCAGCAGCGCGCCGCCCAGGCAGCCCGCCACAGCAGGCACCGCCACCTGGCCGGTGTAGGCACCCACGACCTGGCCGGGGGTGAAGCCGATGCTCTTCAGGATGCCGATCCTGCGGTAGCCGGCCACCACGGCGCCGCTGACCACGTTAGCCACGATCAGTACCGACATGATCAGCCCGATCACCCCGAAGGCGACCAGGGACGGCACGAACGGCGCTATGTTCTGGGTCTCCCGGGCCTTGATCGTCAGGCCGACCTGGCCGAGTTCCTCGACGCCCTGGACCGGGTGGCAGCCGGGGGCAGTGCGCTCGACCCGGAGGTCGTCGCCAAGCTGCTTGCCCGCAGCCGGCACCCGCTGGGCAGCCTCACCGCCAGGGCCTGCGCTCGAGCCGGAGCGCGAGCTTGGGGCAGGCCCGGATGGTGGCGCGGGCGTCGCCCAGCAGGTGATCCGGCAGCGCGTCAGGACGGATGATCGGGAACCCCCAGTCATCCAGCGAGATCAGCTCGGGCAGCATTTCTGCGCACAGGCCGCGGCCGTCGCACGCGATGGGATCGACCCGCAGCTGCGTCTGCGCTGTCCGGGCCGTCACCGCTGCCTCCGGGGCGGGACCGGCAGGACGCTCGTCGTCCCGCAGCACCAGCCGCGGGCGTGCCGCTGCAGCTCGGGCCCGAACAGGTCCAGGGCGCTGCGGACCAGCCCGACGGCGCCGTCGGGATGACCGCAGGCACCGCGGCCGTCGACCTGGCCGAGCCATCGCCGCAGCAGGCGCAGGTCGCGGCTGCGCCCGTCGGCCAGCTGGTCAAGTGCCCAGGCGATCGCGTCCAGGCCGAACAGGCAGGGTCCGCACTGCCCGGCCGACTCATCAGCGAGATACCCCGCCACGCGGGCGGTCTCCCTGAGGCCGCACGCATCGGCGGGCAGCGCCGCGACCAGCCCGGCCCCGGCTCCGGCACTGAGGCCGAGGACGGCCAGGCCAGCCGAGGAGAATGGCAGGCAGGCCGCCGCGGCCGCGTCGACCCAGCTGCCGAAGTAGCCGCCGATCAGCAGCGCCTGGATCGGCGCGGAGGCGCCACCCGCCAGGCTGAGCAGTTCAGCGACCGGCGTGCCGATAGCGACCTCGTGCACGCCGGGCCCGCGCACCGCGCCCAGGATAGTCACCAGCATGGACCCGGCTTCCTGCGGCGTGCCGACCGAGCGGAACCACGAGGCACCGTAGCGGGCGATCAGCGCGAGATGAGCGAGCGTCTCGACATTCTGCACGAGCGTAGGCGCGGAGCCCAGGCCTTGCTCCCACAGCTGCGGCGGCCTCGCCATGGGGGCAGGCGGACCGCCGTCAGCCCAGTGCACGACCGCGCTGGCCTCCCCGCCGACGAACCGGCTGGCGGCGGTGACGACCCTGACCCGGACCCGGTCGGCCCGGGACTGGATGCGCTCGGCAGCGGCGCCATCGATGATCTCACGGACGGACCGGTGCACGACCACGACCGCCTGCGCTGCGCCGACTATCTCGGCAGCGACGACGGCACCATCCAGCACCAGGTGCGGCGACCGGGCGAGCAGGACCTTGTCCTTGGCGCTGGCCGGCTCCCCCTCCGTGCCGTTGGCCACGACGACAGGGGCGTGACCGGCGGCGACGGCAGCCAGCTTGCGACCGGTGGGGAACCTGCCGCCGCCCCGTCCGGTCAGCCCGGACCGGTTCACCTCCTCGATCACCGAGGCAGGGTGCCGGCCTCCCCGGCCGATGATCGGCAGCGGCCCGTAGCGAGCGAGATGCCCGGCCATGCTCGCGGGACCGGCCGCGAAGCCCGCTGGCAGCAGGCGGGGCAGCTGCCCGGGCAGCATGGCGCTCCCCGGCCGGGCCGGTGCGTGAGTGCGGTCCAGGTCCGGCCTCATGCCGGCATGCCCGTCCGCTCGCAGCGCCGGCCCGGAGCGTCCGGCCGCTGGCCGCCCCGCGCGACGTGCCCGATGGCCTGCAGGATGCGCGCCACGACGGCGGTAGCCACCACGGCGGCGCAGCCCCACTCGATTAGCGCGACCCACCAGATCCGCATGTCGGTTCCCGCCGTGAGGGAGTGCGCGAACGCGACGGGCCACCCCAGGTAGGCGAGCCAGTGCACCGCCCGCCACGCCCGGTAGCCCAGTCGGCCGCGGCCCAGGCTGGTGAGCAGGACAGCTCCGCCGAGATCGACGGCCAGCGCGCCCAGGCCGATGGCCAGGGTCCGGTAACCGGACGCGAAGGGCAGCACCGTCGCGGCCCAGCCGATCGTCACGAAGGGATCCAGGATCGCGGTCACGACATGCAGCACGAGGAACGCGACCGAGAACATCGCGAGCGTCCTGTGCAGCTCGGCGATCGCGAATCGCGGCCAGCGGCTCGGCGCCGAGCCCAGCCGCGCTGCCACGCCCAGCACCATCACCATGCTGAGGGCGGCCAGCAGCGCCAGGCCGGTGCCCCGCGAGACGAACCACAGGGCCTGCGATCCCGCCACGGCAGCCAGCGCGCTCATCGCGGCCCGCTCCGCCTCAGCACCCCTCGGTACACCCGAGTACCCGGCGGGACCGGAACGGGTGCGCCGTCGGCATCCGGCCAGCCGCCGAGGCAGCGGACCTCGCCGTCGTGGCCGACGAGCCGCGCCGGCAGGCCGGCCGTGGCCAGCCACCGCTCCGCCTGCTGGCCGGCCACGATGGCCGCCGTTGTCGCGGCGTTCGCATCGGCGCAGGTCGCCGCGGCCGTGGTGACCGTCCGCCACGGGCCGTCCGCGGGCCGCCCGGTCCGCGGATCCACGATGTGATGCAGTTCCTGCCCGCCCCGCCGCCAGCGGCGGGTACTGACCGACGAGGTCGCCACCGCACCACGGGGAAGCCGGACCAGCTGGGCGGCTCGCGAGCCGACCTGGTCGGGGGTATCGGCCGCCGTGACCGGCCAGCCATCGCGTGGCGGCGTCCCGGCGACCGCGATGTCGCCGCCGAGGCTGGCTAGCACCCCGCCGGCCTGCTGGCTGGCGGACATGGCGGCCAGCGCGGCACGGTCGGCACCCAGGCCCTTCGCCGTGGCCCCGAGGTCAAGCCGGACGCCAGGCGGCAGCCGCAGCATCGTTCCGTCCAGCCGCAACGACTGCCAGCCCGGCGCCGGGACGGGCGCAGCGGGCGGTTCCCCGCACTGCTGGTCGATCGCTGCGAAGTCGCGGTCGTAGCCCAGCGAGATGAGCGCGCTGCCGATGGTCGGGTCCGTCAGCCCGCCGGTCCAGCGTGCCGCGGCCAGCGCTACGCCGACGGCCTCCGCCAGCCCGTCACTGAGCATGAACAGGCCGCCGCCGCGGCCGTGGATCCAGCAGATCTCCGAGTCCGGCCGGAACCGGCTCGCCTGCTGATCCAGCGCGCGCAGGACGATGTCGACGGCGCCGCATGCGCCGTCCAGGTTCTCCGGCGGCCACACGGCGACGCGGGCACGGGTGCCGAGCGCGTCGCGCTCGGCGACGGCAATGTCGCGGTCGCCCGTCATGATCTGCTGCCACGGCAGGGCGATGGCCAGGTCCGGCCCTGAGGTCATCATCATCATCATCATC
>Ga0187860_1000415_pt1 | contig 42068 bp, 37 predicted proteins | sample June2016WEW_10_4_FD_132981 | JGI IMG/M metagenome (GOLD analysis project Ga0187860, IMG submission 132981) | Peatland microbial communities from SPRUCE experiment site at the Marcell Experimental Forest, Minnesota, USA - June2016WEW_10_40 | ecosystem: Environmental > Terrestrial > Soil >...
CAAGAACGTACAAGACTGTCCCGCCTGACCGTGCGCTAACGTCGCGGCATGCCCGAAGACTCCGCTGCCAGCGGCGATCAGGAGCCTGCCGCGCCGTCGCCAGGCTCCGGCCCGGCGCGCGCCACCCCCGGGCGCAATTCCAGCCGGGGCCGCGGGCCCGCCCCGGTGCGCGACGGCATCGGCCTCGGCCTGGCCGTCGGGCTCTCCGGACTGGCCTTCGGCGCGGCCGCCGTCAGCTCCGGCCTCAGCACCTGGCAGGCGTGCGCGCTGAGCATCTTCGCGTTCACCGGCGCATCCCAGTTCGCGCTCGCCAGCGTCGTGGCGACGGGCGGCAGCCTGATCGCCGGCACGGCGGGGGCCATCCTGCTAGGCAGCAGGAACACGCTCTACGGGCTGCGCCTGGCTGATCTGCTCAGCGTGCGCGGGCCGCGCAAGCTGATCGTCGCCCAGGGCGTCATCGACGAGTGCACGGCGATCGCCCTGGCCCAGCCGGACCCGCCTGCCGCCCGGGCCGGATTCCGGGCCACTTTCGCCTGCCTGTACCTGACCTGGAACCTGTGCACGCTCGCCGGGGCACTGGGCGCGGGCAGGCTGGGCTCGCCGCAGGCCTACGGCCTGGACGTGGTCGGGCCGGCCGCGTTCCTCGCGCTCATCTGGCCCCGGCTGCGGGCCGGGCGGACCGAGCGCAGCGTCGCGGTGGGCGGCGTGGTCATCGCGCTCGCCGCGACGCCGTTCCTGCCGACGGGGGTGCCGGTCATCCTGGCCGCCTTCGCCGCGCTGGCGGGTGCGCTCGCCGACCCGGCCGCACCGCTGCGCGGCCCGGCATGACCGGCGTCTGGATCGCCGTCGCCGTGACGGCGGCCGGCTGCTATGCGCTGAAGCTGGCCGGGCTGACCGTGCCGCAGCGGGTACTGGACAACCCGCGCGTGCGCCGGTTCGCCGAACTGGTCCCGGTGGCCCTGCTCGCCGCCCTGATCGCGGTGCAGGTGGCCACCTCGGGGCAGTCGATCACCATCGACCCGGACCGGATGGCCGGCCTCGGCGCCGCCGTCGTCGCGCTGCTGCTGCGGGCGCCGTTCCTGGCCGTCATCGTGGCCGCGGCGGGCACCGCCGCCCTGCTGCACGCAGCCGGCGTCAGCTGAGCCGGCGCGCCCGGCCCGTCGGGCCCTGCGCGCAGCAGCGTGGGAGCGCCGTCACTGCTGCTGTAACCGCAGCAGATGCTCATCCACGTCGCTGCCCGCCGGGCGCCGGGCCGGCGGGCAGCGCATCCGCCGCGCCGGGTAGGGCCGCCGCGGCGCCGCCCGAACCGGTAATGTGCCCGGGGTGGCTGTCCAGGTAGAGGTTCTCAGCGAGGTCACCCCGGAAGTCGTCGAAGCGTTCAGCGTGCTGCTGCCGCAGCTATCCCGCTCGGCCCCGCCGCTCGACCAGGCGGCGCTCACCGCGATCATCGAGTCCCCGGCGATCACCTTGCTGATCGCCCGCTCTGACGGGCGCATCAGCGGGACGCTGACGCTGGTGACGTTCCCGATCCCGACCGGCGTGCGCGCCTGGATCGAGGACGTGGTGGTCGACGAGGCCGCCCGCGGCCAGGGCGTCGGCGAGGCGCTGACGCACAGGGCCGTCGAGCACGCCAGGGCGGTCGGCGCCCGGACTGTCGACCTGACATCGCGGCCGGCCCGTGCCGCTGCCGGGAGGCTGTACGAGCGGCTCGGCTTCGCCCTGCGCGACAGCCGGGTGTACCGGTTCGAACTCGGCGACCGCACCGCGCCTTAGCTCGCGCCGGGCGGCAGCCGGCCAGGCAGCGGCACTCGCTCCGGACTCACGCTCCCGCCGGCCCGCCAGCGCGCGGGCTGGCAGCCCGGCGCGGCTGGCTACTTCGCGAACATCCGCTTGAGCGCGTCCATGCCCTTCGCGAACGGGTCGTCGGCCGGCACCTTGCCGTCCGGCGTCGCCTCGTTCACCATCTCGGGCAGCACCTTGGCGACGTTCTCGCTGGCCTGCTCGGGCGTCGTTCCGGCCTGCTGAGCGAGCTGCTCCAGCGACTGCGGGTCCACGGCGTGCCGGACCTCGGATCCGGTCACCGGCTGGTTCTGCCCGGTCCCCACCCAGGAGTGCACCTGCTGGCCCAGGCCGCTATTGGACAGCTTGGATGTCAGGCCCTGCAGCCCGCCGTTCTCGCTGATGAACTTCGACAGCGAGGCCAGCCCGCCTTCCTGGCCCTGTCCCTGGCTGAACTTGCTTTTCACGTCGTCAAGGAATCCCACGAATCTCCCCCGCTGGTAGCCTCATGTGACAGAAGGTCGACAATCTGTCACTGCTGGTCTTCCCGGCCGCCTGCTGATTACGCCAGCCGAGGGCACGCCGCCGGGCCAGGCCCGGCTGCGGGGCCCTGACAACGCCGGCTCTCAGCCTAGCTCGGCCACGCCCGCCAGCAGCCGGTCCACGTCCGAGCGGTCGTTGTAGTGCACCAGCCCCGCCCGCACGGCGCTGCCGGCATCCCGGATGCCGAGGGCCCCGGTCAGCTCCCAGGCGTAGTTGTGGCCGTCCCACACGTTGACCTTGCGGCCGGCCAGATGCTCGGCCACCTCCCGCGGCGTGTGCCCGGCCACGGTGAAGTACGCCGTCGCGGTCCGGCTGGCCGCCTTTCCGTAGGTCGTAACGTGGCCCATTTCCTCCAGGCCGTCGAGCAGGATGCCGAACAGGGCCTGCTCATGGCGCTGCGCGGCGGACATGGCTGTGAGCACGCGCTCCCGCCTGGTGCCCTCGGCCGGGCCGGCCAGCCCGGCCAGGTGCTCCACGGCCGCCGTCAGGCCGGCCAGGTCGGCGAACGGCAGGGTGCCCCACTCGAACCGTTCCGGCACCTCATCCGGCGCCGGCCTCAGCTTGTCCGGCCGCAGCGCCTGCAGCAGTCCGGGATCGGCGATGACCGCGCCGACGTGCGGGCCCGACCACTTATAGGCGCTCGTCGCGTAGAAGTCAGCACCCATGGCCCGGACGTCAACCGGCCCGTGCGGGGTCGCGTGCACGCCGTCGACGTAGCTGAGCGCGCCGGCCGCGCGGACGGCGGCCGTGATAGCGGGCACATCCGGCCTGGTGCCGATGATGTTGCTGGCCGCGGTGACCGCGACCAGCCGGGTCCGCGGCGAGAGCAGCCCGGCGTACTGCCCGGCCGGCAGCTCGCCCGTGGCCCGGTCGATCTCGGCCCACCGGATGATCGCGCCCGCCCGGTCGGCGGCCTGCACCCACGGCCGCACGTTGGCGTCATGGTCGAGCCGGGACACGATCACCTCGTCGCCTGGCCGCCAGCCCGCTGCCAGCGTCGCCGCCAGCCGGTAGGTCAGGGTGGTCATGTTGGGCCCGAGTATCACGCCATCGGGCCTGCCGCCGGTCAGGTCGGCAACGGCGCGCCGGGCCTCGGCCGTGATCTCGTCGGACCGCCTGCTGGCCGGGAAGGCGCCGCCCGAGTTGCCGATCCCGGCCTGCTGGGCGGCGCTGATCGCCTCGATGACCGCAGCGGGCACCTGGGTGCCTGCCGCGCCGTCGAGATAGGCGTAGCCGTCAGCCAGCGCCGGGTACGCCGCGCGGACGGCAGCCACGTCAAAGCTCATGAGCAGGTCATCCCTTCCGCCGGTATCCCCCGGATATCCTCTCAGCTCCCGCGGCCGGGCGGCCGGCCGTCCATCCGGGAGACGGTCAAGCCATCCGGGAGACCGTCGAGCTGCGCCCTGATCTGGCCGTTTTGTCCACTCTCGGCGAAATAGGGATGACAGTTAAGCGCTTGCCCGGTTAGCCTGCGGACAATGCCCCCAGAGTCAGCTCGTAAGCCGCCGCATGCCCGGAAGGCGGAGCTGACCGCTGCCCGGCGGGCCCCGCAGACGCCCGCGGCCGCGCTCTGGCGCACCAGGGAATACCTCCGCCCGTATCACGGCCAGCTGCTCTTCATGATCATCGCCGCGGTCGTTTCCGTGTCGGCCGAGATCGCGATCCCGCTCGTCACCAAGTCAGTGATCGACGACGCCATCGTCCGCGGCAGCCGGCAGCTGCTCATCCCGCTGGGCATCGCCGCGATGGCCCTCGGCGCCCTGCAGGCAGCCCTGAACTTCTTCCGCCGCTGGGTTCAGTCCAGCGCGGTCACGAGCATGGAGCAGTCCATGCGCGACGATCTGTACGCGCACCTGCAGCGGCTCGAGCCCGGCTTCCACGATGCCTGGCAGTCGGGTCAGCTGCTGTCCCGCGCCACGACCGACCTGTCGGCGATCCGCCGCTTCGCCGGCTTCGGCGTGGTGTTCTTCATCACCAACATCTGGACCTTCCTGCTCGTGGTCGCCCTGCTCATCCGGCTGAACTGGTGGCTCGGGCTGCTCACCGGCTGCGTATTCCTCCCGGTGGCCGTGCTCTGCACGCGGTTCGAGAAGAAGTACCGGGTGCTCTCCCGCCGGGCCCAGGACCAGCAGGGCGACCTCGCCACCTATGTCGAGGAAGCGACGACCGGCATCCGGGTGCTCAAGGCGCTCGGCCGCCGGGATGAGGCGGCGGCCCAGCATTCGGAGCAGGCCGAGCTGGTCTACCGGACCCAGGTGGCCAAGGCCAGCCTGCGCGGGACCTTCTGGGCCGCCCTGGATCTCGTGCCCAACGTCGCCATCGGCGTGCTGCTGCTGCTGGGCACGCTGGCCGTGACGCAGCACGAGCTGAGCCTGGGCGGCCTCGTCGCCTTCATCACCCTGACGCTCCTGCTGGTCTGGCCGATCGAGGCGATGGGCTACATACTCGCGTCCGGCCAGGAGGCCGCGACCGCCGCCCAGCGCATCTACGAGATCTTCGATACGCCGCCGGCCATCACGGACCGGCCCGGCGCCCCGGCGGAGGCAGCCCCGTCAGCGTCGAAGACGGCGGCCCGCCCGGCCGCGCCCCGGCGTCAGGCCGCGGCCGGCCACCTGGTCTTCGATCAGGTGGAGTTCAGCTACTCCGCCGCCTCCGGGCCGGTGCTGCGCGGCGTGAACCTGGAACTGCGGCCGGGCGAGACGGTTGCCCTGGTGGGCGCGACCGGATCGGGCAAGAGCACGCTGCTGCAGCTGGTCCCGCGGCTCGCGGACGTGACCGGCGGTGCCATCCGGATCGGCGGCGTCGACGTGCGTGACCTGCCGCTGCCGCAGCTGCGCACGATGGTCGGCTGTGCCTTCGAGGATCCCACCCTGTTCTCGGCCAGCGTGCGCGAGAACGTCAGCTACGGCGTCGCCGACGCTGATGAGGAGTCCATCCTGGCCGCACTGGCAGCGGCCCAGGCGGACTTCGTGGCCGACCTGCCCTGGGGACTGGACACCAGGATCGGCGAGCAGGGCATGGCACTGTCCGGCGGGCAGCGCCAGCGGGTGGCGCTCGCCCGCGCGATCCTGGCCCGGCCGCAGGTGCTGCTGCTCGACGACCCGCTGTCGGCGCTCGACGTGCACACGGAGGCGAAGGTGACCGAGGCTCTCGGCCAGGTGCTCGCCGAGACCACCGGGCTGGTCGTCGCCCACCGCCCGTCGACCGTGCAGCTGGCTGACCGGGTGGCCCTGCTGAGCGACGGCGTGATCACCGCACTCGGCACGCACCACGAGCTGCTCAGCACTGATTCCCGGTACCGGGAGCTGATGAGCGCCGAGCCGCTCGAGGACGGCAGCAGCGCGGGCCTGGCAGGCGGCAGCATGACGAGCGGGGCGCGCCGATGAGCCAGGACACGGGCCAGGCCGCCGCGCCGCAGGCTGCCGCGCCGCAGGCTGCCGCGACCCCGGGGGCCGGCGACGCCTGGCGCGGCATCGCCGCGGAAGACGCCGAGGAGATCACCGCGGGCCTGTCAGCCCTGCTCCGGCGGCGGAGCCGGCGACTGCTGCAGAACCTGCTCGCGCCGCATCGCAACCGGGTCATCGCCGTCTTCCTGCTGATCATCACCGCGAACCTCGCGGCACTGGCGGGACCGTGGCTGGTAGGCGTCGGCATCGACAAGATCCCGGCGCTGGCCCGTACCCACGACGCCGTGCCGCTCGCCATCGTCATCGCCGCCTTCCTGGTGGCCGTGCTCGTCCAGGCGATCGCCACCAGGACGTTCATCAGCGGGATCGGCAAGCTCGGCGGCAGCGTCGTGCTGGAGCTGAGGCGCCGCCTCTTCGCGCACTTCCAGCGCCTCCCGGTCGCCTTTCACGAGAGCTACACATCCGGCCGGGTCATCTCCCGCCAGGTCTCCGACATTGACTCGATCTCCGACCTGTTCGAGGAGGGCCTGGACACGCTCGTCTCGGCCGTCTTCTCGCTGCTGCTCGTGGGCACCGGCATGCTGCTGCTCGACTGGCCGCTGGCCCTGGTCGTGATGACCGGCTTCGGGCCGCTGGCCTGGCTGTCCTCCTGGTTCCGGCGCGAGTCAGCGATCGCCTACCGCCGGACCAGGGACACGATCGCCCAGGTCATCGTGCAATTCGTGGAGACGTTCGGCGGGATCAGGGCGGTCCAGGCGTTCCGCAGGGAAAAGCGCAACCAGGAGATATTCAGCGCGCTCAACAAGGACTACGCCGACGCCACGCTGCGCTCGATGCGCCTGATCGCCATCTTCTTCCCTGGCGTGACGCTGGTCGGGAACCTGGCCATCGGCGCCGTGCTGCTGTATGGCGGGCTGCGGGTGATCGACCATCAGATGCAGATCGGCGTGCTCGTGACCTTCCTGCTCTACCTGCAGCGATTCTTCGACCCGCTGCAGGATCTTTCCCAGTTCTACAGCTCGTTCCAGTCGGCCGGGGCCGCGCTGGAGAAAGTATCCGGCGTGCTGGATGAGGCGCCGAAGGTGGCAGAGCCGGACGACCCCGTTTCGCTTAGTGCCCTGACTGCCCCGGCGCGCGGGGGCCGGGGAGTCCGGTTCGACGCAGTCCGGTTCGGCTACCGCGCCGCCGTGGTGCTGCCGGACCTGGACCTGGCCATCCCGGCCGGCCAGACGGTGGCCGTCGTCGGCGCTACCGGCGCGGGCAAGACCACCCTGGCCCGGTTGCTGGCCCGCTTCTACGACCCGGACGCAGGCCGGATCCTGCTGGACGGGATCGACGTGCGGCGGCTCTCCGAGCGCAGCCTGCGCAGCGAGGTCATCCTGATCACCCAGGAGAACTTCCTGTTCAGCGGGTCCATCGCGGACAGCATCGCGCTCGGTAAGCCGGGCGCCACCCAGGCCGAGATCGAGGCCGCCGCGGCCGCGATCGGCGCCGACGCCTTCATCCGGGCGCTGCCCGACGGCTACGCCGAGCAGGTCGGCAAGCGAGGCGGCAGGCTCTCGGCCGGCCAGCGGCAGCTCATCTCCTTTGCCCGCGCCTTCCTCGCGGCGCCCGCCGTCCTGATCCTGGACGAGGCCACCTCGCTGCTGGACATCCCGAGCGAGCGGCTCGTGCAGGAGGCGCTGCAGACCATCCGCACCGGGCGGACCGCCGTCATCATCGCGCACCGGCTCTCGACCGTGGCCATCGCGGACCGGGTGCTGGTGATGGACGGCGGCCGGATCATCGAGGACGGGCCGCCCGGCCAGCTGATGGACTCCGGCGGCGAGTACTCGGCGCTGAATGCCAGCTGGCGGGCCAGCCTGGCCTGAGCCTCGCGGCCGCCGACCGGGATGCTCCGCCGGTTCGCTAAGCTGGCCCACGTGAAGAGGCGGAGCACAGTCAGCGGCGAAGCGGAATCAAGGCACCTGGCCGATGTCGCGCTGGCCGGCAACTTCGACGAGCTGCTGGCTGCCGCGCGGGCGACCGAGCTGAGATACCGGCACGCGCAGGCGACGGCGGCGCCGGTCAGCGAGCAGTACCCGCTGGCGAAGGAACTCGACGCCGATCTCACCGCGGCCATGCGCGCCGCCTACGCCGCGCAGCGCGCCGAGATCGGCCCGCTCGGCTACGACGACCGGATCTACCGGCGGAAGGCCATGGCCAGGCCGGCCGTGCACCGCTGGACTGACGAGGCGGAGCGCCTGCTGACGATGCGTGAGACCTACCGCCTGACCGGCTTCCCGGCCCGCCTTGAGGTAGACGCGCTCGGCGTCCGGGTAGCCCGGATTCCGGCCGCCTGACGGCCGGCCGGACGCGCCCGCTCCCGGCAATCCCTGCGCACGGCGGCACCGAATAGTTAACGCTGAGTAGTCCACTGTGCATGGGCGGGGTTACGCCGGGTAGTGACCCGGTGCCACGCTGAACGCCACGGAAGCTCCAAATGGTGGTCAGGAAAACTGTCACATCAGGCCATGACGCCGGGTGCATGGCTGCTGGCAGAGTAGGGTGTGACCAAGACCACAACCAGCACTAACAACCACAACTAGGATCAACAGGAGTCACGCGGATGTGCCCGCACACGCCACTGTGTCCGGAGGCGAACGACCCGGACCGTGAGGCGGCCCGTACGATCATCAGCCACCCCGAGCAGGGCTGGAGCCTGCTGTGTAACGGGATCGTCGTCTTTGAGGACACCGGAGAGCTGCTGCCTGATGGCGACACCATCGCCCCGCACCGGCCGACCGACCTGACCGCAAAGCCCTATCTCTCCCCCAGCGGGCAGCGGAGGGCCGAGTCCAGCCATTCGCCCGCTGCCTAGCCCTCGGCGAGCTGCAGGAGCTCGCGCAACCAGGACGTCACAGCGCCAGTCATAACGTCGGCGCTCCCGGCCAGGGCATGTGTCTCGCCGGGCAGCGTCACGACGCGGCGCGCTCCCGCCGGCCCCGGTATGCCGAATGGGTCGCGGCTGCCGTTGATCACCAGCACGTCCGTGCCGGCCGCGTCCAGCTCGGCCAGGCGGGATCGTTCCGGCCTGCCGGGCGGGTGCAGCGGGAAGGCCAGCGCGATCACGCCGCGCGCGCCCGCAGGCTGAGCAGTGCGGCAGGCGAGCCGGGCGCCGTTGCTCCGGCCTCCCTGGATCAGCGGCAGGCCGGGGTACTCACCGCGCAGCGCGCTGATGATCTCAAGCCAGGCGGTGTCCTGCCGCCCGGCTGACCCCGGAGCCCGGGCACCGCGCAGCTGATACGGCTGCAGGACCCTGGCCACGGCGCCGCCCAGCGCCAGCGCCGACGCCCGCACTGCCAGCAGGTCCTTCGTGGCCACCCCGCCGCCCGCGCCGTGCGTCAGCACCGCCAGGAATGCCGGCGCGGCGGCATCGTCTAGCTCCGCCAGGGCCGGGCCGCCCGGGGTGATGATCTCCAGGGTCCGCGCGCCGGCGGCCGTCTGCGCAGTCTCCACGCCAGCAGCGTATTGGGCAGGCGCGCCGCCTGTCGCTCGCGTCGGCCGGGCGAATGCCGGCGGCTCCGCCGCCCCGGCCGCCGCGTGCCCGGTAGCGGGAGCTGACGGCCGCCAGCGGCACCGGGCGGCCCGGGCGGCCCGGGCGGAAGCGACCCGGCTCGTCAGTCGAACACCTTCTCCATGTCCCGGACCCGCTCAGGATGTCGGCGCAGCAGGAACAGCCTTCTCGGCCAGGCGCCGGCAGCGCCGTCACGCTAGCTGGCCATGGCGGCTTCACGAGCTCGCCACTGGCTGACCGGGCCGCCCGCCAGCGGCAGCCGGATCAGGAACTCGCAGCCGATACCGACATTGCGGACGGCGATCTGCCCGCTGTGCGCCTCGATGATGCCCCGGGCGATGCTCAGGCCCAGGCCCGCGCCCTCGGTGGGGCCTGGCGTGCGCGCCTCCTCGCCCCGGAAGCCGACGTCGAAGACCCTCGGCAGTTGCCCGGCGGGGATCCCGCCACAGCAGTCGGACACGCTGACGCTGCCCATGCCCCCTTCCTCATGGCCGAATACGACGACGGCACCCTCCGATGGCGTGTGCCGGATCGCATTGACCACGAGATTGCGCAGCGCCCGGCCGATCTCGGTGGTATCCGCCAGCACCGGCGGCCCGCCCGCCCAGGATCCGCGCAGCTGCACTCGCTTGGCCCTGGCCAGCGGTTCCGCGCTGGTGAGCGCATCGCCGATCAGCTCGCCGAGCCCGACCGGCCTCGGGCTCAGCCGGAGCGCTCCCGCGTGAATGCGGGACAGCTCAAACAGGTCATCGATCATCACCGTGAGCCGGGCGGTCTCCTTGCGGATCTGGGTGTGATACCGGTCGACTGTCGGCTGGTCCGCGACCACTCCGTCCTCCAGCGCCTCAGCCATGGCCCGCAGGCCCGCCAGCGGGGTCCGCAGGTCGTGGCTGACCCAGGCGACCAGCTCCCGGCGGCTGGCCTCGAGGGCCCGCTCCCGGTCCCTGGCCTCGGCCAGCCTGCTGTGCGCCGTGGCGAGCGCGTCGGACAGGCCCGCCAGCTCGGCCGGCAGCACGGCGGCCGGCGGCCGGTAGGCCCCGGTGCGGCCCACCTCCTGCACGGCATCCAGCAGCAGGCGGCTGGCCGCTGACACGCGGCGGCCGACCAGGAGCGAGACGGCGAAGCCCGCGATGCCCGCGATGACGACGACCGTCATCACCACGCTGAGATCACTCTGGGAGATGAACATCTCCCTGGCGATGACCACGACGCCGGCCAGCGTCGCGGCGATCGTGACGGCCGAGACAACGGCCAGGATCGCGCCGACCGAGCGGGCCGCGAGCAGCCGCAGGGCCAGCAGCCCGACCAGCGATACCGCCACCGCGATCGCGGCAACGGTGTAGCTGAACATCCACAGATTCGACGCCGAGATCATGACTCTCCCGGTTCATACCGGTAGCCGACGCCCCAGACCGTGGCGATCCGACGTGGCTGAGCCGGATCGGCCTCGAGTTTCTCCCGGAGCCTGCGCACGTGCACAGTGACGGTCGAGGTGTCGCCGAACGACCAGTTCCACACCTGATCCAGCAGTTCCTCGCGGGTGAATGCCTGGCGCGGGTGACGCATCAGGAATACCAGCAGGTCATATTCGCGGGCGGTCAGGGCCACCAGCTCAGCCTTGAGCCGGGCCTCGTGGGCGCCGAGGTCAACCGCGAGGTCGCCGTCGCCCAGCACGCCGAGGGAGGGGACCCCCTGCAGCCCGGTGCCCCTGGCCCGGCGCAGCACGGACCTGACCCGCATGGTGAGCTCGCGCGGGCTGAACGGCTTCGTCACGTAGTCATCGGCGCCGGTCTCGAAGCCCACGACCCGGTCGGTTTCCTCGCCCAGGGCGGTGAGCATCACGACCGGGATCGGCCAGTGCTCGCGCAGCCGCCTGCATACTTCCAGGCCGCTCATGCCCGGCAGCATCAGGTCGAGTATCACCAGGTCCGGCGGCTCTTCCGCGATCCGGCGCAGCGCCGCGTAGCCGTCGTGCGCGCAGACGACCTGATGACCGTCCCGGCACAGGTACCGGCCGACCACGTCGGCCAGGGTCTCGTCATCATCCACGACCATGATCCGGCCGGGCGGATCCAGGTTACTGAGCATCGGGGTCCCTCACTATCCCGTCCCCTCGGCCGCCAGTCACTTCACGCGCACAGTCGCCACGGTAACCGGATCACCCAGCATTGCCGGCTCTCACGGAATACGTCACGGATTCGTAAGGTTCGGCGCCGGCCGAAGGGCCGGCGGTCCTGCGTGCAGACACCGGGGCGGCCGGGCTCGATGTCCCGGCCGCCCCGCGTGGCCCGCCCTTTACCAGGGTCCGCCCGGCGGCGCGCTGCTGCCGCTGGGAGCTGGCGCCGGAGCCGGGGACGACGGCATGGAGCTCGGCATCGAGCTCGGCATCGAGCTCGGCATGGCGCTCGGCATCGAGCTGGGCATCATGCTCGGAGTGCTGCTCGGCATCATGCCCGGCATCGCGGACTGAGTCGGCATCATCGGGGCCATCGGCGCCGTGTGACGGCCGGCGGCCCAGAGCAGGCCGTCGGTGTTCCCGGCGGCGTCGGTGTAGAAGCCGACGAGGTCACCCGCGTCGTTCACGCCGTTGATCGTGGTGGCGCCCAGGCCGGCCGGATCGCTCACGGTCCTGAACCCGGTGCGCCGGGTCCAGGTGAAGCCGTACGTCTTGGCGCTGGAGCCGCTTCCGGTCGCGTACGTGCCGACGACCTCGCGCTCGTCGTTGACGCCGAAGGCCTGGGTCATCGCGGCGCCGGGATAGGCCAGCGTGTAGAAGTGGCGGCCGGCCATCAGGAAGCCGTCGGTCGTCCCGCCGGCGGCGGCGTAGAAGCCGGCCACGTCATCGCTGTTGTTGATCGCCGCGGCGGTCAGGCTCGGGCCCTTCAGGCCGGCCGGCATGCCGGGCACCAGCACCCGGCTGAACTGCCCGGTCCTGATGTCGTACAGGTAGCCGCGGTTGTTGCCCTGGTCGTTGGTGTAGAACCCGACGGCGATGTCGCGGTCATTGATCCCGAGCAGCTGGTCGACCGGCGGCTTGGCCGGGACGTTCGTGGGGAAGTCCACCCGGTGGAATCTGCCGTGCACCGCGTAGAAGCCGAAGTTGTTGTTCATCATGCTGGCCTTGTTCTGCGTCGAGAAGAACCCGACCGTCACGCCCAGGTCATTAAGGCCGGTCACCTGGGTCTGCCTCGCGCCGGGAACATTCTCGTTCACGTACGCGGAGCCGCGACCCGAGAGAACCAGCAGGTAGCCCTTATTGGGGTGCCCCTTCGCTCCCGAGCCGAGATAACCGGCGATCTCGCCGCGGTTATTGATGCCCAGCAGCTGATTGAACGTGGGGTCATTCTGATTGTCCAGCGTGCTGAATGACCAGTGCCGGGCGGAACGCCAGCCGGATCCGTGGTGCATCATGGAATCAGACGACAGGCTGATCTTCGCCGAGCTGCCGGGAGCCAGCGCGCTGTACAGCACCCCTCCCGCGACCAGGCCACTTACGCCAAGCGCCACCGCCTTGATCGTCCGGCTCGTCCGGGGCACGCGCCAGATCGCGCCGGGCCTTCCGTGACTCGTTCTCATTAAGATTCCCTTCCCATGCATCTGATTCCTGGCTTTCGGATCGCTCCTCAAGCCGGCCTCACAACCGCGGCTAGGGTTCACCCGCTCCCCGCTACGGCGCACAGCCGTCGCGGCGATTCAGGTCAATGCGCGGAACTGATCGCGTTAATGACGCTAGCGGCCCGGAGCGGCTATTTAGCACCACTTCGGGCTCGGGTCAGAGGATCGTAATATCTGGCCCGCCGACCTGGCTCAGGTGGCAGCGGCGCACGGCATGACAACGGCCGCAGCCGCGGACTACCCGAGGACATCGGGCGGCCAGCGGCTGCGGCGGTGATCCGGCGCGGCCTGTCCGGGCTGCCGCCCCGGCCGTGCCTCCCGCCGCCAGGGCGGGAGGCACGGTCCGGGACGGCCCGCAGGCTCCTGGCGGCTACATCCCTGACGGGTTGTTGCGCCGCCAGTGCCGCCGTCCGGCCGGCCCCGTGGGCGAGGGCGACGGGCTGGCGGCAGGATCGGTCGCCTTCTGCTGCACGGTGCTGAACGTCGCGGCCGTCGCGGCGCCCGCCGCGTTGAGGGTGACGCTCACCGAGTTGGTCAGCCCGTAGGACTGGCAGCCGAGGTTGACGAAGGACATGCTCAGCCGGTTCGCCATGAAGGTGAGCAGGTTGTCGCCGACTGCCGGGACCGGCGAGCTGTCGGTCGCCAGCAGGGCCTGGTTGGCGCTCAGGAAGGGCGTCTGGATGTTGACCATGTTCTGGCAGAACACGGCCGGGCCGTCAGCGGCATTGTTCGCCGCCGAGATGGCCGGCTGGCCGATCTCGGACCGGTACAGGTTGGTCTTCGCGGCACTGAAGGCGTTGCTGACCAGGACCATCTCGTCGTTCTCCGGGATCAGCGCGACCGGCGCGGCCTGGCTGGCGGCCGCCGACAGCTCGTCCAGCGCCTGCGAGGTGCCGGGCGCTCCGCCCTGCGACAGGTCCGGGGCCTGGAACGGCGTGCAGCCGAGCGTCGGGTCGATGAACGCGGTCAGTAGCTTGTTGTCACTGCCGTTGACAATGCCGGTCGCGCCCGGCAGCGCCGCGGTGTTGGCCGCGTTGTCCTGCGCGGTCCCCCCGGTCGAGGTCAGCAGGTAGTCGGTGGTCACGTTGTCGCTCGGGTCCTGGTCGACCAGGTTGAAGTTGCGCGTCGTCGGGCACGCCTGGCCGTTCTTCGGCGAGATGCCGGCCGACGGCACGACCAGCCTGCCCTCCGCCTCGGCCCGGAACGCGGCCCGGAAGAAGCGCCGGCCGTTGCAGAACGAGACCTGGCCGAAGATCGACCCGTTCAGGCCGTTGACGCAGCGGCCCTGCTGCAGGGCGTCCGGCGTGGCGCCCACCTGCGTGAGGTTGGTGCCGTTGAAGCCGACATCGATCGTCACGATCGCGCCGGCCGGAAGCGCGGGCACCACGGGCGGCGCCGCCGGCATCGTGCCCTGCGTGATCACGAGCGGCTCATACACCGACAGTGCTCCGGTGGCCGGATCCAGGATCGTCGCCTGGACGAAGGCGCCGAGGTTGACCGAGTTGGCCTCGGTGCAGCCGGATGCGGCCGGGCTCTCGCCGTCAGGCCCGGTCAGCTGCCAGGGAGTCGCCAGCCCGGCCGCGCTCAGCGGGTTCGCCGGCACGATGATGTCGCAGTTCTGATTCGCGGCCGTGACCGGGGCAGGCGCTGTTGCGGTGGCGGACGGGCAGGGCGTCGCTGACGCGCTGCCGGCCGGCGTCGCCGTGGCGGTCGGCGCCGTTGCGGTCGGCTTCGCGGTGGGATCGGTCGTGGTGGTGGCCGTGGGCGCCGCGGTGGCGGAGGTCACCGGCGTGGCCGTCGCGGTCGCGGCCGGCGCGCTCTGCGTCTGCATCGCTGGCGCGCTGGCGACCGGCGAGCTGGCGCCGGCGGCCGCGGCCGGGGCCGCACCCGGCACGGGGGCGCCCGATGCGGCGCCGGCCGGGTCCGGTGCGGTGGGAGCGGCGGCGCTGCCAGCCGGCGCCGCGGTCGCGCTCGCCGACCCGGTCGTGGCCGGCGTGGTGCAGCTGCTGGCCAGGTTCGCTGTATTCCTCGAGGTGCCGATCCCGGAATGCGTGACGATCAGGATCGCCATTCCCGCACCGAGGACGCACGCCATGAGAACGGCCATCACGGCAAGTCGTGCCCGTGGCCGCTCCTGGAATCCTCCATAAGTGCGAGCAATACTTTTCCGATAGGACCTAGCGACTCGCCGATAAGACATAACAGCAGCTCTCTTTCGGGGAACGCTCCCAGTGGGTCAGGGTAGACCCGGATATCTGCCAGTGATACCGAATCGATATAATCGTCGATTTTTCCGTTTTGCCCGGTTCATTCTCAGTGCATTACTGCCAGCCAGCGCAGTTATGCGGACCGTAGTATGGCCAGTAAGAAGGCCATCCCTGGACGTCATGAAAGCCCATCCGCGAGCGCCTGATCATTTGCGCGGCCAGCGGCCCGGCCAGGAGAACCGGGCGCGCCGACATGACTTCTCTAGCAGACCGGGAGTGACGCGCAAAGCCGGAGCGGGCACCGGTCATACTTCGGTAATAAGTTGGCCTGAGTCCTCGACCTCGGCCTTTTAGGCCGCGCGAGGCCGCTTCGCGGCGGGGCCAGGGCGGCGGCCCGCGCAGGCATGCGGTGGGGGCAGGCAGGCTTCCCCGGCCCTGGCGGGGCGGCCGGGCCGGGGAAGCTTCCCGATCTCGCCGCGACCGCGATCTGACTGGCCGCCGCTGGCACTGCGGCACCCCATCCTCCGGGCGGGCCGGCCCGGCCGGGCGGTCATCGCTCGTCCCGCCATGGGCACGCCCCGGCGGCCCGTTGTTCGCCGCCCTTCCCGCCAGGAATCCGCACTATTGCCAGCTCAGGGCCGGGCAACGGGCGGGCGCAGCCAGCCGCCGCGGCCGCTGCGGGCCCGGCCAGCGCCCGTGGGCGGCGGCCCGCCAGCGCCCGTGGGCGGCGTCCGGCCAGCGCCATGCCACGGCGCGAGGGCGCGCCGTGGCAGCCCGGCCGGGGGCATCGCAGCCGCTCCGGGCGGGCGGTCATCGAGCCACTCAAGGCACCCGCGCCGGGGTAACCCAGGTCGTCCCCGGACGGGCCGCTGACGTGGGCAAACAGTGGCCTAAGCCGATTATCCGGCGTTTCGCCCGCAGCCAGGAATCGATCGCGCTAGCATCAATTGTTACCGGGCCGAGATCACCGCCGTTACCAGTTAGAGATGGGCGCGGCCCGGCGGCGGCTACGCTGCCTGCGCGCGACGAGATGTCAGCCAGCTGGCTGATGTCTGTGTGGGGAGAATGGTTTCACTGGAGAAAAGGATGTCAGCCAGGCGCGGTCAGCGGTACGTGAGCCCGGTCGGACACGTGAGCCCGGCACGGCGTTCCCGTGCCGCTTCCGTTGCCATGGTGCTGGCGCTCATTCTCCTGTCCTCCGCCGTGCTGCCGCTTTTCAGCGATGCCGGCACTGGCCATGCAAAGTCCATTGCCGCGGCGATGCAGAAGTTCCTGCTTTTTTACTCCGGCGTCTTCGCGCTTATCGCGCTGACGGCCGCGGTCGGCGCGGGCCTGCTGGCAACCGACCGCCTTGTCATGTCACCGGGGCACCGGGTTGTCACGCAAGCCGTCCATCATGCTTTGTCACTAGTCGCGCTGGCCGCGCTGGCCAACCACATAACGCTCGAGATAATCGCGCAGCGGACGCAGCTCATCGACGCGTTCGTGCCGTTCGTGGCCCATCGCAGGATGCTCTACATGGGCCTGGGCACGCTTGCCTCCGACCTTTTCGTGGTCATCATCGTCACCGGGCTGCTGCGCCGCCGGTTCGCCACCCGTCCCTCCTGGGTCTGGCGCGGCCTGCACGCAACGGCTTACGTCCTCTGGCCGATGTCGATCGTGCACGGGCTGCAAGCCGGGCGGACGGCCAAGCCCTACGTGGACTGGAGCTACGGCGGCTGCCTCGCGCTGGTCGCGCTGGCGCTGACCATCCGGTACGTCGCGACGATCCGCGGACGGCACATGACCGCCCCGCCGCTGCCCGGACCCGCCCCGAACTCGATGCACGCGGCGGCGATGGCCAGCGGCCAGTTCGGCGTCCAGGCCGCACCCGCATGGACGGGCTCACTCGGCCCCGCCTCGCCGCAGCGGCCGGCCCCGCGAGCGCTCACGGCGGCGCCGGAACAACCGCCGTGGACCCAGCCCCGGCGCGGCCAGGACGACCAGGACATCGCCGACTACCTGTCCGGCCTCTCCACGTTCCCCGGCAGCCGCGGCTACGGCCCAGGCCTGCCCACATTCCCGGCTCAGGACCGGACATGACCGCTGTGCCGCAAATCCTGCGGATCGGCCAGGCACGCCTGACCGCCGGCCTGGACCGGCTGCAGCGCATCGACCTGGCCGGACATCAGGCGATCTTCGGTCCCACGCCGACCCTGACCATCACCGAGCTGATCAAGCTGGCTGACCAGGTCGACCTGCGCGGCCGGGGCGGCGCCGCGTTCCCGGTCGCCCGCAAGCTCCAGGCCGTCGCGCGGACCGCGCACGCGCGCAAGTGCCGCACGATGGTCGTCGTCAACGCCACCGAGGGTGAGCCGGGCAGCGCCAAGGACAAGATGCTGCTGCTGAGGTCGCCGTACCTGGTGCTCGCCGGAGCTCAGCTGGTCGCAAGGGCGCTGCGCGCCAAGCAGGTGGTGGTCGCGGTGGCGGGCGACGGCCCGCATGTCCGCTCGCTTTCCGAGGCGGTCAACGCTGACCCGGAGAGCCGGCGCCTGGTCATCGTGGTGTCCGTGCCGGACCGGTTCGTGTCCGGCGAGGGCGGCGCCCTGGTGAACGCGATCAACGGCAAGGCAGCCCTCCCCCCCGGCCGCAAGACCAGGGCCAGCGATCGCGGGGTGGACGGCCTTCCCACCCTGCTCTCCAATGCGGAGACGTTCGCGCAGCTGGCCGTGCTGGCGCTGTCCGGGCCGGCTGGATATGCCTCGGCCGGGGCGGCAGACGAGCCCGGAACCGTGCTGCTCACGGTCGGGGGGTCGGTCAGCCGGCCAGCGGTGGTCGAGGTCCCGACCGGCGTGCCGCTGGGCGAGGTACTCGACCTCTGCGGGGCCGAGCCAGCCGAAGGCGTCCTGATGGGCGGCTACCACGGCATGTGGCTGGGCAGCCAGGCGGCCTATGACGTCCCGGTCAGCCGGGCCGGCCTGATCGCGGCCGGCGGCACCCTGGGCGCCGGCATCGTGCTGCCGCTCGGCCAGCGGACCTGCGCGCTGGGCGAGGTAGCACGGGTCGCCGGCTACCTGGCCAAGGAGTCCTCGGGCCAGTGCGGGCCGTGCATGCTCGGCTTGCCGGCCATCGCCCGCGCGCTGGCGGCTCTCGCCAATGGCTCGGGCGGGGTGGATGCGCTCGACACGGCCCGCCGCGCGGCCGCCGCCGTCCGCGGCCGGGGCGCCTGCGCCCACCCGGACGGCGCTTTCAGGTTTGTCGTCTCGGCACTCGACGTGTTCACCGACGACCTGGCGGCGCACCTGTTCCGCGGTGCCTGCGGGCGTCCCGTCCGCGGCATCCTCCCGCTGACCCGGGAGGAGAGCGACGCGCACCTCGCCGTGGACTGGACGCGCTGCCAGGGGCACGGGCTCTGCGCGCACCTGGTTCCAGAGCTCATCCAGCTCGACCGCAGCGGCTACCCGGAGTTCCTCGACATGCCCGTGCCGCCCTGGCTCGCGGGCGCGGCCGATCAGGCCGTCGCGAAGTGCCCGTCGCTGGCGCTGCGGCTCGTCCGGCCGCCGCCACTGCCGGCCGCTACCGCTGCGGCGGCCGGCCCGGCGGCCCTGGGCTCGGGCAGCGGGCAGCCCGGCGGAAAGCGCGGCCACAGCACGGAGGACCTGATCGTCACGGAGTCGTGGATCGCCGAGATCAGCGGCAGCCGCGAGTTCTCCGGCGAGACCAGCTGACTGGCCCTGGACCTGACGGCGGTCAGACGCCGAGCAGTTTCTTGAGGTACTGGCCGGTGTAGCTGTCGTCGGTGGCGGCGATTTGCTCGGGGGTGCCGGTGGCGATGATGGTGCCGCCGCGGGAGCCGCCGTCGGGGCCGAGGTCGATGACCCAGTCGGCGGTCTTGATGACGTCGAGGTTGTGCTCGATGACGATGACGGTGTTGCCGGCGTCGGTGAGGCGGTTCAGGACGCCGAGGAGCTTGCGGATGTCGTCGAAGTGCAGGCCGGTGGTGGGCTCGTCGAGGACGTAGATGGTGCGGCCGGCGGAGCGGCGCTGCAGCTCGGCGGCGAGCTTGACCCGCTGGGCCTCGCCGCCGGACAGGGTGGGGGCGCTCTGGCCGAGGCGGACGTAGCCCAGGCCGACGTCGACCAGGGTCTGCAGGTGCCGGTGGATGGCGGGGATGGGCCGGAAGAACCCGGCGGCTTCCTCGATGGGCATGGCGAGCACGTCGGCGATTGTCTTGCCCTTGTAGCGGACCTGCAGGGTGTCGGTGTTGTACCGGGCGCCGTGGCAGACCTCGCAGGGCACGTACACATCCGGCAGGAACTGCATCTCGATCTTGATGGTGCCGTCGCCGGCGCAGGCCTCGCACCGGCCGCCCCGGACGTTGAAGGAGAACCGGCCCGGCAGGTAGCCGCGGACCCTGGCCTCGGTGGTCTGCGCGAACAGCTTCCGGACGTGGTCGAATACCCCGGTGTAGGTGGCCGGGTTCGACCGCGGGGTGCGGCCGATCGGCCCCTGGTCCACGTGCACCACCTTGTCCAGGTGCTGCATCCCGCTCACCCGGGTGTGCTTACCGGGCACGATCCGCGCGCCATTCAGCTCCCGCGCCAGCGCCGCGTACAGGATGTCATTGACCAGCGTCGACTTCCCCGACCCCGACACCCCCGTCACCGCGATGAAGCAGCCCAGCGGGAACGCCGCATCCACGTCCCGCAGGTTGTGCTCCGCCGCCCCCTTCACCACCACCTCCCGGCCGCGAGACCGCCGGCGCCGCCGGGCCGGCACCGGGATCGACTCCCGCCCGGTCAGGTACGCCCCGGTCAGCGACTCCTGGCTGGCCAGCAGCTCCCGCACCGGCCCGGACACCACGATCCGCCCGCCATGCTCCCCCGCCCCCGGCCCGATATCCACCACCCAGTCGGCGGCGCGGATCGTGTCCTCGTCATGCTCCACCACGATCAGCGTGTTGCCCAGGTCCCGCAGCCGCAGCAGCGTCTCCAGCAGCCGGTGATTGTCCCGCTGATGCAGCCCGATCGACGGCTCATCCAGCACGTACAGCACCCCCACCAGGCCCGACCCGATCTGCGTCGCCAGCCGGATCCGCTGCGCCTCACCCCCGGCCAGCGTCGCCGCCGGCCGATCCAGCGACAGGTAATCCAGGCCGACGTCGAGCAGGAACCCCAGCCGCGCGTTGACCTCCTTGAGGATCCGGCCGGCAATCTGCCAGTCCCGGTCGGACAGCTCCAGCGAGAGCAGCAGCTTGGCCAGCTCGCCGATCGGCAGCGCGCAGTAGTCGCTGATGGACCGGCCGTCCACCGTGACCGCCAGCGAAACGGGCTTCAGGCGCGCGCCGTGGCACGCCGGGCAGGGCACCTCGCGCATGAACCCGGCAAAGCGCTCCCGGCTCGAGTCGCTCTCCGCCTCGGCGTGCCGCCGCTCGATGTAAGGGATAGCGCCCTCGAAGCTGGTGTAGTACGAGCGCTCGCGCCCGTACCGGTTCTTGTACCGGACGTGGACCTGCTGGTCATGCCCGTGCAGCAGGGCGTGCTGCGCGGCGGCCGGGAGCCGGGACCACGGGGTGTCGATGCTGAAGCCCAGGGCGCTGCCGAGGGCCTCGATCAGCCGGGTGAAGTAATCGCTGACATGGCCGCCGGCCCAGGCCGCGATCGCGCCGCCGGCCAGCGTCCGGGACGGGTCGGCGACCACCAGCTCGGGATCGACCTCCATCTTCGTGCCCAGCCCGGTGCAGTCCGGGCACGCTCCCCACGGCGAGTTGAACGAGAACGACCGGGGCTCCAGCTCATCGAACGACAGATCGTCATACAGGCACGCCAGATGCTCCGAGAACATCCGCTCCCGGCCCGGATCCCCCTCCGGCAGATCCACCAGCTCCAGCACCACCACCCCGCCCGACAGGCCCAGCGCCGTCTCCACCGAGTCCGTCAGCCGCCGCCGCGCCGACTCCGCCACCGCCAGCCGGTCCACCACCACCTCAATGTCATGCTTCTCGTACTTGCGCAGCGCCGGCACCCCCCCGCCCTGCGCACCATCCAGCCGCACCACCACCCCGTCCACCCGCGCCCGCGAGAACCCCTTCACCTGCAGCTCCCGCAGCAGCTCCCCGTACTCCCCCTTCCGCCCCCGGATCACCGGCGCCAGCACCTGAAACCGCGTCCCCTCCCCCAGCTCCAGCACCCGGTCCACGATCTGCTGCGGACTCTGCCGCGCGATCACCCGCCCGCACACCGGGCAATGCGGCCGCCCCGCCCGCGCGAACAGCAGCCGCAGATAGTCATACACCTCCGTGATCGTCCCCACCGTCGACCGCGGATTCCGCCCCGCCGCCTTCTGATCAATCGACACCGCCGGCGACAGCCCGTCAATAAAATCCACATCCGGCTTATCCATCTGCCCCAGGAACTGCCGCGCATACGCCGACAGCGACTCCACATACCGCCGCTGCCCCTCCGCGAAAATCGTGTCAAACGCCAGACTCGACTTCCCCGACCCCGACAGCCCCGTAAAAACCACCAGCGCATCCCGCGGCAGATCCAGCGAGACATCCTTCAGGTTATGCTCGCGCGCACCACGCACAACAAGACGATCAGCCACTTTGCGCTCAGTTCTCCTGGTATGTCGAGGGCACGTTGCAGTCAGGACAGCGCGACGTCATGGTATCCGGGGGGTCTGACAGAACGCCCCGCGTTCTGCCGCGAGGATGCGCGCCCAGGTCACGGGGCTGGCCATCATCCCGGCAGCAGCGCCCGGCGGCATGGCGGCATAACGCGGCCGAGAGCCCGCTCATTCCGGCGCTGCGCGCAGCCGCTCGCACTGGGCACGGATGACCGGCGGCCGTGCGGGTCGTGGCCGGCTTCCGGGCGGGTGCCGCGGTCCGCCAAGATGGTCCCAGTCAGCCGCACGGGCAACGGCGGCGCCATGCCTGCCCCCTGCCTGGCCCGCCACCTGGCAACCCGGCCTGGCGGCCCCGGCCCGGCAGCCCCCCGGACGGCTGACCCGACCATCGGGGCCAGGCCCGCCCCCGACCCGAACCATAGGAGCAACGTGACCCACCCCACCGTCAGCCACCACATCGCGAGCGATCCCGGCGAACTGCTCGGCCGGGTGGACGGTGCTACCGACCGGTTGCTCGCCACCGCTGCCGAACTAGACGACGAGCATGTCCGGCGCCCGTCGCTGCTGCCCGGCTGGAGCCGCGGCCATGTGCTCACGCACCTCGCGAGGAACGCCGACGGCCTGCGCAACTTGCTGGTGTGGGCCCGCACCCGGACCGAGACGCCGATGTACGTGAGCCAGCAGGCCCGCGCCGACGCGATCGATGCGGGCTCTGGCCGGCCAGCCGCCGTGCTGCTCGAGGACGTGCGCGAGTCGGCCGCCAGGTTCGCGGCCGAGGCCCGCCTGCTCCGGCCGCAGGACTGGCAGGTCACCGTCGGCGGCAGCAGGCGCACGCACCCTGCCTGGTACACGCTGTGGCGGCGGCTGTCCGAGACCGAGATCCACCATGTGGACCTGGAGGCCGGCTACGGCCCCGCGGACTGGCCGCCCGCCTTCGTGGCCGACTGCCTGCCCGTGGTGGTCGGCGACCTGACCGGCCGCGACGACACCCCCACGGTGCTGCTGCGGGACAGCGACACGGGGCTGGACTACCGGATCGGGCCGGCCAGCCTGATCCCGGACCCCGAGCCGCCGGGTGCGGTCACGGTGACCGGCCCCGGCTGTGAGATCCTGGCCTGGCTGACCGGCCGGAACCAGGGCGCGAGCCTGGCTGCTGACCCGGCTGCACCGCTGCCAGCCATCCCGGCGTGGTAGCTGGTGTCTTGCCGCCGTCATCGCCACCAGGCCGGCTCCGCGCCCAGTCCCCCGCGCCCAGTCCTCCGCCGGCAGTCCCCCGCCGGCAGTCCCCCGCGCCCAGTCCCCGCCGGCAGTCCCCACGGCTAGACCCCCGCTGCTAGTCCGGGCCCCGGCGCCAGGTCCGCCCAGCCCCAGAGTGAGATGAGGAGTGCATGAGCTACACCGGAGACGTCAGCGTCGGCGGCCCCGCCCAGACCAGGCAACTGCCGGGCCTCACGATCACCAAGGTGGCGGTGGGCCCGATGGACAACAATGCCTACCTGCTGCGCGACACCGGGACCGGCGAGCTCGCCCTGATCGACGCGGCGAACGACGCGCGCACCCTGCTGGACCTGATCGCCGGGGCGCCCCTGGCCACCATCATCACGACGCACCAGCATCACGATCACTGGGCGGCGCTGCGGGAGGTGCAGCAGGCCACCGGCGCCGCGACCGTCGCGCATGCGGCCGACGCCGGCGGGCTCCCCATCCCGGTCAGCCGGACCGTCGGGCACGGCGACACGATCGGGGTGGGCGACGCGCGGCTGTCGGTGATCCACCTGCGCGGCCACACGCCCGGCAGCATCGCGCTCTGCTATGACGCGGGGGGCGACCTGGCTGACCGGCCGCAGCTGTTTACCGGCGACTCGCTGTTCCCCGGCGGCCCCGGCAACACCGGCCAGGATCCGCGGCGATTCGGCCAGCTCATGGACGACCTGGAGGAACGGGTCTTCGGCCCGCTGCCGGACGGCACCTGGGTCTATCCCGGCCATGGCGCGGACACCACGCTCGGCGCGGAGCGCCCGCACCTGCCGGAGTGGCGGGCCCGCGGCTGGTGACCGCCGGCCCCGTCGTGGTGCCGGATTGCGGCGCATACTGGGATACCGATCGCCGCGTCGTGACGAAGGAGAGCGCTCATGCCGATCGACCCGAAGACCACCGCCCTAGTGCTGATCGAGTACCAGAACGACTTCACCTCCGACGGCGGCGTGCTGCACGCGGCGGTCGCGGAGGTCATGGAGAAGACCGGCATGCTGGACAACACCCGGCGGGTGGCGGAGAAGGCCAGGGCAGCCGGGGCCACCATCATGCACGCGCCGATCACCTTCGCGGCCGGCTACAACGAGATCAGCTCGCACCCGTACGGCATCCTCAAGGGCGTCGTCGACGGCAACGCCTTCGTCAAGGACAGCTGGGGCGCGGCCATCGCGGATGCCCTCGCCCCGCGGCCCGGCGACATCGTCGTCGAGGGCAAGCGCGGCCTGGACACGTTCGCCAGCACCAACCTCGGCTTCATCCTGCGCAGCAAGGGCATCACCACGCTGGTGCTCGGCGGCTTCCTGACCAACTGCTGCGTCGAGTCGACCATGCGCACCGGCTACGAGCACGGCTATCAGGTCATCACGCTGAGCGACTGCGTGGCCGCGACGTCGGTCGAGGAGCACGATAACGCGCTGCGCTACGACTACCCGATGTTCTCCGAGCCGATGACGTCGGCTGAGTTCCTCGCCGCCCTCGGCTGACCGGCGGCGCCGGGCACACCGCAGATGAGGACGCATGCCGACGTCGTCGTGGTGGGCGCGGGCCTGCTGGGCCTGGCCGCCGCACGGGCGCTGGCCCGGCGCGGCCGGGAGGTGGTCGTGCTCGAGCAGGCGGAGATCGGGCACGAGGGCGCGGGATCGAAGGGCAGCTGCCGCATTTTCCGGCTTGGCTACGCCGATCCCGGCTATGTCGAAGCCGCGCGTCTGGCCCGCGAACTCTGGCATTCGCTCGAAACGGAAGCCTCCACCCGCATCCTGCACCCGACGCCGCAGCTGACCTTCGGGCCGGACCTGACGGCGGTGCACGAGGCGATGCTGCTCGCCGGCGCTCCGTGCGAGCTGGTGCCGGCCAGCGAGGCCGCGAGGATGTTCCCGGCCGTCGCCGCTAACGGGCCAGCGCTGCTGGAGCCGCAGTCCTGCGTGATCGCGGCGGACCGGGCGCTGGCGGCGCTCGCCGCGCCGATCCCGGACATCGGCACCGCCCCGCAGGTCAGGACGGGCGTGCGGGTGACCGGGGTGGCCGACGACGGCCGACTGGTCACCGTGCACACGAGCCAGGGCCCGCTGGCGGCCAGCACCGCGGTCGTCTGCGCCGGGCCCTGGTCGGGCCAGCTGCTGGCCGGCCTGGACGTCAGCCTGCCCGCCGCGCCAACCCTGGAGCAGGTGGCCTACCTGGATCTCGGCGGGACGGCGGCCGGCCAGACAGCCGCTGACGGGACGCCGCCTGCCGGGACGCCGCCTGCCGGGACGCCGCCGGATGGGATGCCGATCTTCATCCGGCACGGTGACCCGTCGCCGTACGGGCTGCCCGTTCCCGGCACGTCCCTGTACAAGATCGGCATCCATGCGAGCGGGCCGCCGGCCGACCCCGACGGCCAGGACCAGTCCGCCGACCAGGAACTCAGCGCACGGCTGGCGGCAGTGGCCCGGCAGTACCTGCCCGGTCTGGACCCGCGCCCGGTCCGCACCGAGCGGTGCGTCTACGACAACACGCCGGACGAGGATTTCGTCATCGACCGGATCGGGAACGTGGTCATCGGCTGCGGCACCTCCGGGCACGGGTTCAAGTTCGGGCCGCTCATCGGCGAGTGGCTGGCTGACCTCGCCGCTGCCGGCGCTCGCCCGGGCCACGCCGGCCCGGGCCACACCGGCCCGGGCGGCACCGGCCCGGGCAGCACCGGCCCGGGCAGCACCGGCCCGGGCAGCGCGGGCCGGGCCGGGCCGGCCCGGACCGTGAGCAGCCACCTCAGCCTGGAGCGATTCAGGCTCGCACGATTCGGGCCGTCCCGGCTCAGCGCGGCGGGCGGCGGCAGCGGACCTCGGTAAGACCGCACTGGCCGTTTCGAGAATGGGGTCTTCCGCGCGGATGCGAGCCTCTTCGCGGCTGCTGAGCGGGCAGCGCGCGTGCCCACAGCAGGGCCATGGAGACGGCGTGGCCGAGGCGATAGACGACGAGCTGCCGGCCACCGCCCTGGAGTTCGTCACGCAGGCCAGCGGCCTGGCCGCGGCGCGCTTCCTGGAAGGCTCGCCGGTCACGCAGAAGGCCGATGGCAGCCCGGTGACGGCGGCGGATGTCGAGGTGGAGGAGCTGCTGCGCGGGCTGATCGCGGGGGGTTTCCCGGCCGACGGGATCGCGGGTGAGGAGCAGGGCGAGACCGCCGGCGGCCTGGCCCGAGGAATTCCTGCTCAGGCTGCACCGCGAGGTCCTCCTCGTGTCCGGCGGGAAGGGCACGTCGGGCGTGGCGTGCGGCATGACCGACGCCCAGGTCATCGCCGGGCTGGAGATGGGCTACCACGACGTCGCCCCGATGCCGGTCCTGCTGGCCGAGGCCGGCGGCCGCGTCACTGACCTCGACGGCAACGACGTGCGGACCGGGAAACGGCACCGTGCCGGGCAGTAACGGGCACGCGCACGATGCCCTGCTCGAGCTGGTCGGTGGCCTCCCGCGCAGCCGGGATTACCTGGCCCCGCGACGCGCCGCCCCCTGACGCGACCGGGGGCGCGCCGATCCCGTCCGGGCTCTCGGCCCGCGGGCGCGAATCCGGACCCAGGAGTCAGCCGACGAGCGTGGCGTAGACGATCACGTTGCTCAGGTAGTGGCCGGTGGCCGGGTCGAAGGTACCGCCGCAGGTGATGAGCCGCAGCTGGGAGTTGGGGGTCGCCCCGTAGACGCCGTCGGTCGGGAACTGCGACTTCAGATACGTATGCACCGCCGTCACCTGGAAGACCGCGACGCTGCCGTCGGCGCGCCGGACGTAGACGCGCTGGCCGGGACGCATCAGCCGCAGCCGGAAGAACACGCCGGGCCCCTGGTAGGAATCGATGTGCCCGGCGATCACGGCGGCGCCGGTGGCGCCCGGCCGCGGGCTGCCGGTGTACCAGCCGGCCACGGCGGTGCTCGCCGGCACCTGGAGCTGACCCGATGCGGTCAGGCCGAGCTGAATCAGGGAGGTGCTGATCCCGATGGCCGGGATGACCAGGCTGACCGGCATGGGCGCCGCCTGAATGGCTGTCGCGCTGGGAACCGGCGCCCGCTTGCCCGGGGGCACCGGCGCGAACGACGGCTTGCCGAGCGGAGTGGCCGGACGCGCGTCGCCTCGGGCGATCGCGAAGCCGCACGCGGCCACGCTGAGCGCGAGCAGCCCGCAGAGCAGCAGCACTGCGGCTATCACCCGGCTCGGCGGGGCCACGTGCCTGCCTCGCTGGTTACCCATGTCGCGCGGTATTCGGTCCGTCAGCGTGCGCGGATGGCCAGGACTCGCGCGCGGCGCAGCCTGGTGGCCCCGCCGGCGATGAGCAGCAGGCCGGCCGATCCGATCGCTACCCACGGCAGCAGCGGGCCGCCCGGCCGCGGGGCGGTGCCGCCGAACCCGGTCTGCGCGGCACCGGCTGGCAGCACCTTGCTGCCGGCCGCATCGGTCAGGTCATCGAGGGCCAGCCGACTGGGGTCATCCAGGACGACGATGGTGTGAATCGTTCCGACCGCGAGGGTGATATCCGCCGTGGTGCTCTCGGTCGCCCCGGCTGCATGCACCGCCCAGGTCCCCGGCGAGACCGCCTGGAAGGCGGTGACATCCGAGAATGGCAGCTTGTCCGCGATCGTCTTGCCAGCCGCGGTGACCGTGACCTTCTGCTCCTGCAGTGACGCCTGGATGACCCGGACGAGTGCCTTGCCCTTCGGCGTGGTGAGCCGGTCGGGTATCACCTGCAGTCGCAGGCCCGAGTACGGACCCATCCCGGCGACCGTATAAGCATGCCCGGCGATCACGTCGATTGAGGTCGACAGCACGGGCTTGGAGCTCGCCGCAGCGCCGGCCGCGCGCATGGCCACGGTGTACTCACCGGCCGGCACCTGCTCAAAGCCAGATACCGTGCCGTAGCTGACGTGATGCAGCACGATCTGGGCGCTCGGATTGCCGAACGAGTACAGGTACACGTCGACGGCAGGCGTGTTCGGCGACAGATGCGCGAGCCGCAGCCAGCCGACCCCGCCGGACGCGGAGGCCGCGGGCGCAGCCAGCATGAGTGAGCCAGCAGCCAGGCCAGCCGCCGCGGCCAGCTTGGCCAGCCTGACCGCCTTTGCTGAGAACGACAATTCTCCACTCCTTTCGGGTATTTCAGCCGACTCGGACAGCACCGGATGGCAGCCTGGCCCGGCGACGCCCCGAGGTCATCACGGGGAACCCGTGTTGAGCGTCGAGAGCGGACTCGGGGCGTCGAACTGGATCCGGATCAGAGCCGTATTGCCCGTGCCGAGCACGGTCATGCTGGCCCGGTAAGGCGCAATCTGCGCGTCCAGGAAGGCGCGCACTGAGTCGAGGTAGCTGTGCCCGTCCTGCCCGGCCGTCTCCTCGGCGCTGATCTCGACCGCACGCAGCGGTGTCCCGGCCTCAGCGCCCGGTCCCTGGTCGCTGAACCCGGCGATATCCACCGGGTAGCTGTGCGACAGAGTCGCCAGGACCGCCATCAGGCGCGGGTCGACCAGGCCGCCGGTCAGGTCCCGCCGGGCAGCCTGGCTGAGCTGCAGATTCTTGTTGCCAGTCAGCTGCTGACCGACCTGCTGCCTCGCCAGCAGGTCGGCGTTCTGCTGGAGCTCGTAGGCCTGGGCACCGTCCGGCGCGATGACCCGTACCTGCACCATGGCCGTCCCCCGGCCGAAGCTGGCGATCACCTCAGGGGCGTACACGCTGGCCAGGTGGGTGCCGAACTGACTGCGGATCGCGGCCGTCGAGACCACGATCGCGGAGCCGAGCGGATCAGTGCTGGACGGGGTCAGGACGACCAGGTTGCCGTTCGGGAAGCCGTCGGCCTGCAGCGCCGCGCACATGGCCTGGTCGCACGACACCACGGCGCTGGGGGATACCTCGGCTTCTATCCAGGCCGCTGCCTGCTGCCGGCTGGCCGCAGCGGCCGCCAGGGCGGCTGCCTGCTGCTGTGACTCAGCCGCCTGCCCGCCTGCCCGGTCGTTGCTGCCCACCTGGATCGCGGCTATCACCGCGGCTGCCGCGACGAGTGCCAGCGCGACGCACAGCAGCACCAGCCGCCTAGAGGCGCCGGTGCGCCCGGCTGTTTCCTGACCTGCCGGGGTGCGGCGCCGCGGCACGTGCCGCCGCAGCCACAGGCGCAGCGTCGTCGCGATGACCGTGGGCCATGATGGGGTCTTATCCGGCAGCCACCAGGAGATCTCGCCCGGCTGCCCAGCCGGGTCGCCAGCCGCGCGAGTCGGCTGCAGCGGCGCCCGGCTGACCGGCGCCAGGACCGACCCGGGCCTTTCGGGCTCCTCGGGCCTCGTGGCGCCGGCGGGCTGGTCGCGCTCAGCCGGACCCGGTTCGCTCTCGTCCTGACCCGGCGCAGCCCGGGACTGCTCATCCTGACCCGGCGCAGCCCGGGACTGCTCGTCCTGACCCGGCGCAGCCCGGGACTGCTCGTCCTGACCCGGCGCAGCCCGGGACGGCTTGGCAGCTGAATCCTCTTGGGCTGGGGCCACTGCCGTGGCGGCGGAGGCCGCGTCAGCTCGCTGTCCTGCCCTGGCCTTACCTGTGCCCGGCTCCTCCGGCCCGTCGGACCGCTGCTGTGCCGCAGCGACAGGCTTGACGGCGCCGGCCCCAGCCTGGTCCGGCTGGGACCTGACCGCGTCCGGATTGCCCGGCGTGCCAGGCGATGTCCGCGCCCCGGCAGGCGCACCGGCATCGGCCGGCTGACCAGCCTCGGATTCGGCCGCATCCGGCCGGCCCGGCGTACCGGACGACTGCGCCGCAGCAGCCGCGGCTGCGGGCTGATCAGGCCCTGAATCGGCGGCATCCGACTGCCTGCCAGATGACGACTCCGCGGCCGCGTGCGGGCCAGCGGCCGGCGCCCGGTTAGCCGGCACCCTCTCGTCAGGCTGGCCTGGCGCCGGCTTGCGGGGGGCTGCGGCGGGCTTCTCCGGGAGCGGATCCGGGCTGGCCGAACCGGCTCCGCGCCTGCCAGCGTGCCGCTCGGACGGTCGCGTCGCGGCACGCATGCCGCCATGGCGCACCGGCCCGGCGGCGCGCAGACCGCCCTCATCCCGCGCCCGGTCAGCCGAGCGCGCAGTGTCCGCCACTCCTGGCTGCTGCCAGGACGGCGGCGCAGGGCCGCTGGACTTAGTCATGTACACCCCCCAGGGCTGTGAGCATAGAAAGACGACACAGCCCTAGTTCGGTTAGCTCACCACAGCAAGGCCTGAATGTTCAGGAGAAGTGCACGATTGCCGGTAAAAACTTACTCTAGCCGCATCGAGAAGCCTGCAGATTGAATCATGCAAGTTGCCAATTGAGTACCCGGTGAAGCTTTTCGTTCACAGTCAGTCACGGAACGCTGGGCCTATCATCCAGCAGCGGCCGGAATCTCGCTCTCCGCTGCTCAGGCGGCTACAGAATGCAGCCAGCGCTTCACTACCGGGAGCGGAATGCAGCAAAATCCTATCGTCAGCTCGTCATTAACTTTGACGTTCGGCTGATCTAATGCCGCTTCCCGATATCCCAGCAGGCGCGCGCAGCAGCGGCACTGTGCGGGCACCGGCCAGCGCGGGCTAATGCCAGTCCGCGGCCATTTACCTGATCTCTTCTGAGCGTGGATTACCGGCATGCTGGCCGGTGCCTGCCCGCGCATTCGCGCCGAGCCCCCGGTAAACGGCGAGGACGGCGTCGACCGCATCGGCTTCCGTGGGCAGAGCCGCCGCCCTGGCCAGCGCCGCGGCACTGAGCCTCGCCGCGAGAGCCGGGTCCCCGAGCACGGCCGCCAGCGCATCCGCCAGGGCGCACGGGTCTTCCGGCGGTACCAGGAGGGCAGCCTCGTCACCGGTCAGGTCAGGGATTCCGCCGACGCGGGACGCTATCAGCGGCCGGCCCGCCTGCAGGGTTTCCTGAACGATCAGCGGCTGGCCTTCCCATCGGCTCGGCACCGCCACGACGTCCGCCATGGCCAGCAGCACCTCGATGTCGTCTCGCTGGCCGAGGAACCGCACCGGCAGAGCCGCGGCGTCCGCCTGCCGGGCCAGAACGCTGCGCAGCGGACCTTCTCCCGCGACCACCAGCAACGGGGGGCGGCCGGGAGCCGGCCAGGAGCTGAGCGCGGTCAGCAGGACATCGATCCCCTTCTGCCTGGCCAGCCGGCCGGAGGCCAGGACGACCGGCTCGTCCGCCGCGATCCCGGCGCGCGCCCTGGCGACCGCAGCAGGCTCGGCGGCCGGCCGGCGCCGGGCCGGGACAACCGCGAGATCCGCCTTCCGCGCGCCCAGGGCACGCATCCGGACAGCCAGGTCACGTGAAGCGCAGAGCACCATGGCGGACCGCCGGGCCACGACTGCCTCGAGCAGCCGGTAGATCAGGCCGGGCAGGCGCCCGCCGGGCGCCGCGTTGTGGACCGTGACAACGAGCGGCGGCGCGAGGCCCCGCGCGGACGCCGGAAGCAGGGCGAGAGCAGCGATGGCGCCGGCCCGCAGGCCGTGCGCGTGCACCACGCCGGGCCGGAGTCGGCCGAGCAGGCCGCGGAGCCTGGTGACCGCGATGGCATCATGCACGGGTCGCGGCCGGGCTGAGATCTCGACCGGCCGGAAGACGATGCCGGCGGACTCGGGAAACAGCTCACGGGTCGCTCGCGGGCCGAATGCGCAAACGTCCAGCCCGCTGCGCCGGCAGCCGCCGGCCAGCATGGCGACGTGCGTGGCCGTGCCCCCCGCGGCGCTGCCCAGGACGAAAGCGACGCGCGGCCGGGTCATGGCACCGGCTTGCGCCGCAGCCGCGCCACGGCAGCCCGCAGCTCGCCGCCGTCCAGGACATACGCGACCGCGCCGAAGCCGGCCAGCGCGCAGGCCGCGGCGAGCGCAGCGAAGATAGCGTCAACCCACCGCCCGGACGGTGGCTTGGCCGCGGCAACTGCCGCTCCCGCGGCCGCGCCTGCCGCGGCCGCGGCCAGTCCCGCAGCCGCGGCGCGGCCGAGGCCGCGCAAGGCGGCGGGGCCCCTGAACCGGTAGACCGCCACCAGCAGCGCCGCTCCGGCCGCGGTCATGCCGAAGGTATTGCCCAGGCCGAGCGCCGCGACGACCCAGCGGCCCGGCACGGCGTAAGCCAGCGGGACGTCGGCTGCGATCACGAGCAGCCAGCCGCCGGACATGGCCGCGGCGGCCGCCCTGTTCCGCCCGGCAGCAAGCAGCACCCGGAACAGGCAGGCCACCAGCCCGTAGCCGATGAGGCCCGGCGCGAACAGCGCGAAGCCCAGCGCGAGCTGCGGCACCTGCTCCGGCCGGTGCGCGAACACGCCTGCGGCAGGCCAGGCGATCGCGGCCAGCAGCGCGGCTCCCAGGCAGGACATCAGCAGCACCGCCCTGGTAGAGCCGGCGGCGGTCTCGTCAAAGGCCGTGCCGTCGCTCGCGGACAGCACCGGGAACGCGCTGATCGCGACCGGTATGGCCAGCACCGCGTAAGCGGCGACAAACACCTGCCAGCCATAGCTGTACAGGACGATCGCGCCCTGGCCGCCGCGGCGGTTGGCGAGCCAGGTGACCACGATGACCGAGGCGTCCTGGGCCACCAGCGCGGATATCCCGACCGTGGCCAGCCGGCCGGCCCGCCGCGCGACGCCAGGCGGGAAGCGGAGCCCGGGCCGCAGTCGCAGGTGCTGCCGCCAGGCGGGGACCAGCGCGGTGACAACGAGGGCGGCGACTCCGGCTGTGGTGCCTACCGACAGGATGAGCTCAGCGGACATCGGCAGGCCCGCTAGCGTGTGCCCGCCGCTGACCGGGACGAAGGCAAGGTAGGCGGCGATCACGACCAGGCTGGAGATCACTGGCGCCAGGGCGGGCGCGGTGAACCTGCGATGGGCCTGCAGGATGCCGTAGAGCACCACGGCCACCCCGTACAGCGCGATTTGCGGCGCGAATACGGCCAGCATGTGCCCGGTGACCGTGACCAGGTCCGGGTGCGCGCACAGGGCCTGCGGGTTCCGCGGGTTGAGCGCCGTGGCAATCGGCCCCGCGAAGACGGCAATCACGATGCTGACCGGGATCAGGACGACGAGGGTCCAGGTCAGCAGTGCCGACGCCGTCTGCCTGACCTGCGCGGCAGCCGCGGGATCCGTCGCCGCGCGCTCGGCGGGCCGCGCCAGCACGGGCACCATGATGCTGGTCAGCGCGCCGCCGAGGACCACGTCGTAGACGACGTTGGGAACCTGGTTGGCCGTGACGTAAGCGGTGCCGAGGCACCCAGCCCCGACCGTCTGGGAGAAGACGAGCACCCGGACGAGTCCGAGCATCCTGGCCAGGATCGTCAGGACCGCGATCAGTGCGGCGGCGCGGCCGATGCTCCTGCCCGGCTGCGGCCGGACGCCAGGATCCGGGCTGTCCTCGGTGACCGAGGCTGCTGGCCCGGTCACGAAACTGCTGCGGCCGGGGTGGCGGGCGGCGGCCGGCCAGTCCCGGCTCCATCAGCCGGGGCGCTCTCCGCCGGAGCGCCGGCCATGCCGGGCGGGGGACGGCGGCCCAGCATGTCGATCCGGCGCAGCGGGCCGGTGCGCTCGATCACCTGAGTGAAGCTCACCACCTCGCTGGCCGCAGTCAGCCCGATGATCGCCGCGAGCACGGCCAGCCGTGCCGGGCGCGGCAAGACGATGGCCGCGCCGGCGCCCAGCATGCCGCCGAGCGCGTTGGCGCCCGCGTCGCCCAGCATCGCGCGTTCCCGCAGGTCCTCCGGCAGCAAGGCCGCAGCGGCCCCGGCCGGGCCGGCGACCACGCGGGCGCCCGGCGCGGCGGTCAGCAGAGCACTGGCGCCGAGCAGGACCTTGATGGCCCGGCCAGGGCGCAGGTCGAAAAGATTCAGCAGGTTGGCCCCGCCCGCGACCAGCCCGGCATTCAGCACGAAGTCGGCCGCGCTCACGCCGCTGGGCGCGGCCGGCCCGCGCGTCCGGAGCAGTGCGCTGGCCAGCAGGCCGGTGCCGCCGATGCCGCCGAGCTTGATGGCCCCGGTCGTCAGCTCTCCGTCCCGCAGCGCGCCGAGGTGGCCGCGGAAGCCCCGCCGGTCCCCCCTTCCGGCCAGGTCGTCGTACCCGCCGAAGGCAGCCGCGCCCGCGGCGGCGGCCAGCAGGGCCGCCTGGCTGCCCCGGTCCAGGCCGGTCGAGCTCAGCACGCCGGCCATGGCGCCGATCGCGACAGCAGGGCCCTCGAGCAGGGTGACCGGCTCGCCGCGGTGGTTGCGACGGGTCCAGCGGGCCGCGCCGCCCGGCGGCCGGCGGGCTGCGGCCGCGTAACTGAGCCGCGCGACCGCCGCCGACACCACCGCGCCGCGGACTCCTGCCCAGCTCACCTGCCACCCGCCTGCCGGGTGACCGTGGCGGACGGGGTGACCGACGGGATCGCTGACGAGCTGCCAGACGGAGTGGGTGCGGGACTTGGCGCCGTTCCCGGCGCGATCCCGAAGCTGGCCGCCGGGTGACCGGCCAGCAGTTCCGCGAGCGCCTGCGCGACGATGATCTGGCCCACCTCGGTGTCGGCATTATCCACCGTTGACACCTGCCCGCTGCCGCTGACCACCTCGTCGATGGCGCTGCCCGAGCCCGATCCGGCCACCGGTCCGGCCAGCACCGTTCCCCGTCCGCTCCCCTGCAGCTGGACGGCCATGGCGATCAGGCCGAGGTTAGCCGGACTGCTGTCACCGGCGGCCGGGGGCGTCGACGGGATCACCACGACGGCCAGTGTGGCCGGCGGCAGGGTCGTTCCGCCGTTCTGCGCGCTGACCTGCAGATAGCCCTGGTTCGCGAAGCCGCTGAGCACCTCCTGGCTTTGCGCGGTGGTCAGGGCAGGTGCGTCCTTGCTGACCACGCTGGCGGCGATCAGCTGCGCGGCCGCCTGCTGGCCCGCTATCTGCGCGTCCGGCGTCTGGCCGGGCAGGCTGACTCCGGCCGGCTTCAGCTGCTGAGCCAGCGTGCTGAGGGCCTCCTCGGTGGGCGCGGAGGTGTCGAAGAACTGCGAGCTGAGGTTCACCTGGCCGGTGACCGTCGCTCCCGCCTGGCCCAGCGCGGTCTTGATGCCGGAGATGGTCGAGCTGTCCGCGCCGGGCGCCGTCACCAGCACGGCGCTCTGGCCGGTCAGCAGGTGCGCGAGCAGGCGGGTCGACCCGGCCTGCGCGAACGCCTGATCCGCGTTGATCTGCTGCTGCAGCATGGCGTTCTGCTGGGTCAGCGAGTTGTTCTTCTTGGAGACCTCGCTGGCAGCCTTGCTCAGGAACGCCTCGGTGGCCGGCCTCAGCGCATTCGCGCCGACCGCGATGCCGACGGCCAGGGCCAGGAAGACCGCGATGATGGAGACCAGGTGATAGCGAAAGTCGATCACGAGAAGATTCCAGTTAGCCAGTGCCGCAGCTGGTCCAGCGCCACGCCGAGGTAAGAGAGGTAAGCCGAGCCCACGGGCAGCGACGTGACGGCGATCACCATGGTCACCAGCGCCGCGAGCGCGAGCAGGATCAGCGCCTTGGTGGAGATCCGGCTCTGGTAGAGCCGGCTGACCCCCTTGGCGTCGACGATCTTGTCGCCCACCCTGATCCGGGTCAGCACAGCGCTGGCCATGCCTGACCGGCCCTTGTCCAGGAACTCTACCAGCGTGAAGCGCATGCCCACGGCCACTATCAGGGACGCTTCGGCCTCGTCGGCCAGCAGCACGGCGACGTCCTCGCTCGTCCCGAGCGCCGGGCACAGCACCGATTCGAGCCCGAGATCCTGCACCCGCGGAAGACCGGGAGCATAGCCGTTCGGATAGGCGTGCACGACGATCTCGGCCCCGGACTTCAGTGCCCGGTCCGAGACCGAGTCCATGTCGCCGACGATCATGTCTGGCTGGTAGCCGGCGTCCAGCAGCGCGTTCGCGCCGCCGTCCACGCCGATGAGCACGGGCTTGAACTCGCGGATGTAGGCGCGCAGTGCCTGCAGGTCCTCAACGTGCCGGTATCCTCGCGCGACCACGAGCGCATGCCGCCCCGCCAGCTTCGTCCGGAGCTCGGGCAGCCGGATGCCCTCGATCAGCATCTCGGAGTCGCGGTCGATGTACTCCATGGTGTTGGCCACGAATGCCCGCAGCTGGCTGGCCAGGCCCTCCTTCGCCTGCGCCATGACCTCGGCCACCGATTCGGCAGTCTGGACCGTTCCCTTGGCCACGATGCTGTCGCCCAGGTACAGGGTGTCACCGTCCAGGCGGACTGACTGACCATCCTTGACCTGGTCAAATACTTCCGGCCCGGCGTCATCGATGAGCGGGATGCCGGCCTCGATCAGCAGTTCCGGTCCGAGGTTGGGGTAACGGCCGCTGATGCTCTGGGCGGCATTCAGCACGGCAGCCACATGGCACTTGATCAGCGACTCCGCGCTGACCCGGTCAAGGTCAGCATGGTCAATGATGGCGATATCACCCGAAGACAGGCGCTTAGTGATGCTCTTGGTCCTGCGGTCCAGGCGCGCCGTCGCCTGAATTCCGGGCAGGTCGCCTGACCTGGCCCGGCGAGCTGCGGTGAAGCCTCGGGCCGGTGCCTTCATGTGGGTAGTAATTTTGCCAGACCTGAGCCGCGCAGCGGCCATCGCGCGGCCATCCGAGCCGGTCAGGGCAGGTTAGCCCGCTCGGCGGCGGCAGCAGCCAGCAGCTCCCCGGCGTGCGCGCGGCCAAACTCGGAGTCCTCCAGGCCGGCCAGCATCCGGGACAGCTCCCTGACCCGTCCCTCGTCGTCCAGCCTGGTGATGCCGCTTCGCGTCACCGAGCCGTCATCCGCTTTCTCCACCACCAGATGGGTGTCGGCGAACGCTGCCACCTGAGGCAGGTGAGTGACGACGATCACCTGCGCCCGCCGGGCCAGCCGGGCCAGCCGCCGGCCGATCTCGACCGCGGCCTTGCCGCCGACCCCGGCGTCCACCTCATCGAAGACGAATGTGGGCACGGGATCGGCGCCGGCAAAGACGACCTCGATCGCCAGCATGACCCGGGACAGCTCGCCGCCGGATGCCCCCTTATTCAGCGGCAGCGCGGTGGCGCCGGGATGGGCGGCCAGCCTGATCTCGACCTCGTCGCCGCCGTGCGGGCCGAGTTCCCGGGCCGGGGCCACGGCCACGTCGAGATGCGCATGCGGCATCGCCAGGGCGGCCAGCTCCGCGGTCACCTCGGCCGCGAACCGCCCGGCGACCTCCCGGCGGGAGGCCGTGAGCTGAGCAGCCAGCTCCGCTACGGTCGCTGCCAGCGCGGCCTCCTGCTCACCGAGCGCGGCAATCCGCTCATCGGTGCTGTCCAGCTCGACGAGACGCAGGGCGGCGGACTTAGCCCAGCTCAGCACGGCGGCCAGGTCGCCGCCCTGAGCGCCGCCGTCCGGCAGGTCCCGGGCGGGCGCCAGAGCGCCGTAGGCGCGGATCAGGCGCGCCAGCTCGGCGCGCCGTTCCTGGACGACGGAGAGCCGGACCGGATCCGCCTCGATCGACTGAGCGTAGGAGGCGAGCTCGGCGGCGACGTCCGACACCAGGTACGCGGCTTCGGACACCCGCGCCGCCAGTGCCGCCAGCGCCTGGTCGTGATGCGCCGCTGACTCCAGTGCCTGCCGGGCCGACGCCAGCAGCGTCGCCGCGTCCGCCGCCTCGTAGGACCCGCTGGCCGGATCGCCGAGCAGGGCCTCGTGCGCGCTCGTGGCCGCCGAGTGCAGGGCGTCCGCGTTGGCCAGCCGTTCTTCCTCGGCGAGCAGCTCGATGTCCTCGCCCTCGGCAGGCTCGGCCCGCTCCACCTCGGCTAGTCCCCGGCGGAGGTCGTCCGCCTCACGTGCCCGGTCGCGAGCCAGCGAGGTCAGCTCGTCCAGCTCGGCCCGCAGCTCCGCATGCTGCTGATAGGACCGCTGGTAGCCGGCCAGCAGCCGGCTCAGCGCGGGGCCGCCGAACTGGTCGAGCGCCTGCCGCTGGCGGCCTGGCCTGAGCAGCTGCTGCTGGTCGGCCTGCCCGTGCACAGCGACCAGGTCATCGGCCAGGTAGGTGAGCAGCGACACCGGCACGCCGCGTCCGCCGGCCGTGGCACGGGACCGCCCCTCGGCGCTCACCGACCGGCTGAGCAACAGCGTGCTGTCATCGTCGTCCAGGTCCCCGCCGGCATCGCTGACCTGCCGGGCGACCTCGCCGCCCGGCTCGACGCGCAGCCTTCCCTCGACCGTCGCGCGGTCGGAGCCGGGGCGAACCCGGGACGGGTCGGCGCGGCCGCCGAAGAGCAGGCCTAGCCCCGACACCACCATGGTCTTGCCGGCACCGGTCTCGCCGGTCACGACGTTGAACCCGCCGGACAGCTCCAGGACTGCCTCGTCGATGACGCCGAGCCCGGTGATCCGAACTTCCTCAAGCATCGCCGCCCGGCTCCTCGCCTCGCTGCCGTGCCGTCATCTCGAGCCGAGCACCGCCACGCCCGCGCCAGCCGGTGACCGGCAGGCCGAACTTCACCACCAGCCGGTCGGTGAACGTCGCGCCGATCTCGGCGGCATCCGCGCCCGCCCGCAGTCGCGCCAGCAGCACGGGCTTACCACCTCGCCGCACCTCGACGCGGGACCCGGGCGGGAGATCGACCTTACGACGCCCATCGCACCATAGAACTGCCCCGGATGTCGCTGTTTGAGCGCCTGCCATTCCGATCACCTCGGCCGCCAGCACGGACCGGGGCGAGACCACCATCGGCCCGGCGAACAGCGCATGCGCGCAGATCGGCACGAGCAGCAGCGCTTCTACCTCCGGCCAGACCACCGGGCCCCCGGCCGAGAAGGCATAGGCGGTCGATCCGGTCGGGGTAGCGAACACCACGCCATCGCAGCCCCACCGCGACAGCGGCCGGCCGTCCACCTCGGTCACCAGGTCGAGAACGCGCTCCCGTGCGGTCTTCTCGACCGTCGCCTCATTGAGCGCCCAGGTGGCCGCGACGGCAGTCCCGTTCACCCGCGCGGTGACATCGATCGTCATCCGCTCCTCGACGGCATACTCACGCGCCACCACTCTGTCGACGGCCGCCGCCAGATCCTCCGGCTCGGCCTCGGCCAGGAAGCCGACGTGGCCGAGATTGACTCCCAGCAGCGGCACGCCGGCCGGACGGGCCAGCTCCGCTGCACGCAGCAGGGTGCCGTCACCGCCGATGACCAGCACCATCTCGGCGCCGCTGGCCGCGTCCGGCGAGACCGGGGCGACCGTGGCGGTGGCCAGGCCGAGCTCGGCTGCCTCCGATTCGAGCACCCGGACGCCAATGCCAGCGGCGGTGAGCCTGGCCACGACCAGCCGGGTGATCCGCAGCGCAGCGGGGCGCCCGGTATGGGCAACCACCAGCATCGTCCGCTGGGCGGTCACTGCGGGCCCGCCAGGACGGCCTGCTGCAGGGCCGATGGGTCCAGCGGCGGCGCGCCACGGCGCAGCCACAGGAAGTACTCCACATTGCCCGACGGCCCGGGCAGCGGACTCGCGGTCACCCCGCGGACGCCCAGCCCGGCCTCGGCAGCGGCGGCGGCCACGGCCGCGGCGGACTCCGCCCGCAGCTGCGGATCCCGTACCACCCCGCCCGCGCCGACCTTGCCCTTGCCGACCTCGAACTGCGGCTTCACCAGCAGCACGAAGTCGGCATCCGGCGCCGCGCACGCGACCAGCGCAGGCAGCACCAGAGCCAGCGAGATGAACGACAGGTCCGCGGTGACGAGACCGGGCGCGGGCGCTACCTGCTCAGGCCGCAGCTCGCGCACGTTGACCCGGTCCAGGGCGGTCACTCGCGGGTCGCTGCGCAAGGACCAGGCCAGCTGGCCGTAGCCGACGTCCGCGGCGACGACATGCGCGGCACCAGCGCGCAGCAGCACGTCGGTGAAACCGCCGGTGGATGCGCCAGCGTCCAGGCAGCGCCGGCCCTCGACGGCGAGATCGGCGAAGGAAGCCAGAGCGCCGGCCAGCTTCCGGCCGCCCCTGGACACATAGTCCGGCTCCTCGCCGGCCTGCATCAGCGTGATGGCCGACTCCTGGCCGACCTGCGTCGCGGCCTTGCCGGCTGGCTGGCCTCCCACCGCGACCCGGCCGGCCGCGATCAGCTCGGCCGCCTGCTCCCGCGACCGGGCCAGGCCGCGCCGGACAAGCTCGGCATCGAGCCGCACCCTTCTGCTCATCTGCTCAGCACCGACCGCTCAGCTGCCAGCCTGCCCGGGTGGCCCGGTATCCAGCTCGCCGAGCACCTCGCTCAGCCGGGCATGCACGTGCTCGAAGACCGCCGGATGCTCCGAGACCGGCCGGTCACCCAGCTCATCGAGCCGGCGCAGGGCGGCGTCCACCCGTGGCTCACCGGTCCCGGCCGGAGGCACCGGGAGCGGGCGGCCCGCGGCGGCGTCCGCCGGCGCCGGGCCGATCGGCCGATCGCCGGCCTCAGGCTGCACTGCCATCACGCTCCTCGCACCGGCTGCACGGCCGGCTCTGGCGGCTTGTTCCTCACAGGAACGCTACCGCCCGCTGGCCGTAGCGCGGAGCACCTAGCCCGCCTGCCGGACCCCGGCGGCAGGTCCCGCCCGGCCAGCCGGAGAATGACCTTGAAAGCGAGGCGATGATGGCGACAGCGGAAGAGTGCCGAGCGGCGCTGGAGAACCTGACTGCGCGGATCTCACAGCTGGAAGCAGCGGACCGCGAGGAGCACCTGGTGGACCGGACCATGAGCTGCCGCATCCCTGACCTGGGCATTACCTTCGTCACCAGGATCGGGCCCAGCGGTGCGGACTCGATCAGGCAGGCCGAGAACGGCAGCCCGCCCGCGCAGGTCCGGTTCACCGCCAAGAGCGATGTCGTGGTCGGGATCGCGACCGAACCTGGCACCTTCGCCCGGGCCTGGCTCACTGGCCGGCTCAAGGTGGAAGGAAACATCTTCGACCTTTTCCGGCTGCGGAAGTTCATCTAGCGGCTGCCTGCGGCGGCCGGTCGCGGCCCCGGCGACTGCCCGCGGCCGGTTGACCGGCCTACTCGGCCGGGATGTGATGCCAGCTCAGCGCCGCGGGCCGCTGGCAGCAGCCTGGCTAGCCGCCTGGCGTCAAAAGAGGCTAATCGTCCCATGTAGTGAAGCCTGGCAGGATCCTCGGACAATCCGCCGTCCCTGCAGCCGACGCTACAGGCCCCGTCCGCCAGTTCTGCCCTCACATGGCGGGCTCGCCACGCCGGCCAACCGCGTCGGAGCGTGATTGCTGCTGATACAGCAGCAGTACCTGCGCATCGACGTTGCTGGCGCTGCGGAAGATCGGCCGGGCGGCTTCTATAGGAGAACTCGGCGGGGCCTGAGGGGCCTGCTGCGGCACAGGCCTGTCCGGGATACTGGCTGAGTGCCGGCTCTCTTTCCGCAGCCGACCCTTGAGGTCGCTCCCGGTGCTGTCCACATACCGGGCTGGCTGACCATCGCTGAGCAGCGCAAACTGGTTGCCGCCTGCCGGATCTGGGCCAGGCCGCCGGCCGGGATGCGGGCGACCCGGATGCCCACGGGCGGGGTCATGTCCGTGCAGACGGTCTGCCTGGGCTGGCACTGGCTCCCGTACCGCTACTCGCGCACGGCCGACGATGTCGATGGCGCTGAGGTGAAGCCTTTCCCTGGCTGGCTCGGTGACCTGGGGCGCCGGGCCGTGGCCGCCGTCTATGGCGACGCAGCTGCGGCCAGCGAGTACGGCCCGGACGTGGCCCTGATCAACTATTACGACGACGCGGCCAGGATGGGGATGCACGCCGACAAGGACGAGCGCAGTCCCGCGCCTGTCGTCTCGCTGAGCATCGGGACCACGTGCGTCTTCCGGTTCGGCAATGCGGCGGGCCGCGGCAGGCCGTGGACGGATATTCAGCTGGAGTCCGGCGACCTGTTCGTGTTCGGCGGCCCGGCCCGGCTCGCTTATCACGGCGTGACGAAAACGCTGCCCGGCACCGGTGATCCGCGCACCGGCCTGACGGCCGGACGCATCAACATCACCCTGCGCGAATCCGGGCTGTCCTGACTGCCTGGCGCCGCAGTCCCAGCCCGCAGTCCCAGCCAAACCAGCCCGACGGTCCAGCCCGACGGTCCAGCCCGACGGTCCAGCCCGACGGTCCAGCCCGACGGTCCAG